>ENA-OFCI01001465-OFCI01001465.1-metagenomes-genome-assembly--contig:-NODE-1465-length-10236-cov-17.966899_pt1 | contig 10236 bp, 10 predicted proteins | sample MGYA00153391_OFCI01 | MGnify analysis MGYA00153391 | reverse complement strand
TCTTCTGGTGATGCAACGTGGTCAGTCAGTGCGTCAGTGCCGTTGACCCAAGGATAAAACCTTAAATCGTTGACTTTTCGTGTCGATCGTTTGCGTTGACTTGTGCGCCTGCCGCTTGCCATTTCATATTCGGGACTGTCTTTTCCGTCAGTTGTCAATTTGAGTTGGGGATTTTTTAGGGCAATGGAGCGATCGACTATTCACCTCGAAGATTCGGGTTTGGGATGGGCATTCTGGGCGGCGCGGTTTTCCACATGATGTCGATTTCCTCGGGGGTTAATTCATAGGCTTGATTGACGAGATCAGACAGTTGTATTTCTAGCGAGAGGGCTTCGGCTCGGTGGGTTTGAATCTTTGGGGCGTAGTCGTTGTAAACTTCTCGGACTTCCTTGAGGGCTTTGGGATTAAGTCCGGTGTCTTTGGGTTTGCGTTTTTTGATTTCTTGAACAAACTGATCGCAGTCTAGGCTGGCGAAGTCTTCGAGTTTGTTTCCTAGTTTTTCAATACTTTGTTCCATTCGCAACCAGTCTAGAACCTCTCGAATTGATTCTTGGTTTATTTTGGTGATTTCAATCAAGCGAGTGACGATCGGTTTAACTTGCGATCGAATTTCGTCAGTGGGTGGCGCGATCGGAAAGTTCACCATTAGATCACCCCGAGGTGTGACAGCATCTCCAATCATTTTAGGGAATAGTCTATGAGAAATCCACCAGCCAATGGGAGAATTAAGACAGGCAAGAAGAAATAGATCTGCTGTCGGCAAGAAGAAAACCTTATTATTGAGGAAATTACCTGAGTGATCAATAGAATATGTTGGAAATGTGTTTATTTCTTGATATAAAATTTTAGGCTTTTCAAATGTTTCATAAAAAGCACATGGGCGTAACTCCCACCAGTAGCGACCTTGATCTTGTCTTTTACGGAGTTGATTTTCAAAAGACTTTAGGTGCGTATAGAGCGAAGGAAATTCAGTTGAAAATATTTTTTCTGCCTCTATCTCTGTTTTGGCATTACTCCAGCTCCACAAATGGTCACTACTGGATTTAAGTAATATCATCCAAAGATTTTTCCAATCTGAATTCCATCTTTTAATATCCTGACCACGAAGAATAGATTTGATAATTTCAGCGCAGTTCGGGTCATCCTTTACAAGATTATTTCGAGTAGGGTTCTCAATTATAAATGCCTCATTAAACCCGGTCAAAATTCCTCTATAAGGTTTTATATCTAGATAATTCTTAAGTGGAATAGCAACAGATTTTATTTTCTGCATCAACTCATCGACTGCGGAAGGTTCCAAACTCCATGCATCTATGTTAAAGCGTGACCAAGGAACTTCGTACCCTTCTTGCTGAACGTACTGCGACAGATTAATGGTTTCTATTTGTTCTCGGGGAATTGGACAAATCTGAACCGGAGATTCAGGCGATTGTTTTATGGATTCCGGTTCTGGCTGGGTTTTAAGAGTTCTTACCAAGACAATACAAGGAAAGGTATCTGCATCTTTGAATATAGGCGCATGACCAAAATCAACGATTTTTTCAAAGATACTATTTTCAGCAAAGAATCGTCTTAATGCTTCTCCATATCCTGCTCTAAACCATTTGTTTGTGACAATGTAAGACAGCATTCCATTTGGCTTGAGAATCTTCAATCCTTTTTCATAGAAGTAAACATACAAATCAGCCATTCCATCATAGGATTCATAATGTTCTTGAAGATAAGGCTTGATTGGCGTAAGTAATTCTTGTCTCACGTAAGGAGGATTGCCGATCGCAACATCAAATCCACCATCAGCGAACACTTTAGGAAATCCTGTTTCCCAATTAAAAGCCCGATCGGTCACACTGGGATCATCAACGATCGAATTTCCTGCCTTGATATTGTCATCCAAATAGGTCAAAGCTTTACCCGGTTCCGCCGTCTTCAGCCACAGCGAAAGCTTTGTAATCTCCACTGACTCCGACGAAAGATCCACACCATACAAATTCTCATTGAGCAATGTCTTATTAAGATCAAAAACACTGCGTTGACCCTCCTCTAAAATCGCCAGCGCCTCATTAACCCGCTCATATTCCCGATATAAATAATCAAATGCTGCAATCAAAAATGCTCCCGAACCACAAGCTGGATCAATCACCCGAGTCTTAATCAAAACATCCCGGTAAGCTTCCCAATACTGAATCTCAGCCGATCGACGTTGTTTCGTCATCTTTGTAGTAGAACTGAGATCAAGTTTTAGCCGATCGACTATCTCCTGATTTCTCCGTTTGAGATAACCACCCAGCGCAATCTCCACCATGTATTGTGTAATGAACTCCGGCGTGTAATAAACCCCTTGCGTTTTGCGTTTGCCTTTCTTTTGGTCAAACGGTTGGCCTGTTGCGATCGATCGTAACTCTTCCAAGTCCGTAACCGACTGCTCAAAAATATGCCCTAGAATATTGACCGAAATCTCCGTACCAAAATCAAACCGCGCCAAATCTTTAAGTTGCGTACATAACGAATTCGTCACCTGAAGCCGTTCATCTAAAAGCGGATCATGCCTAAATAATCCCCCGTTATAGCCCGGAATCGGCGGATCATCATTTCCCACATCCACCCAACGAAACACCGCTTTAAAATTATCCCAAATCGGGCGAGGACTGTAGGGATCTCTATAATCATGGGCTTTCTGAAGGGTGCGTTCAGGCAACAATCGCCGATCTTCGCAGAATGCAACAAACAAAATCCGATCGAGTAACTTCTGCGCCATCTCAATCAAAACCGAATCGCGATCGGCAATATCATCCGGTGCCGAAGCCTGAAAATGCTGTGCAAGATTCAGCCGCAGCGTCTTGTATTGTTGATACAGATCTTCCGTAATCGCCTCTTCCGCATCATTCGACTCCGCCAACAACAGATCAATCCGAGATTTCGCCCTAGCCTCATCCGACGCAGGCAAAAAGTTCGATCGACAAAAGATAAAATAAAATCGCTGAAACGTCTCCAGCTTTTTCATATCCACTAATTGAAACGACTCATAATAAGCAGGCGTTTTACTCGTCTGATATAGCCGAATTTCACGATAATTTGAAACAATCACCCACTTGCAATCCGCCGTATAGTTGGCATAGCGCCAACCCTGATCCACCGCCGATTCCTTACGTCCCGAGGCAGGCCGATCGAGATCATTCTTCGCACCTTTCAATTCGATCGGCGCAATCACTCGTCCCTGTAACTTCGCCTTTCCTTTCTTACCTTCAGTCGCCGTAAAAAATCCCAACGCCGCATCCGCCGAACCGCCTCCATCCGAAATCGTCTGCTCCGCATGGATCTCCCAAGCCTGCGCCGATCCTTGAATCACCGATCGATACCCCAAAACCTGCTGAAAGATATCTGCTAAAAATTGGCCATGCAGTGAAACTTCTTTTATCTCATTCAAAACCCCACTCTCTAACGGCTCAATCCACTCGATGATTTTCTGATGCCGCTCTTGAAAGTCCACTGGAAATGAAAAGCCCTGAATGGCATTTTTTAAGGTCTTGCTATGAAAGAGAGCGTTAGTTGGTTGGCTGGGCATCATTAGACAAGATATTAGTCTCGCTCATTATACAGAAACTTTCCGTACATCTCCTTAGCCTATTTTCTAAACCCCTCGCAAAATCCCCAAGCCGATCGCACTTTTCCCAACTCAATTAGAAAATCCCTAAGTCGATCGTACTTCTCCCCAATCAAGTTGGAAAATCCCTAAGTCGATTCCACTCTCCCCAACTAACCTACAAAATCCCCAAGTCGATCACCGCTTCTTCATCAGTCAAGCTAGAAAATCTCCAAGTCGATCGCGCTTCTTCAGACAAACGATCGATCTAGTCCGATCGCCTAGGCAACGTGAGGTAAGCGAGAGAAAGTGCGATAGACCGGGGAAAGGACGATCGCTGAGGATTCGTTAGAGACGACCGTAGCTTGAGGGATGGGTGCGTCTTTGAACAACAAGACCTCAATTCAAGTTCTATGATGGAGCTTTAGAACACGTTATCGACCTACTCCAGCGAGTCTGTACCGTTAGTATTCAGACCATGGAAATTATCCGACAAATACCCGATACTGTAGATCATCAGAAACCGTAAATCAAAAGGAGGAAGCATCATGGTTCAGCCAATCATTCTAGAGAAATTGGAACAGTTGTCAGAGTCATTGCAAACTGAAGTTTTGCACTATATCGAGTTTCTGTCTGAGCGATATCCAAAAACGAATAGTGATCCGATCGAACCTCGTGCTAAACGGGGTGGCTTGGGCATTTTAAAAGGTACGTTTGTATTGCCTTTGCCTGATGACTTTGATGAGCCACTGGAAGACTTTAAGGAATACATGGAATGAAAAAGGGTTTGTAAAGCATTTTGTGGCAAGGGTGATAATTCATGAGGGAAACCCGATCGCACCTTCCCCAACAAACTTAAAAAATCCCCAAGTCGATCGCACTTTCCCAAATCAAGTTAGAAAAACCCCAAGTCGATCGCACTCTCCTTAACTAGATTACAAAATCCCGAAGTCGATCGCACTCCTCCCCAACTAACCTACAAAATCCCAAAGTCGATTGCACTTCTCCAGTCAGTCGATCGTCCTCTACTCCACAACCCCAGGCATAGCAAGAATTCCAGCCTGCAATAACAAAAGACGTTCAGGCAAATAAGCCGATCGATTCATCTGTAATAATCGAACCGTAACCCGGCCCACAGCACTAATCCCCAAAATCTCCCCCGTCCCATCATCGATTTGAAAATGCTCCATCCATCTATCGTGCCGAGGATGATAAAGCCGAACATACTTACCAGTCTCTGCATCAATCGAACCCACATCACTTCCCTTCGCCTGATTACAAAACGAACAAGAAAGCGCCAAATTCTCAGAAACCGTTTCTCCACCATGCTTCTCTGAAATCGCATGATCCACCTGATGAGACGCCAACGCCAACGCCTCAGGAATCAAACAGTACTCACAATTCCCACCCGCACGCTCAAACACCATACGGCGTAAACTTGCAGAAACATACGTTTTACTCATGTTGCAGACTTAAGCTTCAATAACGCTTGAGCCTTCGCCATTCTCACAAGATGTTCCACATACTCATATTGTTGCCACAGACCTTTCTCAACCGCGCTTAAGCCGATCGATCGATTCTTTTCTAATAACAGATCCACCTCAGCCTGAACCTCAGGCGATAACCGCAGCGCCAAGATCTCCTGTGGCGGCGGCAACTGCACCAAAAATTCCAACACCTCCGACAACCCCGAAAATCCACTCGCCGGATTTGCATTCACTTCCCGTAACCCCAACGCCAAAATCTGTGGTAACTCATCCGGGCGAGAAGCCAACCGTGCCGCCATTTCATCAGGAACATCCACCATAATTTGTTGCATCCCGATCGCTCTCCCCAACACTTTCTACCATTTTAACCGATTCTCCAAAGGGAGAGGCTCAACCTTGATCATCCTATCAGAACGAGAATCTTTCTTAGATAGCATCCCGGCTGTCCGTGTGATTCGAGGATTAAAAGGTCCCCAATATAACTTAGCCAAATGCCGATCGTAACCGAGTGCCTAATCTAATTTTTCAACTGCTCAAACAACCGCGCGACTTTGCCCAAATCCTTATCTCCGGGCGATCGTTCGACTCCGCTCGATAAATCAATGCCTTGAGGATTGATCGTTTGTAAGGCGTCCCGCACATTGTCTGGGTTCAGCCCACCTGCCAGTAACCAAGGAACCGTCGGTTTAAAATCTTCTAGCGTTGCCCAGTCCAGCGTCAACCCCGTCCCACCGCCCATCGTCGGATGGTATGCATCCAACAATAACCAATCCACTACTGCGCTATACGGATGCATGTTCACAAGTCCCGCCGCTGATTCAACGCGAAAGGCTTTGATTAACTCAACGTTGAAGTTGATAATCTGTTTACGTAAAGCCGATCGCAGCTCACTACAAAATTCAACGCTTTCGTCTCCATGAAGCTGAACGCTCGTCAATCGTGATCTTTTCACAATTGCTACAATTTCACTAACGCGAGTATTCATAAATACTCCCACACGATGAACATCGTTCGGCAACACTGAAGCGATTCTTAAGATCTGCTCAGGCGTAACGTAGCGCGGTGACTTTTGCACACAAATAAAGCCGATCGAATGTGCGCCAAGAGCCGCGATCGCCGTTCCTTGTTCAGGACTTGTAATCCCACAGATTTTCACTCGTAACGACTGAGCAACCATCACAATCTCCTACTAGTTCAGCGTTAACAAGAATACTGCAATACACAACCAACTTAAGAATGCACGACGATTTAAAAGTAGCGCCGATCGAACCACATCCGGCGTAATCGCCCTAATGGGAGTTCCCAATAGGGGCTTTGGTCTTGGAACGCCTTGGTAGGTGTTGGGTCCGCCAAGCTGGACCTGTAGGGCGACAGCATAGGCGCATTCACTCCAGCCGGAGTTGGGGCTGGGGTCTTGACTGCCGTCTTTAGCGCACTGTTTCCAAAGCGCGATCGGGTTTTGGGTCATGATGCCTAAGGTCAAAACCATCAGGCGGCAGGGAATGTAAGTGAGAACGTCATCGGTCATGGCGCTGGCAGTCCCTAGATAACGGTAAGGTTGTTTTTTATAACCCACCATAGAGTCAAGGGTGCTAGCTGCTTTAAATGCGATCGCCAACACTGCCGGACCCATCGGTGTGAATGCTCCGACGATCGCCCAGAACAATGGAGCCATTACGCCATCAACGCCATTTTCTGCAACGGTTTCGAGAACAGCACGCAGAATTTCAGATTCAACTAGATCCTGAGTATCACGACCGACGTAGCGGCTGAGCATTTGTCGCGCGGTGATTAAATCACCCGTTTGCAACGGATTTAGCACGTCATCGGCTGCATCTCTGAGGCTCCGTCCAGCGAAACAACTTGCAAGAATAACCGCTTCGATCGCCGTGCCAAAAATGGGATGGATGGTTTTAGCGATTTGGATTAAGCCATAGGCGATCGTGCTGCTGCCGACGATTAGGATAATGGCTAAACCGATGCCTGCAAAAATCTGGGCGATCGGACGTTTGCAAACCTTTAGCGCGAGGGTGCAATAGTGGCGAATCACCCAGCCCATCACTTGCACCGGATGAACCGAGTTCCAGGGATCTCCGATTAGGGCATCAAGAACAGCGGCAAGGAGAAGAATCAACATGGGAACGACTGAAAGGGCCTGTACTCTTTCAATCTACGATAAAATTGTAGGCGTTCTCTTTAAAGTCATTGTGCTATGTCTACCGTTTTCCTTGCCGGAGCCAGTCGTGGTGTGGGTCTTGAAATTGCAAAGCGTCTCGTGGGGCGATCGATGCCACCGATCGTCCTTCTCCGTCAACCTCAGCCCGAGCTTGAGGCCCTAGGTGTCCAGGTTCGACAGGGCGATGCGATGAACCCTGATCAGGTCGCAGATGCGATGGTCGGAAGTAGCATTGAAACGGTGATCAGTACGATCGGGGGAATTTCGGCTGAGGGCGTGCGATCGGACTTTGTGGGGAATCGCAATTTGATCGATGCGGCGCTGAACGTGGGTGCCAAACACTTTATTTTGGTAACGTCTATAGGCACGGGAGATAGCGCGATCGCCCTTCCTGATTCTGCGTTGCAGGCGTTAGGTGCGGTGTTGAAGGAAAAGAACCTTGCCGAGGAGCATTTGCGAAATAGCGGATTGACCTATACGATCGTTCGTCCGGGTGGTCTTAAGTCTGAACCTGCGACAGGAAACGGCGTGCTCACCGCTGACCCCAGCATTGGTGGAATCATTCATCGCGCTGATGTAGCTGAGTTGATTAGTCAGTGTGTGAACAATCCCAAAAGCTATAACCAAACTTTAGGTGCTGTCGATCGTACAATGGTGTATGGCGATCGTGAATTTTCAATCGTCGCGCTGTAGTAAATGTTAATCGGCCATAAAGCATTATTGTTCTCTATTCTAACAATCTGCTCATCTATACCTAGATTGTCTACGTAAAGTGCCGTTGAAAGCGATCGTCAGGCCGATCGCGTTTGCGTGAGTTACAACTTTGGCAAAGGGTTTGGAAGTTGCTCAGATCGTGGGTGCCACCGAGGTTAAGAGCGATGATGTGGTCGATCGTTAGGGTTTCGGTGGTGCCGCAGCTTTGGCATCTGTTGTTGTCGCGATCGAGCACATACTGACGGACGGCGGGGGGAATTTTGCCCCGTGGGGTTTTGTCTGGTTTCATGAGGTTGGTTGGTCAAGGTATGATGGGGATGACCGAGTTAGTAAGGGCGATCGGATGACGTTCACTCAAGTAAAGTTTGCGAGTTTTGAAACGTATTTAGCGGCTGAGCCTTGGGATTTGCCAGAAGGCCATTGTGAGTATTGGGATGGAGAATTGATTCCGGTTACGTCTGAATCCCTGGGTAATAATGCGATCGCAAATTTTATCTTTGTTGCTTTGATGGCGATCGGGTTATCGTTTAAGTTGATTCGACCGGGTGCGGTTGAGGTTGCCGTGACGGGGAGACCTCGTACAAGATTTCCAGACTTGACGGTATTAGAAGACATTCATTTGATTTTGCTTAGAAGGCGCTCTACGATTACGTTTGATATGCCTCCGCCTAAAATGGTATTGGAAGTCGTTTTACTGGGTGATGAGAATTCTGATAATTACAGGCGCGACTATCAGGATAAGTTGTTTCAGTATGCCGATCGTGAGATTCCTGAATATTGGATTGTTGATCCCGATCGATCGTGGGTGATGGTTGGTGTTTTGAGGGCGGGGGATTATTTATTTGAGACCTTTCGGGGTGATGATGTGGTTATTTCTCCGGCTTTTCCTGAGTTGACGGTGACGGTGACACAGATTCTAGAGGCGGGACAATAGAGTTCATGGGCTTTCGCGGAAGGTATCGAGGGAAGGTTCGATCGGGCGATCGGCTGGAATTGTTTCAGGTTCATCAGGAATGAATTCAGCAACAACGCGAAGACGAATTTTTCCCTCTTTCCAGTGCTCTCCTGGCTGCAATATCCGAGAAGGGAAACCTTCTTTAAACCAGACAGACGAGTTGTCGTTTGACCCTATTATTTTTGAATTAACTAGTTTTTCATGGAAAGTATATGAATAAGATGAGAGAAGTTCATTTATCCTTTCTTCCATCAATTCGCTACTTATCCCTATTTTTCCCATCATAATAACCGTATCATCTAACGGCTTAGAAAGATTTATGCAGGTGTCTATTTTCCCAAGATGAAGAATGTAGAGCCGAACCGTCATACTATGTCATCTAGCCTGAAGGAGATAGTGGAAACAGGCTGTCAGAGCTACGATTGAGTTCAAGGAATTAGTTGTTTGCATTGTAAGGTCTGGAACGTTAGTCCAATGAATTCTCAAAACTAGACCGACCTGCTCCAAGAACTCAAACGCTTACGAGAACGAATTGAAGAATTAGAATCTAAAAATCGAGCGTTATCCGCTGAAAATGAAGACCTAAAAAAGTTACTCCATGAGAAGGGGCATTGAAGGGCGCGAAGAAACTTCATTGCTTTTTTCTGGGAAAATAGACACCTACCTTTAATCAGTACGTCCTTCAGATTTAGAGAAGCTAGAGTTGCAGTTGTTCGCTAGAACGGGATAACTGTCTCCAGAGTTGTTCAATCTGGGCGAAAGCTTCTGACGGTGAGAGTTTGCCTCCTGTTTCTAGTCCTACAATGAGGCTGACCCGTTGAGCAAACTCCTGCAAGTTGGCGTTAAATGTCAGATTTTCAGGAGTGAACTGTCCCCGATACGAAGTATAAGAGCAGAAGAAATCAGCTTCGATCATGGCATACCTCCCTGGTTTGCAAAAAAGGTTTATGGTTTAGCAGCAAGCAGTGGTTCTGCAAGGGGAGAGCGCCGACTCGCAGTTCTCATTTTGATAAAATGGCGACAAGTCGAAGGACTATAGTGATCTGCTCTCGTCAGCGGTGTGCCTCGCTATCCCCTGATTGATTTTGAATTCGCCAACAGTATCTGGCTCTCGGCTCGACCCCCTAATCAGTGATGAGGTAAGCCACCAAACATTCCTGCCTGTAATAGCACACGGTAGAACACCAGTCCGATCGTTAGCAGCAGGTAGCCACGTAATGCGATTAGGGAAATTCTGACGGCTGGGGTCATTTTAAGTTGACCCAAAGTTTTGTAAGACCGCTTCTGCTCTGCCACATCATCCAAGGGATGAATTGCATAGTAG
>ENA-OFCI01001463-OFCI01001463.1-metagenomes-genome-assembly--contig:-NODE-1463-length-10269-cov-4.137654_pt1 | contig 10269 bp, 10 predicted proteins | sample MGYA00153391_OFCI01 | MGnify analysis MGYA00153391 | reverse complement strand
ACCTGACCGCGCTTGCCGGAACCTTCGACGCTGGAAACCGCGATGTTATTGTCGGCAGCAATCTTGGCCGCCGCGGGCGCAGGGGGCATAGAGGAAAGCGGAGCAGAGGAGAGCGGGGCAGATGCAGGCGCAGTCGCCGCCATATTTGGCAAACCATGGGCCACATCCGGTTTGGCCTCAGAATAGGCCTTGGGTGCGGCCGCAGCACCGCCCGCCGCAATTTGACCCAACAACGCGTCAACGCCCACCGTGGTGCCATCAACAGCAACGATCTCGGCCAAGACGCCCGAGGCGGGCGCGTTGACTTCCAAGGTGACCTTGTCCGTTTCCAGTTCGACCAGCGGCTCATCGGCTTTCACCACATCGCCCACTTTTTTGAACCATTTTCCGATAGTTGCTTCGGAAACAGATTCGCCCAGTGTTGGCACCCGAATTTCAGTCGTCATGTGTTTGTCCCTTATTCAATTATTTTATTTTCTTTTTTTCTTTTGCAGATTATCTTTTTATAAAGCTGCGCCTCAAAATTTTTCGCAAACACATCCGGTTTCAGTAATTATTTGTGCAAGAGATGAGGCTGCTAACCTTGCAAAAAATTTACCCGGTGTATTGGTTCAAAAATACAAAAGCACGCACGAAATAATTGTGGTAAACGATAACTCTTACGACGAAACAAAATACCTTCTGGAAGAAATCAAAAAGGAATTTAAGCAAATGCAGGTGGTGGAACTTATACAGGAAGCGAAGATGATACCCGGAAAGAAATTTCCATTAAGTATTGGTATAAAAACCGCAAAATATGAAATTGTTTTATTGACAGATGCTGACTGTGTTCCTGCCAGCGAAAACTGGATTAACAGCATGCAGGATGTGTATGATGATGAAACAGAAATTATTTTAGGTTATGGCGCTTATCATAAAAATAAAACCTTTTTAAATAAACTTATAAGGTGGGAAACCTACCACAGTGCTTTACAATACATGAGCTATGCATTGGCAGGTACAACATACATGGGTGTTGGCAGAAACTTATCTTACAAGAAAGCAATTTTTTACCGCCACAAAGGTTTTAGTGCACACAATAATATACCTGGCGGGGATGATGATCTTTTTATAAATATGGCTGCCACCAACAAGAATGTAAAAATAAATTTAGATAAAGAGAGCTTTACTTTAAGCAGCGCACCGGATAGTTTTTTAAAATGGAAGAAACAAAAGAACAGACATTATACGACTTCTAAATATTACCGCCCATTACACAAGTTTTTGTTGGGCATGTATGCATTTTCACAGTTTTTATTTTACCCGGCTTTTGCAGCTGCTGCATTTTTATATGACTGGAAAATAAGTCTAGCACTTTTTGGTAGTTTTGTTTTAATACAGGCTTTTATTTACAACAAAACAATGAAGCAGTTTGGTGAAAAAGATTTGTTCCCATTCTTTTTAATATTAGATGTGTGGATGTTTTTTTATTACATCATTTTTGCACCTTCACTTTTAATGAAACCAAAGGCAAGCTGGAAGTGATGGAGAAGAAATTAGACTTAAGAAGTTAGATATAAGATGAAAGACACAAGATTAAGGATTAGAGACACAAGATTGGAGACAAAGTATGAAAGATTAAACATTTGAGCATGCTGGATACTTCTGTTGTCCATCATCTGTGATCCATCGTGTGTGGTCTTTGGTCCATGGTCCAACTAAATTTAATGCAAAAAAAAACTCCCAACCATGGAACTTTTAAAAAAATACTTTGCAGATTTCACCCCTGAGCAGGAAGAACAGTTTGCGATGTTGAAAGATTTGTATGCGGACTGGAATGAAAAAATAAATGTTATCAGTCGCAAGGATATGGATAATTTTTATATTCACCATGTTTTGCACTCTCTTGCAATTGCTACAAAATTTGAATTTAAACCTGGTATGGAAGTGATGGACCTTGGCTGTGGTGGTGGTTTTCCTAGCGTGCCGCTTGCTATCCTTTTTCCTGATACAACATTTCATTTAGTTGAAAGTATTAATAAAAAATTAAAGGTTGTAAATGGTGTTGTAGAAACTGCGGGTATTAAAAATATAACCACACAACAGACAAGAGCAGAAGAAATTAAAAACCGAAAGTTTGATGTAGTTGTTTCACGTGCAGTTGCACCCCTAGGAAGTTTGTGGCATTGGAGCAGAAAGCTTGTTCGCAAAACTGCCAAGGCAGAGAAAGATATTCCAAACGGATTGATTTGTTTAAAAGGTGGTGACCTTGCATTGGAAATTTCTGAAAGCAATTGTAAACCTCACATCTGGGAAATAAATAAAATATTTGAAGAAGAATATTTTCAGGAAAAGTTTATGCTCTATGTGCCTCTTAAATAATGATAAAAATTATAACAAAACAAACTGCAATTCAACAAGTCGGCTAAATTACATTTACACAAATGATTCATATGAAAATATCTTTTCTAGTTGTTGTATTATTTGCAAGCATTGGTTCTGATGCACAGGATATTTCATACAACAGAAAAATGGTTGATACGCTTGCATCACCATCATTTTGGGGACGTGGATATACAAAAGAAGGTATACAAAAAGCCGCTAACTTTCTTGCAAAAGAGTTTAAAATTCTGGGATTACAACCACTTGGCAAAAAAGATTATTTTCAAAAGTTCACATATTCTACCAATACTTTTCCCGGTGATATGGAGGTAACGGTAAATAATAAAAAACTTATTCCCGGTATAGATTTTTTAGTTACTGCTGATAGTCATTCAAGCAAGAGCAATGGCAAACTGTTGAAAGAAGATAGTGTAACTTTTGTAAATGCAGAAAAAAAAATTATTGTAACACTTGAAAATAAGCTCACGTGGGATGCATCTCAAAAAGAAGAAGATTTTACGGTAATACAATTAGATAAAAAAAGGTTTTCAGAAATCCCGACATCAATTAAAGTAGATATTGAAAATAAATTCATCAAAAAATTCGAAGCTGTAAATGTTTGTGCAATGGTTTCAGGTACACAAAAAACCGATTCGTTTATTTTTATAACTGCGCATTACGATCACCTTGGGGGTATGGGAAGAGATACATATTTCCCTGGTGCAAATGACAACGCAAGCGGTGTTGCATTGTTGTTAAGTCTGGCAAAATATTACGCTATGCATCCTCAAAAATATTCAATTGGCTTTATCTTATTTGCAGGGGAAGAGATAGGATTATTAGGTTCTAAATATTACACAGAACACCCAATTGTTCCTCTAAAAAATATCCGGTTCCTTACCAATATAGATCTTGCAGGTACAGGTTCAGAGGGCATAACGGTTGTAAATGCTTCAGTTTTCACAAAGGAGTTTGCCCTGATGAATAAAATTAATGATGAACATAAATACCTGGTATCGATCGGCGCAAGAGGAAAGGCCGCAAACAGTGATCATTATTGGTTTACGGAGTTAGGCGTACCGGCTTTTTTCTTTTATACAAAGGGTGGCATTGCTGCCTACCATGATGTGTTTGATAAAGCAGCAACACTGCCTTTAAACGAACAAGCAGATCTAATGCAGCTGATGATGAAATTTAATGAAGGTTTACAGGAAGAGTAAGTAGGGATTGGCGATTGGGAAGTTACGAGTGAAGGGTTAAAGGTTGGGAGTTGTGGTCCGCAGTCTTTGCGCCTTTCCGTCTTTGCGGTGAAATTTAAATAATACTCTTCCACATGTAAACATCTGTTTGTTGCGTGTTGCCGATTGGGAAATCATGTGTATGTGAAGTAAGTTTAAACTGAAACTTATGATAGAATTTTTGCGCCTTTAGGTTGTGTTCCCATACTCCTAAAAATATGCAATCATATCCTTCTGAAACTGCATGATCAATTAAAAAATGCATCATGTTTTGTGCTAACCCTTTACCGTGGTATTCTTCTAAAATATAGAACCGTTTAAGTTCCAAAGCGCTGCTACCTTTAATTTCATCAAATTCAACATCTGCATCTACAAATAAAATATAGCCTACAGGTTTATCATTTATCTCAATAAAAAAATATTCAAAAGCAGTATTTTTTACTTCTTCTAAAAGTACTTCTTCGCTGTAAAATTTTCGAAGAAAATCTTTCATATCATCTTCCGTACAGGTACCTGTAAAAGTGTCGTAGAAGGTTTTCTGAGCTATAAAAGAAAGCGCAGGTACATCTTGCAATGTAATCCTGCGCATGTTAGTTTCGTACATACTTTTTACCAGTTAAATTCAAGTAAGTTATTCTTCCTGTCCACATCTGCCATGCGTTGTGAAGGATCTATTTCTACTTTCTTATAGTCAGTAAGTTTTGTTTTTAATTGAAGAACATAAGTTGGGTGTGTCCATCTCCACTCTTCATCTACAATCAATTTATCTACACCATCTTCCTTTTTTGCTGCATACATTAAATTTAAAGGAATCGTATGCATTTCCACAGTACCATCTTTTCTTGTAAGTGCGATATCTATCGGCATAGGTATTTGACCAATTCTTTTTAAACGAATGTTTGATACACCATTTTCTTCCCACAAACTATCTATACCATAATCAATTTTCTTTGTTGTATTAACCCACCATTCTTTGTACCAGTCAAGCTGTACACCACTTACATCCTGTGCTACCTGAATAAAATCATTTGCATTTGGATGTTTAAAACGCCAGCGATTATAATATTCCAGCAAAATTTTACTTCTTGTTTGCTCACCTACAATGTATCCCAACTGGTTTAAAAATACACAACCTTTTGAGTATGCATCTAAACTATAAGCAAAATTTGTATTGTAATGATCTGCATGAGTCGTCATAGGTTCTTCTACCCTACTTTGCGCAAGATTAAAGTAGGAGTCATAGCTTCCTGCGTGGTGCATAGGCAGTTTTGCACCTACAGAATCTAAATAGCGCATTGCCCCCGGGTTGTTACCTGCTTTAAAACGCCTAACTTTTTCTGTATAATAATCATCAACAAGTTGAGAGGAAAATTCTGTAAAACCTTCATCCATCCAGGCATACATACTTTCGTTTGTGCCCAGCATCATTTGATACCAGCTGTGCATCCATTCATGAAAAGCAGTGCCTAACCCCGGACTATTAATTAACGTAGCCATTGGATATTCCATTCCACCATCGCCACCCTGTATAAATGAATATTGTGGGTAAGGATATTTCCCAAAATTTTTCTCAATAAAAGGCAATACTGCAACGGCCGCATCTGCAACTTCTTTCCACGCAGTATCATTTGCCGGATCATTTTCTTTGTAGTTATAAATTACATGAATAAGCGGGCCACCTGTGTAAGTTTTTCTTACAAGATGAATAAATTCAGGATCTGCAGCCCAAACAAAATCATGTATATTTTTCCCTACAAAATGCCATGTTCTTTTTGATGCCGCAATATTTTTTAAATCAGTACCGGGCATATCGTAACCCCAACCAATTTCGTTTGCGTTCAACAAAACACCGGTCCCACCAAGTTTATATTCCTTATCAATATTTATAGTTACATCATAATCACCCCAAACGCCATAAAATTCTCTTGCTACATAAGGTGTTGGATGCCATCCTTCATAATCGTATTCACACATTTTTGGATACCATTGACTCATACTCAAACGCACGCCCGTACCGGGGTTATCACGACCGCTCCTTCTTACCTGCAATGGAACCTGCGCCTCAAATTCCATCTCGAAAATTACTTTTGTTTTTGGTAAAATAGCTTTTGTAAGGTTAACTTCTAAAATAGTTTCGTGGTATTTAAAAGGTTGAGGTACACCATTCATTTTTAATGAAATTATTTTCTGATAACCAATTTCATTTTCTTTTAATTTTAATATTCTGTCACGCACTCTCGGGTCCCAGTCAGGTCGATCATTGTTTAAAATTTTACCAAGTTCTCTGCTGCGCACATCCATACTGCTGTTTGGTTGAAATGCATTGAAGTATAAATGATAAAATACTTTTGATAAACTTTTATCGCTGTTGTTACTGTACTCTAATGTTTGCCTGCCTTTAAACTGATTTTGGGCAGCATCCATATTAATATCCATTTTGTAGCTTACTCTTTGCTGCCAGCGATTTTCAGGTTGTGCAAAAAGCGTTAACCTTAACAGTAATAAGGCAAATACAATTTTAATTTTATTCATTGATATCTATTTTAAATGTATTTTTTTCTTAAATATAATTTATTGCGTGAGATTCAGATTTTTTATCGGCTCATAATCTTTACCTGCAACTACAATTACAATTTCCCCTTTTACTGTTTTAGCCGAAAAATGATCATACACTTCCTGTAAAGTTCCTCTTTTGTTTTCTTCAAATTTCTTTGTCAGTTCTCTGCTTACACAGCATTGACGCTCTAAACCGAAGTAGGTTCCAAAATCTTTTAAAGTTCTTAACAATCTCATAGGGCTTTCATAAAACAACATTGTTCTTTTTTCTTCTGCCATTCTTTTTAAAAAAGTCTGCCTTCCTTTTTTAAGGGGAAGAAATCCTTCAAAACAAAAACTGTCAGTTGGCAAACCGCTGTTTACAAGTGCGGGCACAAAAGCTGTAGCCCCCGGTAAACACTGTACTTCAATATTGTTTTTTATACATTCTTTTACTAGCAAATATGCAGGATCGCTAATGCCGGGTGTGCCTGCATCTGTAAGTAATGCTATTGTTTTTCCTCCAAGCATCTGGTCTGCAAGATGCCCTGAAATTTTATGCTCGTTGTGTTGGTGATAAGTAGAAAGAGGCTTATTTATATTGTAATGATTTAGCAATACCGAAGATGTTCTTGTATCTTCTGCCAAAATAAGATCTGCATTTTTTAAAACCTCCACGGCACGAAAAGTCATATCTGCAAGATTACCTATTGGAGTGGGAACAAGGAAAAGCAAATAATAGATAATTTAAAAATGAAGAATTAATAATGTTTTCAACTTGCACATTTACATATTTGCAAGTTTTCATTTTAGCTAATTGTTATTTCAAACATTTCCATTACCTGATTAGCCAAGAGTTTTTTTGCGGCATCTTCACTCTTTTCTCTGGCAACAGTTTCATTTTCTGCTTCTATAGACAATTCAATCTGTTTCCCAATTCTTACATCACTGATACCAGTAATTCCAAGATTGGCAAGACTACCTAAAACTGCCTTACCCTGTGGATCGAGCAAATTTTTAAGCGGCATTACTTTTATTTGTGCAGTAAATATCATGCTATTTTATTTTTGAACGCCAAAGATAAAATAATGTACGCTATAAAAATTATTGGAACAGCAAGCCAGTGAAAAACAACAGCAGCTAACACAGAAAATATAATCAATATATATTTTGAAAGATTACTTTTAAGAGAAAGATTTTTAAACTTTAAATCAATCAAAGGAAGCCTGCTAACCATTAACCAACTTACAAAAATTATAAGCAAATACAAAAACCATTTATTTGATATTAGATTTAATGTAGTAATGTTGGTTGAGTTCCAATATATGAGCGGCAAGCTTGCAATTAGTAAACCAGCTGCCGGTATTGGAACCCCCTTAAAACCATGCTGCTGGCTGTTATTTAAATTATATCTGGCAAGTCTGTAAGCACCTGCAGCAGCAAGTATAAATGCAGGAACAAGTAAGAAAATAGATATGTTAATTCCCTCTTGGGTGGAGGCATAACTCATTCTTAAAAACTGGTACACAATCATTGATGGTGCTACTCCAAAACTCACCAAATCTGCCAATGAATCCAATTGTTTACCCATTTCTGAAGATGCATTAAAAAGACGGGCAACAAAACCATCCAAAAAATCTACAACAGCTGCTATACCGATAAAAAGCGAGGCCATCCAAATCTTTTCTGACAGATCTATAAATTGTGCACCTTCAGCATCGTATTGTATAGTGATGCCATTTTGCATTGTATAAACGATAGCCACACAACCACAAATAAGATTGAGAAGAGTGAAAATGTTGGGGATCTGTTTCATTATGATGGACGATAGACGATGGACAATTGACCATGCAAAATCGTGATTCCTACGTCTTTCGTTTGTCTATTTTTTGAATGAGTTTTTAAATGATTGAATTCGTTTAACTAAGGTTGTAAGTTCATAGTGATAAATCTCAAAAATTTCTTTGCTTATGTAATCTCTTTTCAAGGACAGGTGTAAAGCGCCAACAACTTCCAATGCCGAACGCTGTGCATAACCTAAAAACATTAGTTGCTCACCATCTGATTGACCTGTAGAACCCTCTGCAATATTGAGAGAAACAGAATCGGCTGCTCTTTTTATTTGCGAGGTAAGCGAAAACATTTCTTCTTTGGGAAAATTTCTTGTAAGAAGATGAATATTATTTGCCAATTCTAAAGCTAATTGCCACACCTCCAATTTCTCAAACTTAAAAGCCATACTTTATTTCTTTAATAAAATATTAATTTGAAATTACAAATTAAACATTGATACTCTGCCTCAAAAATCTGCGGTCAATCGTCCATGGTCTATAGCCAATCGTCTTAATTTTTCCTCCTCATCAAAGCCTCAATTTCTTCTACTTCAATTGGTATATTTTTCATTAAATCTTTATTGCCGTTTTTGGTTATCCAAAAATTATTTTCTATGCGAATGCCCATTTGTTCCTCTTCTATGTAAATACCGGGTTCAATAGTGAAAACCATTCCTGCTTTTATAGGTTCCGTTCTTGTTCCAAGGTCATGCACATCAATGCCTAGGTGATGAGAAATACCATGGTACAAATATTTTCTATAAGCACGGTCATTCGGATTTTCATTTTTAACATCTGCTTTGTTCAGAATTCCAATTTTTTGAAATACGTCTGTTGCTTCATCACCAATTTTTTCTGTATAATCAACTATACTAATACCGGGCTTTAAAATACCTGCAGCGTATTTATGAAGGTGAAGACAGGCATTGTAAACAGTTTTTTGCCGTTTGGTAAACTTACCATTTACAGGTACAGTTCGGGAAAGATCGGCGGCATAATTTCCATACTCAGCACCAAAATCCATTAATATCAAATCGCCATCTTTGCACTCTCTGCAATTTTCTACATAATGTAAAACACGGGCATTGTTGCCACTTGCAATAATGCTTCCGTAAGCTTCACCAGTAGCACGCTGCATTAAAAAAGAATGTATAATTTCTGCATGTATTTCATACTCCATTACACCAGGCTGTATAACCTGCAGCAGTTTTCTAAAAGTAATATCAGTAATATCAATTGCTTTTTGCATTACCTCTACTTCTTCTGCAGATTTTATAGCACGCAATTCTTTCATAATTGATGCACTTCTTTTATAATTGTGAAGAGGATAACGTGCACGCATTTCCTGCGCATACCGGTAATCTCTTACTGCAATGTTACTGCCCTTGCGATCGTTTTCATTTGAATTAAGAAAAATATTTTCTGCAAGATGTATCCATGGTTGCAACATTGTATCAAGCGAATCTAAATAGACAACAGTATGAATACCTGAGATATTTTGAGCCTCGGTAATTCTTAAACGGTGACCATCCCATTTTTCTTTCATTTCATTGGGCCGTACAATAACCAAAATTTCACGGTACTTAGCATCAGGATTATCCGGAAAGAAAACCATCATTGTATCTTCCTGTTCTATGCCTGTAAGCCAATACAGATCAGAGTTCTGCTTAAACTTATGCATTGAATCTCCATTAAGAGGCAGCTCATCATTACTATTAAAAATGGCTATGGAGTTTTTAGAAAGCCTGTTTACAAAACGCTTTCTGTTTTGTATAAATATATCTGGGTTAAGAGGAAGGTATTTCATTGATGTATTTTTTATACTGCAATATAATTTTTTTAAGCTATCAAATTTTAGAAGTATTAAAAGTGGCAAAGGCTTATCAAAAAATCTACGCTACTAAAGATTGAAAAATGATATACTGCTGAAGAGCGGCGGGATAGAAGTGGAAATCCTTTTATGATGCTTCCCTTTAGCAACATAAAAGATTGAAGCGAATAGCCCGTATAAATGTTTAAAAAAGCTATAAGATAAAACGCCAAAAAAACCTCAACAAAAAGATACCGAGGTTTTAAAATTAATCAGTTAAAAATAGTCAGCTAATTTTTGGTGCAGCTGCTAAAATTTCTTCACTTGCACCACTTTTATATTTTTCAAAGTTTTTTACAAACTGTTTTGCCAAGGCAACAGCTTTTTCGTCGTAACTATTTTTATCTGCCCAGGTGTTGCGAGGGTTTAAAATTTCACTTGGCACATTAGGACATTCTTTTGGCATCATCATTCCAAAAACAGGGTGCTCTTC
>ENA-OFCI01001461-OFCI01001461.1-metagenomes-genome-assembly--contig:-NODE-1461-length-10272-cov-3.599687_pt1 | contig 10272 bp, 9 predicted proteins | sample MGYA00153391_OFCI01 | MGnify analysis MGYA00153391 | reverse complement strand
GTGGTGCGGTTCGACAACCGCGACGTCGGCAGGTCCACCCACCTGTCCGGCCCCGGCATCTCGGGGTGGGAGTTCCTGCGGCGGCGAGCCGAGCCCGGCTACACCCTCGGCGACATGGCCGACGACGCCGCCGGGCTCATCGCCCACGTGGCGCCCGGCGGCGCGCACGTCGTCGGGCACGACATACGATCGTTCGTCGCAAAGCGCGCGGGCGCGTGCGAGCGCAGCGAGTGCGAGCGTCGCGCGCGGGCTCGCGCCTCGATCGAGGTACTCGTGATGTTTGCGCGTCGCACGCACGAGCGCCACGATATATGCGGCGATCTTCGGTTCGAGGAAGACGGCGCGTGCATCGGCGCGCCAACGCAAGAGATCGCCCATCGATGCGACATCGTGCGGTAACGCGGGCGTTTCACCGCCGAAGCGCGCGAGGATCCCGAGTTCTTCTTCCGCGCTCGGGTAATCGACGAGCACGTTGACGAGAAAGCGATCCATCTGCGCGAGCGGGAGCGCGTAGGTGCCGTCGCTATCGAGCGGATTCATCGTCGCCGTCACGAGAAAGGGATCGGGAAGGGGAAAGCTCTGCGGCCCGATCGTCACCTGGCGTTCTTGCATCGCTTCCAAAAGTGCCGATTGCACTTTCGCAGGCGCGCGATTTATTTCGTCGGCGAGCACGACGTTGGCGAAGATCGGTCCCGGCGACGTTGCGAATTCACCCGTACGTTGATCGAAGATGCGCGTGCCGACGATATCGCTCGGCAAGAGATCGGGCGTAAACTGCACGCGTTTGAAGCTTCCGCCAACGGCGGCCGCGAGCGCGCGGCACGCGAGCGTCTTCGCAAGCCCGGGCGGACCTTCGAGCACGACGTGGCCGCCCGCAATCGTCGCGTGCAGCAGCGCTTCGAGCGCGGCGCGTTGGCCAACGACGGTCTCTGCGAGCGCGTCGATGAGCGCCGACGGTTTCAGAAGTTCAACGATGGTAGGGCCTCCGCAACGGCTTGCGCGACGCGTTCGTCTTCACAAAACGAAGCGCGCTCGATCGCACGTAGTGCTTCGAGAACGCGAACGCGTTCCGTCATGTCGCGCCGACGCGTGAGATCGGCAAGCGTTTCGTCGGCGCGCGCGCCGACGAGGGCTCGCAACGCGGCGCGGACCGCGAGGGCACGCTTGCGCGACGGATCGCGCGCGAGTTCGGCGACGAGGCCACGAATGTGGTCGGCCGGATCGACGAAGATCGCGGGCGCGGGCGGCGACACGACGATCGACGCGCGTGCGGTCGCGCGTTTACCGCGACCGAAGCCCCAGATGAGCGCCCACGCGGCGAGCACAACGAGCACGAGCGGGAGAATCGCGAGCACGATCGACCATAAAACCGGCCAAAGCCACGTCGGCAGATGCGGTGGCGCGGGCGCGACGCGCAAGGCGACGGTGTTCGTCGAGAAACGTGAGGGTTTCCCATTACGCGCGTCGACGGCATCCATGATGGTCGCCGCGATCGTGCGATCGCCCGCGACCGTCGGTTCGAGCGTGAGCGTCTCCGTGCAATCGCTGCCGCGACTCGATGCCGCGCACCGCCGCTCGTCGCCGATTGTGTCGAAGCCCGAGAGGTCGGGGAGCGTGACGTTGTCGAGTTCGAGCACGCGTTCGTCGACGTGCGCGGAAATCGTGAGATGGAGCCGTTCGCCGACGCGCAGATTCGTACGATCGATCGCCATCGTAAAACTTCGGACGTGAAGCGATGCGAGCGATTGCGCCCGCGCCGTGCATGGCACGGCGATGCTCGCGACCGCCGCGCCAATCGCGACGGCCCGCGTTACAGCGTGCCGATCCATTCGGCAAAAAGATACCGCGCATCCAGGGGTCCAGGCGAGGCCTCGGGATGAAATTGCACGGCCGAGATCGGCAATGTGGTGTGCCGGAAACCTTCGTTCGTGCCGTCGTTGAGGTTGATCATCGTCGCTTGCAGATCGCTCGGAAGCGACGCGCCGTCGACCGCATAGCCGTGATTGTGCGCGGTGACGAGCACGCGATCGTGCAGCACGTCTTTGACAGGTTGATTTCCACCGCGATGACCGTAGGGCAATTTGTATGTTCTCGCACCGAGTGCGAGCGCGAGCATTTGGTGCCCGAGACACACGCCGAACATCGGCATGCGCCCGACGAGATTGCGCAGCGTTTCGATCGTCTCCGGCAGATCGGTCGGATCGCCGGGTCCGGGCGAAATGACGACCGCATCGGGTTTGCGCGCGAGAATCTCGTCCGACGAAACGCCGTAGGGTACGACCGTGATGCGCGCGCCGAGGGCCGCGAGATCGCGAACGATCGCACGCTTGACGCCGCAATCGATGACGACGATATGCGGCCCCGTCGCATGTGGGGTCGGGCTCTGCACGGTGCGCGTCGCGACGTCGGCCACCAGACCGACGGTGCTCGTTTCGCGAGCGTATGGCGTGAGCGCCGCTTCCATGCGTTCGATCGAAGCTTCCCCTACCGCAAGCGCCGCGCGGATCGTGCCGTGCTCGCGCAACACCGTCGTGAGCGCACGCGTGTCGATCCCGACGAGCGTTGGCACGCGTTGCGCGGCAAGCCAAGATGGCAGGTCGTCCGTCATGGCGTGATGCGAGGGATGGCGCGCGATGCGCTTGACGATCGCGCCCGCAACGCACGCGCGATGGTGCTGCGACGCGGTCCCAGAGATGCCGTAATTGCCGATCATCGGGTAGGTGAACGTGAGCAACTGGCCCGCGTACGACGGATCGGTGAGCGCTTCTTCGTAGCCCGTCATGCCGGTAAAGAAGACGGCTTCGCCGAGAGCGAGCGCATCGTAGCCGATGCCTTCGCCGTCGAAGCGCGTACCGTCGGCGAGAAGCAATGAGGCCGGTTTCATCATGTCGAGAGGCGCACATTTGGCCTTGCGACGGTACGCGCCTCTCTTACAGCATGCGCTGGAACATCATGATCGGGAGCGTGGTCGGGAAATCGTAGCCGACGAAATCGAACGTCAGGCCCGTCACGGTGCGGTCGAGCCCGAAGCGCAGCGTGTCCTCGGTGTGGATCTGCTGGACGTAGTAGCGGCCCGCGATCGAGGTGTAGGCGACGATCCAGCGCGCATCGTCGTAGGGTTTGCCCTCGAAGATGCCTTGAATCGCGAGTTGAACCGTGCCGAAGGTCGTCGTATCGACCCACAGATCGCGCAGCCGGTAGACGCGTGGGTTGCGCAACGGCGTGAGCGCGAGATGATAGGCATCGACGCCGCGAATCGTCTCCGTCCCCGCGAGCACGATCGCATAGTCGCGCGCGACCGCCTCGATGCGCGCGAGCTCTCGAAGCGGTTTCTCGGTCACCAGCGCCGATGGCACGGGCGTCGGCGTCGCGGTCGGCGTCGGCGTCGGGCTCGGCTCTACCGCAGTCGGGCCCGCACTTGGCAATGCAGTCGCATTCCCGACGAGCGCGGCTTTAGGTTCGCGTCGGACGAGCCCGAACGAGGCGTTGGGTTCGATCTGCGGTTCGAGGATGGGGAACGCGTCGGCGTCGGGATTCGTGTCGAGCGAATCGGCGTGAACGTTGCCCTTGTGGACTTTGAGGTTGAAGGTGATCGGCGAGCCGCGCAGGCGTTTCGCCTCATCGGCGGCGACGATGGTACGGCGCAGAGCGAGCGCGCGGTCGCGATCGCGATACGCGACCTGCCACCAGTTATCGTGCGTGCGGCCGCGCCACTCGTAGCGCTCGCGCATGTTGTAGGCGATAAACGGCACTTCTTGCCGCGTGCGCCAGGCGTCTTTCGCGTGGGCGAAAATCGCTTCAGCCGAGGGCGCTTCGGCCGCACTCGCGACCGCGCCGAAGAGTACGGCGCATGCCACAATCGACGCGGTTACCAAAGACGGGCGCATGTGCGTGCAACGCATAGCCGCGCGTAATAATCTCAGGCGACGCCCAGAATCGCCGTTCCGACGCGGCCATCTCGCATGGCGAAACGTCCACCCACGATCGTCGCGATCGGGCGCCGCGCGAACGTTTCGCCTTCAAACGGCGTATTTTTCCCAAGAGAGAAGAACGCGTTGGAATCGACGCGCCATGGTCGCTCGGCAAAAATGGTAATATCCGCCGCACTTCCGATGCGTAACGTTCCGCCGGGGACGTTGAGGATACGCGCGGGATTGGTTGAGAGGAGCGCGACGAAGCGCGCGAGCGGCAGATCGGGAAGTGCGTGCGCATAGGCGCCGACGGCCGTTTCGAGGCCCGAAAATCCGACGGGCGCTGCGGCGAGCAACTGCGCCTTCTCTTCGCGCGTATGCGGTGCGTGATCGGTTGCGAAGACGTCGATCGTGCCATCGCGAACGGCCGCACGCAACGCCGCGATATCGCGCTCGAGGCGGAGCGGCGGATTGACTTTGGCATCGGCACGAAAGCCTTCGAAGTGGTCGTCGCCCTGCAAGAGATGGTGCGGCGTAACTTCGCACGTTACCGCAATTTCTTGCGCGCGACCGAAGCGGATGAGCTCGATACTCATCGCCGTGGAGAGATGCGCGATGTGAAACGGTTTTTTCGTGTCGCCGCCGATGAGCACGTCGCGTGCGACGTGGACTTCCTCGGCTAGGCCCGGCGAGCCGGCAAGCCCGAGATCGAAACTTCGTGCGCCTTCGTTCATGACGCCGTCGCCTTTAAGATCGCCATCTTCGCAATGTGAGATAAAGACGCCGGGCACGTCGCGTGCGTAAAGTGCGGCTTGGCGGAGCACGCGCGCGTTCTTCACGGCGAAGCCGTCGTCGCTAAAGGCGACCGCGCCCGCATCGTGCAGGCGCCAATACGGTGAGAGCTCGTTGCCCGCACGCCCGCGCGTGAGTGCCGCGATCGGATAGATGCGGGCGAGCCCGGCGGCCGTCGCAAGGCGCAACACTTCGGCGATGAGGGCGGGAGAATCGAGGGCGGGTTCGGTGTTCGGCATGCACGCAACGGCCGTGAAGCCGCCAGCGACGGCAGCCGCGCTTCCGGTCGCGATCGTTTCTTTGTGCGTCTGGCCCGGTTCGCGGAGATGGACGTGCATGTCGATAAAGCCGGGCGCGACGACGGCGCCGGTTGCGTCGTAGATCTCGACGTCGACTCCGGTCGCTTCGAGATGCTCGCCGATTGCGGCGATGAGACCATCGCGGACGAGGACATCACGGATGGCATCGAGGTGTTGCGCGGGATCGACAACACGTCCGCCGCGGATAAGGAGATCGCTCACGTGAACGGGGCCGTTCGGTCGCTCCGAGTGCTGGACCCGCCTTTGTTGGCGGGACGGGGCGCGTGCGGTCGCAAGTCGGCGAATGCGGGCACTGCATAGATTGCGATGACCGACGTAGATACGAAGGCTCCCGCCGCGCAACACGAGCGCGGCTTCACGTTGCTCGAAGTGATGGTTGCGGTTGCGATTCTCTCCATCATGACGATCGTGCTCTCGACCTTCGCAGCGCCACATCCCATGACACACCCCGCGATGCTCGCAATGCAAGCCGCGCTCGCCGAAGCGCGCGATCTCGCGATGGTCACGGGTGACGCGACGAATCCACTCGTGCCTACCGGCGCGACGATCTCGGTCAAACACGATCCGCTCGATCCGAGCGGCCACGGGAGTGTCATCGCCATCTATCGTTCGCGACCGATCTCTTACCGCGGCGTCGGCCCGGGCCAGAATTACAAGGCCGACACGCTCGTGCAGGACCCAGGTATGCCCCGTCAGCGCGTGCGAGCCGATTTTCAAATTTCATCGGCCTCGCTCGGCACGATACCGACGCCATTCTCGATCCTCGTGTCGCAATCTGGCTTCGCGAGTATCGTTAAGGGCTACGCGTACGATCCGGAAAATAAAATGACGATAGCGGCCGATCCCGGATGCGATGAAAGCGGTGTGACGATCTCCGCGACAGACGGGGTCTTCACGGAAAAAGATCCGTTCACGTGCCACGATGCCGTTTTGCAACTCGAGAAGCCACATGCGTAAGCGTCGGAACGAGCACGGCTTCTCACTCATCGAGGTGATCGTTGCCGCCGCGCTCACAACGTTCGTGATGATCGCGATTGCAAGCGCCGTCGCTACGAGCGTCCATTCAACGACGCTCGTCGAAACGCGCACGCGCATGCACGCCGATGCGCTCAACGTGCTGACCGATCTGCGCGCAATTACCGTTTACAACAAAGCGATGCTCGCGCAGATGGTCGGCAAGAGCGCATCGATGACGATCGCACATTCCGCCGACCACGTCGAGACGATCGACGTGAGCGTGAATATCGAGCCCAACGTGATTCGCAACTCCGACGGTACGACGATGACGACGCTCGCGAAAGTTGCCAACGTGACGATCCGCGAGCTCGACGAGAAAATTTCCGAACGCGCGACGCTCTTCAATGAAGCTCCCGCACCAGGATCGGTGGTAGGACCATGATGCCTGTATCGCGCCATGACGAACGCGGATTTACTGTACCCGAGATGCTGATCGCAATCATGATGATTTCGATCCTCAGCCTCGTAACGCTCGGGGGCATTCAGTTCTTCACCAAAGCCGTCGATGCGCGAACGTTCGCGCAAAGCGGTGGCATGACGGTCGATCGCGAGCTCGCAACGATGCGCACCGATGCGAACACGGCGTTCGCGGTCTTCGTTCCCGATCGAGACGTCTTCCACGTATCGAACAAACCGGATTCATACGTCGCTCAGGGTCGGACGGTTCTTGCACCGCCGCACGAGGTCGATTACTACTCGAAAACTGACACCGGAACCGAATCGTGGTGGGCTTACTACTACGACCGCGTACACGGCACGTTACAACGATACGATTACGATCCCGCGGCGGGAACGCGAGGAGTCGTCGATCGCTCATCAGGTGCCATTGACCCTCGTGGCGCGTACTCAAAAGTCACGGGGATCTCATCATTTTCAGTCGCGACCCTGCAAGCGAGCGCGCTCACCGATCCAGCACGCAATCGATTCGCTCCAATCGTCGGGGAAATGTCGGATGGATTAATTCGACCCGTCGCCGATCCTGTTGGCTTCGTTCCGGTAAATGGTCAGCCGCGTTCGGATCTCTACGGCGGAAACACGTCGATTCAAGTCTCGATGACCACGGCGGTCGGGGAGCGCTCGCTGCATCTCCTCTCCGGCACGATGCCAAGTGGCTTCACCGTCCACGAAGTTCCTGCGATTCGCGCGTTCGTGTATCGGCTCAACACGCACCATCATTCGTGGTTCGGAACCGTATCGAAGTCGAGGGCTCAGATCTTCGAGCAATTGCAATACAGCTATCATCCCATTACCGACAGACCAACAGATTGGAAGGTCTGGTGCGACTATCAGGTTTACGGTGCTGGAAGCGGCGGTCTCGATTACGCAGATAAAAATGCTGGATATCAGCCGAAGAATTTCGTCGAAACGACGAGTTCGCTCTTTTACAGTACTACGCACGGAACGATCCACAATCTCAACGAGCAAGGCTGCGGTAAGAAGATTCCACGTCCCGGCGATACGCCAGCTGCGAACTACGCGGGCACGTCGCCAGATACGTACGAATCACCGCCGCCGTGTTTAGCAAAGGGCGAGTGCTGGCCGGAGAACGCTCCGCCCTATTGGAGCCCGCCCTCACCGTGGCCATCAAGTGCGCCGCCCGCCATATGGTGCGCATCGCATCAGCAGGCAGTCATTTGCGGTGGTACCGGCGAGAACCAGGGTGAAACCCAAGTCAACTCTGCTAGTCGGCTTCCTATCGCCGTTGACCCCGGTAATAACAAATCAGCGACTCAAAGCCCGGCACCAAGCGCCGGACCCGTTAGGGGCGGCCTCCCTCGTCGCGATGGCCCACGTGGATGAAAATAGGGAGTAATTCGCCTTGCTAATGCAATCTATGGTGCTCCTCGCCGCAATCATCGTAATCTCTGGAACACTATTAACGAGCACGCTTATGACGGCGAAGAAAAGCTTGCACGAGCTTCTGCTTACGAAGACGCAAATCGCGATGAACAACACGGTAGGCGATTTCGAGGCGTGGGCTACTCAACGTGTGCAATCAAGCAACACGCAAACGACATGGCCAACGACGTTTACTCGGAATATCAAATCGACATGTGGCCTTGTTACTTGCCCATATTGGGCCTACTCGCAGTGGCTTGTGACCGGCGCGACGACCGCACTACCACGTCAAGCGAACACAACAACGAAAAATGCGTCGGCAATGAATCTGGCGACAGCCGTAGACGAGCAACGGATCTCAGCGCAAATTACAGTCAATATAGACGACGCAAGCGGTAAGACCACTTTCTCTAGCGCTACGAGAGCGATTACTGCGAGGACGCTTAACGTTGCACCATATCTCGTGATAACGGGCATAAAGGATGAGGGGACAGCATCGGGCCGAGTTGAGTCCTCGGAAGGCGATACTGGCGGAGTAGCTGTAAGCGCGCGGCTCCTCTTTACAACGCCCGATGGCGCTGCTCCAGCGAGGACCGTAGATACTCGCATACGTACTGACGTCGACTGTGTAAATTCAAAAGCAGCCCACGACTCGGCAAATCCGTATAAAGATATGGCGATTAGCATCGATCATTCAATCCGACAATTTGGGGATCAGGATTGGCAATTCGAAGTCCCGTGTATCCCAAATTACTATATTGACACAGCTCCGCCCGGCCTCTCAGGCTATGATCCTCCTTCAGGTAAAACCTACGCGACTATCCCTAATGAAGCAGATCCTACTACATGGAATACGGGATCAGGGGAATCCACATTCCGTAAGTAATCCATCAACTTACAGGCAAGACTATTCGCCCGTCAGAGGCCGACGGCTGGCAATCCGTTTCAGTTACACCGTTGGCGCCATTAGCCGAAGTTACCAAAATCCCAAAACTTGGAATAGCCAAGCCTGAGTTTGCTGCAATGGCTGGTAAAAATACACTTTCAGTAATAGTATTTCCACTTATAGAAACAACAGCTTCGGAGGCTGGGTCCGCGTTTGGACCAGAAGAAATAGGGGCTCCATTAGGGCCTAGAATTGAGTAATTACCGTCAACCAGGCGACGTGGATTATTTCCCTGGTCTACGAGATATTCTAGTGGCTTGAGCTGCAATTTTGACGAATCGCAGGATTGAAAATTTCCGGTCCCGATATTATTGTCGGAGTCGAAACCAATCACTATTCCGAGCTGGTTCGGTTGATTAAGCATCGTTCCGGGCAGTGGCAACGAATTAGAGACATCTTGCACGAAGGTTACGTCAACTGCAAGAGTGTCGTAAATATTCCCACCACCGTTGCCAAACCGACCGGTTAGCGTTGTTCGAATACCGATGATATCCCAAGCCGTACCCGCTGTCGCCGAAGCCTTGCCGGGTGCGAACGAATACGATCTTACTATCGGCGGGGGCGGCGTTGCCATTTGGATCGGACCCGTCCCGGAACCACCACCGCTACATGACGTTAACGCCAAAGTTGACAAAATAATCGCAATATTCGTAAATGGCGCTTTCATCATTTCCTCCAATACGGATTCATCGAAACGGCCTCAAAGATTTTTCAACGCGTAAACTTATTGTCCCGCAGAATAGCGGCAAATACATTCTTGACCGGATCGAAGTGTATATAGTCAAAGTTCCAACTCGAGTGGGTACTGAATCATTCGACGATGTCGGTTGCCTAAGTGTTTCCCGCGGCTTCCGAAGCGGTCCGATCTAGACAAAAAGTGTTGGCCGCATAATGACGTCTTTTAAAGAGCAAAAGGGCCGAAGCAAACAGCAATGTTTTGTATGATGAAGGCAACGAATTAGCTCCTATTTCGGATGATGCTCAGAACCTAACCGAATTATTGCAGCACCGATCATTTGGCAAACGTGCTCGCGCCACTCATGCATTGAAGAACCCTGTATCGATGGATTAATGTTTCTTCAGAATTTTTTTATGATCATCAGGGGTAATTATTAATCAGTAGAATTTTGTTTGAGGAGGGCGTTAACGTCCTCCTCAATTTCCAAGAACTTCGGAGCACATTACGAAGCACGGCTTTTCCGATCTCAAGCAAAGCCAACGCGTTGTCAACGACGAACAAACGGCCCGAAACGCGAACCTCGAAGACGCTAGAGGTATGGCATTTCATGTTTTACCGACGACTTGAAGATTTCGCGTGTTTTCGACGATGCGAACGCCTAAAACACGACGCCCTGCTTCTCGCCGTCGCAGTTATTACTTGCAGCTTAAAAAACGCCAGAGCGCTGGCCGAAGCCAGCCGCGATGGTGTATTTTCGCTTGCTCATGC
>ENA-OFCI01001460-OFCI01001460.1-metagenomes-genome-assembly--contig:-NODE-1460-length-10274-cov-11.698601_pt1 | contig 10274 bp, 11 predicted proteins | sample MGYA00153391_OFCI01 | MGnify analysis MGYA00153391 | reverse complement strand
GGGAACGTTATTTCCTCCAGTTTATGTCCTAATCGAGCTGGCCGCCGCTATATATAACCTTCGCTATTTAGAGTAAAAGATTAAAAAGTAAGAAAAGAATACCAGGGGAAGGCCGGGGCGATCGACTATAGACTACTTTGGAGGGGGCGATCGGACAGAGCGATTAGCGATTGGTTACAATAGGTTCCTAGATAGATTGCTAGCGATTTGAGTCCAGATGTTGAGAAACCTTGTACTCGGGACCAGGTAATGGACGATCGCTGACTCTATAATGAGCGTACGAACTCAAGTTCACTTTGATTTGAACCCATTACGCATGACTAAAACCGCATTAGAGTTAAGTCCATTGGAGTGGAAAAAATATTCCTTGCCTCAGCAATCGGTCGAGCCTGAGGTTAGAGTGCGTTGGAAAGAAGCATGGCGACTGATTCCTGAGTTGGCAAGGCTATTGCGAGAGGAGTTTGGAGCAACCCAGCTTTTAGTGTTTGGTTCTGCGGTAAACGCTGATTATTTTTCAGAGAAGTCAGATATTGATATTGCGGCTTGGGGTATCCCGATCGCGCAGTATCTGTCCGCCGTTTTGACGGTGAATGAGTTTCACGATGATTTCAAAGTCGATTTGTTAGATCCAATTTTTTGTTGCTCAACCTTACAGAAAAGGATCGAAGAGGAAGGAGTTGAGGTATGAGTGATCCATTCGTTCGGTTATCCAGAAGAATTGTGGACGAGGTTGAAAAGATCACCTTAGCGGTGAAACGTGTGGAGGGCGTTAGACCTGCCGTGATTTCAGTCGGGAGTGGTCAATCGTTGAATATGGCTTTTCGGAAGACTTTCAATGCCTGAATCATGGAAGGACGATAAATCGACCCTACTAAAGCGCTAATGCCAAAAACCGATCGAGCGCCAGGTACATCCAATAAACGGATAACTTTGAATCCTGAATCGTCTTCTGAAAGCCCAAATCCAATGCCATCGCTTCATATCGGGGATGAATAATTAGCGTGTGTAGGTCGCAGAGATTCGGAAAATCCTGTTGCATCTTACCCAGGGTCTGCTGGACGTCTTTGAGAAATAATTGCTTATGGGTCGTTAAGTACAACAGATCAATCATCCAACTGCGGATGAATACGGAAACACATTCGGCATCGACGACTTCTGCCATTACGAAAGGGTCAATCGATTGCATACTGCTCAAATGCATTCCTTTTCCCGGTGAGGTAAAAAAGTTCGCTTCCGAAACTTTCGCCGTTGGATAAAGCACATAAATTCCTACGGGATTGCCGTTGTCGCAGCGGCGGAGTACCCGTAGCCCGATCGGGTATTGGCTTGACCATTGGCGCAACAATTGCACAATCCGATGGGGTACGGTTTCCTGGTTGCGGTTCATCCAGTTGTAATTTTGGGCTAGCATATTGGCCACCGGAATCGCGTCCGATCGGGGATCAAATTGATCGATGACCACCTCAGCTAAGGGCGGCGCTGCGGCCATCAGTTCAGGAATCGGCAGAATCGTAATCTGTGTCGTATTGCCGTCGAAGGATTTGTGAATCAAACCCAAGGCCGCTAGTTTGACCAAGATCATCCCCGCCGATCGATCGCTCCCCTGATCTTGATCGTAGTAAAACAACTGCGAGACTTCACTCAGGCTACAAACTTCGGGATGATCGAGGGGCACCAGTTCCGTCAAGGGTTTAGGCAATCGATGGTCTCCGACCGATGGTCGGTCATTGCCCTGCTGTTTCACGAGCAAATACACCCACAGCCGCACAAAATACTCGGCTCGAATTCGGGTCAGGCCAACCCGTTTAACCAATTGGGCCACGATCGGTTGCCGCGCTGATGGTGGGAACCATTGATCAAGCTGTGTTACATCCATACGTCAAGCCAATTTTTCATATTCACTCTTCAATATTACTTCATAGCACTTCATAGCACTTCTACTCCCTGCGGTCACTTGAGTCTGCTGCCGATCGCTCATGGGTAATCCCGCAAGTCATGCCGCAGAATAGCCACAACGACCGATTCACAACTACCCAACCACATCATGAACAACGTTTTTATTAACGGCATTGGCAAGTTTCTCCCTGGTGAACCGATCGCGAATGACCAAATGGAAGATTATTTGGGTCGAATAAACGGCCAGAACTCCAAAGTCAAATCGCGCATCCTCAAAAGCAACGGCATCCAACAACGGCATTACGCCATCGATCGGCAGCAACAAACCACCTATCGCAACAGCCAAATGGCGGCCCATGCGATTCGGGATTTACTCGGCCAGACGCATCTTGATCCAGGTGCGATCGACCTGCTCGCCGCAGGCACGAGTTTGCCCGATCTGCTGGTACCCGGCTTTGGCAGTATGGTGCATGGCGAAATGACCGAGTTTGCCCCCTTGGAAGTCGTTTCCACCCAAGGCGTCTGCTGCGCCGGAGTCAGTGCATTGAAATATGCCGCCACCCAAGTTGAACTCGGTGAAAAAGTCGCCGCGATCGCCGTCGCTTCAGAACTCCCCTCCCGATTATTCAAACACACCAACTTTGAAGCTGAAACCCAAGTCCAGTCGGGCCAAGCCCTCGGATTCGATCGGGAATTCCTGCGGTGGATGCTCTCCGATGGTGCGGGGGCCGTCCTGCTCCAAAATCGCCCCAACACCCATGGACTCAGCCTCAAACTTGAATGGATTGAATTGGTTTCCCATGCCAATGCTTACCCGGTCTGCATGTATGCGGGCACCAACGCCGATACCACCCAAAGCTGGATGGACTATCCTTCCTATGTCGATGCCGCCAAGGATGGTGCGATCAACCTCCGCCAGAATATCCGGCTCTTGGATCAGGTTATTAAACTCGGTGTCGAAGGTTGGCTCAAACTCATCAATCTAAACCGAGTCAAACCCGATGAAATAGACTGGCTGCTCTGCCATTATTCATCTCACTTCTTCCGCAGTCAAATAGTCGAACTGCTCGAAAAAGCGGGCTGCATGATCCCCGAATCGAAATGGTTTACCAATCTCTACTCGCGTGGCAATACGGGTTGTGCCTCAATCTATCTCATGCTCGAAGAGCTGTTTCATTCCGGCAATTTGCAACCCGGCCAAAAGATCTTCTGCTTTGTGCCAGAGAGTGGTCGATTCACCACGGCTTACATGATGTTGACGGTAGTGGGTGACGTGCCCCCGATCGCCCCCACGCCCATCCAACTCACCGCCCCTGCTGTCGAACCTGATTCCAGCAATCCCATCGCGGCTGATCTAGTCCGTCAGCTTGCCACCGTTTGGTTAGAATTTGAGCGTGAACTGCGATCTGTGCCGCTCCTGCGCAAACTGCATCACGGCGAATTCACCACTGAGGATTATCTAGCCCTCCTGCGGAACTTGCGGCCCCAAGTGGTCGAAGGTGCCCGCTGGATTGCCCGTGCCGCCTCGAATATGACTGATTTTCAGTTGCGATCGACGTTCATTGGGCACGCCCAAGAAGAGCACCGGGATTTTCAAATGCTGGAGCAAAACTATGTCTCCGTTGGGGGCATCCTCGCCGACATCCAACAGGCCGAGAAAAATCTGGGCAGCGAGGCTCTTTCTGCCTTTATTTTCCATCAAGCCTCCCAGGAAAACCCCGTAGATTTGTTGGGCAGTATGTTCATTATTGAAGGCTTGGGTAATCAACTGGCCGGAACTTGGGCCAGCCAAATTCAACAAACCCTCAATCTGACCCCAGCCCAGGTTTCCTTTCTGGCCTACCACGGAGCCAATGATTCCAGTCATTTAGCCAAACTTAATCGGTTGTTTGAAGCCGCATGGTTGACGGAGCCGATCGCCCAGCGCATTGTCAAAACCGCCAAAGTCACGGCGCGATTATATCGCCTCCAAATCGAATCAATCGCCTAATTCACAGAGCAACTCATGAGCCATCACGATCGCACGAATCCCAACACCTGGGATGCTCTCTACCAAGACAATGCCATTCCCGTCGATCCGATCGCCAAAGGCTACATGGTCAAGGATTTGCGTAACTGGACGCGCAACTACTTACTCCTACCCATTAAAGCGATCGCCAATATCCTCCTGGGATTGATTCTAATCACCAAGCGACTATTGCCATTTCAATTTAGCAACTATTGGCTAATGCATCACGCCGCTGCGTTTTTTCTGCATCACTTTGTCACCCCAGAGGCCAACTACCTCATCGTGCGACATATTTGCTTGGGTTCAAATATTGTCAATTTCCTAATAGACAATGGCCCTGACCCGGAGATTCCTAAGGCCGATCTATACCCCCGATCGATTCGAGATTTGGCGGACAATGCCTTTCTTGAACATGATTTGGTGCTTTACAACTTTGTGCTGGACTACGCAGCCGCCCAGGCCAACCATCCTCATTGGCTCGCCCAAGTCCAGGCTAGAAAAGGCTTAAATTACGCCAGCATTCAACCGATCGAGCTGCATATCAACCTGCGGCGGCGCTGGTCACAGATCCTCGATTTAGAATCAGCGATCGAGCTATTCAAGGTGTTCTATTCCCTTTGCCTGACTAGCGATGAATTTGAGCGCGCAGTATTGTCACTGGAATTTGATGAGAACTTTGGTGGTTACGTTAGCGCGATTACGGGCGACCATCGTTGGAATCATGTAATCAGCAATCGCAATCCCCTCGCCCCAGATAGTCCCTTTGGCGCAGCACGGCGTTTGCTCTATCACGGCATCACCACCGAACAACTGCACCGCTATCTAGAGCTTTGCCGCGACTCATACATTTCATAGTGTTTCATAGTGCTTCATAGCTCTGTCAGCCCTTGGGTCGGCTGCCGATCGCTCATTCGTAATCACCCGATCGAGGGCGCATCCTAGTCCTATCAACCTAACGAGGCGACCACTCATGACTCAGAAACTTGATCTTGCAGGCTATTGCCAAGCTGACCCTACCTATCTTCAGATCCGGGCGCGGATGAATCATCTGATCAACCACTATATGAGCGTCGATCGGCTCAACGACCACCTCTCCGATTTGCCCACCCAATTTAGTCAACCCCATACCCGCCACTGGGAACCGATCAATTGGCAGGCCATCAACCCGACCCAAATCATTGGCGTTAATCTTAAGGTATTTACTCTCGTGTTGTCTGGCGCAACGGAAATCGAAGCGCCGATTCGAGACTATTCGCGGGAAAGTTGGCAGTATCTCCAAGCGCTACACCCAGAAATGGCTCATTTCGTCGGCGGATTACGATATGACGATGGCTCACTTCAAACGCCCGGTGTTTGGGAAAAAGAAGAACGCCAACATGCCCCCGCATTCAGCAAGATCTATCACCAATTAAGCGGAGAAAAGCTCCAACCCAAACCCAATTCCGTCACCAGATACTCACCCACCGAAGCCCCCTGGGAAGCCGTTCAGGACCATTTGATTAGTCGGATTTCGACCGAGTGGGGCGCGAGTGCGGTTTACCTTTGGCTCATGGCCCATTTCACCGGGGCATTGCAGCAAGCGATCGCCCAGCCGTTCCAAGATGAAGTGAATCACTTAGCTAAATTCTGGGGCTTCAGTCGGTGGGCCTTTGGCGCATCCTATGGGAAGCAATTGCAAGGTTCGACGCGCAATCTATTCAGCTTGGCGAAGCACCACCAGGAGGAGCGCACCCAAGGCAACGAACTATTGCATAGCGGGCATAGCACAAAGGAATTGGCCCACGCGATCGAACTAAATTTCTCTCTAATGCGGGTCATGGTACGACTTCGCAACTGGAATCTGGAATTGTCGCCGAGCTACTTGCGCCATCTGTTTGGAGCCTCCCCATCTCTCTAAAACGCCCTCTCTGCCATGTTAGAAACTCACGGGTAAATTCCACTATTTCACCCTATTGCCAGCACGGTAGTTGATCGCATTCAATACCTCGTGTAAATCTACCGCTCTCAATATTCTGCAAAAATTGAAATCTGCCGGATTTGCTCAAACGTAATTTGCATGGTGAAGTTGAGTAGATCTAGTTCTGGAGTTGCCCTCAAGAAAAGGGTTTTATTCAAGCAGCATCTCTAAATCAGACAATAGCTTTTCTAAACGTTGTCGTTTTTTCGGTTCAGTCCAAACCTTTGCTTTTTTTACTCGTCGGCAGACATCATCTACTCGAACTCGGAAATTAGGAACCCCATCATCGTCAACCTGAACGGTTGTATTGAGATGAGTGACCTGCTCACGAATTTGAACAAGTGAAAGATCTTGGCTTAACGATCGTTCTAATAATTCAAAGCGCTGACTATCATTTTTAACGCGAGCAACCGCCTGTGCTTTTGTATAAGCAATTTTTCCATCCCGCAAAGCACTTAAGACTTCAGGAGGCAGCTTCAATAAAGGCAATCTATTATTGATGAATGACTCCCACGTTACCCCAACTTCAGTAAAAATTGCTTGAACGAGATTCGCCTGAGGCTGACCCATAACGTTATGGGTCAACCTCTGCACATCATTTTGCATCCGATATAAGAGGGATGTAACTTCATCAAAATCAATCTGAAGACGCAAGGACAGCAGTTGTAAAATTCCTTCTGTTTCCTCTAGGGGATTAAGATCTTCTCGAAGCAAATTTTCAACCAATGTCACATGGAGCGCCTGCTCATCTGACATCTGACGAATCACAACGGGTACGGTCTCCAAGCCCACTTCCTTCGACGCTCGATATCGACGTTCTCCAGCCACTAATTCATAGCCCCCCGCCTCAAGCTGACGAACGAGCAAAGGTTCTAGAACGCCATCTCTCCGAATGGATGTCACTAAGGATTGCATCGCTTGCGGATCAAAATAACGCCGGGGCTGCTGAGAAGGCAGCACAATGGTCTCGATCGCAACAGACCGTTCTGAGCTAGGTTCTACAGGAAGATCTCCAAATAGCGCACCTAAGCCCTGTCCTATTTTCATTTCGCGATAAGGCGTTCCTGCTTTTTGTTTACGAGCTGTACTCATGACAACGCCTCTAGAGAATCTGCAATACTATTTAAAATCGAAAGTGATGAGTGCTTCGCGTCGTAAAGACCTAATGGCTTGTGGGATTCAGCCGCATCTGCATAGGCCGTCGCACGCGGAATTGGATCAAAGATTTTGCCCAACGGAGAAAGCTGTTCCCGAATTGCCGCCAATGCTCTCACGTCCTGGGAATTGCGAGATGAGTACATCGTCGGCACAAAGCCTGCAATCTTAAGCTGACGGTTCGCACGGGATTTCACACGCGTGATCGTATTGAGAAGTAACTCTGTCCCACAAAAGGCTTTGTACTGAGTCTGGATCGGAACCAAGACATACTCGGATCCTACTAAGACAATATAGCTGAGTAATCCCAAGCTCGGAGGACAGTCCACCAAAATAAAATCATATTGATCGTGGAGAGTTTCGATCGCTTCTTTAAATCGGAAATCCCGAAGGTCAGCATTAACGAGTTCAATTTCTGCTCCGCTCAACCGGATATTGGTGGGTGCTAGATGGATCCCGCTAGAGTCAATATGAATGGGAATTGGGCGATCTTCGATGATTGCCTCATACATGGTTTCTTTTAAGTCAGAAGGTTCAAGCCCCATAAAAAAGGTGAGCGAACCCTGAGGATCCATATCAACCAGAAGAACTCTCTTCCCCTGCTGAATAAGCTGATACCCCAAATTCATTGTCAGAGTACTTTTGCCGACCCCACCTGACTGATTAAACAGCGCAATAACTTTAGCCATTCAAATTTCACACGTTACGAATGGAACTGAACAGAAGGATACCTCAGTTCTAAGATTTTGTGCCACACTTTGGTCAAAATCTTGATCTCGACTTGACCCATAACGTTATGGGTCAAGTCAAAAAGTAAGAGAATTTAAGATTGACCCATAACGTTATGGGTCATTGAGAAGTACGCCCAATTGACAGCTTCAGTTTATGACCTTCAACACGTAATCGCATTAGAGGTCACTGAGCAATAGCTCGATTTGTTCCGGTGCTGGAAGATAGGCACTCAACTCCTCGGGAAGCGTTGAGACGATTCGATAGCTGGCAACACCGATCGGCTGGTCTGAATTTTTTAACGCATATTCGACGATCGTCCGTTCTTTAGATTTGCATAAGACAATTCCGATAGACGGATTCTCATCATCTAGACGAACCTTGTCATTTAAGACTGCCAGATAAAATTGCATTTTGCCGATATATTCTGGCTCAAATCGTCCAATTTTCAAATCGATCGCTACTAAACATCGCAGGCGACGATGGAATAACAGGAGGTCAATAAAAAATTCTTGGTCAGCAACTTCTACTCGATATTGGCTCCCAACAAAAGTAAACATACCCCCCATCGTCCGGAGAAACAGGTTAACTTTTCCGAGCAGTGCCTCTTCAAGTTGGTGTTCTGTGTAAGCATCACTGAGGTCAAGAAAGTCAAAGGTATATTCATCTCGAACGGCTAACTTTGCTTGGTTTTGTACTTCTGGCGGGAGGGTCTCTGGAAAGTTGGTCTGATTCAGGAGCATTTTTTCATAGGTCTGATTCTCAACCTGATGAAGCAATACATTCTTAGTCCACCCAGATTTACGGCTCATCCGAATATAAAATTCGCGAGCCAAATTATCTTTACACTTCTCCAGAAGGACAAGATTATGAGTCCAGCTAATTTCTCGCACCATTGGTGCGAGTTTTGGATTATCGCAGTAGGTTTCATAAAACAGCTTCATTCGCCAGAGATTTGTCATAGAAAACCCACTGACTCCAGGGAACTCAGCTTGAAGATCTCTCGCTAAGTTTTTCACGATTGACTTTCCCCATGATGCACCTTCCTGGCGACTCATAATCATTCGTCCAATGTCCCAATAAAGATTAATAAGTTCCTTATTCACAACCTTCAAAGCTTCATACTGGGCAGAACGAACTCGTTCCTTGATCTGCCCCAGTAAACTGTTATAGTCCTCGACCAGATCACTCATAATTTTAAATCCAACAATTTCTTTATGAAAGACAGCAAGAGTTCAGACAAGCCAGAACATTCGTATTTTATCCTACTGCCATGTCCAGCACACTCAGAAGAACTTTTAATCGACCTGAATTAAGCGGTCTCTAGGGTTTAAATCTTAAACCGTAACCTATCAAGCCATTCCTGCACCTCATCCCGAAATCGACAGTCTTCCAACTGCATTTGCAACAGATGAGCGATCGCTCTCTCCACTTCACCCGGCTGAATCCGATCGCCCTCACTGTCACAGATTAAGTTGATTTCATCTCGGACTTGCTCAAGTAGATTCGCCAGAATTTGAACATCTGCTAGTTTCGTCGCTTGCATTAGAAACCTCGCTAGGATAAATGACTTGGCCAGAAATCTGAAGGGCGATAAGAAGCTCTGCCTTACTCATCCGACTGACGTTACGAATGCCCTGCTGACTAGCTTCTTTTCGGAGCGATCGAACCCGCGTATCTCGAACGACCTCGATCGTCGGGGTCGATTCGATCTCATCTATTTTTTGAACGTTTAAAATTTCTTCTACAGGCTCAGATTCTTGAGAGTTTGAAATTTCTACGGTTTCTACATCCCGCAACGCTAACTCGAATTCTTGATAGGCAAGCCGCAACGAGATTTGAATCGTTTTGACCATACCCACGATGAATAGCAGCACTAGGATTAAAAGAAACAGGACGATCGCCCTTACTCTCCGTTGCATCTTTTCAGAGGTCAGCGTCTTGAACAGTGACTTTCTTTGAGGGATAAGCCAATCGATCGAACTCGTACCCGTCAAATTGATCATTTCCATGATTGATATCTCCTTGACCCACTTGAAAGGATTGGGCTATGAATGTTGTTCACGCTTCAACGCGATAGCGCATTGAGTTCAGGGGTCACTAATTCCAAATCTACTTCCTGAATCAGCTTTCGGCCCAGTTCCATCGCACCATATCGACTTTCCTGCTGCCAAGCAAAACACTGATATTCTTGCGCGATATAAAGCAGAATCATCGATCGATCGGCCTGTTCTCCACATTCTGCTAATGCATAGCGCACACACTGAATCAGATAATCCCGAGCCGAACCTTGCAAGCGATCAAGAAAGATTTGCTCCTCTTCACACTGTAAGAGTTCGACCATGGGAGCCAACCGAATTTCATCAAACTGGGCTTTCACTTGCTGAGCTGAACAGCCCGATCGGTGAAGCATTGGATCCCAAGGATACTCTTTCAACAGATGGTGGCTTGCGCCGCAGTCTCGGCAGTGACCCGCTTGGACACAATCTTCCGCTCTCGCTAAGGCCCATTGGATCACCACTTCCCGCG
>ENA-OFCI01001459-OFCI01001459.1-metagenomes-genome-assembly--contig:-NODE-1459-length-10277-cov-4.553023_pt1 | contig 10277 bp, 11 predicted proteins | sample MGYA00153391_OFCI01 | MGnify analysis MGYA00153391 | reverse complement strand
GCGCAAAAGCAGGCGCGTCTGGTGCCAAAGATAAAACCAGCATTGCCATGACATCGAAAGCGACTGGCAGTCAGGGTGAGGTAATCAAGTCGGCTGATGATGATAAGCCAATCGAATACAAGCCGCTCAATGCTGCAGACGGCAAGCCAATTGATTTTGTATTGCAGCAGGCAATCAATCAGTTAAAAGGACTTCCCGTTGCGGCGAATCCACGCGAACTATTGCTGGCTGCCAACCCTGTCGCGGGCGCAAATAAAACCGTGGCCAAGGTTGATACCAAGCCTTAGCGGGTGACTGAAAACGGCTTACGTAATATGAATGATCAGGATTTATTACGCTATAGCCGCCATATTTTGCTCGATGAGTTTGGCATTGAGGCACAGCAGACGCTCGCCGGCAGTCATGCTCTGGTAATTGGCGCTGGAGGTCTTGGGTCTGCGGCTTTAATGTATCTGGCCTCGGCTGGCATGGGCCGCATCACGGTTGCCGATGGCGATGTGGTTGACCTCACGAATCTTCAGCGTCAAATTGCGCATCGTGAAGCCACGATCGGAATGAACAAAGCGGTTTCTGCCAAGCGCACTTTAGGTGAAATTAATTCGATGATTACCGTTCACGCGGTTGCCGAACGGCTGAGTGAAATTCGCTTAAACGAATGTATTGCGGCGGCAGACGTGGTGCTTGACTGCACCGATAGTTTTGCAACCCGCCAAGCCATCAATCGTGCTTGCGTGGCACAGCGTAAGCCAATGGTATCGGGCGCAGCCATTCGTTTTGATGGCCAGATTACCTGCTTTGATTTCCGTGATGGCGAAAGTGCTTGCTATCACTGTCTATTCCACGATCAACCCAATGCAGGGGAAGAGCGTTGTGCTGTGATGGGTGTGTTTGCACCGCTGGCGGGCATAATTGGTGCCATGCAGGCTGCTGAAGCGCTTAAACTGGTGACGAATATGGGCGCGGTATTGAAAGGGCAGCTATTAATGTGCGACGCACGTGTCATGGAATGGCAAACGGTCAAATACCGTCGCGACCCGGCCTGCGTCGTTTGTAGCGGGCATTATGAGCAGAAGGTTGGAGAGAAAATATATGCAACGATTTAAGTGGAATTTTTTAATTGCGAATGCGTTGATGTTGGGTGCTTTGGCAGGCGCTAATGCAGATGCGCAAACGCTCTATAAATATGTCGATCAAGACGGGAAAGTCAGCTACTCGGATAAAGCGCCTAAAGCGGGTGAAAAAGCCGAGCTCGTTAAAATAGATACGCAGACTAATATTGTGGCGGCGCCGAAAAATACTGTAGGCGGCGTTAAACAAAACATTCAGGACGTCAATGCGCGCGGCAAACAGCTTGAAGTCAACCGTGAAAAATTGCTTCAAGAGCTCGATGCTGCCCGTGATCGCTTGGCGCTAGCCAAAAAGGCGCTTGAAGATGGTCAGGAGGCATCGCCGGACGAACGTCAAATAGTGGTTCGCGGCAACCAAAACGGCATCATCCTGAAAGAGGCATATTACGAGCGGATTGCCGCACTGGAAGCGAAAGTAAAAATAGCTGAAGAGAATCTGGAAACCATTGAGCAGAAATATCGCCGCACCGCTCCCTGAGCGGCAGTCATGACCAACTACTCATTTTTAAATTGTGGCTAGGGCCCAACGCGGCCGCACACTAAAGTCCTGGCGATAAGTATGCAGAATCGAGGGGTCGGCCTTGATACGAAGCGCGGCGGCAAAGGCAATCATGGCGCCGTTATCCGTACACAAGGCGAGTGGCGGATAAAACACTTGGGCACCTTGCCGGTTTACGGCTTGCGTAAGTTTTTCACGCAGCGCCTTATTTGCGCCGACACCACCGGATACAACCAAACGAGTCATAGCATTGGATTTCAGTGCAGACAATGATTTTGCTACCAGCACATCCACCATCGCTGATTGAAATGAGGCTGCGATATCAGCGCGGGTCTGGTCATGGAGGGTTTCTGCCTGCGTGTTTGCGCTTTGTTCTTTGAGAAGCTTGGCTTTGAGCGTGAGTACGGCTGTTTTTAAGCCGCTGAAACTAAAATCCAGATCGCCGCTATGCAGCATGGGTCTGGGCAGCTTGTATCGGTTGGCATCCCCCTGCGCTGCAAGTTTGCTGAGCGCCGGCCCTCCCGGGTAATGCAAGCCAAGCAATGATGCTGTTTTATCGAACGCTTCTCCGGCGGCATCATCCACAGTCTCTCCTAACAGGCGATATTGGCCCACTTGATCAACCGCCATCAGTTGCGTATGTCCGCCCGACACCAGTAGTGCGACAAACGGAAACGGCAGATCGGGCGTCTCCAGTAGGGGCGACAATAAATGTCCCTCCAGGTGATGAATGCCAATGACCGGCTTGCCTAATGCAAAACCGAGCCCGGCCGCCACACTATTGCCCACCATTAACGCCCCGCCCAATCCAGGGCCCTCGGTAACGGCGATTACATCAATATTAAAAAGTGAGCGTTGGCTTTCGTTACAAACCTCTTCTATCAAAGGTGTAAGGCGGCGAATGTGATCGCGAGACGCCAGTTCAGGAACGACGCCGCCGTAAGCTGCATGCATGGCAATTTGTGAGTGCAGGCGATGCGCAAGCAAGCCCTGCACAGTGTCGTAGAGAGCAACGCCGGTTTCATCGCATGATGTTTCAATACCTAAAATGAGCAAGTTTGTTCCAGCAGCAAGTGCATTAAACGGCGATTAAAGCTAGTAAAGAGAGGCGGGATAGTGAGGTAATAAACGGAGGATGGGTGAAAGAAGATTGCCAAAATACACGTAAGTCGTTATTATATTGGGCCTTCTGTCTTGCCAGATGGTTTATTTAAACTTAGTCAAGAAAACGATTTACTACAACACCCGTAACACCAAGCAACTTCAGACCCACAATTGATTAATAGCGCCCTTAACGGAAGCTATTTAAATAATTGGGTGGGCATAACTAGAAAGGTAGTCGCAATGCCATTGATTCGCCTGAAAGAAAATGAGCCGTTTGACGTCGCGTTGCGCCGTTTCAAACGCGCTGTAGAAAAAACCGGTTTGCTCACCGACCTTCGCGCCCGTGAGTTTTATGAAAAGCCAACTGCTGAACGCAAGCGCAAGCATGCCGCCGCCGTGAAGCGCCGCTACAAACGCCTGCGCAGCCAAATGCTGCCGCCGAAGCTGTATTAAGTTTCGCAAGAGCAAAATTCTTTTGAGGCAGAGTGCGAAAGCTCTCTGCCTTTTTTATTTTAAGACCGCTATTTTCCGAGGATAAAAATGACATTACGTGAACGCATCAATGAAGATATGAAAGCCGCAATGAAAGCGCGCGAAAGCGACAAGCTTGGCGCGATTCGCTTGTTAACGGCGGCGCTGAAGCAAAAAGAAGTCGATGAACGCATCGAGATCACAGATGATGTGGTGCTTAACGTGATCGAAAAAATGTTAAAGCAACGCAAAGATTCGATTGAGCAATATACTTTAGGCAACCGCATGGATCTGGTTGCAACAGAACAGTTTGAAGTCGGTATTTTGCAGGTTTACATGCCCGCGCAAATGTCTGATGCTGAACTCACGCAAATGCTTGATGCGGTAATAGCAGAAACCGGGGCACTGAGCGCCAAGGACATGGGTAAAGTTATGAATACTTTACGCCCGCGTGTGGCCGGTAGAGCCGATATGGGAAAGCTGTCAGGTATGGTAAAAGCGCGGCTGGGATGATTCGTTGCAAGACACAGTGCAAACGTTAAGCGTTATAAATCGGTTGCCCTATAACAAACTACAAATGGCAGATCGCATGCCTAAAATGCCGCCTCTTTGATAATGGTGATGCACTGCGCATTGCCTACCGGTATAAGGGTCAGTGTAAGGTTCTTGCTCACTTCCAGCGTAACTGCGCCAATGGTATTAAATGCGGTAGGCACTGCCTGGGATGCCATCTCGGCTTGAACGCGTTCGCAACGTTGATTATGGTAAACGGTTTGTTCGTACATGACGCTGCATCTAGTTGATGCCGAAACTGCCGAAACTGCCGAAGCTGCTGAAGTTATCGGAGCAGGCGCGATGGGTGATACCGTAATATTAATCATGGCCCGTTCAAGGGTTTTGAATTTTCGCGAATCCACTAAAACCGAAAATGGACCGCTGCCAAAATTTTTCTCATCGTAGAATGCCCGAAAAGAATACTCCGCGTTACGTAATAAGTTATTTACTGCACCCTCTAATTCCGCTGCACATCTTGTAAATCCTTTTGAGCGAGCGAAGGTACTGATGGGGCTGATAAGGGGCTGTGCTGTTTCTGCGAGGGCAGCAGGTGAAAGCGATTGCGCATTTTCAGCCGCAGTCGCAGTTGGCGATGCGATGGCAACCATTAGCAGTTGCGTAACCAGAAAAAATGAGCCCAGTAAATTAATACTGCGCAACGGATCGCCGTGGGCCACTAAATAATTTACAGATCGCAGCAGACTCATAACGTATGTCCTCAATGATTTTTGTTTAATGCTAGCTAACTACTTCCAACTTGCACGGGCTTCAAACTGAAAATTTTGTGTGCGTAACTCGTTGTTTTGCGGTTTCGCAAATGAAAAGCGCACCAAGCCAAACCCTAACGGCAAACTGACACCCAGGCCGTACGAGGATGCGGTTGCGCCATTAGTAACGCTAAAATCTGCAGCTGTGTAGCGGCCCCAATCATAAAAAGTTGACAAAATAACTGGCGTAGGCCCGATGTTAAAAGCGTTCCATAACAATTCTGTCGTGACGGCTGTTTTATTATTGGCGCCTGTTACCGCGCCGCTACTATCCACTGGCCCGATTGCCCCCGCTTCATAACCTCTTACAGAGCCTGTGCCGCCGCCAAAATAACGCTTGGTTAAAGGGCTGTAATCGCGCCCAATGCCCTTGATATGGCCAAGCGATAAGCCAAAGCCGGCGGACACCACGGGAGACAGCAGGAAATACGATTCATGATAATAATCGAGCTTTATATATTCGATACTGCCCAAGCCCGTCCCCCACTCCAGATTAGCCTGGTCCATGTGGCCCTGTGGCAGTACTACTTCGCTGGGCCGCCGATCAAAAACCCAGTAACCTAAAATAGGCACAGCATGACTATGTGTACCTTGGTTTGCCACATATGCTTTCAAAAATGGTGCGATATCGCTAGCGCTGTCAAGACGAAACTCTTCCAGCCCCCATCCAGCTCCCCATTGCCCCAAAGCGGTAGCGCGACTCCACATATTGCGGTAGCTGGCCTGGGATGTATGCAGGGTGCGTGATTCAGAAATAAATTGCCTCACATCGGTGATACTGATGTCGTGTGAAATTGCGCCAAACCCCCAACGGTTGGTGGGCGCCTGATATTTGCCAAGCAGTTCGCGACGCAGATTGCTGATGCGTAAGGTTGCTTCTGTCAGGTCGCCGGCTTTAAACCAATTTGTTCTTGCTGCCCGTACAGCAAAACCGGTCGGATTGCCTGGATCAGTCGATAGCTCAACCGATACGCTGAGCAATATTTCTGATTCTGCTTTACCACCCGCACTTAAGCCTGCCGCGACAGGAGCTTCCGACACACTGGCAGGATTGTTTGCAGACGCATTAACAGAGGCAATAAAATCCGATACATTTTCCAAAGGCTTGGGGGGCAGAGGCGCTGCGCTTGAAGAGATCGGGATGATCAGCGTATACAAGGCCAAAAATACCGTAAATAAGAGTTTTTTATAAATCATGAAAATAGAGACTCAATCAAGTCAGCATGCTGTTTTTGCAACACGGGATTATCGGGGCTGACCGTCCACAATAATTCTGCACTGCGCGCTTGGTAGTGATCAAAATTCTCATCATGCGTCTCCCATGCGAGCTTCAGTGCAGCGGCACCCGAATCAACATCAAATGAATCATAGTAGTAACCTACATCCTTCAAAAATTCCGAATTATGAATGAGCGGATAGCCGCCATACAGTACATCGTAGTAAAGATAATTAAGGCCATTTTCCCAGTGATGTACCACGACGGTATCAACATGCTGGCCTAATAATTCAAAGACCGGAAAACGACTTTCTGAAGTGACTACATTGGCTTTCAATAAATCAAGCGAGGCAAAAAATTCTGTGAAATGCTGATTTTCTTTAAGGTGCAGTGTGTTGGATGCGAATACATGGTTAATGGCTTGTGGTGTTTGTCGATAAAGCTTTTCACAAATTAGCACTGGCAAATGAAATGTTTTCACGACATTGATATTGGGCTCGAATACACCAATAGAGCAACCTTTTTTCAACCGCCGCTTGTAAAAAAAATTATGTTGAATGCGGCTAATTCCCTGTCTCAACACGATCGGATCCCAAATTTGGCTGATCTGTTGAGTATTGCGCGATTTGGTCAATTGCGAATAGGAGCGATTGGTGCGCCAGTGCTGCGGCGTAATCCAGCTGGCATCAAATTCCAGCGGGAGTAGCACTTCGGCGCGATCATTCAAATTGCTGGCAATCGCTTCCAGATTCATCACAAAACTATTGCCCGCTACATAAGATACCAGCTTGCCGCCACGCTTCTGGAATGGCTCAGCCGATCCGATGGGGATACGCATGCCGACTTCAATCAGCACATCAAGCTCGGTCACGGCGGCGCTTAAGGAAAGCTGTTTAAAGCCAAATAACTGGCTGGGCTGATGTACTTGACCATCATCAGGGATCGGCACAATGCAGACCTCGGCCACACAGCGCAGACGTTGCAGCAATAGACCCAAATAAACCAGATTTTGGGTCATACCGTTATTCCACATGAAGCCGAATACATCGGCTTGTGCAGCGACTGCAGAAAGCCCAATTTTGAATTGCCGACTCATCAGTGAAGCTCCATCAGCAGCTTCTCATGCAACGCAATATTGTGCGTTGCCACTGCGTTGACTTGTGCAAGCAGCGCATCGCAGCGAGCTCGATACGCGGGTAAGTTATGGTCGTGCTCGGTCAGCGCACGAATGAGTGCCTCACCACCAGAATCCGCATTAAAGCTTTCATAATAGTAGCCAACATCACGTAAAAACTCCGAATTGTGTACCAGCGGATAGCCGCCATACAACACATCGTAATAAAGATAATTAAGTCCATTCTCCCAATGATGAGTGACAACAGCGTCTGCGTGGTTTGCCAAAAAATCAGCCGTTATGTAGCGCTCTTCGACGGTTGCAATATTGTTTTTGACGATCTCCAAACGTGCCGCGAAGCTGTTGAAGTGCGCGTTTTGCATAAACTGTATGGCATTGGTGATGTAAATAGCCTTAAATAATTCAGGTCGCTGTCGATAGGCGGCCTCACATACCAGCATCGGCATGTGGCTGGTTTTCATGACGGTTATATTGGGATCAAGTATGCCGATGCGCTTTTTCCCGGCGCCGCTTTGATATCCAAACGGCTTTTGCAAGCCGCTTAACCGCGCTTCTAAAAAAAGAGGCTGCCAAACCTGCGGCACTTCAAAGACCGGGCAGCGATAAATAGTTTCACAATATGATTTATAAGTATGAATATGTTGTGGCGTCATCCAGATGGCGTCAAAAAAATCGCGGTCAAAATATCGCTCAGCATCCTGGCGTGGCGGTTGCGCAATAATGGCTTCCATTGAAATAACGATGCCATTTCCGCCTTTATAACAAATAATTTTGCAGCCGTTTTTCTTAAGTTTGCTGGCGGTGGGCTCATCAAGTGCCGCGCCGAGTGCAATTACAAAATCGAGCTGATCAGCCACTTGCGCGGTACGCACAATATCGCTTCGATTAATGGGTATCCCTTCCGGAATTGGGCCAGGCTCACCATCGCCATGATTGAGTAAAAACGCGCGCTTGCAGTTAGGCGAAGCATTGAAAAGATTGTACAGAAACAACACATTTTGACGCAGGCCATTTTCATAAAGACCCAAGTCGCCACTGGCATTTACATAAATCGATATTCCAATGGTGTATTGACGCACTTTTTTTCCGTTATTAAAAATTCGTCGCAAGAATTACTTTTTGGCGGCGTTTTCCAAAAAGCAACATTGATATTCAGGTATTGATGAGCACGTAATGAGGTTTACGGACACCACTGGAGGCATCTACCTTGATGCGCTCGGTGTCGCCACCAATGACAGTGAAGGTGTATTGGATAGTGAGGTTACAACCGGCACGATTGTTCCTGGCGCAGGCGCTGTGGTCGACGGTATAACTGTAAGCGCAGCGGGAGGTGTTACCGCGCCAATCTTGAAACGGAAGCCCACGCCTACTCGTACAAGCGTGGCGCCTTTGCCGGCGTAACTAATGCCGGTGCTCAACACAATGCCGTTTGGCGTGGTGTATGAAATGCTCGTGGCGACAGCGCCTTGGCCTTTATAGCCAGCCGCGCCAACATCAATCGCCATCTCTCCCGGTTGTGAACCCGTATTGCCCACTACGCCTATAGCTGCAACGGCCGCAATGCCGCGCCGGCTTTCGCTACGCAGGGCATCAACCTCGTTGGATAAACTGGATAGTCCTGAATACAGTTGCGAGATGGAGCCAACGGCGGTCGTCAAAGAGGTTGAGACGCCTGTGAGAGAACTATCTGTATTCGCAAGTGATTTTTTGAGTTCAGTAATAGAGGCGCTTACCGTTGTGGATTGTGAGCTTTGGGTTTGGCTCAGCCCGGCTAGGGATGAGCCCAGTTGTGAAACTGCAGATGTATTGGCGCTGGCATAACCGGTTAGTGATGAACTCACATTGGTTAATGTTGAATTGATCCCTGTCACCGATGAGCTGACGCCGCCCAGGCTGCTGCTCACATTGCCGAGACTTGAGGCAATACCCGCAACAGATGTGCTGATCGCTCCGACACTGGTCGACACGTTACTCAATGATGTGTTGGTTGTATTTAAGGTAGTGCTGACTCCTGCAACTGTTCCGCCCAGTGTGGTCAACGCGGTGCTGACTGTAGAAAGCCCTGCGCCCGCACTGGAAACAGAAGCGCTGACCGCACCCAAACTGGTGCTGATGTTTTGTACTGAGCTGCTGACGTTAATTACGGTGGTGTTAATAATCACCACTGAAGAGCTCACATTGATCAGGCTGGTATTGATGCCGAAAACGGATGAGCTAACGTTGCCCAAACTTGTGCTCACGCCGCCCAAGCTGGTGTTGGCGTTGCCGAGTGCGTTGCTCAAGCTGGCTACTGATGTAGCTGTGTTGCTACCGGTAGTGCTCAGCGTACTGACGCTGGAATTAGTCGTGCTAAGCGCAGTTGAGACACTGATGCCAGTTGTTGATAGCGCCGATGAGACCGTACTTAAGTTGGTATTAGTCGTCGACAGTGCAGTGCTTACATTGCTCACATTAGAGTCAGTCGTACTGAGCGCTGTAGAAACAGTCGAGACTGCTGAATTGGTGCCGCTTAGCGCTGTACTCACACTAATATTAGTCGTCGATAGGGCCGTGCTGATCGTACTAACGCTGGAGTTAGTGCTGCTTAAAGCGGTACTAACGCCGCTCAAACTGGTACTAAGCCCCACGACGCTGGTGCTGACATTGGTCGCGTTTGAATTGGTCGTACTCAATGCGGTAGAAACCGTACTCAACGAACCGGCCACGCTGGCAACTGCAGTGCTAGCGCTAGTGCTGGCCGTGCTCAGTGCGGCAGAAACCGTACTCAACGAACCGGCCACGCTGGCCACAGCCGTGCTAGCGCTAGTGCTGGCCGTGCTCAGTGCAGTAGAAACCGTACTTAAGGAACCAGCCACGCTGGCAACTGCAGTGCTAGCGCTAGTGCTGGCCGTGCCTAGTGCGGTTGAGACTGTGCTGAGATTCCCGTCGGTGGTGGAGAGTGCTGAACTTACGCCAGTCAAGCTGGTGCTGACATTGATAGCGTTTGAATTGGCCGTACTCAATGCGGTAGAAACCGTACTCAACGAACCGGCCACGCTGGCGACTGCAGTGCTAGCGCTAGTGCTGGCCGTGCTCAACGCAGTAGAAACCGTACTCAAAGAACCAGCCACGCTGGCAACTGCCGTGCTCGTGCTGGTGCTGACCGTGCTCAACGCAGTGGAAACCGTACTTAAGGAACCAGCCACGCTGGCCACAGCCGTGCTCGTGCTTGTGCTGACCGTGCCTAGTGCTGTTGAAACAGTGCTGAGCGAGCCTGCTACGCTGGCCACAGCCGTGCTAGCACTGGTACTGACTGTGCTCAACGCAGTAGAAACCGTACTCAATGAACCGGCCACGCTGGCAACTGCCGTGCTAGCGCTAGTGCTGGCCGTGCTCAACGCAGTAGAAACCGTACTCAAAGAAC
>ENA-OFCI01001456-OFCI01001456.1-metagenomes-genome-assembly--contig:-NODE-1456-length-10326-cov-2.195405_pt1 | contig 10326 bp, 9 predicted proteins | sample MGYA00153391_OFCI01 | MGnify analysis MGYA00153391 | reverse complement strand
CTCGCGCTCGTCTACTTTGGCGAGCGCCTCCACGCCGCCAGCGGCAGTGCGGACGCGGTGTCCCTCCTCACTCAACAGCGCGTCGTACAGCGCAACCGTATCCGGGAAGTCGTCCACGACGAGGATGTCTCCACCGCCGAGCACGATGCTGTCCGGCCCTGTGTCGCTCACGCGGTCTACGCTCGTCATGCCACGGCCTCTGACCTCTCCGCCGGAACGCGCGCAAGGCGCGGTAACACCGCCGTGAACGTGGAGCCCTTGCCTTCGTGCGAGTCCACGAGGATGTCCCCGCCTAGCGCGCGCGCCAGCCTGCGTGAGAGCGCGAGGCCGATTCCGGTCCCGGGGTGGCGCCGCCCGTCGCCGGCGTCGAGCTGTTGAAAGTCCTTGAAGAGATCCTTCATGCTTCGCTCCGGGATGCCGATGCCAGTGTCCGCGACCGAGAGCCGCGTGTCGTTGGCGTCCATGGTCAACGTCACCGTGACCTCGCCTTTGTCAGTGAACTTGATCGCGTTGGAGAGCAGGTTGATCAAGATCTGCCTCACGCGCTGACCGTCGGTCACCATCTCTGCCTCGGGCGGCGCGTTGACGACGATGCTCAGGTCCTTGCCGCGGCGCAGGCTGTCCACCTCGGCGGCGCACGCACGAACGAGCTGCGCCACGTCGATCGCCTCGAGCCTCACGTCGACACGGCCACTCTCGGCCTTCGCGAGATCGAGCACGTCGTTGATCAACGTCAGCAGGTGCTCGCCGTTGCGCTTGATGCGCTCGAGCGACTCGCGCGCGCGTGGGCTCAGGTTCTCACGCGGGGAAACGAGCAACAGATCGGCGAACCCGAGGATCGCGTTGAGCGGCGTACGAAGCTCGTGGCTCATGGACGCCAAGAACTCGGTCTTGACGCGATTCGCCCGCGCAAGCGTCTCGCCCTGCTCTGCCAAGACCACGCTCTTGTCCGTCAGTCGTGCGTGGGTCCACGCGTTGTGAAGCGCGAGTGCGAGCTGGCGTGATGCGTCCTTCACGAGTTGTTCGCGATCGGTGTCCATCGATCCCACTTTGCCGATCAAGACGGCGCCGGCGCGCTCATCGCCGACGGCAATCGGCTGAGCGAGTAGCCAAACGATCTTGGCCTTCGTGATGCCGAGATCGAGCGTCGGCGGCAGCTCGCCGAGGTCGTCGCCCGTGAGGAGCATGGGCTCCTTGCGACTCATCGTCGAGAGGGGAAGGCCTTGTGAGTCGAACACCTGGTGGTCCAGCGCGCGCCCGTCCCGCGCCACCGCGTGCGTCGGCACGAGCCGCTCTGCGCCGTCGAGCAAGAAGACGACACCGATCTCCGCGCGCGCCAGCTGCACGAGACCTCCGAGACCCGACGACGACAAGACTCCAACATCGAGGGTCTTCAGCTCTCGCACGAACTCGGCATACTCGCGCGCCGCGGCGTCTCGCGCTGCGAGCTCGGCGTTGGCGATTCGCAGGTCGGCGAGTGTGGCCTCGCGCTGGGCGAGCGTGCTGCGCAGCGTCGAGTCCTTGTCGATCAACAGCGCCGCCATCTTCGCGAGGCTGCGCCCGACCGCGCCGAGCTCGTCGCGTCGATCGGGGATGTGCGGCATGGGCTCGAGATTTCCCGTCGCGACGAGCGCGTCCTCGAGTCGAGACGCGGCGCCCGACAAATCTCGCGCGATCCACACTCCGCTCGCCAACGCGATGACGATCGCGAGGACCAACACGCCGGTCGTCTCCCGGCGCGATGCCGTCACCGACTGGAACGCAGCGTCCTCGCGCGTGCGTGCGTCGAAGAGCGCGTGATTGCGAAGGTCCGTGAGGATGTCGCGCATCTGATCGGTCTTGGCTTTGCCCGTCGCCGTCAGCTCCGAGTCGATCGGATCACCGCGATCGCGCGCCCTGATTTGCGGCTCACTGACGTTGTCGATCCACTCGTGCGCGAGGCGGACTCGTACCGCTTGTTCAGCATCAGACTATCCTCGAACAGGCGCGTGCTCTGCGCCTCGGCGAGCACGCCCTCGAGGTCGCGGCGCGCGTTGTTGTACGGCAGCAAGAACGTGCGATCTCCGTTGAGGAGGTACCCCCGCTTGCCCGTCTCGAGATCGGACATGAGTCGCAAGAGCACCTCGGCGTCATCGGCGAGCTTGAGGTCGTGTTGCACGAGTCGGTCGAACTGACTCTCGAGCTCTTCGTGCGAGCTCGCCGCGCGATTCAGGCCGAACCCGAGCACCGCCACTACCAAGAGCGACGAGAGCAGGATGCGCCAGAAGAGCGCGCTCGACAGGAGCTTCACGCGCTGATCATGTCACACGCATTCGCCCAATGCTTCGTTTCCGACTCTAAGGACGCCCTACCCACGCGCCTGCGCAGGCGAGACCGAACGCGATCGGGGCAAGAGCAAACGCGAAGACGAGCGCGACCGGGGCCAACATTCCCAGCATGACGAGCGCCAACACGATCGCGAGCACCGCAGCGATCGCGGGCTCGAGCAGCGAAGGGAGGCTCGACGCTCGCGCGATCAAAAACCCCGAGGTGGGAAACGCCGCGAGCAGGCCCGATCCCAAGAGCGCGACGGGCGCCGTCGTGGAGACGTCGTGCTCGTCCACCATCGAGAAGTCGACGTGCGCGAGATGGCCGAAGACGATGGCCCCGACGATGCCGAGGATCATGGCGCCCGTCGTGACGAACGAGCCGAAGAGCACCCAGCGGATCATGATCGGACGGTCCGCGCGGCGTAGAGCGTCTCGAACGCGCGTGAGGCTCGGCGCGCGTGTGAGCGCGTCGAAAGAGGCGATCGACGCGCGCGTCGAGATCGAGGCATCGCGGTCGCTGCGGCGGGCGAGATCGCGCGCGAGGAACCAAGCGATGACCGCCATCGTCGCGAGCAGCGGCACTGTCGCGAGCAGCGCACCGGCGGGCCGCCCGTAGACGATGTGGATGTACAGACCATGCCCGGCGAGCGCGAGCGTGAACAGGAACGGAAAACCGGCGCCTGGCGTCTTCGTTTGGCGAGCGCGGCCGAGCGCGTAGCCCCACATGCACGCGAAGAACACGTGGGCCGGAAGCGACAAGAGCGCGCGCGCGATGCCGATCGCGCCTGCGTCGGGGTGTCCCCGCAAGAGGATCGCATTCTCTAGCGCGGCGAACCCGAGAGCGGACGCGCTCGCATAGACGACGCCGTCGTAGGGCTCGTCGAAGTGCTTGGAACGGAAGGCGGGCCAGCACGCCGCGACCTTTGCCGCCTCGCGCATGGGCGCGACGAGCGCGAACAAAAAGAGCAGCGCCGGCCCCTCGCCCGCCTGATGCGCCTCGATGGACATGTGCGTCCAGGCGGCGGCGCGACCCTCGAGGAAGAGCTCGATCAGGCCAAAACTAGCCCCGAGCGCGAAGGTGGTCGCCACGAGCCAGATCGGTTCGCGCCGAAGCGCACGACCACCGCCACCAGCACCGCTGGCAACAGCGCGAGCGACAACCAGCGGAGGACCTCGAGCACGGCGCCAAGATAGTGCGCTTGCCTATAGGCTCCAACTTCGCGCCGAGGGTTAGCGCTCGAGGACGTCGAGCTCTGCGTGGAAGCTCTCCTTCATGCCGATCAGCGCAACGACGCCGATCGAGATGCACACCAACCCGAGCGCGAGCGTCGCAGGGACCACGCCGAGCTTTGGCTTGAGCGCGAGCCAAACGAGGCTGATCGGGATGGCCGAGCCGCGCACGAAGTTCGGAGCGCTCGTCGTGACTGTCGCGCGGAGGTTCGTGCCGAACTGCTCGCTCGCGGTCGTCACGAACAAAACCCAGTAGCCCGTGGCGAAGCCGACGAGCGTCATCAGCCCATAAAACAGGCTCATCGAGCGCCCGCCGAACGTGAGCAGCGCGACGACCGACGCGGCGAGCAAGACGAGACAACCCCCGATGACTCGCTTGCGACTCTTCAAGACTTGGCTGAGCGCGCCGCTGGCGACATCTCCAAGGACAACGCCGAGGTACGCGTAGAAGATCGTGTTGCCTCCGGTGGGTCGCTCGGTGAGCCCAAGCGCTGCGCCAATCTCGGGCGCGAAGATGAAGATGACGCCGCCGACGTACCAGATGGGCATGCCCACCATGACGACGCGCAAGAAGCGAACGAACCTGGAAAACGGCGAGAGGAGCATCCGCAGATCTCCGCGCGGTGCGTCGCCGCGGCGAGCCTTGTCGAAGAGCGCGCTCTCGAGCAGTCCGACACGCAAGACCAAGAGCAAGAGCCCCATGACTCCGCCCAAGCCGTACGCGTAGCGAAAGCCGTCGGGCCCGAAGCGATGAATCAACAGCTCGCCGAGCGCTCCGGCCGCGAGCGCACCCGTGAGACCGACGGATGCGACGATGGTCGTCCCGACTCCGCGACGCTCCTTCGGCAGCAGCTCGGCGACGAGCGTGATCCCGGCGCCCAGCTCGCCGGCGAGGCCGAATCCAGCCACGAAACGACACAACGCGTAGGCGAAGACGGTCGTGACGAACGCGTTGGCGAGGTTGGCGAGCGAGTACAGGACGATGGATCCGAACACCACCGTGAGTCGCCCACGTCGATCGCCGAGCACGCCGAGGAGCACGCCGCCGAGCATCATCCCAGCGAGCTGCAGGTTGAGCAGATACGCGCCGGTGCTGGTGAGCGACTCCTTCGCGACCCCGAGCGCCGTGAGCGAAGGCACGCGCAAAATCGAGAACAGCACCAGATCGTAGAGGTCTACGAAATAGCCAAGAGCCGCAACGAGTACGACGAAGCTTGCCCGATTGCGCAGCACTTAGAAGTGTAGTGCGACGTGACCCGAGGCAATGAGTCCGTAGCCCACGGACGACCCGCTGTTTTGGTAGAGCGCATTGTTGGCGACCGCGCTCGCGGGCACTCCTGCCGGGATGGCGAGCGGTGGGCGCTTCAGGAAGAGGATATCGAAGGTGCCGTCACCCCCCACCGAGAACCACTTGGTGAAGTAGTAGTCGAGCCCGCCGCTCAGGCCGATGTTGCCACCGTGCACGCTGATGTTCGACTGCGTGTCTCCGTTGGCGATGGATGCCGCGCCGTCGCCGAGTGAGCCGACGAAATCGTAACCTCCGCGCAGCGCGAAGTACGGGTCGAACCAGCCCGCGGGAATGTGCAACCCGACGACGCCCTCGATCTGCCAGAGGTTGAACGCGCCCAACATGTTGTAGCGAAGCTGCGCGCCGACCGTGAGGACGAGCAGGCGCAGGCCCGCGCCGAAGCCGACCATCCCGCCCGCGTGATCGGTGCGCGTGAGACCGAACGACGTGGAGTCGAACGACGTGAGGTTCATGTACGAGAAGCCTGCCTCGGCGTTGAGATAGACGAACTCGAGCCCGCGGCCGGTGTCCTTCTGCTCGGCCTCGTTGAGCTGCTCGGTCGTCGCGGTCTGAGGGGGCGGTGCGTTCGGCGCACCTGGCGCGGTGGGATCGATCGCGCTCGGTGGAGCGACCTGCGCCTGCGCGGCCTGTGCGACCAAGAGCGGGGCTACTGCGGCAAGAAGAAAGGGCCTCACGACGCGAGGCTCCCCTCGTTGTCGTTCTCGTTTTCGTCCGTGGGCACGCGATAGTCCTCGCTCAGCCACTTGTTGAGGTCGATCTGCTTGCAGCGCGGGGTGCAGAACGGGAACGCCGAGTTGTCTTGCCGGCGTGCTACCGCCGACTTGCAAATGGGACACGCGATCATCCTCATTAGCGTAGCAGATCAGCCGGCGTGGCACGGCACCTGGGGTTGGTCGCTCCTCGGCACCGCAGAAGAGCCGCGCCCTACACTCTCGCGCTGCGACTCGGTCCGAGCGACCGCGTGCTCGCTCTCCACGACTGCAGCGACGACTTGGATGCGGAGCGTGGTGATCGCGAACCCGCCGCCTCTACCTACTCCGCCTCGAAAGTTGATGGGATCGGCGGACGCGTCGCTGGCGAGCACTACCGACGCGAGCGCAATCGCGACTCCCCTCATTCAGGAAGCGTAGCGCAGACCCATCAGGGCAGAACGAACGAGCTGCCGAGCGCTGCGCTGCGTACGCCAGCGCCGTCGATCGCCGTGACTTGGAAGGTGTATGTCCCGGCGGGCATGCCGACTGGGAAGGTCAGGTTGATCGGGTAGGGCGAAACGACCCCGACGACGCCGATGGCGTTGCCGTCCGCTATGGTGACGCCATTCTGCTGCGGCGGGACGTGGATGGCGAGCGACGAGACCGTCGCCGTGCGCCGCGACCGTGATGACGCCGGCGTACTTGCCCGATGCGTCTTTGGTGATCACGCCGACCGTGATGCTGTCCACCGTCGGCCCCTTCGGCGCAGCGGCCGGAGACGAGCAAGCGAGCGACACCGCGAACATGAGACCCACTACCCCAAAAGCCCTTCGCGAGATGTTCATCCCGTGGGCACTAACACAACTCCAAGAGTCTCGTCAGCACGAGCGGGTCGGCGCCGAATCCGAGGGCTGCGAGAAAAACGACGTCGGGATGAACACATCAGGGGAGCTTGCACCCTATGCTCACCATGAACTCCGCCCGCCCTCAGCCGCCGCGCCCCACGATCGCTTATGTGAGGGAGCTGACCGCCCTGGACTTCGCTCGCCAGAGGGAGATCCTTCGAGCATGGCTGGCTCAGAGCGAGAGTACGTGTGCTTCTCCGCTCGCGCCGTTGACGTCGCTCGTGGACGATTGCGAGGACTTCATCATTACGGGAGTCAGGGATCTACCCAAGGCCGCAGCGTCTGGGTTGTCGGCCCATCAGGTCGAGGCCGCGAGGAAGATGCCAGCGTGGACGTTCGCGGTGGGGGCCGCACCGATCGCCGTCGTCCTCCTGCTGCTCTCGTACCTCGTCCGAGGGAGCGCCCCGGTTCCGGTGCCCTCCGTGACGGCGCCGGTGGCCACGGTCTTAGCGGCCGCTCCGGAGACTCCTAGCCCGCCCGCAGTCGTGGCCGTTCGGCCGACGCTGACCCTTGCACCTCCGAAGACTCCACCTCCCATTCGCGCAGCGCCAACGGCCACTCCCGTTGCGCCGATGCCGGCTGTCGTGACGACCGCGACAACGGCACCCATTCCCCAGGGCAACACGGAGATGATCGCCAACTCCGAGTTCGGGAGCCGGAAATGAGGCCGATCGCGGCCCTTGGGGTCCTTGCGTTCGTCGTCATGGTGCCGACCCTTGCGCGCGCTCAGAGTGCGGACGCCGAGAGACTCTTCGGCGAGGGGATCGCGCTGATGAAGGAGCACAAGTTTGACGAAGCGTGCTCCAGGTTCGCGCAGTCCGACAAGCTCGACCCCGGTGTCGGCAACGAGCTCTGGCTAGCCGATTGTTACGAGCGCAACGGCAAGCTCGCTGCGGCCTACAAACAGTACAGCGCGACCGAGAAGCTCGCGGCGTCACTGCACGATGACCGAGAGGCCGTTGCACACAAGAGGGCGTCTGCACTTCTGGCCAAGCTTCCCAAGCTCGTTGCCACACTCGAAGATGCCAACAAGGTCGACGTGGGCGCTGACGCGACGACGGTGAGCGTCGTGGTGGAACCGCTCGTGCATCAGTCCGTGCAAGCCGCACCTGCCCCCGAAGCGGCACCTCCGGTTCCTGCTTTCGAGGCTCCCGATCTGCCGGGGCGAAGCCCGCTTCGAGTTGCGGCGCCGATCACAGTAGCGTCCGGAATCGTGGGTCTCGGGCTCGGGACGGCCTTCGCGCTCGCGGCGCAGGGCAACAGGAACGACTCCAACACTCATCATTGTCCCGGTCAGAACACTTGTGATGTAGAGGGTGCTCGGCTTCGCCAGAATGCAGTCACGGAAGACGTTGTCTCCGTCGTCTCGCTCGTCGCGGGCGGGCTCCTCGTAGCCAGTGGAGTGGCCATGTTCCTGGTCGCGCCGGCCACGAACTCCGAGAAGTCCGTCGCGTTCGCGCCGACGGTTTCCCCGACATTTTCGGGGCTCGTGGCGCAAGGGCGGTTCTAGGTCTCACGCCTATCGTGCCGTGTGGCCAGCGGATCGCTTCAGAGCCATTTAGCGATCCTCCTCGCGGCCCGACGTAACGTCGCTGCATGCGAAGCGCTCTCTTGCTGTCCTTGATCCTCACCGCGTGTGGCTCGAGCCCCAACGTGTTCGACGATGTCGACTCGGGCGCGCACCTGTTCTGCCTAAGCCAATCCGCTCAGTTGTTGTCGTTCGCCGAAGGCGGCGACAATTTCACTCTATTCGCTGCCGGACAAACAAAGTGGGCTGACGGTCAATTGATCGTCAATTGAACTACTCGGCGGCGTTGGGGACGACCTCTGCGGTCTCTTCATCCGAGCAGCTTCGCTCGAGCAATTCGGCGACGTCCAGTTGAGCGATTCGCTCTTCTAAGCCCTGGCTCTTCAAGCCGTCCGTCAACATCGTCATACAGAACGGACATCCGCTCGCGATCGCGCTGGCGCCACTGTCCACCAATTGCAGTGTGCGTTTGACGTTCACGCGATCGACCGTCGCTTCGCCACCGGCCGTCTTCGACGGAGACTTCTGCTCCTCCATCCACATCTGCCCGCCGCCCGCACCACAGCAGAGTCCGCGCTGCTTGTTCCAGTATTCTACCTCGACGAGCTCCACTCCCGGGATGCGCCGCAAGATCTCACGCGGAGGCTCATACACGCCGTTGTAGCGGCCCAAGTAGCAACTATCGTGATAGACGATTTTGCCTTCGACGGGATTTTTTGGAATGAGCTTCTTCTCGCTCAAGAGCCCCAATAGAAAGTCCGAGTGGTGCACGACGTCGAGCTTCACGCCGACATCGGGGTATTCGTTCTTGAGTGTGTTGAAGCAGTGCGGGCACGCAGTGACGACGGTCTGCATTCCGCCTTTGTCTGCATACTCGTTGAGCACGGCCGCGTTCTGCTCGGCGAGCATCATGAAGAGTGCTTCATTGCCGGCGCGACGCGCGGGGTCTCCGGTGCAGCTCTCTTGTTGTCCGAGGATCGCGAAATCGACGCCAGCTTGTTTGAGCAACTTGGCAGTCGCGCGGGCGATCTTCTTGGCGCGATCGTCATAGCTCGCGGCGCAGCCCACCCAATAGAGCACCTTGGCTGTCGGATGTTCTGCGAAGGTCTTGATGTCGAGCCCGTTGCTCCACGCCGCGCGATCCATCGAGGAGAGGTTCCACGGGTTGCCGTTCGTCTGCAGCGCCTCGAAGACTTTGTTGAGCTCGGTCGGGAACTCGTTTTTGACCATCATCACGTGGCGGCGGAGATCGATGATCTTGTCGACGTAGCTGATCAAGACGGGGCACTGCTCTTCGCACGCACGGCACGTGGTGCACGCCCAAATCACGTCCGGGTGAATGAGATCGGGCACCATGTTGACGGGCGCGCGCTTCTCCCCGCCGACGAGCTCTTCCTCGCGGCTGTAGAGGTGATCGCGCAAATCGAGAGTCAGCATCTTCGGCGACAGCAACTTGCCAGTGCGATGCGCGGGACAGTTCTCGCTGCAGCGCCCGCACTCGGTGCAAGTGTAAAAGTCGAGGATGGCCTTCCACGAGAAGTGCTCGATCCGACCGACGCCGATCGCGGCGCTGCCAGGATCTGCGAGCTCGCCCGAGGCGCCGATCGCTTCCATCATCTTCTCGGCGCTCTCGGCCATGGGCGCCAATCGGCCCGGCGGATTGAGGTCTTTGAAGAACACGTTCGGCACGCCGGTGATGACGTGGAAGTGCTTGCTGTAGGGCAGGAGGTTCAAGAAGATCAGCACGAGTGAGGTGTGCGTCCAGAAGCCGATGGTCGCGACCCACACGAGCGCGCCTGGCTTCAGGCCCTTGAAGAGCACCGCGAAGAGCGAGCCGCTGGGGTTGGGGAACGGCGTCCACTCCGCCGCGTGAGCGCCGTCACCGAGCGGCGCGATGATGGTGCGGAGCGCATCGCATTGAGAGGCGGTCGCGAGCGAGGCAGCGCCGGCGCTGCAAAATTCGGCCTTCCGTGCGGCCAACACGAGCATCGCTCCGTCGTACGACATGTCCGCGATCATCATGGTCGCGATGATGCCGAGGATGAGGATGGCCTCGGCGCTCTTGGTCGTGCGCGAGACCGGCCGGATGACTCGATAATAGAAGAACACCGCGACGCCGAAGACGACGGCCAGTCCCACCCAGCCGACGCTCCAGCGGGCGGCCTCCTTGAAGCCGATGACGTGGTCGTCGCGGTGCGCCAGCAGGTCCACTGCCAGCGCGGCGACGACGACGACCACCACCGACGCGGGAGCACCGTGATGCGCTCGTCGCGCTTCCTCCTCGTCGCGCTGGCTTTGCTCGTCGCCGCGCTGCTCGCCCTCGCGACACCAGCCAGCGCGATCGAGCGCAACT
>ENA-OFCI01001454-OFCI01001454.1-metagenomes-genome-assembly--contig:-NODE-1454-length-10341-cov-24.156718_pt1 | contig 10341 bp, 5 predicted proteins | sample MGYA00153391_OFCI01 | MGnify analysis MGYA00153391 | reverse complement strand
TATCTGAAGGTCGGGCAACGTATATTCCAGAAGTGAATAGTGTGGGATTGTTTTATTCGGGTTTGGAGCCATTGGTTGATTCCTTTGAGCGATCGGGTGAATCAGTTGCTCAAGCTTTGAGTCAGCGGTTGGTGCCGAAGTTTAAGTTTTTACTGGCAGGGCGATTGCTAAAATTGACCTTGAACCCAGTGTCCACACGGCTAAATGTGAAAGCAGCGGTGAAAGTCTCGGGGAGTAGAGATTTTGTGGCGCAGGTCGTAGCAGTGCGTGGTGGGCATGCTGTTCCATCGATCGCTGAATCAGCAAACCAAGTTCGAGTGGGTCAACAAATCCAAATTGTGGTGGAGAACAATGAGTCCAGGGAGCTACAATGTGCGATCGTGTTTTTGAGTGCTGATGGGGAAGTGCAGCCATTACCGTTTACGTCAGTTGTTCCTGCAAAGAGTTCGATTGTGATTCCCGGTGATAAAGCAACTGTAACGATTTCTCCTCCTTTGGGAATGGCGGAAGTGATGGTTATTTTGAGTACGTCATCGTTAGATAATGCGATCGCCCAGTTGAAGATTCTGTCGGAGAGGCGGGGAGACGATCGATCGCAGCAAGCCGTTTCATCTGTCGATACGCTTCTAGATGACTTGGTAGGGACACGCGGTAGCAGTGGTCAACCCCAGGAGCTGCGGTTGGATGCACAGCAGATGGCGGCGTTGGCGGTGACGTTTGAGATTACCGGATAGTTGGAGAACTATGGGCTTTGAGCCAAGTCATCTAAAATCAAGGCTTTCTAGCAGTTTCTTATCCCAAATTCAGGTAAAATATGGCCCTCTGGTATGGACGATGGAAGCGAGTTGCGGCATCACTACTGCTATCGGTTATGGTGTTGAGTCCAGCTATGCTAGTGGTAACGCCACTAACCATTTTGGCTGAGACGCCCCAGAGCCAAAAGGCAGCAGCCGATCATTTGTTGCAGATGGGAAAGCAGCTATTTGACAAAGGGCAATACAAAGCGGCTTTAGAGTCGTTACAGCAAGCATTGATGATTTATCAACAGATCCAAGATCAGAATGGAGAAGCTGTCACTCTCAATGAACTTGGGAAAGCTTATGATGGTTTGTCAGATTACACCCGCATGGGAAAGGCTCATCAAAAAGCGCTAGTATTGGCGAGGGCAATTGGTAACCGTAACGAAGAAGGAAATGCGCTTAATGGAGTTGGAGATGTTTACTATTACAACTCTGAGCACCCGAAGGCGATGGAGTCCTATCAACAGGCTTTGACAATTTTCAAAGCAATTGGTAACCGTAAGGGGGAAGCCCAAAGTTTTAGTAATATTGGTGTGCTGTATGTTAGGCAAGGAAAGTACCCGAATGCGTTGGAATATTTCCAGCAAACCTTAGATATTAGCAAGCAGATTAGCGACCATAAGGGGGAAAGCTCTGGCCTCGACAATATTGGGGCTGTTTACTCCAACCTGGGGCAGTATCCGAAAGCCCTAGAGTTCTATCAGCAAGCCTTAGCGATTCGTCAGAAGATTGGTGATCGCAATGGAGAAGGCACTACGCTCAACAATATTGGGGGAATTTACTCCATACAGGGACAGTATCCGAGAGCATTAGACTTCTACCAGCAAACCTTAGCCATCCGAAAACAGACTGGCGATCGTAATGGCGAAGGTCTCGCGCTCATCGGCATTGGAAACATTTACTCCAACCTGGGTCAGTATGCCAAAGCACTGGAGTTTTATCAGCAAGCCTTAGCAATTCGTCGGGAGATTAGCGATCGCAATGGCGAAAGCTCCTTACTTGACAATATTGGGGGAATTTACCACAGCCTGGGGCAATATGCCAAAGCGCTGGAGTTCCATCAACAAGCCTTAGCGATTAGCAGACAAATGGGCGCTCGCAATAGCGAAGGTATAACTCTCAATCTGATTGGAACCATTTACGATGACTTGGGGCAGTATGCGAAAGCCCTGGAGTTCTATCAACAAGCTTTAGCAATTAGCAGGCAAATTGGTGATCGAAATGGTGAAGACACCGCACTCAGCAATATTGGAGATATTTACAGACATCTGGGACAGTATGCGAAAGCGCTAGAGTCCTATCAGCAAGCCTTAGCGATTAGTCAGAAAATTGGTGACCACCCTGGTGAAGGCACCATACTCAACAATATTGGGGATATTTACTCCAACCTGGGGCAGTATGCGAAAGCGCTAGAGTACTTTCAGCGAGCCTTAGTTGTTAACAAGCAGATGGGCAACCCCAATAGTGAAGGCAGCACGCTCAGCAATATAGGATCCATTTACGCCCAATTGGGACAGTATCTGAAAGCGCTAGAGTCCTATCTGAAAGCCTTAGCCACTAGCAAGCAGATTGGCGACCGGCGTGGCGAAGGCACTAGGCTCAACAATATTGGGGATATTTACTCCAACCTGGGGCAGTATCCGAAAGCGCTAGAGTACTTTCAGCAATCCTTAACTATTCATAAGGAGATTGGTGATCGTAATGGAGTAGGTGTGACCCTCAATAATTTTGGGAGTATTTACGAACACCTGGGGCAGTATCCGAAAGCCTTGGAGTTCTATCAGCAAGCTTTAGACATTAGTAAGCAGATTGGCGATCGCAAGAGCGAAGGTGTCGCACTCAACAACATTGGGCATATTTACTCCACACAGAGGCAGTATGCCAAGGCGATCGAGTCCTATCTGCTAGCCTTAACGATTCACAAAGAGATTGGCGATCGCTCCAGCCAAGGCACCACGCTTAATAATCTTGGGAGTATTTACTCCGATCTAAAGCAGTATCCGAAGGCACTGGAACTTCATCAGCTAGCCTTAGCGATGAGTAAGCAAATGGGGGAGCGTTCTGGTGAAAGCATTGCACTCAACAATATCGGGACTATTTACTCCATACAGGGGCAGTATGCCAAGGCGCTGGAGTACTTACAGCAAGCCTTAGACATTAGTAAGCAGATTGGTGATCGCAAGAGTGAAGGCACCGCTCTCGGCAATGTTGGGGCGAATTTACTAAAGTCTGGCAATGTAAAAGAAGCTGAGGCAAATTTGTTTACCGCGATCGAGGTGCTTGAAGCTCTGCGTCCTGGCTTGACGGATGAAAACAAAGTTTCTCTCTTCGAGATCCAAGCAAATACTTATCGGTTTCAGCAAGAAGCTTTAGTGACGCAAAACAAATTTGAGGCTGCGTTGGAAGTCGCTGAGCGAGGACGAGCAAGGGCCTTTGTAGAATTGCTGGCAACGAGAATTAATCAAACTGAGAATTTACCGTCGCAACTCACTGAAACTCTGCGTCCGACTATTACCCAAATTAAGCAAATTGCTAAAGAACACGATGCCACATTGGTAGAGTATTCCATCATTGACGACAAAGCCCTCTATATCTGGGTAGTTCAGCCCAGCGGCACCGTTACCTATCGCAAAGTTGCATTGCCGCAGCAGACTTCTCTAACCGCCCTCGTCGATACCAGTCGGGAAGAGATCGGGGTGAGAGGACGGGGCAACTTCAAGATTGAAATCAACCAAGCCAATCCTGTCGATCGTCTGAAGCAACTCTATCAACTGCTGATCACACCGATCGCCGATTTGCTGCCCACTGACTCTAACGCTCAGGTCATCTTTGTCCCACATGGGGAGCTATTTCTGGTGCCCTTCCCCGCCCTTCAAGATGCTAAAGGAGAATACCTGATTGAGCAGCACACGATCTTAACCGCGCCCGCGATTCAGGTGCTTGACCTCACTCGCCAGAAACGTCAGCAGGTCAACCAGGCAGGCTTGCGGGAAGTCGTGATCGTCGGCAACCCTACGATGCCCCAGCTAGCGAAGCTGGGGGAACTGCCAGAACAACTTAAAGCCTTACCTGGTAGTGAACAGGAAGCTAATCGGATTGCGGCTCTGTTCAAAACGAAAGCCTGGATTGGTGGTCAAGCCACCAAAGCCGCGATCGTGCCCAAGCTTTCGCAAGCGCGAATTATTCACCTGGCGACGCACGGCTTTCTGGATGACCTGAAGGGATTGGGCACACCAGGCGCGATCGCACTTGCTCCATCGGGCAATGGCGAGCCGAATGATGGACTCTTGACCGCTAACGAAATTTTGGATCTGAAGCTAAATGCGGAGTTAGTCGTGCTGAGTGCCTGTGATACAGGGCGCGGCAAAATCACGAGCGATAGTGTGATTGGTTTGTCGCGATCGCTCATCCTTGCCGGAGCGTCCAGTGTGATGGTGTCGCTGTGGTCGGTGCCGGATGCACCGACAGCAGAATTGATGGCAGAGTTTTACCAAAACTGGCAGGAGCGGCAATTGGATAAGGCGCAGGCATTACGGCAGGCGATGTTGACGATTATGAAGCGCCCCAACGCCCAGCCAAAAGACTGGGCAGCATTCACGTTAATTGGGGAGTCTAGATAAGAACAGGCAGTGTGCTAGGCGGAATTTACAAGCAGTTACGACGATTGATAATTCTTGACTTTTGAGTTCTGTACCGTAACTATTTAGGTGCCAATCTAGAACTCGGAAATTGAGTTGACGGACTTACTCCGGAGATAGTAATCGACTCGGTGTATACTCCCTTAACTCAGAAATGTTCTGAAGCTGGTGCAAAGGGGCATCTTATCCCTGTAAACGTGGTCGATTTATGTCTTCGTGTGCTCTGTTCCTCTAGCTTTGAATCCCGATGCAATTTCACCTTATCTTTTTACGTTCGCTGACGACTGCATTGCTCCTGTCTCCGGCATTGTCCCTACTTCCCATACCCTACACATTACTTTCTGCTCAAGCACAAACAGCTCAAACTTGTAGCGCAGAGGCAGAGCGACTGCTAGAGGAAAGCTTTAAACTGCGATCTCAAGGGCAGAGTCATCTTGCGGTGGAGAAGCTACAACAAGCCCTCACAATTTGCAACCAAGCAGGAGATCGCTCTCGACAAGTAGATATTTTAGTTGAATTGGGAGATAACTATAGCTTTCTGGGAAATCGAGCTGCAACATTCAAAATGATGAGTCAAGCCCTAACGTTGGCTCAAACAATCGGAGATCGTGCTAAAGAAGCAGCAGTACTTGCACGTACGGGATGGTTTTACTACTACATCATTCTCGATAGGCAGAAGGGAATCGATTGCTATGACAAAGCATTGAATATTTATCGATCGATTGGCGATACTTCAGGACAAATTTGGGTTCTTGGTCAATTAGGTTCAGCATACTTTATATTAGGTCAAAATCAGAAATCTCTTGACTATTTCAAACAATCGATTGAGACTGCTCGTAAGGAAAATAATCAAAGTGGAGAAGCATATGGGCTGCTTTATATCAGTCAGCCTTACGCAGCTTTAGGACAAAAGCAGAAGTCGTTAAATGCTTTATTCCAATCCCGAAAGCTGTTTCAAGTAATGGGTAGTCGTGCTGAAGAAGCAAGGGTGCTACGGCATTTAGGTGGCACCTACTGGGACTTTGGAAATAGCCAGCAGGCACTAGATAGTTCTCTAGAGTCATTAGCTATTTACCGAAGTTTGGGCGATCGGTGGGAAGACGGCTACGTGACCTTAGAGATTGCGCGGTTTTACCAGGGGATTGGCAACATCACTAAAGCTCTTGAGTTCATGAACCAATCTCTGACTAGCAGACGTGCAGTGGGAGAACGTACTGAAGAGGCTAGAGTTCTCTATGAGATGGGAGGCTTATTAGAGAAGCAAAGTCAAACTGAGTTGGCAATTTTCTTTTACAAGCAATCCACAAACATAATTGAGGAAACTCGACAAAATCAGCGCGAACTACCTAAAAATGAACAAGAAATTTACACAAAAGAGATAGCTTATACCTACCGAACTCTAGCAGATTTACTTTTGAAGGGAAACCGAGTTTTGGAAGCTCAGCAAGTACTGGATCTGCTTAAAGTTCAAGAACTCGATGATTATCTTCAAAACGTTCGCGGTACAAAAGATCAGCGGGTTGACTTCCTTCGTCCTGAACAAGAAATTCTAACCAAATACAACGAATTGCAAAAAAACGCGATCGAAATCGGCTCAGAACTGGCTGACCTACGCAAACTCGACAGCAAAAATGCCCTCAGCTCAACCCAGCAGCAGCGCCTCGCCCAACTGGTGAAACTTGAAACCGAGATCAACACTCAATTCGTTGCCTTTGTTGATAACCCCGAGATCAAACGCCTCACCGCCAAACTGCAACAAAGCACCGACAACGAAAACGTCAATCTGGCTGAACTCCGTAAACTCAAAGATAAGCTCGAACGCCTTGATGCCATCTTGCTCTATCCCCTTATCCTGAAGGATCGTCTCGAACTCGTCCTCAGCGTCCCTGGTTCCCCACCCTTGCGCCGCACTGTCAAGGTTACCCGCCAAGAACTCAACGAAACCATCCTGGCATTTCGTACTGCCCTCGGCAGCCGCCAAGACAACGCCCGGGAACTCGCCCAAAAACTCTACAACTGGCTCATCAAACCCCTCGAAGCCGATCTCAAAGCCAGCCAGCCCCAAACCCTCATCTACGCCCCCGATGCCCAACTCCGCTACATCCCCCTCGCCGCCCTCCACGACGGCAACCAATGGCTCACCCAACGCTACGCCATTAACCACATCACCGCCCAATCCCTCACCGATCTCACCGCCACACCCAGCAAAGCCCCAAAAATCCTCGCAGGCGCGATCGGCAACCGCCCCGTCTTGATCGCCCTCGATGGCGACAACTTTCGCTTCAACGGCCTCCCCTACACCGACAACGAAGTCAAATCGATCCAAACCCTCTACCCCAGCACCCGCATCCTCGATGGCGACAGCTTCAGCCTCCCCAACGTCCGCCCCAAACTCGGCGACTACAACATCCTCCACCTCGCAACCCACGCCAGCCTCGTCCCCAAAAAAGTCGAAAACTCCTTCATCCTCTTCGGCTCCTCCACCTACGCAACACTTCGCGACATCGAAAGCTGGAGCCTAAACAACTTCGATCTGGTCATCCTCAGCGCCTGCGAAACCGGACTCGGCGGCAACTTCGGCACAGGGGGCGAAGAAATCCTCGGACTCGGCTATCAATTCCAAACCCGTGGAGCCAAAGCCACGATCGTCTCCCTCTGGCAAGTCAACGACGGCAGCACCAGCAAACTCATGGAACAGTTTTACACCAACCTTTCCAAAGGCAAACTCGGCAAAGCCGCAGCCCTCCGCCAAGCCCAAATCACCCTGATTCAAGGCAATGGCACCGGAACGGGTAACGATCGCAGCAGCTTCAAGATTGAAGTCATCCAGGATGGCAAAACATCAACCATCACCCGCAACCTCAGCCATCCCTTCTACTGGGCACCGTTCATCTTGATTGGCAATGGACTATAAGGTAAACTGACGACGGTATAAAAATAATTGCCATGCTTCCTTCTTCGATCGAATCCGCCCTCATCCGTTACCGCATTGCACTAGACACCCTAGCTAGTCTTCCGACGGTGATCGTTCCTACCGACGCTTTGATTACTCAAAGTCTCGAAGTCATGACGGCAAGGGACGAGATAGATACCATCCTTAAAACAAGCAATCGCCTTACCACTGATACCTTAACCACGATCGCAGCACTCGACGAGCAACTGAAAAACCAGGGCAACACGATCGCTCCCTGCCTCAAAACGATCGACTGGCAGACTGTTTTAAATACAACCGAAAAAGGCTGGTGGTGGTCAGTCCAACCGCACAACACGAATTCGTGGTGGGCAAAAGATTGGATTTGGAATGCGGTTTCTCTCGGCTGCATTACAGTCTCCATTGGTCTCTTTGGCGATATTTCGACCCGATTTCTTAAAGGTGGTCCAGATACCTTCGGTGCGATCGCCGTCAGTGCCCAAAGCATCGGAACCCTGCTCACCGCAAGCAGTGCCCTGACGATCGCCGGGAAGGATGCGAACAAACGCTTTTTACAACAGATTAAGATTCCAGCACAATACTGGCGTCCCTTTGGTGCAGGCTGTTCAGTCGGCCTGCTAGTGATCGCGGTTGGCGCACGGACTTCGCTTCCTCAGGTTGCCAATCTCTACTCAGATTGGGGCTTCCAAAAATTTACGCAAGGTGAATGGGGGACTGCCGAAGAACTCTACAAACGGGCGATCGAACTGAATCCCGACAGTGAACAAACCAGCTTTCGCCTGGGACTGCTATACGAGGAACTTCAAGATCTCACCCCCGCCCGATCGAACTACAACACCGCTGCTCGGGCAGGCATGACCAGTGCCATCAACAACCTCTCCCGTCTCAATCTCCGCGACAACAAGCCCGAATCCGCCACCCCGCTCCTTCTCAAGTCCCTTGAAAAAACCGATAAACTCGCCCCTGAGACTCATTACGCCTTGCTAAAAAATCTAGGTTGGGCAAGATTCTTGCAAGGTGATCTCGGCGATGCGGAGGAGAAATTGCAACAGGCGATCGCACTCCAAAAAACCGCAAAACTCACTGAAAAAAATGACAATCTCAAAAGTGAAACCGCTATCCCGATCGCCTCTCCCGCCTGCCTCCTCGCACAAGTCAAAACCGCCCAAAAAGATACCCCCGCTGCTCTGAAGTTTTGGGAAACCTGCAATGCCGATGCAAATCCCTACATTCCCGAAGAGGACCGCTGGTCCATTACAGCCCGCAAACAACTCAAAGAACAAGACCTGAAAAATGCAACTAAAAAATCTTCTAAATAATACGTTATCTCTGCTCGCCCTCAGCCTCACGATCGGCACCACCGCTGCGATCGCGGCAACACCCTATGTGGATTCGGTCAAAGGTCGAGTCGAATTGAAACGTAAGAATGCCTCTGATGAAGGATTTCGAGTCATTACCCGTGGACCTGTCTCCTTATCGAGTGGCGATCAACTCAAAATCAGCCCAGGAGCAATCGCAAAAGTCGTCTGTCCAGGTCAAAACGCAATTGTCGAAAAACGAGGAACCGGAGAACGGCTATCGACCCAGAAAATTTGTCCCACTTGGAGAGCTGTCATCGATAAAGGTGCGCCTCCGATCGGCGAAATGGGGGGCAAAGATGCTCAGATTCCCTACTTAATTTCACCGCGTCGATCGCTCATTCTCACCTCGACGCCTACCCTTCGTTGGAATCCAGTGGCAGGTGCGACACAGTACACCGTCCAAATCAAAAATGCCCAAGGCATCGTCTGGCAAACCCAAGTCAAAACACCACAAGTCACCTATCCCGGCACCCCGGCCCTCACCCCCAGCATTCCCTATACCGTCATCATCAAGACCAACACCGGGAAATCCTCTGAAAGCGAATTCGGGAGTCAATTCCTGCTGCTTCGATCGGCTGAACTCAAGACCGTCCAAGCCGAAACCAACCTCATCACTCAAATCGATGCCAGCCCAGAAATCAAAGCCCTCCGACTGGCAGATTACTACGCTAGCTACCAACTCCCAGAACCCACTGTCTACGGACTCACCGAAAAAACCGTCAAAGACTACAGCCTCAGCGCCAATGCGATCGACACCCTAGAAACATTGCTCAAGATCAGTAAACCCACGCCACTCATCTACCGAAAGCTCGGCACGCTCTACACCAATATCGGTGTAACGCTCCCCGCTGAACAGGCTTACCTCAAGGCGATCGACAGTATCCAGTCACCGGAAGACTTGGAAGAGTGGACGCTGACGGCAGTGGCGCTGGGGGAACTGTATGAGCTAGCCCAAGAACGGAAACAGGCGATCGGCTGGTATCAGCAAGCTAGAGCCGGATTCATCTTCCTTAGTGATAAGCGAGCGGAAACGCTGATCTACCGGATTGAAAAGTTGAAGATGGTATTGTAGAGTGAAAATGTCCAGAATGGGAAATTTTACCGCTGTAGAAGGATAAGTAGTTAGATTTACTGCTGGAGTGATAGGTCATGGGAGTATTCAACCGTAAGAGTCGCACTCAGGTCAAAAGCAAGAGTCTATGGCTGTTGCCAGTCATGTGTTTGGTGTTGGGTGGTTCTCTTTCGATAGCTCCTCCGTTACTTTTGCCTGCCTTGGCTCAGACACCAGAAATTAGTTCCAAGAAGAAGGAAGCCGATCGGTTATTTAATCAAGGTACCGAGCTATTTCAAGGAAGCCAGTTTGAAGAAGCTCTTAAATCGTGGCAGCAAGCATTAAAACTTTATCGTGAAATCAAAGACCGACTAGGCGAAGGAAATGCGCTGGGGAATCTGGGAAGTGCATACAATGCTCTCGGCAACTATCCCAAAGCGATCGACTATCAGGAACAACGTTTAGCAATGGACCGTGAAATCAAAGACCGACTAGGCGAAGGAAAATCGCTGGGGAATCTGGGAAATGCATACTATTCTCTCGGCAACTATCCCAAAGC
>ENA-OFCI01001452-OFCI01001452.1-metagenomes-genome-assembly--contig:-NODE-1452-length-10371-cov-3.373788_pt1 | contig 10371 bp, 11 predicted proteins | sample MGYA00153391_OFCI01 | MGnify analysis MGYA00153391 | reverse complement strand
GCTCGTGGCGGAGGCGTTCGACCGGGCCTGGTTGACCGTGACTCGCGCAATCGTTTTCCAGAAGCCGTCGTACCCGTGACGGCTACCGGCAGCCGTCTGCATGCTGGGCGCCAGCTCTTGCCAAGTACTTTCCCTATCCCTGGTGACGTTTGAGTAGTACGAGCTCACGAAGCTCTCGAGGTTCGTGCTCACGCTGCCGGTCGCGTTGGGCACCTCGGTTGGCGTCGACGCTCCCGGGGGGGTGGTCCTGGCCGGTGTGGTCGCCCTCGTCGTCCCCTGGGCTGCGGTGGTGCCGCTCTTGTCGCCGAACGGACTCAGCAGGTATGCCGCCGCGCCAAGCCCCACCAGCAGCAGGGCTACGAACGCAAGAGGTAGCCAACGCTGGCCGGCCCTGCGCTCATCCGGCGGGGGCAGGGAAGGCCCGCGCCTGGCAGGAGCGACGGCGCTGACAGGCTCGAAGGGACCGGCCGCAGCCGCCTCGTCGACCAAAGGCCCTGGGACTTCGAGGCGTTGGGTTGATTCGACCGGTCGCGCCCTCATGGACGCAGTACCGGTGGGCCCGACCCGGGGCATGACCGCGGTGGGCTCGACCCTGGCGATCCGACCCAGACGTTGGGCGCTCGTTGCCATGTCCCACCTGCGGGCTGGGTCCTGGCTCATCATCGCGTCGATGGCAGGCCCGACGGCGCCGGCGTGACTCATGGGGCGGGGTGGCTGGGTTGCGATGGTCTGGAGCAAGGCGGTCGGATTGCTGTTCGGCTCGTACGGCGGCTGGCCCTCCACCGCTGCATACAGGGTGGCGCCCAGGGCCCAGACATCCGAGGCCGAGTGAGGGTCGCCGCCGCGGGCCAGCTCTGGCGAAAGATATCCGGGCGTCCCGGTGAGAAAGCCGATCTGGGTGAGCTGCTCGTCGCCTTTTCTGCGGGCGATGCCGAAGTCGCTGATCTTGGGGCGCCCGGCCTTGTCGATGAGCACGTTGCCGGGTTTGATGTCGCGGTGGACGATGCCGCGCTCGTGGGCGCGGGCGAGGGCGCCGGCCAGTTGGGAGCCGATGTCAGCGACCCGTTGCGGCGAAAGCTGCCCGGCGTGCGAGATCTCGTCGGCGAGGGTCTGGCCTTCGACATACTCCATGACCAGCCAGGGCCGACCGTCATGGTTGACCACGTCGTAGACGGCGACGGCATTGGGGTGGTTGAGGGCGGCGGCGGAGCGGGCCTCGCGCATGGCGCGCTTGGTCTCCGTGACCGACTCACCCGGCAGCGCCCCGACGTGCTTGACCGCGACCTCGCGGCCGAGGACCTGGTCGCGGCACAGCCACACGGTGCCCATGCCGCCATGCCCGATAGCCCGCAACACCTGGTAGCGGCCGGCTATCAGCGGGGGTTGCATGAAGTCCTTTCGTTGGCTCCGTTCACCCTACGGCGGAACACCTACCCTCGATCATCCAGTCGAAACGAGCTACGTGGGCCGCCCACCCCAGGTCGTGCAGCTCGCCGAGTACGCGGGGTCGAGGCCCGCGGCCAGACTCAGATAGCGCCCAGCCTCAGGGCTTCGACCGCTGCGCTCGAGGGCCTGCCCAAGCATGTGCAACGCGTCGGCGTCCAGTGGGTCCTGGTCGACGAGGTCGCGCAGCATCGACTCGGCAGGCGCGAAGGCGCTCGTGTCGAAATAGGCAAGGGCCAGCAGACGCAGGACCGCCCGATCTCCAGGCAGCTGCTCGGCGGCCAGCTCCAACAACGGAATCGCCGCGGCGGCATCTCGGTCGGCCAGCTTCTTCTGGGCCCGGTGGTACAGGTCGTCAACGTCGACTGACATGCTCGCTCAACGTCAAGAAGACCCATCAACCTTCCCGTGGTGCCAAGATCCGATCCCCGTGACCTGAACCTCAGCGAACCCGGACTCTGGTTGACTTGCCGCGTGCCCGTACAGCCTGAAGGAACGCCATGAAGCCGATCCACCTGACCGAGGCCACCTTCGCCAAGACCATCACCGAAGCCGCGACGAGGAGCTGACCAGCGGTGAACGACACACCCGTCGCACTGGTGACCGGCGCCGGCAGCGAGCACGGCATCGGCTTCGCCTGTGCCAGAGCGCTCGCCGCGCGTGGCATGGCCCTCGTTCTGACGTCGACAACAGACCGTATCCACGAGCGGGCCGCCGAGATCGTGGCCGGCGGCGGACGTGCGGTCGCCCTGACGGGAGACCTGACGTCGGCCGGCACCGCGCCGTTGCTCGTGAGGCTGGCCCTCGACACCTTCGGCCGGCTCGACGTTCTGGTGAACAACGCAGGCATGACCTCGGTTTCGGACCACGACGTCGCAGGTGGCCTGGTCGGGCTGGGCGACGACGCCTGGCAGCGGTCGATCTCGCGCAACCTCGACACGGTGATGGCCATGACGCGGGCGGCACTGCCAAGCATGCTGGACGCCGGATATGGCCGGGTCGTCGTCATGACGTCGGTGTCCGGGCCTGTCGTGGCCTACCGCGGCGACGTCGCGTACCACGCCGCGAAGGCCGCGCTGGTCGGCCTCACCCGAGCCGTGGCCCTGGAAGTCGCTGACCGCGGAGTAACCGTCAACGCCGTGGCCCCCGGCTGGATCGCCACTGCATCGTCGCCTGAGCACGAGCTGGCAATGGGCGCCGCGACACCGGTCGGTCGGCCAGGCCGCCCGCAGGAGGTCGCCGAGCTGGTGGCGTTCCTTGCCTCCCCCGCGGCCAGCTACGTGACCGGCCAGCTGCTCGTTGTCGATGGCGGCAACTCGATCCAGGAGGAGCACCTGTTGGCGTGACGCTGATCCCCTTGGACAGGCAAGGTCACTGACGAGCTCTTTGATGCAAAGGAGGACTGGGTATGCCGCTTCGCCTGGTTGCGATCGGTGACAGCACGGTTGAGGGCCTTGAGGACCCCGGCCCCGACGGGGTCTACATCGGGTGGGCTGATCGGTTCGCCCATCACCTGAACGTGATGCATCCAGGTCTGCTCTACGCCAACCTCGCGGTGCGCGGGCAGACGGCGCACGAGGTTCGCGAGACGCAGCTGCGCCCGGCGCTGGCATTGGCCCCTGACTGGGCCGTGGTTGTCGCTGGTGTCAACGACGTGCTGCGACCCAGGTTCGACCGGGACGCGCTGCGTGATGACTTGTCTTCGATGCACTCCGAGCTGGCCGCAGTGGGCGTTCAGGTCCTCACCTTCACGATGCCGGACATGGCGCGCGTCGCGCCGCTCGCGGTCGTGTTACGCCAGCGGCTGCAGTTCCTGAACTCGGTCACCCTTGAGTGTCGTGATCGCTACGGCTCGATCGTGGTCGACCTCGCTTCGGTTCCCGCGGCGAGCCATCCGGCCTTATGGCACACCGACCGGCTGCACGCCAACAGCGAAGGGCACCGTCGTATCGCCGCAGCCCTGTCCGAGGCGCTCGGGCACCAGGTGGAGGACTGGCGGGCGGAGCCCCCGCCCGTACCTCGAACGAACCCTGTGCGCGTTGCCGCGTGTGAGGCCGCCTGGGCGGGCTCGCACCTGCTCCCCTGGGCCTGGGAGCATCTGCGCGGCAGGTCCCCCGGGGACGAGATCTCCTGCAAGCGGCCGAACCTCCTGCCCGTGACCTGAGCGACTCGGCGTACCGTTTGGGCGTGGATACTGACAACCTGGAGAGTCTGGCTCGTACGGCACGTCTTGACGTGCTTTTCGCGGGCTACGCAGCCGAACACGTCGCCGGCACGGTGAGTCTGGTCCGTGACGGCGACCGCATTATCGTGGTCGACCCCGGGATGGTGCCGTCCAGAGAAGCGATCCTGAACCCGCTGGAGGAGCTGGGCGTCTCTCCGAGCGACGTCACCGACATCGTGCTGAGCCACCACCACCCCGACCACACCGTCAACATTGCCCTCTTCGGCGAGATCCCGGTGCACGACTTCCAGGCCGTCTACCACCGTGACAGCTGGGACGAGCGCGCAGCGGACGGCGTACACCTGACGCCATCAGTGCGGCTGCTCGCCACCCCTGGGCACACACCCCAGGACCTGAGCGTCCTGGTCGGAACGACCGAGCACGTGGTCGTGCTCACCCATCTCTGGTGGACGGACCAGGGCCCGCTGGATGACCCGTATGCACCGGACGCCGACACCCTGCGCCTCCAGCGCGAGCGGGTCCTGGCTATGGCGGACCTCGTTGTCCCGGGCCACGGCCCAGCTTTCACCCCGGGCCCAGGCACGCCCCGCTAGACGATCTTCCCAGCCGGAGAGCCGACCGTGGTGCCTCGTGTCAATGCGCTCGCGATAAAGGGGGTGCGCGCTCACGGGTGAGGCCGGCCACGATCTGCGCGGTCAGCTCGCAGAAGCGTGGGTACGTCCCACACGGATCTCGGCACCCAAGCGGGCGCCGCCGACCAGCTGTAGGGCGTCGCCGGACCAGAACTTGCCGGGGTCGTAGTAGTTGGTCGGACGGTCCCCGGCGAGAAGCCCCATCGCCTGGTATGTGCCGGCGACGACCTCAGCGCAGTAGGTCGACTCCACCGGCGCCGCCCGATGCGCGCGGCCACGGAGCCAGCGGCTGGCCAGGTTCGCTGTCGCGGGGAACGGGGTCCCGTTCATCCGTGCGATGGTACGCAGCAGCGAGTCCTCCATCTCATCAGTAACGGCGCAGTCGAGCTGCCTCAGCCAGGTCCGCTGGTTGTACCGGTGGCTCCACTGCTCGACCGCGGACAGCAGGTCATGCAGCTGCGCGCCGCGGTGGTGGGCGCCGGTCCACACATCGAGCAGCCCGCGGCCGAGCTCGGCGTGCCACATCAACGGCGGCAGGTCGTCGAGAACGACCGCCATTCCGACGTGGTTGACGGGAGCATTGGTGATGGCACGGATGGCGTAGTCTGCGGTCGACCTGCCCCGGAACAGCCACAGGTCGCCGGTGCGGGTCAGGTTGACAGCCGCCTCAAGGCTCAGCTCTGCGTTATTCACGAAAGGGGCTCCTGGTCATGAATCTCTGGAAGGTTCTCGGTCTCGCTGGTCTCGCCGGTGTTGCGGCCGCAGGTGTCATCATCGCCCGTGAACAGCGGCAGCGGGCTCAGCTGGCGCCCGAGGAGATTCGTGCCCGGCTTCATGAACGGCTGGAGCGGGCGCCCACCGCACCGACTTGGGGCACCGGGCCGGACGCTCCCGTCATCGGGACGAAGCGCCGCCGTTGGCTCCCCCGACGGCGCAGTCGAGCAGAGAAACTGGACGGCGTCCGCTCCGGAGATCTGCATGACATCAACGCGTCTGATCGTTGACGTCGGGCAGTTCAGGTCTGAGTTCGAACCCATGAACCTCAACTGGATCTTTGGGAGGGTTACGGGTGTAATGTCCGAAGTGTTGCGTCGCCCTGGACCTCGGTGGCGTCTTCCTCCTCTCGCGCTGCTCCAGAAAACTCGGTGGCCCGTGTCGCTACTTCCGGGATCACCGAATCGGGTTCGTCATGGTGCAGCAAACGAGCAATCCTCACTATGCTTCCGCGGATTTCGACTATGACGCGCAGTCACCTGAGCTGCCACGCCGCGGTCCGACCTCAGGCCCACAGAAAACAGTCAGAACGCGCGTCATACACGAGGTAGTGGTCCTCGAGGCCGCAGGCCCTTTCAGTGACGTCGTTGAGGATCTGGACCTGGCAATCCAGCTGGCCCTGGCCGATGAGCCACGTGGCGTGGTCTACGATCTTTCGGACTTGCCCCGGGGGGCGGAGCCTGGTGCTGTTGAGTGGCTCGCCCTGGCAGGAAGGCACGTTCGCGACTGGCCCGGGATCCCCGTGGCCGTGGCGTGCCCCGACCCGCAGGTTCGTGAGGCGCTGAGCGCCCACCCGCTTGGCAGGCACCTGAGGGTCACGGCGTCGGTGCCGCTCGCGGTATCGGGGGTGCTGGCGACACCCACCCCGGTCGTTGAATGGCTGTACATGTCCCCGCACCCGACCGCGGCGCGCGCATCCCGTGACTTCGTGACCCGTACCTTGCTGGGGTGGGAACTGGGCCCGCTGACTCCCTCGGTCTGTCTGGTGGTCAGCGAGCTCGTGACCAACTCGACCATGTATGCCGGATCCGACATCGCCATATCCGTGGCCTGGAGCCTGGAGGCCATTCGGCTAACCGTTCGAGACAGGAGTCCGGAGCTGCCGCGTCCGCGGAAGTCCCGTCTCGGCCTCCATGGGCGCGGACTCACCATCGTGGCTGGCGTCTCTCGCAGCTTCGGGGTGCTCCCCACCGCCGAGGGCGGCAAGGTCGTCTGGGCCGTGTTTGACGCTCACGAGCCCACGCCCCGCCCAGTCCTCGCAGTCCAGAGCCGCTCAACGATTAAAGAAAACGCCACATGTCAACCCATCTGATCTGCCCACCAGTGGCAAGAAGCGTTGTCCTGACACGGAAGGGCAAATTCGCGTGTTCCGCTCTCATCAGCTGATGACCCAGGATCGACTTCAAGATCTCTGCGTGAGCCGAGTCCGATGACCAACCGCGTCGTTGAGTCAGAGGCCCTGTTGACCCCCGCCGAGGTCGCATTACTCTTCCGGGTCGACCCCAAGACGGTCACCCGGTGGGCCAACACTGGCAAGCTCACATCGCTGCGCACCCTCGGTGGTCACCGCCGTTACCGCGAGTCCGAGGTCCGCAACCTCTTGGCCGGGACAGTCTCCTGACAATTGCGCCAGTGTCGCGGAAATCGACGGTCTGGTCGGTCGTCGTCAGCCGCGTCGCTCAGACCTGAAGCCCTACAGCCACGATCGCCTCAGCGACCGTCCGCAGGCTCGCGTTGTTGGTGCGGGCATGACGGCGCATGCGCTGGTAGGCCTGGTCGATCGACACCGCATGCTGCTGGGCAGTGATCCCCTTGGCCTGTTCGATGACCACCCGGGAGTCCAGCGCCTCCTGCAGCTGCTGGCTGAGCTGCTCCTGCTGGTGCAGCTTGGATGCGTTGACCATGTAGCTGGTCGCCACGTCGGCCAGAACTCCCGCCACTGCCATGTCCTCATCCGACCAGTCCCGAGGTTCCAGAGAGTAGAGATTGAGTGCCCCGATGACCTGGTCGGCCAGCCGCATGGGGATCGCGGCGACCCCGGCCACGGACAGGCGGGTGGCGAAAGCCGAGAACTCTGGCCAGCGCGTGGGCTGTTGACGGACGTCGGTCACCCGAATCACCTCGCCGGTGGAGGATGCGTCTCGGCACGGGCACGCGAACGGGTGCAGCTGGACGTGATCGCGCTCCAGCTCCGCGGACGCCTGGCTCACCGCAGTCAGGAAGGTCAGCCGCCCATCGTCGGCCATCGTGACCCAGCTGCCACACAGACCCAGCACTGCGGTGACACTCTCGGTGAGCTCGCTCAGCGCTTCCTGCACGTCGTAGCGCGACGGCAGAATGACGGCGAATCTGGACAACGTCTGCAGTAACAGGGCCTGGTCATACATCTCGGGCCGTCCCTCGTCTGACGCCACCGGTTTGGCGGCTCACCGCAGCGCTTAGCCGTAAAGATCGTGCGCCATCGGTCTAGTGCTGCATACCACTCTGCAGTCTAAGCCTGGGAAGGGGCAGCCTCGACCAGTTCCCGCCGCTCATACGCACGAGGCCGGCCGGAGCCGTTCGGTTCATCTACAGCCTGTTGGGCTGTTCCTGGGCCAGCGCGAGGCTCATAATCAAGAGTTGGCAACGGTTGCATCGATCGGAGCGGTGAAATTGTGACAAAGGCTGATGTCGAAGACCTGGATGGACAGCCAGGCTCGCTGTTACCCAAGACTCCAACGGGGATCAAGGGCTTTGACGAGATCACCGGCGGCGGGCTGCCGGCTGGCCGGCCGACTTTGGTGTGCGGCCCGCCCGGCGCAGGCAAGAGCCTGTTCGCGTTACAGTTCCTGGTCAACGGCGTCACGCACTACTCCGAGCCCGGAGTCTTCCTGACGTTCGAGGAGAACAGGGCCGACGTGGTGGCCGACGTCGCCTCGCTCAACTTCGACCTCGATGGGTTGGAGGCCGATGGTCAGCTGCTGGTCGATGCGCTTAACCTCGAGTCCCAGGCCGTCGACACCGGCGAGTTCGACCTCGAGGCGCTGATGGTCCGGCTGGCTTGGGCTGTGGACAAGTTCGCCGCGAAACGGGTCGCCATCGACAACGTGGAGGCGCTGTTCGCCGCTTTCAGCAAACCGGACCTGGTCCGGTCCGAGCTGCGGCGGCTGTTTCGTTGGCTCAAGGACCAAGGGCTCACCACGGTGATCACCGGGGAGCGTGGCGGTAGCGAGGGCACGCTTACCCGGCACGGCATGGAGGAGTATCTTTCCGACTGCGTGGTGGTGCTCGACGACAGGGTGGTCCAGGATGTCGCCACACGCCGGCTCCGGGTGCTGAAGTACCGCGGCTCAAACCACGGCAGGAACGAGTACCCGTTCCTGATCGGCGCAACGGGTCTCGAGGTGTTACCAATCACCTCGCTCGAACTGAACAAGCATGTCAGCGCCGAGCGGGTCTCCACCGGCGTGCCGGGGTTGGATGAGATGCTCGGCGGGGACGGTGTGTTCAGGGGCAGTGGCGTCCTGATCAGCGGGTCGTCCGGCACCGGTAAGACGACGATTGCGGCGAGCTTCGCCGACGCGGCCTGCCGGCGCGGGGAGGTCGTACTGTTCTTCAGCTTTGAGGAGTCCGAGTCTGAGATCCATCGCAACCTGGCCTCGGTCGGGATGGACCTGGCCGGCTGGGTGGAGCGGGGGCTGCTGCACTTCCACTGTGAGCGGCCGACCACCCGCGGGCTTGAGGACCATTTGGCCATGATGCAGAGACTGATCCTGGAGATCACGCCGACGCTGGTGGTGATCGACCCGGTGAGCAGCCTGGCCCGCGGCGCAACGGCCTTCGACGTCTCGGCCATGCTCATGCGTCAGGTTTACTACCTCAAGTCGGCCGGGATCACAGCCGTGATGACGGTGCTGACCGACGAAAGCGAGCTTGCGCAGTCCATCATCAACATCTCCTCGTTGGTCGACACCTCCTTGGAGCTCGCCATACTGACTGCTCTTGGGGAGCGCAACCGCGGACTGTACGTGCTCAAGAGCCGTGGTACGGCGCACTCCAACCAGATCCGCGAGTTCGTACTCAGCGACACGGGGATGGAGGTTGTCCCCGTGGTCATCGGAGCGGAGGGGGTGCTGACGGGTTCTGCCCGTATTGCTGCGGAGAGTGTCGATCGTGCCTCAGCGCAGGGGATGTCGCTGGAGTCAGCGGAGCTCGCCCGCGCGCTGGAGCTCCGCAGAGAGACTGTGGACGCGCACGTGGCCACACTGCGAGCTGACCTTGCGGCCGAAGAGAGACTGACCCAGCGACTGATCGAGGCGAGCGAGCAGCGTCAAGAAGCAGTGCGGCTGGAAAGGCTGGCGCAGGGTCGGAGGCGCACCGCCAGAAATCCAGAGAACGAACCATGAGCACCTCTTCCGAACCGCAGGCACAGGAATGGGCACCTACCCCGGAACGACTCCACCTGACGCTGTTCGTCAGCGGAAGCTCACCCGCCTCAGGGCGTGCTGAACGTCGGTTGCGCGATATCTGCGACCGGCACAGTCCATCCGGCTACGACCTGAACATCGTTGATATCTACGAGCAGCCCGAAGTGGTCGTCTCCCGGGGGGTACTGGCCGTGCCCACACTGATCAAGGAGCTTCCGCTGCCAGTGCGCGTGTTGATTGGCGACTTCACCGACGAGCCAAGGGTGCTCACCGCGCTGGGCCTGCACACCCGACCGTGGACTGGGCCATGAGTGCGGGCGGGTTCAGCCGGGAGGAGCCAAACGCCCACATGGCCAGGAGAGCCGCGCCAGCGGCGACGTAGGCGGCAGATGACAGCTGTTGGAGGAGGGTGAGCGACTCTTGTGACGGCTGAAGAGTTACCCCCCACTTGGCGCCGGCGGCGAAGACCAACCCAAGCAGCCAGGTGGTCACCCATTGCCTTCGTGAGACCAGGACCATGACTGCCAGCACGGCCCATACCCAGTGATGGGTCCAGGACAGCGGAGAAGCGAGGAGACCACCAAACGCTATCGCCGTTAATGCAGCCACGTCGTCACCGTTCTGCTGCTGGCGGTGGGCAGCCGCAATCCCGAGCGCCAGGGCTGACAAGAACAGGACCAGCTCGGTCACCATCAACGGGGAGGGATTGTGTGAGATTCGCGCCAGCTGACCGATGAGCGACTGGTTCTTGCTGTCCAGGACCGCCGACGGGCCGAAGTGAGATATCCGGAAGAGGCCACCAGTCCAGAACCGCAACGAGTCCTGTGGCGCCACGATCGCGCCGCACACCATGGTCACGAGGAAGCCGCAGCCCGCACGCAGCGCCGAACGCCAGTCTCGCTGGAGAACGAAGTACAGGACGAACACGCCG
>ENA-OFCI01001451-OFCI01001451.1-metagenomes-genome-assembly--contig:-NODE-1451-length-10373-cov-6.701589_pt1 | contig 10373 bp, 7 predicted proteins | sample MGYA00153391_OFCI01 | MGnify analysis MGYA00153391 | reverse complement strand
GTGACGAGCTTCGGGTGAATCCTTGATTGATCGAGAAACCTCGTCGTTGAAATCTTTGGCAACTTTGTCCAATGTCGGATTGACCTCAGCATTGGCCTGTAACACCCAGTACTTGCGCTCAATCCCAAACGGGCCTTTAGCCCCTGGCTTGACGCCAATCCGCTCACAAAAGCGCAGATATTGCTGTTCGATTTTAGAGTCGTGGGTAGGTTCAGCCCCGAGAATTTCATTGATCGAGAGACTCGTATCTCGCCCATCCTTCCCCTTGTTTCTCCTGTGTTTATCCATATTGTTTTTTCCGTAGCCAACGAAGCGGCTCGGTGCGAAAAATTGCTTCCCCTCAACAGTCTGGACAACGAAACAAAGTCCGCTTCTGACGAGGTCTTGGGCGAACGAACGCTCGCCCTCATTTCTCGATTGCAAGTACCTATATAGGGTGGCGAGGTTATCTGCGAGATCATCACTATTGGAAATTGTCTTCACGCCCACCCTCCGTACCTGCCTAACGAGGCTGTACACAAACTCATCTTATCTTGAACTCCTATCCTGACGAAAACTGCGACGCAGGATGTCGCATCTAGCCAGCCGCTCGTTATTTCTTGCTACATATGCGTTACTGCTCAAGACGGAGCCAACATGAAAATGGTTTTGTCTTACTGATTCTAATCCAAAGCACTGTTTCGTTTTAAATTTGTAACGAGGTCGCAATCACGTTGAAAGCGAGATTGATTCGTTGATCCCCAAGACTACTTGTTGATTTTCACTCAAAATTGACCCACTAATTTCATCCAAAATTGACCCGTCTTATTGTGGCATAAATCGATTATGCCGCTGTGGATAAGTCGTTGTTTTCGACCGGTTTGGCGCCTTTCTGTTTAGGGTTGGTTGGGTTGGTTTTTTGTTTGCCCTCCTGCTTGATCGAGCTATGGCTAAATCGCCAAGACTGGTTGCCCGTCTCCACGATATGACAGTGGTGGGTCAGACGATCCAATAGCGCCGTCGTCATCTTTACATCTGCAAACACGCTACCCCATTCACCAAACGACAGGTTGGTCGTAATGATGACGCTCGTGCGTTCGTAGAGCTTCGACAACAAATGAAACAGCAACGCGCCACCGATCTGGCTGAAGGGTAAATAGCCCAGCTCATCGAGTATCACCAAATCGACATGGATAAGTCGGTTAGCGATTTGCCCGGCACGACCGGTCATCTTCTCCAATTCCAGCGCATTCACCAGTTCGACGGTTGAGAAGAATCGGACCCGTTTACCGTGCGCCCGCAGCGCTTCAACAGCGATCGCCGTTGCCAAATGAGTCTTACCGGTGCCAGGTCCACCAATGAGCACCACATTCTGCGCAGCCTCTATAAACTGAGCCCGGTGTAAATCCCGTACCAGTGTTTCATCTACCGACGCCACCGTAAAATCGAAGCCCGCCAGATCGCGGTGCACCGGAAATCGTGCCGCCCCCATCTGGTAGGCCATTGAGCGCACGGTGCGTTCTGCCGATTCTGCTGCCAGCAGCTGTTTCATAAAAGTGTCGGGCACCAGTTCGGTATGGCGTGATTGGCTCACTAATTCCGGGTAGCAGCTTGCCATGCCGTTAAGCTTGAGCTGTTTTAGCGCAGCCACGATTTCAACGGACATGTTGGCCTCCATTCAGCACGAGGCTACCAAGCATGGCCGCTAATGCGGGGCTCGCCAACAGCACCGCGCTGACGGCCGGTGTGGCGCGCAGTTGATCATAACGATCCACATCCGCTTTCGGCTCCTCATTAAGTTTAAGCGTCGTGGCGACCGTCGGCAACGGCGGCTGCGCCCGATCTTTAAGTTGGGTGAGCAAATACAACACATGCTCAGCCGTTGGTTTGCCGACGGCCAATGCCGCTTCCGTGGCAAGCAGAATGGCATCAAGGCCATGCACGGGGACGGCGGCCAGCAATGTGGCCATGACGCGGTCACCGCCAGGGCGATTCAGCAACGCCTTCTGGAGCAACCGGAGCGGTTCTGGCATCGTCTGAAACGGCGCCCCATTCCTGAGTGCGCCGGGTTTGCGGTCAATCAATTTAAGATAATGCTGCCAGTCGTAATAGGTTGCGTCACGCTCAAAGCTGCGGACGTGGCGGGCAACGGTCTCGCCATCTGCAACGACGGCAAGGGTGGCCGGATACACGCGCAAACTGACGATTCGATGCGCGTGCTCAGTCGGCACGCTGTAGCGGTTGCGCTCCAGATGAATCAGGGCGGTTGACGAAACCCGAGCCGGGTGCTCCACGTAGCCATCAAACGGCTTCGGGCACGCCATGAGCTTGGCTTGCTCGTCCTGGTGACATTCGGCAACCGTCAAAGCGGGCCAGTCGGGATGTTGGGTCTCTGCCCAGACCCTGCGGCATTGTTTGCCCAGCCAATCGTTGAGCGCTGCCAAGTCAGGCCAACGGGTTTCCATGAGCTCGCGCCAAATCCGGCGGCGTTGGTCCTGGACGTTCTTCTCAACGATGCCTTTCTCCCAGCCTGAGGCGACGTTGCAAAATTCGGGCTCGAACAGATAATGGGACGTCATGGCTTCAAAGCGGGCATTGATGGTGCGGGCTTTGCCACGCCCGACCTTGTCAACGGCAGTCTTCATATTATCGTAAATGCCGCGGGTGGGAACGCCGCCGAAGGCTTCGAATGCGCGAGCGTGGGCATCAAATAGCATTTCGTGGCTTTGCGTGAAATACGCGGTGAGCCAGAAGGCACGACTGGCGCAGAGTTTGGTGTGGGCGAGTTCTAGGCGTCGGCGTAGGCCACCGACAAAGGCGTATTCGGTGCTCCAATCAAACTGAAAGGCTTCGCCGAGTTGGAACTTGAGCGGGACAAAGGCATGGCCGCTACCGGACAACGATAATGCCTGCCGATACTGACGGGCGAAGATGGTGACGCGCACGTAGCTGCCGCGATAGCCCATGGCAACGAGCTCGTGGTGCATCGACAATAAGGTGCGGCGTTCTCGTTTGTTGCGGTGTTGGTTGGCTTTGAGCCAGCCGCTAAGCGTGTCGGCATAGGCGTCGAGCTTGCTGCTGTTCTCGCGCTTGAGGTAGGCGGGCTCGATGACGTTGGCTTGCTGCTTAAGCCAGCTGCGAACGGTATTGCGGGCGAGCCCGGTGCGACGCACGATTTCTCTTAATGACAGATGCTCACGATGATGCATCCGCCTAATCTTGGCTAACATTCCCACGGTAATCACTCCAATTTCTCCCTGCCTAAAATATAAGCAGGGTAGTTGATTTAGGTGGGTCAGTTTTAGATGAAAATTACTGCCTCAAGTGGGTCAATTCTGGACGAAATTCAACAAACTGTGGCCAGGCGAATGAAATTACCTATGATTACGATGGCGCGAACATGCGAGTGCGATCAACCAAAGCCGGTGTATCAACCTATTATTTGTATGGGTCGAATGGCAACCTGTTGAGTGAGCTGACGCCTAACGTCAATACCAAAGACTATATCTACTTGCACGGTAAACAGATTGCAGCGCACCAGAAGACGCTGCCTTGAACATGTTGCTAACCCTATCATGCTTGAATTTGTACTTCGGCACTGTGAAGCCAAAACAACGGCCCTAAACAATTGACATCGTGAATTCAGCTCTACTGGCCTCGCTTGCAAAGTCCTTTAAACTAAATGTAGCGTTGACGCTGATGCGCTTTTTGTTGCCACCAACATGAGCGGCAACATCACCTATGGCTGGATACCCAATGGCATCTGGGGCACTGCCCCACAGTGGAAGGCGGACGTGACGATGGGTAGCGGCACCGGCACCGGCACCGCAGAGTTAACCTATCATTACTTCCATAATGATCATCTGGGCACCAGCCAACGCCTCACCAACGACCAGTGTCAAACAGGGCGTTCGGAATGACCGCTATCGGGAAATTCGTAGGACCGCTATGGGTCAAAAGCCGACATCGAAAAATGTCTGCTATCGATGGAAACCAACACTCAATTTAATAACGAAAGCTATTCAAATTTTGCCTAAAAGCAAACGAAGTGCAAGCCTTCATTCGCGCCAAAAAAGCAATTAAAATTCGAAAAATTCCCAATAAATAGGATAGCAACTCGGGGCCCAAATTAGTGCGAAGGTCAAATTTTCTAGGACTGGATTTTCGCCAGATTGATTTGGGCTGCGAAGGGGCCACATTTGGGCAACCGGTGGGCTACATTTGGGCTACAGGTGGGCTACAGGTGGGCTACACATGGGCTACAGGTAAATAAAAAAGGACTTACCTCACGTAAGCCCTTGATTTTATTGGTGCCGAAAAGAGGAGTCGAACCCCCGACCTTCGCATTACGAATGCGCTGCTCTACCAACTGAGCTATTTCGGCAACTTTTTGGTCTGCTTATTGTGATCTACTTAGCTACATAAACTAGCTACATAAACACTGGTCATCATATTTTATACCAACACAAAAAATTTACACCAAAGGCTTCATAATTTTTTGATTTAGGTAAATAAATCAGAAAACGTGACTAACGACGATTACCATTCACGCTACTGCCACGATTCAATGGCGTAAATTTTATCTCAATCGTCAATTGCGATTTAACGGGTATCCCCAGCAATCGACCAGGCGAGAATTTTGCTTTTTCAAACGCCGTACGGGCGGCTTGGTCAAAAATTTCTTTGGGGAACGACTCAAGCACAACCGCTTTCTCCACACTGCCCTGCTCATTGATGAGTAGGCGTAGTAATACCGTGCCTTGCTGACCCAACCCGTCGTCAGGATAGATGGGGTCTATATCCGCCAACGGAACCGGCGGTTGATCGAGGCGGCGAGACGTTGCGTAATCAGGAAAAGATAAATCCAACGCAGCAACTAGCATCGGATTGATTAACGGTTTATCTATTTTTTTGTTATCTGAATCCGCTGGCGCGCTTTGATTTGGCCTAGCTGGCGCCGACAGAATCGATGACTGTTCAATTGCTTGCGGTTTCGCAATTTGTGGCAGATTAGATTTCTGAGAGGCTATTTGTGTATTGCTCAGTGGCACTAGCCAAGCTGAAAAATCAGCGCGTTCCGCGCTACTTGGTTTGAAATCAAATGTGCCGACTATCCACCAATAACCCACAGCATGCATCCCTAGGGAAAAGCCAAGTGCTGTGTACCATTTTATCAATTGGAAACGATGCGGCATCAGTCAGTATTCCGCCCATTTCCGCCACCAGTTTCGTGGTGGAAGTGGGCTAGACATTTAGTGCGTTTTGTCCCTTTATTGAGCTGGGATAATTTCTCTCCAGCTAACGCGTTTACCCGATGGAGGGAGCGGCTCTATTATGAATTTTTGATTTAAAGCCGGGATAGGTGGTGGCGCAGGGCCACTAGGTGGACTACCTGTTGTAATGAGTCCATAAATTTCATTAGTGGTGGTCAGCACTGTAGAGAGCCCTACCAACAATGTATTCGTGTATACCACCGATATAGGCAAAGCGCTGTCCACAGCCAGTCCGGTTTTTGCAGACAGTTGGGTGAAATATCCTGTACCACCGCCGCTGCACGCCGCAGTGCTTGGCAAATTGCTCAAGAACCCCAGTGTACCGGATTGTAATTGTGCATCCACGTTGACACGTTCGCCGGGGTTGGGCAAATCAGTTACCCAGCCGTTTGTTACCTTGCACTGCGCTACGGTTCCCAAACATGCAGCCGTCCGGGTAGTCGCCGTGCCTGTGCCTGAAATTCGGTTCGGAGTAAGCGATGCACGTAGATTCGTGTATGCCGTCGTTGTTAAAAGCGGATCAGCAATGCCATAGATAGATTGAATCTGTGTGTTTCCCAAATCAGTCGTACCGAGTAGCTTACCTGTCCCTACAAACAAATATTGGGTGGTTCCGTTTAGTTCGGCTAAGAAAATCGCCGTAGAAATTGGCTGCGGCACACCGGATGGATCAGAGGTAGTGCCAATCAGTACGGAAGACGGCGTTGCTGAAACGTTCTTAACATCAAAGCGCCAAATATTGCCGAGCAAATCACCGCCATATACGCGCAAGGATGTGTTGTTAATAGACGGATTGTCCACAAAACTGGTAATTTGCGCCAAGCCCGACGGATTCAATGCCGTGCCTGCACCCGTGCCAATTTTGTAAAGAATATTGCCCGTCATGGCGTTCAGGATATAAAGATAGCCTTGTCCATCACCCAATATTGCCGGACTGTTAATGTTGTTGTAGCCGGAGGTCACCATAACAACCCAGGTGCCGTCTGCCAGTTTGGAAATGAGCGGACGACCATAGGTTAAACCGAGATGGCAATCAGAGGTGGTGGGGGTTCCTGAATAACAGGCGCTGCCCCATTTAAATTCCCACAGGCCTTTTGGATTTACCGGGTCCGTAACATCGAGCGCGTAGTAACCCTTGCCGCCGCTGTTTAATCCGCCAACCAAAACTGTTTTCCAGGTAGAGCTGACCGTGTCATAAACATCGCCGGAAATCGGTGTGCCGTCAACGGTGTAGATATGATTACTGCCATAGTTGGCATCAGCCAAGTTATACATATTGGCAACAACTGAAGACGGGATAACCGACCATGCTTCGGTTCCGCCTTGTGTATCGGTGGTACTTGTTCCTGCATACAACGCATGAAGCATTCCATCATTGGCGGGAACATACAGCATGGGTGGACGGCTTGCATTGGCCGTTTTGAAAGACGCATATCCAGAGTCCGCATAAAACTGGGAAGGCGCAGACACAAATGCTGGCGCGCCATCAATAATGTCTCCCAATATGCTGCCACGAGTACGATAAAACTTTGCCGCATCGTTAGTCGCGAATTGCTCATTACCGCGATACCCGCGTAAAAAGTTAACCAGCGGCGCGCCAACCGCAAGCGAGCGTTGATTTACCGTGCCGGCAGTGCCATCCGTCATGCTTGCGTATTGACTCAGTAACGCCAGCTTGGTGGAGCCAAATAATGCCTGCTCGGTCGCATTCAAACCCGTATTGGCAACGCCCGTTGGATTGCCAAACGCATCACAGCGGTAACTGTTCCATGAAAAATTGACCAGGTTATTAACGGCGCCATTACGCATTAAATAAATATTACGGTTATCGCATAAGTTACCAACCAATGCATTTAGTTTTGTTGCTGCCGACCAGAATGGTGTCGAAGATGCCAAAGCGGTTGTAACATCAAGTGTTTTAGCTGTTACGTCACCCGTCCACGCCACCGTGGTGAAACTAGGTGCGTATGAGAAATTACTGGTTGGTGTTAAAACGGGGTTGGCGATGGAAGCGCCTGCACCGGCGCCGAGTTGGGCAGTGATGCCATTAAGCGCGCCCAACAATCCGTTAACAACCGAGGTTGGATCTCCCGCGCTAAAATATAGCCCGCGTCCATTCACAGCAGCATGCCAGTAATCGTCAATAGCGCGAGCACTTTGGTATAAGGTTGGCGAGGCGACGTAGTCGTAGGTTGGGTCTGGCCACACGGGCCAATCTTTAACACCGGTACGAATGTCCGCAAAGTCCCCAATAGCAGCCGATTTATAATTGGCGTTGTAATTCACTGTTCCTGTTACACCCAGTGCAATCGTAAATGTGGTCATGTGCTGCCAAGGTGCACGGTCATCCTCGGGGCCAGAGTTAGACGATGGCACGTTATCAATCATCGATGGACGTAAGTCGGTCACGTAGTAGTACTGGGCAACGTCTGATAATGAATTCACACTGCCAGTCAATGTTGTCCCGCTGGTTGTACAAGGCCAAGCACTACAGCCACCCGGCAAAGCGGGGGGCAACAGTCCAAGAACCGGATCGGTGGTGCCAGGCGCAGTCAAACCCAAAATAGATGGCAGTGTATTAATGCCTGGGGTGTAGCAGACGCCGCTGAGATCCGCGGCCGGTGGTGTGGTTGGCGGTGCTGTCGATTGGCTCACCTGAGTGCCGCCGCTGTATTGGGTCGTGGTCACATTGGTGGTAGTGGCGTACTGAATCTTTTGGCCTGGCACCGTAACGCAGGCGGTGGAGACAAAACTATTCCCACTGTTTGCTGCCGAGGCAGTGCAACCGAGGATGGGTGTTACGGGCGCCGTAGTGTTGGGGGGCGGGCAGGTCGTGGTAACCCAGCTATTGCCAGAGGTTGCTGCAGTTGGAGTACAGCTTGCCACCGGCACCGCGGTCGTTGTGTTGCTACCGCAGCTCGTCGTCACCCAGCCATTTCCCGATGCGCCTGACGATGCCGTACACGTCTGTACCGCCGTCGGGCCAGCATTCACCACGCCACAGGTCGTAGTCACAAAATTATTGCCTGTTACCGGTGATGCTGCGCTACACGATCCGCTTGCAATAGCAGTCGGGCCGGTAACAACTGGTGCGGGACATGTCGTTGAAGTAAAGCTGTTACCAGAACTAGCCGCTATGGCCGTGCAAGTCGCTACCGGAGTGGGTCCCGTGGTATTAGCGGCGGGGCAAGTCCTCGTCGTCCAACTATTTCCGGAACTGGCTATTGCTGGCGTACAACTGGTGACTGGGACATTTGTCGTTACAACTGGTGCCGGGCAGGTAACGGTTGTATAACTATTGCCTGCATTAGCTAATGCAGGGGTACAGGATGCCACAGGCGCATTGGTTACGACATTTGGGGCAGGGCAAGTCGTAGTCGTCCAAGTATTGCCGGATGCGGCCGCGGCGGCCGTACAGGTAGCGACGGGCACGTTAGTAGTGACGACAGGGGCAGGACAAGTGGCGGCGGTATATGAATTGCCAGCCGATGCCGCAACAGCAGTACACGATGCAACGGGGTTTGGTCCCGATGTTATCGGCGCCGGGCAGGTGGTCGTTGTCCAGCTATTTCCGCCAGAAGCAACCGCAGCGGTACAGCTTGCGACTGGCACATTGGTTGTCACAATCGGTGCCGGGCAGGTTGTGGCTGTCCAGCTGTTGCCAGACGTTGCAGCAGTGACCGTACAACTTGCGACAGGTGTATTCGGCGTAACCACGGAATTGCAAGCGGTTGTGGTGAATGCATTTCCCGGTGCGGCCGCAGAAGCTGTGCATGTGGCTACCCCGATCGGGCCCGTATTGTTTACGCCGCAAGTTGTAGCAACCCAACTATTGCCGGACGATGCAGCCGCAACAGTACATGACGCTATCGGTGTCGGACCCTAGACGTGAACGTATTGCCTGCGTTTGCCGCAGACGGTGTACACGAAGCGACGGCCACATTGGTGGTGACATTTGACGGCGGGCAAGTGGTTGTGGTGTAGCCGTTTCCAGCGATAGGACCGGATGGCGTGCAGGTTACAACAGGAATATTGGTTGTATTGTTTGTATTGCAGGTGATAGTTGTCCAGGCATTGCCCAAACTCGCGACCTGCGGAGTGCAGGTCGTGACGCCGGTAGGCCCAACAACATTACTGCCGCAAGTGGTGGCCACGAATCCATTGCCGGCAGTTGGCGCAACCGTCGTGCACGATGCAACGGGCGTTGGGCCAGTCAGAATGTTGGGCCCGACACAAGTAGTGCTTGTGTAGGAGTTACCCGCATTTGCGCCCGACGCCGTACAAGTCAATACGGGTACATTCGTCGTGGTAATGGGCAAGGGACAAGTCGTTGATGTATAGCTATTGCCGGCAGTGGCAGCGGATGCAGTACAACTTGCAACGGGGACATTTGTCGTAACAATTGGCGCGGGGCAGGTTGTCGTCGTATAAAGGTTGCCGCCGCCAGCAATGGCAGGCGTACAGCTTGCCACCGGAACATTGGTCGTGTTGTTGGTACCGCAACTTGTAGCGGTATAGCTGTTGATCGCCGTCGCTCCAGACGCCACACAGCTTGCAACTGGTGTTGGTCCGCTGGCTAAGGGCGAACATGTGGTTGTTGTATAGGTATTCCCTGATGTTGGTCCTGAGGCGGTACAGCTCGCGACTGGAACATTGCTTGTCGTAATCGGGGCAGGACAGGTCGTCGTCGTGTAGCTATTACCTGCCGATGCTGCTGCCCCGGTACAGCTTGCCACCGGCACATTGCTTGTTACGATCGGTGCCGGACAGCTAGTCGTGGTGTAGCTATTGCCTGATGATGGCCCAGAGGCGGTACAGCTAGCAACCGGCACGTTTGTCGAGTTATTTGTTCCGCAAGTTATTGCCGTCCAACTATTGCCGGAACCGGCAGCAACCGCCGCGCAGCTGGCAACACCGGTTGGCCCGGTCGAGCTGCTACCGCAGGTTGTGGCGGTATAGCTATTGCCCGACGAAGCCGCAACGGGTGAACAAGATGACACTCCCGTTGGCCCTGTCGAGGTGGTGACGCAAGTGATTGTCAACCATGCATTCCCGGTACCGCCAATCTGCGGCGTACAGGATGCTACCGGAACACTCGATGCGTTGTTGGTTGAGCAGGTT
>ENA-OFCI01001449-OFCI01001449.1-metagenomes-genome-assembly--contig:-NODE-1449-length-10407-cov-3.451217_pt1 | contig 10407 bp, 7 predicted proteins | sample MGYA00153391_OFCI01 | MGnify analysis MGYA00153391 | reverse complement strand
AATGCTACGCAAGGCCAAGGTGGTCGGTAAATTTGTGGAATTTTTTGGCGAAGGTACCGAATCCCTCTCGGTACCAGACCGCGCCACCATTGCCAATATGGCCCCTGAATACGGTGCCACCATGGGCTTCTTCCCGGTTGATGATGCGACCGTCGAATTCATGAAATCCACCGGCCGCACAGCTGAAGAAGTTGATGCGTTCCAGGCTTATTTTAAAGCGCAGGGAATGTATGGTGTATCGAAAAAAGGCGAACTTGATTATTCCACAGTGCTTGAACTAGATCTTGCGACAGTCAATACTTCACTCGCTGGTCCCAAACGTCCGCAGGACAGGATTGAGCTGGGCAGCATGAAGGCGCAATTTACATCGTTGTTCTCGAAGCCTGCTACAGAAAACGGTTTCACCAAACTCGCGGCGGATTTGCCGAAGCGTTTTGCCGCCGGTGATGGCGTAACCATTGGCTCGGGCGATGTGTTGATTGCAGCGATTACATCCTGCACCAATACTTCAAACCCGAGCGTGATGCTGGCGGCTGGCCTGCTTGCTAAAAAAGCGGTTGAACAGGGCCTCACCGTAATGCCGTATATCAAGACTTCGCTTGCACCTGGCTCTCGAGTGGTAACGGATTATTTAACCAAATCCGGCCTCCTGCCCTACTTGGAAAAACTGGGCTTCTACCTTGCCGGTTACGGCTGCACCACGTGTATCGGCAATGCCGGTGATCTGCGTCCTGAATTTAACGATTCCATTACCAACAACGATTTGGTCTGCGCTGCTGTGCTGTCAGGCAACCGCAATTTTGAGGCCCGTATTCACCCGAATTTACGCGCTAATTTTCTGGCCTCGCCACCGCTGGTGGTAGCCTATGCAATTGCAGGCACGGTGCTGAAAGATTTGGAAACCGAGCCGGTTGGCAATGGCACCAACGGCCCGGTATTTTTAAAGGATATCTGGCCCTCATCTGTCGAGATTGCATCTGCCATGTCGTTTGCCAAAGACCCGGCGACCTTTCAACGCCTTTATTCCAATCTGGGCGCGGATAATCCGCTATGGCAAAACATCAAGGGCACCATTGGCCAGGTTTATGATTGGCCCAGCTCAACCTACATTGCCGAGCCGCCGTTCTTCAGCAACGATTTTGGCATGCATGCCGGCACCGCACGCGACATCAAAAATGCCCGTGCCTTGGGCGTCTTCGGCGATTCCGTGACCACGGATCATATCTCGCCTGCCGGCTCGATCAAAGACACCTCGCCAGCCGGTACTTATCTCATTGCCCACGGCGTGCTGAAAGCCGATTTCAACAGCTATGGTGCTCGGCGCGGCAATCACGATGTGATGATGCGCGGCACTTTTGCGAACGTTCGCATCAAAAATTTAATGCTGCCCGCCAAAGCGGATGGTTCGCGCGTTGAAGGCGGCGTGACCTTGATGCAGCCGGGCGGCGAACAAGCGTTCATTTACGATGCGGCCATGAGTTACATCGCGGCGGGCACGCCCACCATTATTTTTGGTGGCGAAGAATACGGTACCGGCTCATCACGCGACTGGGCCGCCAAAGGCACGCAGCTGCTCGGCGTAAAGGCCGTGATTGCCAAAAGTTTTGAGCGCATTCACCGTTCAAATTTGGTCGGCATGGGCGTGCTGCCTTGCCAATTTAAAGGCAGCGATACGGTTGATTCACTCGGCATCAAGGGCGATGAAGAATTCGATCTGGTGGGCGTTGAGAGCGGGAGCGGAGGCAGCGCCGCAAACACTATTAGGCCGCAGATGGATGTGACCCTCGTGATCAAGCGTAAAGACGGCAGCAAAAAAGAAGTCGCGGTGTTGCTGCGCATTGATACACCCATTGAGGTGGATTACTACCTGCACGGTGGAATTCTGCCGTATGTGCTGCGTGAGTTAATCGGTAAAGCTGCATAGCCGTTCACAATTTATCACCCCGACGAGAAACCGGGCACTGCCCGGTTTTTTTGTGCTGTTTTTTCTAATTTTGGAAAGACCGGCGAGCTACAGCGCCACCCTTTACAATAGCCACTATGAACAAAAAAATGACCCGCCCCACCCTCAGTGCTCCAAGTGCATCGCGCGTTATAAAACCCGACAGCGCCGCCACTACTGCCTCATTTCCAGCCACCGCCGCGCCACGGTTAAGCAGCAGCGGGCCACGCGCTCGTGCCGTCGCCGACGCAGCCGCGCGCCGCAAGCGCGAACCCAAAGCGGGCGTAGCTTTCAGCGTCAGCACTGATCACGACCAGACCAAGCCCCCAATTGAGATTAAGCGCGAAGGACGATTTGAAGGACGACGCAATACCAAAAGCGATGTAAGCAATACCAGCAATACCCGCAACGCAAGCAAAGTCGGCAATGCAGCTAACCAAGCTACTCATTCGCGCGATGCTTTCAAAAAACCGTATGGAAAACCAGGCCCCGCTTCAACCTCATCAGCTGACACCAAACCTGCTTTTTCAAAACCCCGCAGCGCACGCAGCCCAAACTCGAAAGACTTTCGTCCTGCCCTGCCGCGTGCTGTTGCGGCCTCACTGGCCGCCATGACGCCAGTCAAAGAAGCTGGCGTCCCCGGTGCTGCCGACATCACCAGACCCGCGCATGATGATGGCACGGTGCGACTTTCAAAGTTGATGTCAGCTCAGGGTATTGCCTCACGCCGCGAAGCCGATGCATGGATTGCAAAAGGCTGGGTCAAGGTTGATGGCATGGTGATCTCGGCGCTGGGCTCACGCATTTTACCCACGCAAAAAATCACCATTGATCGCGTCGCCGAACTTGAGCAACAAAGCCGTGTCACGGTGCTACTCAATAAGCCGGTCGGTTATGTGTCGGGTCAAGCCGAGGATGGACATCTGCCTGCGTCAGTGTTGTTTGTCGATGAAAATCGCTGGGAAGAAGATGCCGATGAAACGGCATTTCATCCCATGCAGGCAAAAGGTTTGGCACCGGCCGGGCGGCTCGATATTGATTCCATCGGCCTGATTGTTTTCACCCAGGATGGGCGCGTTGCCAAGCAGCTTATTGGCGATGGCTCCGAGGTGGAAAAAGAATATCTGGTGCGGGTGGAAGGAAGCCTTTCAGCCAGCGATCTAGCGTTACTCAACCACGGTTTGTCGCTGGATGGGCAAGCGCTGCGTCCGGCGAAAGTGGATTGGCAAAACGAAGATCAATTACGCTTCGTTTTGCGTGAAGGAAAAAAACGTCAAATCCGTCGCATGTGCGAGCTGGTAGGCCTGACCGTTGTCGGCCTGAAACGGGTGCGTATCGGCAAGATAGTACTGGGTCATTTGCCGGTAGGTCAATGGCGTTATCTGGCAGCCGATGAATCATTTGGCTGATGGCTACCGAGCAGCGCATTTGCACAGCGCCATTTAGCGGCTATAGTCTGTTAAATCGTTGTTTCTTTAATCGCTATCTCTTTAATCTTTGCGTAAAACTTCAGCAAACCCTCAACCCAAAGTGCAAGCAGGGCGGGCCGATTGAAGCAAAAATGCCTCAAACGCCGCGCCATTGCTAGGGTTTTATTTTTTATTAAATGGAACACGTATGACCACTCCTCCCGCCGCAAACCTGGCCACACCGCTCACCGATCTGGAGATCGAACAACTGGAAGCGCTGCTGGCGTCGCCCATTTTTGAAAAGCAGGCAATGGGGCTCGATGAAATGCAGGGCTTTCTGTGTGCCGTGTTAAGCGGGCCCGCCGCCGTCACCGAGGCGCAGTGGCTGCCTGCGGTATTGGGTAATCCCAAATATGAAACCGCCACGCAAGGCGATGAAATCGCCGCGTTAATCAGGCGCTTTTACCATGAAATCGCGACGGATTTAGCTGGTGGCGAATCACTCGGCTTATTGCTGCAACGCGAAGATGGCGCGGCTGAAAACGACTATGACTATGTCACCTGGTGTCAATCGTATCTGGATGGCGTTGAATTTTCGAGCGTTGCTTGGGACGAAGCCGGGGACGCCGACGAAGTCAATGAATTGCTGTTTCCTATTGCGCTGCTAGCAGGCGAAATTGAGCCGAAAGCACTCAAGCAAATCAAGCCACGCGATATGGCGCAGCTAATGACCGAGTGTCGTGAAGATTTGCCGCTCATGACAATCGATATTTACGAATATTTTTTAAAGCTGCGCGGCGAGCCGGTGCCAGCCCCGGGCGATCGCAAGCCCAAGAAATTGCACTAACAGACTTGACCAATAAGCAGCACTAAACTCGCTTCTGACACGCAACTTTAACAATACAGTTTCGGCCAGGCAGACTAACCGGGCAGATTTATTTTTTTGATGGCTTCTATGTACAACCCGCATCTCGCATTATCCTTATCATTTGGCGCTGCCCTGCAAAGGCTGCCGTGCGCCACGGTGATGACGACGTCGCTGCTATTGGTATGGGCATCGGTACTGGCAGGGTGCGGTTCTGCGCCCACCATTCGATCAATGCCTGCTTCGTCGTCAAGCTCAGACGCCTCAGGCTCGCGTGAGCCCGCGCAAGCTACAGCCCTGACGGTCACTTTGCAAAAATTGGCCAACGAAGCAAAATCCGTTGAACCACTCGCCACCTCCGAGCTAGGCAAACGCTTTCTCAACGCGACTTCCAGCCTGCCTGCAATCGAGCCGCGCACGGTGTTTCAAAATCCGCAAACCCGCGAATATTTTTCGCCTGCCGAGACCGTCGCATTAACGGACGCGGTGCGCAGTAAGTTAGTTAAAACCGACCTTGATGAATATCGCTACTACTACACCAAATACGGCTCGCCGCTGGCCTACCTTCGGCCACTCGATATTGCCAGCGCCAATGGCTTAAGCGATATTGCAGGCAAGCGAATTCTCGACTACGGCTACGGCTCCATCGGCCATTTGCGGCTGATGGCCAGCCTCGGTGCACACATGACCGGGATCGATCCGGACAGTTATCTGGATGCGCTTTACAGCGACGCCCGCGATCAGGGCGAGATACCCGCGGCCGGGCGCAAACTCTGGCGTGGTCGACCGGGCACCATCACACTGGTGCATAGCGCTTATCCCAAAGACGCCAAAGCGATTGAAAAAGTGGGTCAGGGCTATGATCTTATTCTGTCCAAAAACACCTTAAAACGCGGCTATCTCAAACCTGAGCGCAAAGCGGACAAACGACAACTCATCGAGCTCGGTGTCAGCGATGAGGTGTTTCTCAAAACATTATTTGCAGCCCTTAACCCCGGCGGCAAGCTATTGATCTACAACCTTTACCCCAAAGCGGCCGCCAGCAACGAGGCTTACAAACCGCTTGCCGATGGCCGTTCGCCATTCAGTCGTGCACAGTATGAAAAAGCAGGCTTCCAGGTTCTGGCGCTGGATCGCGAAGATCATGTTGCCGCCAGGTTGATGGGACGAGCACTAAAATGGGATCAAAATGATAAGGGTGAAACCATAGACGATCTTGATACCAATCTGTTTGCGATGTTTACGTTGGTGGGGAAGCCGCTGCGCTAGCGGCCAGCCTGCCGCGTTTGTTGATACGTTATTGCGCTGTTATGTAGCCAGATTTTACAAAACGATTTAGTTTTTTTAAATCTCAACATATACTTGAACGGTACTGAACAAGAATGCACTGCAAAAAAGGGACTGGACATCCATTAAAGACAAAGCCCGTTTAGCAACTTGTTGATAGAATTAAAAAACAAAAATCATAAAACCCGCTCATTTAAAAAAGCGTTATTCCTTGGGAGCTTTATGCGCACACCCTCAAATAAAACAGTTGCCCATCAATCACCCGATAGTCAAATTGCTGCTGGGCAAAATACTGTGGCCCGTCGTTTGAATATCAAAACACACCCATTTTGGTTGGCAGCTGCGTTTGCCGTATTGCTCAGTGCCTGCCAGAAAAATGAAACCATCCCCACCACCGCTGATCGACTCAAATCAGTTGAACAAAATCAGCAGGTCCAGCCTGATTTTTATGTGCCTCGCAAGGGCGGCTCTTATCTGGACGGCTTAAAGAACATGAAGGATGCGCCCGTCAAGCCTGAGCCCCCGGCTGCCGTGCCCGCCAAGCCTGCAACAATAGCAGTAGCGCCCGTGCTGGCCCCTAGCTCATCTCCCACCCCTGCGCCAGCATCGGGACGTGCCGCTGAACGCGCCGTTGAACGCGCCGTTGAGCCTGCACCGACACCGCCGCCACAAGTCGCCAGTGCAGCGCCCACCGCACGCGCAGCAGCGCCCAAGGTTGAGCAAACCGCGCAGGTAACACCAATCTTTCGCGAGCAACCTGAATTTCCGCGTGATGCTGCCAGACAAAATATTGATACGGGCTCAGTGCGCGCCAAATTAACCATTAACGCCGGGGGCGAGGTGACCAACGTGACCATTGTTCAGTCCCGTCCCACCCGCATATTTGATCGCGCAGTTATTTCATCACTCAACCGCTGGAAATTTAATCCCGGCGCAGAGGGACGCAGCTATGAAACTGAGATAAATTTTCAGCGCTAGTTTGATTTAACCCTGTTCGTCATCTACGCCTGCCGAGCGCGCGGCGGAAATCCGCAATAGCCTGTGACTTCTTCCCGATCATGGTAGAGCTGCTTTAATTGCAGCACCGCGCGTTCAGCCTTATCGCCAAGCATCTCGTCGATAATCGCGCTGCAGCGCTCGACCTCTTCAAAGCGTTTTTTCATCGGCAGTTTGAGATTGAAGATAACGTGTCGTGCCCAGCCTTCGCTAAGCCAAAGACCCACCAGCTTGGCGATACGCGAAGGGCTTTCGACCATATCGCACACCATCCAGTCCACCGGTTTATTGGGGCGATACTTAAAGCCATCTTCGCGCAAATGTCGCACCATGGCATTGTCAACGAGCTCGCCACGCAAATTACCGTTATCAATCGCAGTCACATAAAGTCCGCGATGAACCAGCTGCCAAGTCCACCCGCCGGGCGCGGCGCCCAAATCAACCGCACGCATATCCGGCTGGAACAAACGCTCATCATCATCACCAATAAAAATATGGATCGCTTCGGCCAGCTTCAGCGTTGAGCGGCTTGGCGCATCAGCGGGCATGCGCAAACGTGGGATGCCGAGCGGCCATGAGGATGAATGTTCTATGTCGGTTAGTCCGAGCCACGCCTCGCCTTTCGAGGTCAGGAATACATGCAGACGACGCTTGGCTTGCGCGTTCACCAAACCCATTTCGTCGAGCTGTTGGGTAATGCGCGTCTGCAAGGCCATCGACAGTTTCGACAGTGATTTACCGTCGTTGGTATCAGGATACTCAACCCACACGGCAGCGATATTGGGAATGCTCAATTGCGTTAAAAATTCCTTTGCGGCATTCACGATGGGCGTGACTCGATCAACCGAGCCAAGTGCGACCACGGTTGATTGCGCACGCATAATCTGGCGCGCAAACACCATCGGTTCATGCAATACCATGTGCAGCCGTTTGAGCGCAGCAGGTGCAAATGTTGCACGTACAAAACCGCTGCCCGGCAGAGCCCAGCTTGCCTTGGGTGTGGCCGCCAAATGCGCCATCATTTCAGTCAGTAGATCAGGCTCAAAACCAGCCCGGCAGTAGGCCAATACCGAAATATCTGCCGATGTGATCGGCCCTGCGCTGGCCGCCACCATGGTGGGCAATGGCGCGACTGCAGGCACCATTTTAATAGGGGGTCGTCGTGGTCGTGGTGCTTTGACGACATTGACCGCTATTTTAGTTTTGGCGACTCTGGGTCTCGCCAGTTTTGCGGTCGCACTTTTACCTTTTTTTGTTTTGGCCACGGCTGCCCGCGCTTTGGCGCGACCGCCGGGCTTGGGTGGCTTCCGGACAGCCGTTTTTTTCTGGGTATTCTTATCTGTCTCGCTGGCTTGCTGCTTGGTTCGCTGCTTTACTTGTTTACTCAATTTCGTTCATCCTTGTGTGCGCATTAAGCACACGTTTAGCAAATCTTAAGACACATTGGGACGCATTGAAAACACGTTAAAAAACGCGAAAAAACGTTTGGCAAGCGGCGTCAGTTACAATAATTTCTTTAAGGTTTTTGGTTTTTTTTCACAAGATACGCGCTTAGCCAAGACCCCTCCGTTCATCACAACCCACACTATACCGACATGACCCCTAAAAAATCCGGCCACCCGCCTTCACCTGCAAATTCACGATTAACCCGATTTACCGCAGTCGCTATCGCGTTGACCAGTTCAGCTGCCTTCGCGCAATCCAGCGATGCTGATTTTCGTAGCCTGCTCAAGGAGCGCAAACCAGCCGAAGCTGAAGCCCTGGCACGTGAACGGATTAACCGGCAGCCACAAGACGATATGGCGCTTTGGTATTTGGCGCGCATCACCGCAGGTGACGCCAAAAAACGCGATGAGCTGATACCCAAAGTTGAGCAATGCATTAAAGCCATGCCGCAATCTGCCAAGTGCCAGAATGCATTAGGCACGCTATATGGCGCGGCAGCACTGTCATCCGGTCTGGTAAACGGCATCAAATATGCATCGCGCATCAAAGAGAGTTTTGAAAAAGCCGTAGAGCTGGATCCACAGTTTTTTGATGCGCGACGTGATCTAAACCAATTCTATTTGCAGGCACCCGGACTCGCTGGCGGCAGCGTGCGCAAAGCTTATGCGAACGCAGACAGCTATGCCAAAATCAATGCCAATCTGGGCGCATTGCTGCGAGCGGAAGTGCATATTTATGAAAAAGAATTTGATCAAGCGGAAAATATCTTAAACGCGGTTAAAGCCAGCACTGATGAACGCGTTATCGAAGCGCTGCCGCAAATTTGGACCAGTCTGGGCTTTTCAATCATCGCTGCCGAGCAGCCCGGCAAAGCGGTGAAATTGTTTGAACGCTTAATTGCGGTCGATATGAACAACGCCACTTTTTTCTTTGGCCTGGGCCGCGCCCAGCTTGAGGCAAAATTGGTCGAGGCCGCGATTATTTCGTTTGAACGAGCCTTAAAACTTGACAGCAAAATAACCCTGCATTATCGACTCGGCATTGCCTATCAAACCAAAGGCGACAAGCCAAAAGCGATTGCCGCGTTCAAGCAATTCCTGACTTATCAAACCCAGGGAAAAGCCGTTGATGACGCTAAAAAACGGCTCGAAACACTAGCCAGTGCGGGCTAGCTGAGCATCGAAAATCACCTTAAACCTAGCGCCTTAAATTAGTGACGAGCTTTAAAAATTGAATTGAGAATTACCATGCAGTCGCATCATAAATGGGACAAATATTTAGGCAAACTTTGGCGGGAACGGGATTTCCGCACCTTGTGGCTGTCCCTCACGATCACCCATTTCGGTGGACAAATCACGTTTCTGGCTTTACCCATTACCGCCGCGATTATGCTGCACGCTACGCCGCTGCAAATGGGAATTTTGACGGCAGTTGAAGTCTTGCCTTACACGTTGTTTGGCCTGTTCACCGGCGTACTGGTTGATCGCTCCCATAAATTGCCGCTGATTATCATGGCCGATGTACTCAGGGGTCTGGCACTGCTCGCTGTGCCGATTGCGGCATGGTTCGGTGTGCTGTCGATGCCGGTGCTGTATATCGTAGGTTTCCTGGTGGGCATTGGCGGCATTATCGGTTGGGCGGCGTATCAGGTTTTTATGGCTGAACGGGTAGGACGTGACAATCTGGTTGAAGCCAATTCACGGATTGCGCTTTCAGATTCGGCGTCGCAACTCATCGGCCCCGGCGTGGCCGGTGCATTGATTCATGCGCTGACGGCACCGTTCGCGATTTTGCTGGATGCCGCCTCGTTTTTTGTATCCGCCATTATGCTGCGCGGGATCAAACCGCATCCCAGCGATGTACCGCAAGCCCGCGAAAAATCAGAATCCTGGCAACATGCATGGCGCAGCATCTGGGCTGATATCAAAGAAGGCTTGGCGTTAATCTGGCACACACCGGTGCTGCGTTCCATCGGCTTTTCGCTGATGATGTGGAATTTACTCAAGCATGTTTATTTGACTGTCCTGATTTTATTTGCCACCCGGGATTTAGTGCTTTCGGCCGGGCAGATTGGGGTGATATTCATGATGGCAGGGCTGGGTTTTCTGGCCGCATCAGCATTTTGCCAGCGCCTCAATGATCGCTATGGGGTGGGTCCGATGATGTTGTTCGGGCTGACCTTGAGCGGCGCGTCCTGGCTACTGGTCGCGACGGTGACGGCGCAATACGTCACCATGCTGCACTTCGGCTTCGCATTATTTTGTTTTGATTTCGGTGCAATGATTTTTTTCATCAACTACCTGACATTACGGCAGGCGGTAGCACCCAATCATTTGCGTGGACGGGTGACATCCACCCTGATTTTTATAGCGGTTTCGCTATCGCCCCTGGGCTCACTACTAGGTGGCGTGATGGGCACCTACATCGGGCTCCGTGCAACCATTGTTGTGGCTGGCATCGGC
>ENA-OFCI01001448-OFCI01001448.1-metagenomes-genome-assembly--contig:-NODE-1448-length-10417-cov-3.228045_pt1 | contig 10417 bp, 11 predicted proteins | sample MGYA00153391_OFCI01 | MGnify analysis MGYA00153391 | reverse complement strand
GCTGCGCTGGTGTCTGCGGAATCCATCTTGGCAGGTAGATCGACAGGCGCAGCAGTTTTTGGTGGCTTGGCCGGTGCATTTTTGATGTCGTGGTTCCCGCTGGCTTTGGCAGCTTCAGATTCACCGGTTTCGTATCCGTTCTGGCGCACACTTGATCTAATATCAGCGATGTCCAGGCGGGTTTCATCGTAGCGAACCGTGGCATTTCCTGCCGCAAAATTCACGGTCACACTTTCGACCCCGGCAACTTCACCAATATGCTTTTCGACGCCGTCTACACTCAGTACAGACAACATGTCATGCACTTCCATCACACTCGTTTTCATGGTGTTTCCTTCATAAATTTCGACGTTAAGTAAAGTTTGTTTGCGGTGTCATGCATGCTGCAGGTGGCTGAATAGTTCATTGAGAGCATGATTGGTTCAGGGGCGGTCAGAGGTCGTCCTCATCCAGTTTATAACTGCCTCACTCTGCGCGCAGCGAGCTGTCTGCTCGTTTAGCGAGTGGTTTGGTCGCCGGTGATGGTGGTGGGACTTTTGGTATAACTTTCTCATTGGCAGGCTTGGACGCCGGCGGCTTCCCGGGCATGGGCATGACGTGGCCTTCATGTCCCGTTGGTGCTGCGGCATGTATCATCGTTAAGGTGTTGAGCGCACAATCATTCACCTCGTTCGCCTAGGCGCAGTGCATCCGTTTTTCTGCTGTATCGGCGCACCAAAAGTTGGCCACCATTCCGTTGAATTGCACCATAGTTTGTTTCATGATTTTCTCTCCAATTTTGTTAAAAATGTTCATGGGTTAAAAGCTTCCTAAGCTCACGACTCTACCGATAGCGCATCGCGGTGTTTATTGCTCGCAGCAAGATGTCTAGTTGCATAATCTTTATCTACATGATTTCTTTTTAGCGGTAAATTTTCTGACGCACGCTTTGCCTTTGAATCACTTTGCAAGCTGCCCGCTTTCGAGATTCGAGATGTCGTAAGGGAACACGATGTTTGCATCTGCCTGAATTAGCCGTTTATCTTTGTGGGTGTAATGCATTCGACCCAGAAGATCTTTAATGATGTTGATCCGCGCCAGATGTTTGTTGTCGGCGCGAACCAGCGTCCATGGTGCTGTTACGTTGTGCGAACGTGCGAGCATCTCGTTTCGCGCTGCGCTGTATTCGCCCCAATGCTTGATTGCCTGATCATCAATCGGGCTTGTTTTCCATTGCTTTAGGGGATTTATTTTACGATCTTTCAATCGCCGCTTCTGCTCGTCTTTGCTGATGTCGAGATAGTATTTGACGAGCTTCACGCCGGATTGCACCAACATCTTTTCAAAGTTTGGAACCGACCCAAGGAACTCCTCATGCTCGGCTTTCGAGCAAAAGCCCATCACTCGCTCGACGCCGGCGCGGTTGTACCAGCTTCGGTTGAAAAGTACGAGCTCTTGGGCAGCGGGCAAATAAGGCACGTAACGCTGGAAATACCAGGACGTACGATCACGATCCGACGGTTTGCCCAGCGCCACAACGCGCGTCTCACGCGGACTCAAGTGCTGGACAACACGTTTGATTGTGCCATCTTTACCGGACGCATCTCGCCCCTCGAAAATGATCAGAATTTTGTCGTTACATTTGATGAAATGCTGCTGAAGCTTGACGAGTTCTGCCTGAAGTTTGTGCAGGGTGTCCTTGTAAATCTCGTTGGACATTGTCGCCGCTGTTTCAGCTACGCCTCGTTTCGCTGTTGTTTTTCTCATTATTTTTGCCCTGCCATTTGTTTAAACATAAATTTATAAATAGGTACGTGCACCAACCGCGCATATGCCCCATACAAAAAACTTGCAATTAATCCCACGACAAAGCCCAAGTCCGTGAGCCATGAACCCCTGGCAATATTTGTTCAAGCACCGTAACCGTATGCAAGCTTGAAGACACCACCATGCCGTAGGCCACACAAAATACGAAAGTGAATGCCGTCCAAATTGCCAACGAGCTAGTTACAACCTTAATATTCAGCATCCTGAGCCCGCCCTTAAGAGACGAACGTTTTAGATTTCAATGCTTGTGCGCCAGCACTTGTTTTAAATCGCGTAAATCGCCATCTTTTTTGGGGGGCCTGCATCATCAATTTGATCGCTGTCGCTGCCATGTCCACCATGCCCACCATGCCCACGTACGCCAAGACTGCCGGTATAGCCGCTAAACAATCACTTAAAAACTCGCTTAACGTTCTGCGAATCCAGGTTTGGTTGCTGAACCGAGACGGTGGTTGCGTTCATGTGATTCAGCTCCTGATCGTTATTCGGCGTTCAGCTACAGCAACCACTCTTGCCCTGCGGCTTCTGCGCGGCACTGCCATTAGCGAGCCCATAGCCTGCGCCTTGAATAGCTGATTTCAGTTGCTCATGAGTGGCAATATGTTCATCGTAGCGAACTGAGGCCTCATGATCAGGAAGTGAGACGACCACATCATGGACGCCGTTAACTACCTTTAGCGCATGTGCCACTTTGCTGGAGCAGCCACCGCAGGTCATGCCTGTTATGTTCAAAAGTTCATTTTTCATATTGATGCCTCTTTTGGAGAATTAAATGGAAATACAGTAAAACCCATACATCTGTTACGCCGCAACGAACAAGCGCAAATCCGACGCTGCGTGATCGGCAACCCTGTGCTACTTACTTGATGTCGTGCTCAAGTTTGGCTTTACGTTCATCATACTCAACCGTCGTGATGCTTCCCGATGCATACCGGCGCTGCAATACCTCAAGCGGCGTTTCGCGCCGCCGACTAATTGACACAGGTGTAATGGGCGTAAAAATCATCACTATCAACGACACCCAAAATAGCCACCAAATAAAATGCATTCCCCAAAAACTCCAGCCAGCGTAATCCATGATTTATCTCCTGGTTGAACGACACATATTTCTCTTCATATTCTTGCCGATTGCGCTACAGCAGCACGGGCTTGTCCGGCAATTCATTCTGACCCGCACCGGAAGCGGGGAAATGTTTGATAAGAAGTTGCGTGACCGCTTGAATGCCCGAGACGACCCCGCCCTCGTAGTTGGCCTGCTTAAAAGCAGTTTCCATATTGCGGCAAATGTTTACCCACTCCGCCGTACCGACCTTTTCGTTAATGCCGCGATCAGCAACGATTTCTATGTGCCGGTCTGCAAGCAACAGAAATATCAACAACCCATTGTTATGCTTTGTATCCCATATTCGAAGTTGCGAAAAGACATCAAGCGCACGTGCTTTGCCGGATTGCCCTTTGAAAAGCGCTGAACCGTCCAATGCGCCTTCTACCGCGAAACGAATTTCTCCGACATGTGCGTTCTCGCTCGCTTTGATCGCTCTGTCGATTGCGCTTAATGTTTCACGCGGAAAGGCACGATTGACCTGCCAATGGGTAGTCAAGAGATGTTTTACGATGCGCATGATATTCATCTGCTACCACCGTCCCGTTGCGCCGCCGCCGCCGAAGCCGCCACCACCACCGCTGAAGCCACCGCCGCTGAAGCCGCCCGTGCCAGATCCTCCACGATAGCCGCCCATGCCGTGTCCGCCCATCCCGCCGCCAAGCAGTGTAAACAAAAGCGCAATCACACCGGCCAATAAACCGATGGATAGCACGCCCGCAATAAGATATGCAACGAGCGCCACTGCTCCGCCGGTGACGAGTGCGCCCGGAAATCTACCCATCGCAGAACGCAGCACTCCACCCATTACCATCGCAAGAATAAAAATGAGTGGCACATATTGTTGAATATTTGAAATGCTGCCAGCAGGTCTGCCGCTAGGATGCGGCAACGGTTCACCATCAACCACACGGATGATTTGATCAACTCCACTAACAACACCGCCGTAAAAATCGCCTTGCTGAAAACGTGGGGTAATGAGCTCACTAATGATGCGCTTACTGTTGGCGTCATTGAGTGCACCCTCCAGTCCGTAGCCCACCTCGATACGGACTGCCCGATCATTCTTGGCAACGACAAGAATTGCGCCGTCATCGATCTTCTTCCGCCCAAGTTTCCATAGCTCGGCAACGCGCAGTGCATATTCTTCAATCGTTTCCGGCGTAGTCGTAGGGACGATAAGAACCGCGAGCTGACTACCTTTTCTGGCTTCAAACAATTGAAGGGTTTGTTCCAGAGCAGCTTTTTGCTCCACGGTGAACGTAGCGGTCATGTCTGTGAACCGACCGGTCAACGGTGGCACCGCAACCGCTGCGCTGGCGATAAATGACCAGCAAAGTAAGATGGCCAGAATTGATGTTCTTATGGGTTGGATGGCAATCACTTGACTGCTACCTGTGTTACGCCTTGTATCTTGGGTAGAACCGGCGCAAAGCCCGCTTTTGGCGCGGTGGAGATTTCCTTTTCATTTTCCACTGTGAAATTTGGTTTTGCCTTGTAGCCAAACACTATGGCTGTCAGATTGGAGGGAAAAGAGCGGATCGTACATACGCTTAGGCCGAACATATTGACCAACGCTATGACGATAAAAAAACGACGCATTTGATACACCTACTATTGGATTGAGTAGCCCCTGATCGAATTTAGTCTATGGCGTACGCGGCAGAGGATATTGATATTTATCAAAGGTGGCTTAAGTTTCATATTTTGAGAATTAGCAGTCCCTTGTTGATGAATTTCCGATTGACCTAGACCCTGATAAGTGCAGATGTGTGTTGTGGTCCAACTGCATCGAACTACCTGGTATCAGCGTCCCTTTGCTCATCTCTGGCTCGCTATTGACTTAGCCACTGAGCTACCGCCAGCCATGCAATCAAACTTGAACATGCGTCACACTTTCGACTAGCGCGGATTTCCTGCTAAATATTATTTTATTTATGCCACATGGATTGCGATTACTTGCACGCATACATAAAGGAGAGGCGGCCGTGCCGCTTGCAAGGTATGCGTTTGCTTTGACCTGTCAAATCAATTATTGACTGTTTCATCTTCGGGTCAGAGCAATGCTATGTGCGACAACGTACAGATCAAAACGACCTGCGTAATTAAACTTTTTTCGTGAACTTAATAATTAAGGTTTGGGTGAAAGAGTAAGGTTTTCGTTTTGCTCGCAGGCCACATCAATGCCGATTATCAATGGGCCATCAATTCAATCTTTTGCTGCATGAAAGAAGTTGGAACGATGAACACCGATTACCCTCAAAAATATGCTTTGTGTATCACTGTTTGTAACGATTGCGCGCTAGCTTGTAATTATTACGCTGCATCGTTCCTACTTGAAGACGACACAAAAATGATGGCGGCGTGCACCTCGCTAGGCATGGATTGCGAAGCAATCTGCCAAATTGCTGTCGCAGCAATGGCAAGGAACAGTGTTCACACAAAAGCAGTATGTATTGTTGTGCGCTGATATTTGCAAAGCATGTGGCGTTGGATGCGAGCGCATAAAGCTTTGCATTGTCGAGCTTGCAAGAGTTGCGCTGAAGAATGTAACAACTTGGCCAAAGCGGCCTGATTATTAACCTGCAAAGAAAGATATTCAAATGAACCAAAACATAAAGTATTTTGTAACAAGCGCATTCGTATTAGTTGCTCTTGGTGGCGTGTTAAATCAGTCGCCTGCAAATGCGCAGATGCCTGAAAAATCTGAGGCGAGCCAAATGAAGCATGGTATGGAAATGAAGCATGGCGATATGGATATGAAGGGAATGATGAAAGCTATGAGCGACAAAATGTCTTCCATGAAAACCATAGGGAAGCATGACGTTGATTTCGCGATGATGATGCGTGTTCATCACGAAGGTGCAATCCAGATGGCCGAGGTGGAATTAAAGAACGGCAAAGACGAAGTCATGCGAACATTGGCCAAAAATATTATCTCAGCGCAAAAGAAGGAAATCGCGCAAATTGATAAATTTTTGAGCGAGCAACCAAATATGACGGGGACACTTCGCAAATAAGTGAAATCCGCTCGCGGTGTTGAGCGGCTAATATGTGCTTGTCAAATTGCGCAAATACCCGGCCGCTGCGAAGAAACTGATCACGCTGGCTAATTTGATATGGACGAAAACGTCTATGAAATTCAGGCAAGAGACAAAAGATGCGTAACTTTTTCTAATGCGGACGATAAGGGAAATGTTTTTAGCAACCACTTGACGTGTTGATAACTTCTTTACCGTAAGGTGGAGACGACGCACTGATCATATTCTGTATTGATCATCAAGCGACCGGGAAAGTTAAACCTTCGCGCTTTCACAGATTGAATCAATTCAGCAACATCACGCACGCCACTCTAAACTGGTATCGATCCGACTATCAGTTACTGACTTCATGTTTGTTAGCGCACAGACGGACATTTGATAGCAAGCGCATTGTGAGTATTCGTAGTTTACGAATCCGCATAAAGGTGTTGCGATGAAAGTACCGAAATGAAAGCGCTGGTCTATGGTGGCCCCGGTTTAAAAACGCTTGAAGATAGACCCAAGCCCGAGATTATGGAGGCGGGTGATGCGATTGTAAAAATCGTCAAGACGACTATTTGCGGAACCGATTTACACATTCTTAAAGGCGATGTTTCGACCTGCGCGCCGGGTCGTATTCTCGGCCATGAAGGTCTGGGGGTAATTGATTCTGTCGGCGCAGGCGTAACTCTGTTTAAAAAAGGCGATCGTGTTTTGATTTCCTGCATTTCATCATGCGGAAAATGTGATTATTGTCGACGCGGCATGTATTCGCATTGCACCACCGGCGGCTGGATTCTAGGCAACCAGATTGATGGCACCCAGGCTGAATTTGTGCGTACGCCACACGCTGATACCAGCCTCTATCCGATTCCATCTGGCGCAGATGAAGATGCGCTGGTGATGCTGAGCGATATTCTGCCGACCGGTTTTGAATGCGGTGTACTGAATGGCAAAGTCGCCCCCGGCTCAACCGTGGCGATCGTAGGTGCCGGACCCATCGGGCTTGCCGCGCTGCTCACAGCTCAGCTGTATTCACCCTCACAAATTATCATGATCGACCAGGATGACAATCGTCTCGCGGTTGCCAGCAGATTCGGCGCAACCCATTGCATCAACAACACCGCCGATGATGCAGCGCTCAAAATCAAAGATCTTACCGGCGGCATGGGTGTCGATACCGCCATCGAAGCGGTGGGCGTGCCAGCCACTTTTCAAATTTGCCAGGAGATCATCGCGCCGGGCGGGGTTATCGCCAATATTGGTGTGCACGGTAAAAAGGTAGAGCTGCATCTTGAAACACTGTGGTCGCAAAACATTGCGATCACCACCCGGCTGGTGGATACGGTATCGACACCGATGCTGCTGAAATCAGTGCAGTCCAAAAAAATTGATCCGACCCAGCTCATCACCCATCACTTCAAGCTGGATCAAATCATGGCGGCCTACGAGACCTTCGCACATGCTGCCGACACCAAGGCGCTGAAGGTCATTATCGAGGCTTGAATTTTTGCGCTCCATCTTTTTTTTCCTCGCCTTTTTTATCTACCTCATTGAAAGTAACCAAGACCATGACCTATCAGAGCGTTAATCCTTACGACGGCAAGACTTTACAAACATTTACTGAACACACCGATGCGCAGCTTGAGGCCGCCATTGACACCGCCACGAAGTGTTTCGAAACATGGCGCAATATGACCTTTGCCGAACGGGCGGCGGTGGTCTCAAAAGCAGCCGCACTGATGCGCGCGCACGCTGATGAATTCGCGAAACCGATGACCCTTGAGATGGGTAAGCTGTTTGCAGAATCAAAGGGCGAAGTTGCGCTCAGTGCGGACATTCTGGATTATTACGCCAACCATGCCGAACAGTTTTTAGCGCCGCAACAGCTCAGCCCTGAAGTCGGTGAAGCCAGCGTCGAGAGCAGCCCGCTGGGGGTTCTGTTCGGCGTGCAGCCATGGAACTTTCCGTACTATCAATTGGCCCGGTTTGCTGCACCCAATTTGATGGCAGGCAATGTGGTGATGGTGAAACATTCGGGGACAGTACCCCAATGTGCGATTGCGTTTGAAAAACTGTGGCGCGACGCGGGCGCACCGGCGGGCGTCTACACGAATTTGTTTATTTCCTACGATCAGGTTAATCGCGTGATTGATGATGCGCGCATCAAAGGTGTGGCATTGACCGGCAGCGTGGAGGCAGGCAAACGTGTGGCTGAGCGTGCTGGAAAAAATCTTAAAAAATCGACCATGGAGCTGGGCGGCAGTGACGCCTTTATCGTACTCGATGACGCCGAGCTTGAAAAAACAGTCAAGTGGGCGGTATGGGCGAAGATGAACAATACGGGCCAGTGTTGCATCGCGGCGAAACGCCTGATTGTGGTTGAGGCCATTGCGGATCAATTTCTCGATAAATTTCAAACGGCACTCGCGGCCTTAACGCCAGGCGACCCGATGTTGGCTGCCACCACGCTCGGCCCACTTTCTACCGAAGCTGCGCTGGTAAAGCTGGTGGAACAAGTGAAGCAGGCGGTGGCGCACGGCGCTACCCTGATCATGGGCGGCGACCGAATCGACCGGCCAGGCTCGTTCATGCAGCCCACAATCCTGTCAAATATCAGCGCCGATAACCCCGCTTTTAAAGATGAATTTTTTGGGCCGGTTGCACTGTTTTTTAAAGTTAAAGATGAGGACGAAGCGATCAAGCTGGCCAATGATTCACCCTTCGGTTTAGGCGGCTCGGTGTTTACGAAAGATATCGCACGTGGCAAACGGGTTGCGAGCCGGATTGACACTGGCATGGTGTTTATCAATCACCCCACCTGGACCGCGCCTGATTTACCGTTTGGCGGGATCAAAGATTCAGGCTACGGACGCGAGCTTTCCAGTATGGGCATTCAGGAATTTGTGAACAAAAAATTGGTCCGCACAGCACCTATTGATGCGCCGGCATAGTTGATCATTGGCCCTTCCCCGGAAAAGCTTGGCGGGTGTTTGCCAAGCGCCTGTCCGGGGCCTAACTTGGTCACTATCCAGCAACCGCCAACTTGGGCTTGGATGTGCGTCGGCGTTGTGCACATTACTAAGCGGGCCGCTTCAGCGGTATTGCTGCAGTGCTGGGTCTCGATTTTTCTTGATTTTCACAATGTGCTTATAGGCAAAAAGCGCGACCTGGCTCCGACGCGCACGATGAAGCGCTAGCCGAAACATTTCCGGCGAGTGATCCGATTGCGGTGAACCCGTAGAACAGCTTTAGGGACTGGCCGCGCAGCCGCTCCCGCGCGCACCGGCGGTGCGGGTGGATTTGTTTCAGGCCGCGCGAGGCGTGAATCCGGACTGGGTTTTGACAGGGCTGGGGGAGGTGTTCGGCCTACGCTCGGGCAACCGCTCAGATGGCGTGGAATTCAGGCACGTTGGGCGGCAATATTGTCGGCGAGGTTGAGCGAACCATGGGGTTTTTAGGGGATGCGTGCGCGTTGACCGCTTGATCGCCATCGGATACATCCAGGATTCTTGAAAATGGCGTTTGAAATTCCTGTACTCTCTCGCAAGCGCGGACGCGCTTCCCGACATCAGGCTAGTTAATTGAGGAAATCAGGCCATGCTCTACACTCAATCTTCAGAGACATTCAAGGCAGAGCGACTGAGCTTGAATGAGTACCGGATCTACGCGCCATCTGGTTGTGTGCAAAGCGAGATCCAGTTGCACAAGCGGATCTTCACCGCGGACCAAGCGCCGTTGACGCCATTGCTGCAGAGCCTACGGTTGGCGGACGCGCCAAGCGTGAAGGTGGACGGGCAACCTTACCGGTTCTTCAAAACGCTGCTCACCGACAAGTTCTTTGCCAACCACTTCGACCTGGGCTTGCAGGCGGGCCAGGATGAGCCGGCCATCACGGCGCGTTTTGGCGGCAAGGGCTGGGCCACCCTGATCAACCACGAAGGTCTGGAGTACACGCTCAAGCCGACCTCATGGTTCGGGTTCGCCTTCGAGCTGCGCCGTGGCGCGGTCGAGGTGGCTCGCTTCAAGGACGTCTCGCCCTTCCTTACCTTCTCGTCGCGCCGACGTTATCAGCTCGACGCACCGGCCGGTCCGCTACCGCCGCTGCTGTTGGCCTTTGCCTTCTTGCTCGCCGTCAGCAGCACCTATCGCATGGGCTTGTAGCCCGCTACTTAGTGAGACATCGAATGCTATCCACACCAGAGACCTACAGCGCCGATCTTCGCGAATGGGCCAGAGGTAGCTTGATCAGCTTGCGTGGTAAACCTCGGCCTTCAGGCCGGGGATATAACCCACCGATAGCGGAAGGCTTTTCGCACAAAAGCGGCAAAAAACGTTTAAGAAGGGCCGGATGGGCCCGGATAGCCTGTGGAGTGTCGAAAGATACTGCGAAGCAGGAAACGCTGTGCGCCGCGTGAGCGGCAACAGAATCCCCGTCCTTTAGGGCGGAAAGTACGTCAAAAGCAGAACCTCGTTGATCGCAAAAAGC
>ENA-OFCI01001447-OFCI01001447.1-metagenomes-genome-assembly--contig:-NODE-1447-length-10439-cov-6.783706_pt1 | contig 10439 bp, 14 predicted proteins | sample MGYA00153391_OFCI01 | MGnify analysis MGYA00153391 | reverse complement strand
ATCACGCTCGGCCTGCAAGGCTGCCTGCGCCTGGGCCGCATGAAAGACGAAGGCACGGCATCGCCCGAAATCACGTCGATCATGAAGCGCAACAGCTGCGGCAAGAGCCTCGACATCGCCCGCACCGCGCGCGACATGCTCGGCGGCAACGGCATCAGCGACGAGTTCGGCATCGCGCGGCATTTGGTCAACCTCGAAGTGGTCAACACCTACGAAGGCACGCACGATGTGCACGCGTTGATCCTGGGCCGCGCGATCACCGGCATCGCGGCGTTCTGACGATGAAGGAGGGCGGCCGTGGCTGACAGCGCGCACCTCGGCACCTTTGCCCGCGATCACCTGCCACCGCCCGACCAGCAGCCGGAGTTCATCTTCGAGCTGCCGGACCTGCACTTCCTCGATCGGCTGAACTGCGCCAGCGAGTTGCTCGACTGACACATCGCCGAAGGCCGCGGCGAACGCATTTGCTTGCGGGCACCCGGTGGGCTGCAGTGGACCTACGCCGACCTGCAGCGCCACGCCAACCGCATCGCGAACGTGCTGATGCCCGACCTCGGCGTCGTTCCAGGCAACCGCGTGCTGCTGCGTGCTGCGAACAAGCCGATGCTCGTCGCTTGCTGGTTCGCCGTGATGAAAGCCGGCGCGATCGCGGTCGGCACGATGCCGCTGCTGCGCGCGAAGAAACTCGGCCAGATCATCGAGAAGGGGCAGGTCATACACGCGCTGTGCGATGCGGCCTTGCGCGCCGAGCTCGACGAGGCCGCATCGCGCCACCCGCGGCTCGAGCACACGCTGTGTTTCGGCGATGCATCGACGGGCGGGCTCGAAGCGCGCATGGCGGCTCAACCCGATCGGTTCGACAACGTCGCGACCGCTGTCGACGACACCTGCCTGCTCGCGTTCACCTCTGGCACCACCGGCCAGCCGAAGGCGACGATGCACTTCCACCGCGACGTGATGGCGAGCTGCGTGTGCTTCCCGCCGCACGTGTTGAAGGCCACCGCCGACGACGTGTTCATCGGCAGCCCGCCGCTCGCGTTCACCTTCGGGCTCGGTGGGCTCACGCTGTTTCCGATGAGCGTGGGCGCGCAAGTCGTCCTGCTCGAAAAGGCCTCGCCACCCGACCTGCTCGACGCGATCGGCACGTTCGGTGCGACCGTGCTGTTCGCCGCGCCCACCTCCTACCGCGCGATGGCCGCGGCGGTACGCGAACGCAAGCTCTCGGTGCCGCTCGGTGGCTCGCTGCGCAAGTGCGTGGCCGCCACGCGCCAACTGTGGCGCGAAGCGACCGGCATCGAGATCATCGACGGCATTGGCGCGACCGAGATGCTGCACATCTTCATCTCGTCCGACGAGGCCCACGCGCGCCCCGGCGCGACCGGCACGGTAGTCTCCGGCTTACCGCGCCTGCGTGATGGACGCGCATGGCGTGGAGGCGCCTCGCGGCACGGTCAGGCGCCTGGCGGTCAAGGGCCCGACCGGCTTCCGCTACCTCGACGATGCGCGCCAGGCGAGTTACGTCAGTGACGGCTGGAACTTCACCGGTGACGCCTATGTATACGATGCCGACGGCTACTTTCACCACCAGTCGCGCACCGACGACATGATCGTCTCGGCGGGCTACAACATTGCCGCACCCGAGGTCGAAGAGGTGTTGCTGACGCACCCGTCTGTCGCCGAATGCGCGGTGATCGGCGTGTCCGATGCCGAGCGCGGCCAGATCGTCAAAGCCTTCGTGGTGTTGCACGATTCGCAGGCAGCCGGTGATGCGACCGTGCGCGCGCTGCAAGACTTCGTGAAGGCGACGGTCGCGCCCTATAAATACCCGCGCGCGATCGAGTTTCGAGCGGCGTTGCCGCGCACCCAGACCGGCAAGCTGCAGCGCTTCAAGCTGCGCGAGAATTTGCAAGCACAATCCAGCCCTCTCATGTCACCCGCGCCTCGCTTGCGATCCATGTCCGATACCACCCCGCTGCCCACGCCAAACGCCGCAACAGATGCCGCAACAGATGCCGCAATAGAGGCCGCAATAGAGGCCGCAACAGAGGCCGCGCCAGTCGCCGCGCCGATGAACCCAGCCGAATGTGCGCAGCAGCTCAAGCAACTTTTCCCCGCGCTGTTCGGTGGTGCCGTCAAGCCGCTGAAGTTGCGCATCCAGGTCGACATACAAGAGCGCGCGCCGGGCACGTTCAGCAAGCAGGCGCTGTCGGCGTTTTTTCGTCGGCACACCGGCAGCACCTCGTACCTGATCGCGGTGACCAAGGCGCCGAATCGGTTCGACCTTGACGGTCAACCCGCGGGCGAGGTCACCGACGAGCACCGCAAGGTCGCGCAGGACGAACTCGCGCGGCGCCGCAACGGCCAAGAGGAACGCCGCCAGCTGGATGAACAGCAGCGCCGCAACCGCGCCGGCCTTTTGCACGACTTTCAAACCACCACGCTGACCAAGCCCAACTTTTGCGCGCTCAAAGGCGTGCCGGTCGACGAGCTCGACGGCCTGCTCGACATCGCGCGCGTCGAGGCCGACGAACGTGCCCGCCAAGCCCCGTCGCCGCGCCACGCGCCGGCTTTCGATCGCCCGCGTCGACCGGAGGGCGACCGCTCGCGCCCAGCCGACGGCGCCCGCTCAGGCCGCGGCGGCAGAGGCCGCGGCTGAAGCCGAACGCCGCGCGCGCAGGCGGCTGAACGTCAGCCCCACGGCGAGCACCCCGGTGGCGCCGAAGGCTATCACCGCACCCGTGCTCCAACGCGCCACCATCACACCCGCGCTCGCCACGCCCGCCGCCTGACCGAGGAAGAAGCACGACGCGAACGCCGAGACCGCCGCGCCGCGGCGCTCGGGCGCCATCTGCGTCGCGTTGATCTGCAACGTGTTGTGCAGCATGTAAAAACCCAGCCCGGCGACGAAGCAACCGGGCATCGTCCACCACCAAGTCGGCGCCAGGCCGATCGCGAGCAGTGCGGCGGCCAGCAGCGCGCCGCCCGCGCTTGTCAACCCGACCTCGCCGAGGCGCCGCACCAGCAGCGCAGAGGCGAGCGCGAACAACAACCCGCCGAAACCGAACAGCATCACCGTCGACCCGGCGGTCGCAAGCGAGAGGCCGAAGGTCTGGTGCAAGTGCGTCGCGATGAACGCAAACGCGCCGTACAAAAAGACGCCTTCGAGGAACACCGTGACCAGCACCACGCGCGCCCACGGCCTCGCCAGCACCTGCGCGAATTCGCTCGCCATGCGGCGCAGCGCCGGCCCCTCAGCGCGGTGCTGTGCACGGGCGCGCGCGGGCAGGCGGCGGTCCAGCACGAACAGCGTCAAGCTGATCGCGACGAAGCCCGCGCCGATGCCGAAAAACGGCATGCGCCAGCTGGCTTGATCGGCAGCGAAGCCGCCGATGAACACCCCCGCCGACAAACCCAGAATCTGCCCGATCAGGAAGCGCGCCAGCACGGGTTGGCGGCCTTCGTAGGGCACGACATCGCCGATCCACGCCATCGAGAGCGGGATGATCGCCGCGGCCGTAGCACCCGCCAGCAAGCGCGCCGCCACGAGCTGCGTGAACCCTTGCGCCAGCCCGCACAACGAGGCCGTGACTGCACACGCCGCGCAAGCCCACGCGATCACGCGGTACTTGCCGAAGCGGTCACCGAGCGGGCCGAACAACAGTTGCGACAGGCCGTAGGCGATCGAGAACGACGTGATGACGGCTGCTGCGCTGCCCAGCGAAATCGCGAATTCGCGCGCGAACAGTGGCAGCAGCGGGTCGGTCAAACGCAGCGAGATGCCGCTGGCAAATGCAGCGAGGGCGAGGGCGAGGATGGCCGCGCCGGGGATGCGGTCGGGTGAATTCGCAGTGGGCGTCATGCCGGCGATTGTGGCCGGAGGGAGGTCGATTCGGCCTGCGGTGCGGCAGCGTCGCGCGACGCATTGTCGTGGTGTTCATCGGCCGGCTGCGAGGAGGCGATCGCACGCTCCGTTTCCGCCAGATCGTCGGCGAGGCGGTCAATGCGCGCACCATGCCAAGGCCGTTCGCGGTAGGCGACCGCGAGCTCTTGTCTCAACCGGGAGTACCGGCCCATTAACTGATCGAGGCCCATCCGCACCCTCCTATGTTGCAGTGCAATATACAGAATGTGCGGGCGATCGTATGTAAGACGATCTCACGTCTGTATCCCCAGGAACGGGGGAGCGAGCGGCACGATTTCACGGTGACGCGGCGGGCGTTGCGCGCCACCTAAAATCGCCACTCCTGCCGGCCGTGCTTGGCCGCAGGCAATCCACCATTCAGGAGTGAACAAATGAAGAAGCTTATTTTGGCGCTGGCCGTCGTTCTTGCTGCCGCGGGCACTGCGCAAGCCCAAACCGGAACCGCGGTGAAGGAGTCCGGCAAGGCCATCGCCGAGAAAGCGAAGGAAGGCAAGGAGTCGGTGCAGGGCGCAGCCACCAGCGACCCGAAGAAGAAGTCAGCGCACAAGGCCAAGGCCAAAGCGCACAAGGCCAATTCGATGGCGCACGACGAAAAGGCCAAGGCGGCTGGCGACAAGATCGGCAAGTAGCCGCCGCTGTTTCCGTCTGCTGTTTCTTCGGCTGTTCCGTCTGCAGTTTCGGCTGCGTTCGGACGGCCGATCAAAGCCTTTCGGCAGCAGGCGGTTTGCCTGCGGTACGCGCTGCGCGGCGCGCGCGCCGTTCGCCTTCGAGCGCCTGCCCGGTCGCCCACCACTGCGCGTATTCGTCCGGCGTTTCCAGCGTGAGGCGGCCCCACGCGCCGGTGCGAAAGTCGTTGATCACGATCTCGGCGGCCTTTTGCAGGTTGACCTTCCCGCCCGCCAACAGGCCGCCGCGCTTGCGGCCGATGTCGGCGAGCAAAGCCTCGACCGAGATGGCCGAAAAGTCTTCGAGCTTGTAGCGCGCGCGCAGCCGATCGGCATAGCGCTCGCGAACGATCGCGAGCAGAGCAAGCGCGACCTCTTCTTCGTCATACGCATTGCGCCCGATGCCACCGCTGGCCGCGAGGTGGTAGCCGCTTTGCTCGACGACGATGCGCGGCCACAGCATGCCGGGCGTGTCGAACAGGTGGAAGTCGCTCGCCACCATGATCTTTTGCTCGACCTTGGTGATGCCCGGCTCGTCACCGGTCTTGGCTGCGCGCTGGCCGATCAGCGAATTGATCAAAGTCGATTTGCCGACGTTCGGTATGCCGCAAATCAGCACCCGCACCGGCTTGACCATGCCGCCACGCAACGGTGCGAGGGTGCGGCAGGCGGCGATCAGCTGCCGGGCCGGCGCACTGGCGCTGGCGTCGAGCGCCAGTGCGTGGGTGCCGGGCTGCGATTGGTAATGGGCCAGCCACAGTGCGGTGAGCTCGGGGTCGGCGAGGTCTTGCTTGTTCAAGACCTTGAGTGCCGGCTTGGCGTGCGTCAACTCGGCCAGCAATGGGTTCGCGCTCGAGCCGGGCAGCCGCGCATCGAGCAATTCGATCACCACATCGATCTCGGGCAATCGCTCGGCGATCGCCTTCTTCGTCGAGTGCATGTGACCGGGGAACCACTGGATGGGCATGTGTCGAGGCTTTCTGTCGGGAATATCGATCAGCTGGGTAACTCGACCATGCGCGGAAAACCCTTGCCGGTGTGGTCGAAGAGATGGCAGTGTGTCGCACGCAGGCGCAGTGCGATGCGTTCGCCGGCCTTGCTCCTGGACGTGCCGTCGACGCGCAGCGTGATCAGCGGCGCATCGGGTTGCACGGCGAGGTACAGCAGCGAGGCGTCACCGAGGCGCTCTACGTGTGCCACGGTCACGTGAAGCGGCGAACCCGTTTCCGCCTCGCCTTCGACCAAGTGCTCCGGTCGAATGCCGAGCGACACCTCGGCACCGTCCGCGACCGAGCGCGCGTCGACGGCGACCCGCACTTCGGCGCCGCGCACCTCGACCACCGCGTGGTCAGCCTCGGCGCGCAACAGCCGACCAGGCAGGATGTTCATCTTCGGCGAGCCGATGAACTCGGCGGTGAAGCGGTTCTGCGGACGGTGGTACACCGCCATCGGCGTGCCACACTGGGCGACGCTGCCTTCTTCCTGCACGCCTGCGCCGGCGCGCAGCAGCACGATCTTGTCGGCCAGCGTCATGGCCTCGACCTGGTCGTGGGTCACGTAGATCATGCTGGCGTGCCCGATGTCGTGGTGCAGCTTCGCGATCTCGAGCCGGGTCTGCACGCGCAGCGCCGCGTCGAGGTTGGACAGTGGCTCGTCGAACACCAACACGTCGGGCTCCTTGACGATCGCCCAACGGCCAGCTCGAAGAAGTTGCTGGCGCCGATCAACGCCGAGGGGCAGGCAACCGCGTGCGACTCGCCGAGGCGCCGGTTCAACCAATACGCGAGGCCGGAGACGAACAACACCTGGATCAGGATCGGCACGGCCAGCATCGCGATCACCAGCGGCTGGCCGAGGATGGCCTTGCCCTGAAACGCGAACAGCAGCACCAGCGTTGCAAGGAGCGCGGTGATCGACCAAGGCCCGATCTTCGCGAGCGCGGCGTCGAACGCCGCCTGCCCGCGGCCGAGCAGCACCTTGCGCCACAGCTGCGCGATCACGACCGGGATCACGATGTACAGCACCACCGACGTGATCAACGTGTCCCACGGCACGACGATGGCCGACATGCCCAGCAGCAAGGCCACGATCGGCGCGAAGGCGAACACCATGATCGCGTCGTTGAGTGCCACCTGCGACAACGTGAAGAGGGGGTGGCCGCCAGTGAGCCGGCTCCACACGAACACCATCGCCGTGCACGGCGCTGCGCCCAGCAGGATCAGCCCCGCGATGTAGCTGTCGGCCTGGCCCGCAGGCAGGTACGGCGCGAACACATGGCGGATGAAGATCCAGCCCAGCAGCGCCATCGAGAACGGCTTGACGGCCCAGTTCACGAACAGCGTGACGCCGATGCCGCGCCAGTGCTGCCTGACCTGCGACAGCGACGCGAAGTCGACCCTCAGCAGCATCGGGATGATCATGACCCAGATCAACAGGCCGACCGGCAGGTTGACCTTCGCGATCTCCATGCGGCCGATGGCCTGGAACGACCCCGGCAGCCTCTGGCCGAGGGCGATGCCCACGACGATGCACAGGAAGACCCAGACGGACAGGTAGCGCTCGAAGACACTCAGGGGTGCCGGAGCGGCGACAGGCGCGGGCAAGGGGGTGGTGTTCATGTGGCGTGTCTTCTCCGCGAGCCTTGGCTGCGGCCGATGTCAGGCCTTGCCGATGTCGGTGATCTCGCGCTGGATCGCCATCGAGTCGAGGCGCTCGATCGGCAGTGACAGCATCAGCTCGATGCGGCGTTTGAGCGTCACCGCGGTGGACATGAAGACACGCGCCTTGTCCTCGTCGCTGCCTTCGAACGCCGCCGGGTCCGGCACACCCCAGTGCGCGGTCATCGGCTGGCCCGGCCACACCGGGCACATCTCGCCGGCAGCGTTGTCGCAGACGGTGAACACGAAGTCGAGCGCGGGTGCGCCGGGCTCTGCGAACTCACCCCAGCTTTTGCTGCGAAAGCCATCGGTCGGGATGCGCAAGGTTTGCAGCGTCGAGCGTGCGAATGGATTGACCGTGCCGCTCGGGTGACTGCCTGCCGAGTGTGCGATGAAGCGTCCGCGCGCGACGTGGTTCAGCAGGCCTTCGGCCAGGATGGAGCGGGCCGAGTTGCCGGTGCAGACGAAGAGCACGTTGTAGACCTTGTCAGTCATGGAGGTTCCTTTGCGGCAGGCGCCATGCCGGCGATGGGGCAGTGGGTGGGTTCAGCAGGTGGTGCAGCCAGTGGCCGCGGTGACCTCGCAAGCCGTGCCGTGGCAGCAGTGGGCGGTGAGGTAGGCGAGCAAGTCGTTCATCTGGTCCAGCGCCGGCCTGTAGATCAGGTTGCGGCTCTCGCGCTCCTGGGTCACCAAGCCGGAGTGGGTCAGTTCCTTGAGGTGGAAAGAGAGCGTGGAGGCCGGTACGCCCAACATCGCGGCCAGCGCGCCGGGCACCATCCCCGGCGGGCCGGCGCCGACCAGCGCGCGAAAGATGCGCAGGCGCACCGGCTGGGCAAGCGCTGCGAGGGAAACGACGGCGGCTTTTTCTTCCATTGTTCTATTTTGATGGAAATATAATGAATGGTCAAATGCGGCCATTGTTGTCCTTCGTGCGAAGGCTGCTTGGGGTGTGCCGGATGCCGGGAAATCGGCGCCCGGCTTCTCGAATCATCGCGGCGCCAAGAAGGCGTCGATCTCGTGCGCGGTGCTGCGCGCCGTGCGCATGACGCCGATCAGCGTGGCCGAGGCCATTCCGGTCAAGTCGCCGTAGCCCACCAGCCACAGGCGGGGTGCGGCCGTGCATCGGGTGCCGTGCACGTCCACGCGACCTGCGTCGTCCCCGATGCCCAGGGGCGCGAGGTGCGCCAGCGCCGGCCTTAACCCGGTGCACCAGATCACCGCGTCGAACGATGCCTCGCTGCCGTCCGCCCACGCCACGCCGTTGGATGTGGAGTCGGGCAAAGGGCTCGCGCGCTCGGAGGACGCCCCGCGCTCGAGCGTCCACCACCGGCGGCACCATCACGATGTCGCCGAAGCCGCCCGGCAAGTGTTCGACCGGCCGGCCTTCTTGCTGGGCGCGCCAACGTTCGGTCGCGCGTTCGAACAGCACGCGGCCGCCCACGTCGTCGGGCAGGAAATTGGGTGCCTTCTCGGTCACCCACAACGTCTCGGCGACCTGCGACACCTCGGCCAGGATTTGCGCGCCCGAGTTGCCGCCACCGACGATCAGGACGCGTTGATCTGTGAACGGCGTCGGTCCGGCATAGTGGGCCGAGTGCAGTTGCCGGCCTGCGAACACCTCGCGACCGGGGTAGGCCGGCACGAAGGGTCGGCGCCAGCTTCCGGTGGCGCTCACCACGGCCTCGGCGTGCCATGTCTTGGGGCCAGAGCGCACGATCAGCCCGTCATCGCATCGCTCGACGACATCGACCAGCGCCGGCCGACGGATCGGCAAGGCAAAGCGTTCCTCGTACTGGCTCAAGTAGCCGATGACTTCATCCCGCGTCGGAAAGCCTTGCGCCGTTGCCGGGATGAGCCAGCCGGCCAGCGAACTCCAATTGGCCGGCGAGAAGAGCCGCAGGGATTGCCATGCATGACGCCGGGCGCCGCCGGGTCCGTCCTCGGCGTCGAGGATCACGAACGAGCGCTTCGTGCGTCGCAGGAAGTAGCCCGTCGACAGGGCCGCCTGGCCGCCGCCGATGATGATCACGTCGCAGCGGGTCATGGCACGCATCATCAGGCTGGCGCGCGTGTGCGGAAGGAGCGATGCGCCCGCAGCGCGGATCAACGCGGCGCGATTGGCCGTTGTGGCGTGATCGCCTCGATCTAGGGCTGCATCACGTTGGCCATCCGGCCGAGCGTCGCGTAACGCCACAGGTCGTCCATTCTTTGCTCGCCACGAACCGCGTAGCGGCACTGTTCGGCGGCGCACAGACTGGGCGCGAGTCGGCCTTTATGGTTCACCCATCGCCACAAACCGGTACACCGCGCCGGTCCTTGCATTCATTTGTCAAACGGAGATCATTGCCATGAGCCTTTTCCACGCGGTCGCATTTGTCGACCACCAGTCAGCACAGGTGTTGCAGTTCGACTCCGAACAAGTGGTGGAGCACAAGGTGCACACGCACCTGCACTTCACGCCGCAGCACCACAGCGGCGTTCGATCGGAGCACGAGTTTTTCGGTGAGGTTTGCGACGCGCTCGACGGCATCGCCGAGGTGCTCGTGACCGGCGGCCACACCGGCTTGGCCGACTTTCGCCACTACGCCGAAAAGCACCGCCCGCAAACCGCGGCGCGCATCGTCGGCTACGAAGTGGTCGACCACCCGACCGAGAACCAATTGGTCGCGCTCGCGCGCAAGCACTTCGCCAAGTACGAGCTGATGGCCGGCAAGCGCGCGCGCAGCTGAGGCGGCACGGCCGCTGAACGCCTCAGCGAGCCGAGAATTCGAGCACCGCGCGCGAGAGCACTTTGCCTCGGCTCAGGCCTTGCGCGTCATGGCGAGTTCCTCGGGCAATCAAAAGGGTGCATCGACCTTGGCCGTGCACACCCGCTTTTTGTTGACGAACGCCTGGATGCCCATGTTGCCGAGCGCGCGGCCGTAGCCCGAACCCTTGATGCCGCCGAAAGGAAGTTCAGTGTCGGTCCAATCAATGTTGTTGATGAACACCATGCCGGTGTTGGCCCGGCTCGCCACACGTCGTCGATCTGCTTGAGCAGTTGCACGAGTGCGGCTTCGGTCGAGAGCGGGCCGTGCGTGGTCTTTTCGTCCATCGGGTCGCCGGGCTTCAAGGCCTCTGAGGCCGCCTTGAATTTCGCGAGGAACTTGACGGCGATCGCCTCTTGCACGGTGAAGCGCTGCGCGGCGCAGCAGG
>ENA-OFCI01001446-OFCI01001446.1-metagenomes-genome-assembly--contig:-NODE-1446-length-10440-cov-4.193163_pt1 | contig 10440 bp, 9 predicted proteins | sample MGYA00153391_OFCI01 | MGnify analysis MGYA00153391 | reverse complement strand
AAAGAAAGCTAAGAATTTAGTTAAGTCAGTCAAGAAAGATAGTCCCAAAGATAGTGGGAGTGAAGGTTACAAGTATTGTGAGCAGAAGATGATATATGGAGGGATAGAGCAAAGATGGATATTAATAGAAAGTGAAGAAAGAAAGAAATCAGACTTAGAGAAAATTATAGAAAAGAAAGCAAAGGAAGCAGAAAAAGCAGAAAAAGAAATAAATACAATTATCACCAAAGAATTCGAGCAAATATCACTACTGACGGAGAAAATCAGTAAGATAAAATCTAAGCTAAAATATCATCAAATAGTTGAAACTGAGATCGTTAGTAAAGTAACTAGGAAAGGCAAAGAAATTCACACAATAGTTTGCAGATTAATAGAAAACAGCGAATTAATTAGTGAATTAGAAAATCAAGCAGGAAGATTTATATTAGCAACTAATATTTTAAGTGAAACTGAATTGCCAGCATCAGAGATATTAATCGCATACAAAAAACAACAATCTTGCGAAAGAGGATTTGGATTCTTGAAAGATCCGTTGTTTTTTGCAGATAGCTTATTCTTGAAGAACCCAGAAAGAATAGAAACAATGATGATGCTGATGGGATTAAGCCTTCTAGTATATACTATCGGGCAAAGAGAGCTAAGAAATAATCTTCAGCTTCAAAAATCTTCTGTAAAAAACCAACTGAATAAATTAACAGAGCGGCCAACTTTAAGATGGATATTTCAGTGCTTCCAAGGAATTCATTGTTTTAAGATTGAAGGAGTTAAACGAATCAGTAACTTGCACGATGAGCGTCGTCGAATCTTAAATTTTATGCCAATAGCTTGTCAGCAATATTATTTATCAGCTTGATTTTTTAAATTATTTGTTAAAGTTCTGACTGTCGAAATCAAATATTTTAAGGCAATTAGTTTTTGGAAATAGCTAAAAACTAGAGAATTTTCGTGCTTATTTCATGAAAATTAATAATGATATAAACATCGAGAATGCAACTTCAAGACAGTTTTAATTGGTAGTCTTTGTCGTAGAATTTGAAGTGCGGAATGTGGGATAAAAGTATCTATCGGTACCTGAAGCGACAAGCGTACTGCGTACTACACGGACGATGTTTTGTCATTCGTGCATGAAGTCCAACTTTCCAGAACAAGAACAATACGCTCATCAGATCTCAACGGAGCAACTGGTCGATATGTCCGAATTCTTACGCATGTGGTTTGGGATTGAGCATCTTCAATTTGGCGACCGCAAGCCTTGCGATCTGCTCCTGATTCGCATTCTCAATCTCAGTCTCAGTCAAAGTAGTCTCCGCAACTGGGGAAAAGCTCCCGCCTATCCCAAAATTCCAAAAACACATCATCGAAACCTCACACATTTTCACCAGAGAATGCTACAGAAGTTCCCCTAACTTACCTCCACTTAAAATGTCAGCTCGATTGCCGACCGACTCGTCCAAAAATGGACGAGTTGATTCTTTTTCAGGATCTATTAGGGCGAGATCCATGCCAAAATTTGCTAAATCGCTAGAGAGCGATCCATCCGATCCTAGAAATTTTCATTGGTAAGTTAAAAAATGAGCGGTAAAATTGAGTTCTCTCCAAATACGGAAATTCCGGTTGTCAAAGATAAGACGCGAACACAAAGCGAGAGTGTCGAAACAATTGTTTCAAGAATGAGGAATAAAGAAGTTTTCATACCTGATTATCAAAGAGATTCAGATCAGTGGAACTCTCGGAAGAAATCATTGTTCATCGAATCGTTATTAAATAACTTAACCATTCCGGCTTTCTTCTTTTGTGAAAATGATAATGGCAACTTGGAAGTGGTTGATGGTCAACAACGATTGACATCAATTTTTGAATTTATTGAGCATGGATTCCAAATAAGCGACGACCAAACTATCGATTTTTTGATGCCTCAAGCTAATCAATACATGGGTAAAACATACTTTCAGCTAACTGAAGATCTCCGAAGAATTATTAGGCACTATCCACTCACAATTATTTTTCTTCCAAAAAGTATGCCTTTGAATATCAGACTTGAAGTATTCAGAAGAATCAACGAAGGAGGAACACCATTAACGGGTCAAGATATCCGGTTAGCATATTATAGTCAATCCAAAGCCGTTTCCTTAATTCGCTTGTGTGGTTTACATAATCAAAACCAATCTTCGGTTCGGATGATCGAATCGGCCAAAAAAATCGGGCTAGACAATCCTTGGGAGCGAATCCCCGCCGCCCAAAAAGAATGGCATAATTGGTGGAAAGATAAAGCTAAGGCAAATGGGCAAACTCCCTCGCTAATGTTCCTGTGGTATCTTATTTGTCGAGAACGTCATAGCTTGGATGATATGTGTAATCATCCAGAACGAACCATGCATTTAAATCTTATTTGTCGAGGTACGAGTGAGGAAGTTTTAGATATTTATTGCGCTCAAATTAAAGCTCAGGAAGATAAAGAAGAACCAGCTCCTCGAATCTTTTTATTAGCCGAAAACTTTGATAATTATTTTTTGCCTTTTGCAAAGTGGATTCAAAGTATTCTTCATAAAAACTTGCCAGGAGTTAGTGTGAGTAATTACAAGCAATTAGCATTATTAATTGCTTGTGCGACTGAATTAGGTAAAGAACCAGAGAGTTTTAATGATGAACAGTGGAACTTAATCGGCAATTTTATTCGGCAACCTCGTCAAGCTAGTCGAGATATTTTAGGTAGTGATGATGCTTATCCAGAGCCAAAAGGACGCTGGAATGGTCCTAAAGGACAGAAGAAGCAATGCGACAAGACCATTGATATTGTCAAGAGAATTATCGAAGTAAATGGCTAATCTTCCCAAAGGTTTATATACTTGCGATCTCCGACAAAGAATCTTTCCTCAGAGCTGGAAACAGGCTTTTTTTCGGATGAATTTTAATGACGAGCTAGGAGGATATATTTGTCCTCTTTGCTCGAATTCTTTTTGTGGGTCTGAAGGATTTCTGCAACTTGAATGCGATCATATTTATCCTTTTTGCAAAGGAGGATTGACGGAGTGGGAGAATCTTCAGCTACTTTGCCGTCGATGTCACCTCAAAAGGAGGTGCTAACGACTCCAAGTACCCTTAAATTAATCGTCAAATTTATACTCAATTCCATCCGCTTCTAACTCTTAAGCTATTTTATGAATTTAGGCTATTTTCCTAGAAGCATGGAGTGTTTTCCCAGATAAATTCTACAACGTTTCTGACTATGGCTTTCTCTGCTACCTTACTTTTTGATACTGTTGGCGAAGTGATTTTAGGTTTGATATTAAATATATTTAATATATCTGATATATCTAACGAACAACCCATATCGGGAGGTACAATACCCAAGGCATTCATAAAATCTTCTTCACTTATGTCGATGTCAAACTCTTCTTCTAAGTTCATTGAAAGTTCAATCAGATCGACCGGATCTGCACCTAAATCAATTGATAGATGGCTTTCCAAAGTCACATCTTTCTCATCTACAGATAACTGCTTGCTAATGACCTTCCGAACCCTAACAAAAATCTCGGATTTGCGTTTTGCAATGAATTGAGGATTTGATTCAGCCGCTCGACGTGCTTCTTCGGCCTCCTGTTGAGCTTTCTGTTCAATGAGACGGCGTGCTTCTTCGGCAAGATGGTTCTTTATAATTCTAATTCGAGAATTAACTATATCCCGCACCATAGTTAATTCAACCCTACATCCACTCTGGCTATAGATCCTTGTTGCCACGTCCCATACTACCCAATCGCGCCTAGTTTCAAGTGCATTCAGACTTGACTTTGTAAGTGATGTACTTTCGTCTAAAAACTTGTTGATTACCATCCTTAGGACATCCAGTTCATAGTCATTATCTGCTTCACTCACAATTTAATCTCCTGTGTGATTGTCGATACTTAAAGATGATGCCCAACCAAGGGAAGCAGCTTTTTGAATTAATGTTAGCTAACGGCTTAATTGAGCGGCAAAAAAACTTTCGCTCTCAACTAAAATAATGCATCGGATGTACCTTCGATCGAGCACTGCGATCCAGTATATAACTGAGGTGACATATCCATTTGTTTTAAAGACATCTAAACCTTTGCTAATGGTAATTAAAAGCTGTAACTCAGGAGTGGTAAAAGTTAAGAATAACTGGTAAAAATAGAAGACAAAACAAGAAGGTGCTGTTTTAACCCTAACCCTCTTCTATCACTCTCACCAGAGCATGGATGTTAATTGACACGCCTATAGACTTATTACACTATAACTTCCATACATGGTCTGGATCGTCAAGTGCTGCTTTCACATTAGACAGATCGGCAAGATCTTTGAAAGGGTTAGATTTAGCTAACTCTACGATTGCGTGTAGTGCCAAGCCAAGCTGTTGGTTATCGCCAGATAACATCGCCCGCTCGACTGTTTGAAAAAGTGACTGAAAGTTTTGAGCACGCTCATCAAATGAATGCTCAAGATACCCAACTAAAAAATCACGCTTTACCTGAATTTTAGCAAGAGTGACCTTCTCCCACGCTTCAATGTCACGACGTTTAGTCTTTTCCTCTTCAGAAATTTTCAAGTATTCAGTCCACGCTTGAACAACCTCATTCAAACATTGGACAGGACTAGCGAATGCTTCAACACCTCGGACAAAATCTACAGGAGGCTTTCTACTTGCCATATTTTTCCTCAAATAGCACGGTATTTTGCCTTGAGTGTGGCTGTAGCCTGATTTAGATTGCCCTCAGCATCTAGAACTGGAGTTTTCATGATTTCGGCTAGAGCTTTAATTAAAAGCGCGACTTGTTGAAACTTTCCTACATCTCGTTCACGCTCAAAAGGTTTTGATTCCAACTCTGTTAAACCCTCACTAGCCCGATCGTTTAAAGTTTTTACAAGATCTTTTAACTCCATAATCCGTCGTTGTGTTTGTCCGAGAAAATCCTCAAAAGTATCGAGTTTCGCGATTTCAGTATTTGCTTTGGCCTCATAGCGACGTGCCTCGGTCAATGCTTTTTCGCCTTGCCCTCCTAAGACAAAACCACCAATCATTAAAGCTGGTGCTGCTACAATTCCACCTAGTACTACAGTACCTAGTGCCATGCCACCACCACCCACTGCTAGGGAACCTCCACCAAGCCATGCAAGAGTGGCGTTCCAAGCAGCAGCGCCACTAAGCCCACCGATCGCCGCTCCAGTGCTGGCTGTACCAAAAAGCCCCACCAGGGCTACTGTCCCTTGACCTGCTGCATAAGCGGCTCCAACGGCTTTGAAACCTCCAGTGGCAAAACTCTGTGCTTCCAATGCTGCTGTTTTATATTCCTGGATTTGCTCGGGAGAAACTCCTTCTAAGCCCTCTAAAAATTCCAGATCGCTCAGGGAAGCCTGCTGACCGATTCGCTCAATAAAAGCAACGAAGCGCCCAATAGTTTGAAGCTTGACTTGAATTTGAAGCTGACCATATTCTTCAGCCAGGGCTTGGGTTGCTTGTAAGGTATTCTCTACGGACTTACGTGTCTCTTCATACCGCTTTTGAGCAGCTTTTCCCAGCTTTTCCGCTTCATTCATTTTGGAAACGCCGTCTACTCCTGCTGCTGCTCCAACACCAGCAGCAATCAAAGCAGCAGCACCGAGAATGATTGGAATAATGAAAATCATTAAGAATATCCTAACTGTAAAATCCGCTGATCCCTGTACCCAGAATGCGATAGACTCCAGAGATTTTCTACCAACATAGCAATAGACAACGTAATACACCCTCAGTAGAAACACCGATGTTCTCAGCTCGACTTTATCCATTCCAGCATCCCCGTACTTGAGGCTGGCTAACAGACTTACGAAATCGGAGTTAGAACGCAATCGCCAAGGCGATCGTCCTTGACTTTAAGAAAGATTTAAACTTCAATTATTTCAACATAATCGCATTCTTCACAGCCAGTCTGTCCTGCTTCATCTTGACCAAAATTAATAGATCTACAAACAGGACAACAAATCTCAATCGATTCAGGTAGAAATTGTTCTGACGTTGCTGAATCTGAGACTACTTTAGATTCTGGAGCTGGTTGTGAGGTGAACCGACGAAAATTGCGTACAGGCATATTCTAATTGGGGTTTGGCGATTCCCTCCGGGACGCTGTGCCAAAGGCAGGCTTACGCCAACGCGAACGGGGCGTCAGAAGATTTGCCAACTGTACCACTAACCATTACCGCCGTCGGGACTGTTTGGGAATCGACACTGGCGACGCTAGGACTAGGATCTCGGTCTTGCGATACTCTGACCCACTCCGCTAAACGATCGTTAATCCGTTTCCAACTGCCGTCATTACGCCATTTCCTGAAGTAGTAGTAAACAGTTGAGGATGGTGGATATTCTGTAGGTATCAATCGCCAAGCACAACTACTCACTAACACGTATAAAATGCCTTGAATAACCAACATCATATTCACTGTGCGTGGTCTACCTGTTGCTGTTTCTGGCGTGAATAGTGACGCTAGCAACTCATAGCGGCGCGGTTCAACCGCAACGCACTGTTCCAATGTCAATTCTGTACTGTAGGCTTGAGTCATGGCTGTCTAGATTTTGAATTTTACCCAGCCTAACAAGTCTTGAAAGCTTTTTCTGCCATCTGCATTATAGTACTTCATTTCAAAGTCGTAGTCATCGTACAAGTTTAATAGCATCAATCTATCTCCGCCAATGCCGATCCTATCGCATAACTGCTGTATTTGCGTAGCCTTTAAATTACTAAACCTCTGATTTATGCGATCGAGAATAACAAAATCATTACCCGTTCTTTGATATTTATAAAACTCTGTAATCATTGTATATCTGATATAATCTGAAGTGATTTCTGAATAAGATTTTCTATAGCTTTAGAACCGTCTTTGCTAAATTCCTTTGTGATCCGGTTTGCAACAATAGCACTTAAGCTTACGCAGTTATGTCCGAGCAATTTGCCTAAACCATAAATAGCACTAGTTTCCATTTCAAAGTTCGTAATTCTATGTTGCCTAAAACTAAAATGAGTTAAACGATCGATCAGGTTGGGATTGGTTAAACCTAACCTGAGTACACGTCCTTGAGGCCCATAAAAACCGGGACAAGTAACGGTTATTCCCTGATGAAAGCCATCAACAAAATGTTTTAAAATAGCGGTGCTTGCCTCGGTAATGTAAGGTTGAGAAGAATTGCTATTAATTTGAGCATGTTGTACGAAATGTTGCACAATTTCTTTTTCTTCTTTATTATTATCATGGTGATAATAGTTTAAAAGATTGTCAATACCTAATCCATATGTTGACACAACAAAACTGTCTACGGGAACATTATGTTGCAGCGAACCCGACGTTCCGATTCGGATTATATTGTAATGAGAAAGTGAAGGTTTGATTGCTCTTGTAGTAAAATTAATGTTAGCGAGTGCATCAATTTCATTTAAAACTATATCAATATTGTCCGATCCAATACCTGTGGAAATTACAGATATTCTTTTGTTAGCCAACCAGCCTGTATGTGTAATAAATTCTCTGTTTTGTTGCTTGATTTCAACTTTATCAAAATACTTACTTACTTCATTTACGCGGTCAGGATCGCCAACCGTTATAATAGTTGAAGCTAACTCATCGGGTAAAAGATCGAGATGATAAATACCGCCACGTTTATTTAGGATCAGTTCACTTTCGGCTATTTTTTGCATTGGTAATTATGTGATTAGTAATCAGTTGTAGAATTTTGAAGGTATGTATTAAAATTCAGAATTTTTGATTCACATGATTTGCCCTATTTTCGCAGCCCTAATGATCCTGTGGCCGAGTGGCTAGGCAGAGATCTGCAAAAGCCTCCACAGTGGTTCGACTCCGCTCGGAACCTCTGAAGTAAGGATTGCAGAAATGCAATCCTTACTTGTTTTTACGTTCTTATAATCTGACATACTCCGTTGGAAATATCTAGTGCTATTTCGAGGATTGGCAGGGTGTAGAGTCAATGCTCGAAGTTGGCACTAAGATCTAGCTTGACAAGATATCGTTATAGCCGTTACGCTCGGGTAGTTTCAGCCACTTTCCTTGTTAAGTAATTACGGCTCTTCACTACAAAGTATTTTGTCAACAGTCAAGCGACAATTTATCGATGGTTTGATGAAATACTAGCTTATTTTGATAATAGAACAACTAGTGGAACAGTAGAAGGAATTAATACCAAACTCAAGCTAATCAAACGTTCTGCATATGGATTCACTAATTTTAAAAATTTCCGAAACAGATGCTTACTTAATTGGCATTTCAATCATTAATTTGGCATACTAACTAGTGAAGATCCAGAAGATCTAGACGATCTAAATGTCCACCAGGGTAACATCAGACTGTAGATCCTTTTACAGTCGATCTCCTAAAATTAAGACCCTTCAATTGGTACAAATTTCTCTTTAGCGATTGGGGGCTTAAAGACAGGTCATCCAATCCTTAACGTAAGTTTCTGTACGATTACTCGTTTCACCCCTCTATGCATTGGTGCAAGATGTGAGTCGATCGAACGGAGGTGGCGCAATTTAAAAGAGGTCGTGATTAGATTAAATTCATACATCTGTTTTACGATTTAATTGAAGCTCCCAAATCCATGATGAGCTTGGTTAATAAATAGATCCTTGGGGCAATGCGATCGATGTCGATATATTCGGCTTCGGTATGTGCGCCGCCGCCGACGAGTCCGAGGGCATCGAGGGTGGTGGTACCAACAGCAGCAGCATAGTTACCATCAGTACCGCCGCCACTACCTTCTACGCCCAGCTTCAGCCCGATGGTTTGGTAAATAGCCTGAGCTTTTTTGACTAGGGCATCGGTCTTGGGATTAGCTGGAAATGGTGGACGACCTTGTTCGGCGATAACTTTTATTTGCGTGCAGGCTAGCAGTTTATTTTGAGATGAGCGGGTAAACTCATTTTTGAGACGATCGTACTCTGGAGCTTCGAGTACTCTCACATCTGCCTCAACTTTGGCGACATCTGGAATTGTATTTCGGGCGTTGTCACCTGTATGCAGAACTGTAAAATTAACCGTTGTTTTTTTCTGGAGATTGTCGAGTTTGCTCAGTTGTAAGGTTTGGTGAGCAGCTTCGAGTAGGGCATTGCAGCCTTGTTCTGGTTCGGCACCTGCATGAGCTTTCCGCCCTGTTACTTCCAGTCCATAGTAGCCGATGCCCTTGCGCCAAGATGTGACTTTATCTTGGGGCGACCCAAATTCTAACACGAGGGCAACATCATGTTTTTTAGCGGTTGCTTTAATCAATTCTCGCGAACCTAGCGATCCTTTTTCTTCATCGGGATTAATCAAAAAGGTAATTGTATCAAAGTTGTTAAAATTTACCTCTTTCAAAATCCTCAATGCTTCGATACCTAATAAAATGCTGCCTTTATCATCCATTACTCCTGGCCCAGAGGCTTTACCATTAGCAATTTTGAATGGATATTTGGTGACTGTACCTTGCTTGAAGACGGTATCGGTGTGGGCAAGCAGGAGAATTTTACCTTTACCAGTTCCTTTGATAGTGGCAATAATATTTCTACCAGCACTAGGTTTGGCGGTAACTGTTTTAATATCTGTAGTTACAGATTTAAGCCGCTCGATCGCCAAATTTTCAACTTTAGTTAAGCCCTGAAGATCGCCTGTTCCGGAATCGATATTGACGAGTTGTTCTAGTGCCGTCAAGAAGCTGAGTTGCGATCGTTGAGCCTTATCATAAATGACGGACTCTGGTGTTGCTATTACTAATTCTGACTGCCCCAAAATCAGTAACAGTGTCAGTACAAAACAAATAGCTACCCCGATGATAGCAGACATCTTTATTCTCATTGTCAATTCCTGCCCAAATTGGTAATGTAATGCTAAATCACAATCCTGTGTAAATTTCTATTATCGATTGGGATGAGAATTTGGGAATATGTAAGCTGCGATCGAGATCGATCTAGCTATACTCACATCTTGCACCAGTTCTTAGAGACTAGTACTATTGATGACCAAAGTGTGAGCAAAAGGGCACAGAACAATATTTGCGAGAACATCGTATCGGGTCACCCGAAACGAAGTGAACACCATTCTCCCTTGTCTTGTTGCGCTTTTCACGTCGGGAAACCCGACGGGCGCGCACCGCTGTGCCCAAGCTCTACTCTACACAATTCAAGGATTGATGCCTAGCCCTTATCAAATCCTCAGCCTAAAAACAATTTTTGCGATGTTCTGGGAACCGCAAAGGGTAGCATTACCAGATTAAATCAGCAGCAGCTTTAAGCAGATTCCTAAATGAATATGGATGGCCAACCAGAGCCAGGGTGAACGCACCAAAATGGGGTGTACTTCGATCGATCAAAACTAGAATAGCTAATTTAATAGTATTTATCAACTAGTTGCAATTATGACGATATTAACTGAAACTAAAATCAAATATGAGATTGTATTAATTTA
>ENA-OFCI01001445-OFCI01001445.1-metagenomes-genome-assembly--contig:-NODE-1445-length-10442-cov-3.581496_pt1 | contig 10442 bp, 7 predicted proteins | sample MGYA00153391_OFCI01 | MGnify analysis MGYA00153391 | reverse complement strand
AGTTCTCCGCGAGCACGTAGTCACTGCCTTCCGCGAAAAAGAATGGTTCGAAGTCCTGCGCGAAATAGAACCGCTTCGCAGCGCCCTCATAGCGGTACGCGGCGTAGGTCGCCTCCCAGTCGGAGGCGACGATGGCGTCATAGCCGGGAGCGAACCCTGTCGACGGGTCGTAGAGCTTCAATTGCCCGGTGAGGTCGGGATAGGCACTCATGCTGTGCAGCATCGACTGGATTTCTTCGAGGTTCACCACGGGAAACTTGCCGGGCGAGTAGAGATAGACCGTGAGGTCATGCCCGGCGTCTTCGAGGAAGCTCATGAACCGAAACGCGTTCTGGTGTCCACCACTGGTGCGGCTTGGCGGGGTGATCACCCAGGCGATCTTATATTTTCCGTTGGTGCCGGCGATCGACTCGCCATTAAAGTTCGTTGGCTTCGTCCAGTCGACCGCGACTACGTCAGCTCGATATACAGAGGAGAGTGGCTTCACGACGAATGGACTGAAGCGGCTCGTCAGGTACTTGGCGCCTCGCCAGGCCGTCGACCGCAGGCCCTCGGTCTTCAGGCTTGAGAGAGCGCGTCCGAGCGCGTTCATGCGTTGACACTTACGAGCTGGCTATCCATCACAGCTAAACCCTACCGACCCGGGAACTCCACAACCGCCGCAATGACCCTCGCCACATAGTCCTCGGGCATCCCGGCCCACAGGGGCAGTCGGACTATTCGACGGGAGAAGTCTTCACTCTGCGTGAGGGGCTGCAATACGCGTCCGTATCGTCGGCCAGCCGGGCTGGAATCGAGAGGAACGTAGTGGAAAGTCGCGATGATGCCAGCAGCTCGCAGCTGCGAGATCAGCGCAGTCTGCGATTCCCAATCGGGCATGACCAGGTAAAACACGTGAGCGGAGTGAATGCCGAGCGGTGGGCTCATCCGTCGCACGCCGTTTTCCGCGGACCACTCTTCGAGCTCCTGCGAGTAACGATCCCAGACCCCGAACCGCGCGTGCTGGATGTCGTCGAACGACTCGAGCTGGGAGTCGAGGACAGCGGCATTGAGCTCGCTCATCAGGTAACTCGAACCGACCTCCACCCAGCTGTATTTATCGACCTGGCCGCGCAGGAACTGGGACCGATTGGTGCCCTTCTCCCGCATGATCTCCGCACGCTCCACCAACGAGGGATCATTGATGAGAAGGGCGCCACCCTCGCCGGAGTGCACATTCTTCGTGTCGTGAAAACTCTGGGCGGCAAGAATGCCGACCGTCCCGAGCCTGTGCTCTCCGATGCTTCCGCCGAGCCCGTGGGCATTGTCTTCAATGACCGGAAGGTCGTGATTTCGAGCGATTGACAGAATCGCCTCGACGTCCACCGGAACGCCGCCGTAATGCATGATGGAGATGGCTTTGGTGCGGGGCCCGATTGCCTCACTCACCTGCTGTGGATCGATATTGCCGGTGGCAGGGTCGATGTCGACAAACACGCAGGTGGCTCCGGTGCGCGCCACAGCATCCGCGGCCGATGGGAAGGTGAAACTCGGCAGGATGACTTCGTCGCCCTGGCCCATGCCGAGGAGGTAGCTTGCCATTTCGAGAGCGTGTGTTCCCGATGTGGTCAGGAGCACGTGATCAGCCGAGGTGATTTCGACCAGCCGTTCGGTGGCCCGGGCTGTGAAGATGCCGTCGCCGTGGACATGGCCGGAACGAAGCACCTCAGACACGTTGGCCAGCTCATTCCCACTGCTGAATGGCATCGAAAACGGGATGATATCGAGCGCGAGATGTCGGTTCTTATCCATGGTCATGACTCAATTCCCTTGTTCAGGGATTCGGCCTGACCTGACACAGCATAGGGTCGACTCCCTGTCGAAACGACGATGCGACTCGCCCCGAGGGGTGAATCGCATTGTCGCATTCCGCTCGGCGGTCGGCGCTGGCGAGCCGGAGATGATCAGTATCGGTAGTGGTCCACCTTGTACGGTCCCCCTACTGGCACACCGATGTAGGCGGCTTGCTGGCCGTTGAGCACCGTGAGCTTCACTCCGAGGGCATCGAGGTGCAGGCGGGCCACCTTCTCGTCGAGGTATTTCGGCAGCACATAGACCTTGCGCTCGTAGTTCTCACCGTGGGCATACAGCTCGATTTGGGCGAGCACCTGGTTGGTGAACGATGTACTCATGACGAAGGAGGGGTGTCCGGTGGCATTGCCCAAGTTCATCAGGCGGCCCTCAGACAGCACGAGGATGCTGCGGCCGGACGGCAGCCGCCACTCGTGTACCTGTGGCTTGATTTCGATCTTCTCGGTGCCCGCAAGCTTCTCGAGACCGGCGATGTCGATCTCGTTGTCGAAGTGTCCGACATTTGCGACGATCGCGAGGTGCTTCATCCCGAGCATGTGGTCAACGGTGAGCACGTTCTCGTTGCCGGTACCGGTGACGAAGATGTCCACGTCGCCCAGGACATCCTCGATAGTGGTGACCTGGAACCCGTCCATTGCCGCCTGCAGTGCATTGATCGGGTCGATCTCGCTCACGATGACGCGAGCACCCTGGCCCTTGAGCGCCTCAGCGGCACCCTTTCCCACATCGCCGTAGCCGGCGACGAAGACGACCTTGCCGCCGATGAGCACGTCAGTGGCGCGATTCAGGCCGTCCGGTAGCGAGTGGCGGATGCCGTACTTGTTATCGAATTTGCTCTTGGTGACGGAGTCGTTCACGTTGATGGCGGCGAACTGCAGCTCCCCAGCCTTGGCGAGCTCATAGAGGCGGTGCACGCCAGTGGTGGTCTCCTCGGTGACGCCCATGATGTCGGCGGCGATGGTGGTCCACCGATCCGACGAGGACGCGAGCGATGAGCGAAGGGTGTCGAGGATCACTCGCCATTCGTGGGTGTCATCCGCCGCAGCATCCGGAACCGCGCCGGCAAGCTCGTATTCACGACCCTTATGCACGAGGATCGTTGCATCACCGCCGTCGTCGAGAATCATGTTCGGGCCGCTGAAGCCCTCCGCTGACCAGTCGAAAATCTGGGTCGTGCACCACCAGTATTCCTCGAGCGTCTCCCCTTTCCAGGCGAAGACAGGAGAACCGGCCGGATTCTCGATGGTGCCCGTCGGGCCGATGGCGATGGCTGCCGCCGCCTCGTCCTGGGTCGAGAAAATGTTACAACTGGCCCAGCGCACCTGCGCGCCGAGCGCCACGAGAGTTTCGATGAGCACTCCGGTCTGCACGGTCATGTGGAGCGACCCGGCGATGCGCGCGCCAGCGAGCGGCTTCGACTCGCCGAATTCCTCGCGGAGGGCCATAAGGCCGGGCATCTCGTTTTCGGCAAGTCGGAACTGGTGGCGCCCAGCTTCGGCGAGGGAGAGGTCGGCGACCTTGAATTGCAGGGCGGTGCGAGAGGCGGTGCTCGGGGCAGTGATCGTCATGCCTCAAGGGTACGCGACAGTACCTGCACCGAACCTGCGATTGTTCACTTTTGTTGCGACCGTTCCCGATCGCCCGGAACCGTCGTGACGAAGTGCACGATCGGTGGACGCTACTCGCGGATGAGCGCGAGCACGGCATCCCTGACGCGTTCCATGACCGCGGGCGTGCCGGCTTCCACGTTCAGGCGCAGCAGCGGCTCCGTATTCGAGGGACGCACGTTGAACCACCAGAACGGCTCATCCTGGCCGACGATCCCGGTGACCGTGAGGCCGTCCAGTTCATCGAAGTCACCCACCCCGGTGTACGCCTCGACGATACGGTCGTAGGCGGCCGGGATGTCTGTGACGGTCGAGTTGATCTCCCCGCTCAGGGCATACGGGGTGTATTTCTTTGAGATCGTCGAGACCGGATCCGACTGCGAGCCGAACTCGGCCATGAAGTGCATTGCGGCCAGCATGCCGTTGTCGGCACCCCAGAAGTCGCGGAAATAATAGTGCGCGGAGTGCTCGCCCCCAAAGATCGCCCCGGTGATCCTCATCTGGTCCTTGATGAGCGAATGTCCGACCTTCGTTCGCACCGGGATCGCCCCGGCAGCCTCGATCGTCTCTGGCACGATATTCGAGGTGATGAGGTTGTGGATCACGAAGATATCGCCTTCTGGCTTGAGCGCCCGTACCCGGCTAATCTCCCGCAACGCCACCACGGCGGCAACGGCGGAGGGGGTGACGGCGCCGCCTTTCTCGTCCACTACGAAGCAACGGTCGGCGTCGCCGTCGAAAGCGAGACCGAGGTCCGCACCGTGGTCGACGACCGCCTTCTGCAGGTCGACGATATTCGCGGGCTCCAACGGGTTGGCCTCATGGTTAGGGAAGGTACCGTCGAGGTCGAAGTACAGCGGAATGATCTCGATCGGAAGGGCGGGCAATCCGGCGGCAGTGCTGAGCACAGCGGGCACGGTCATCCCTCCCATCCCGTTTCCTGCATCCACGACGACCCTGATCGGGCGGATTTCGGTGAGATCCACAAGAGATCGAAGGTAGGCCGCGTAATCGGCGATCACGTCGACCGACCGGAATGTGCCTGGCTTCGAGACCGGCTCGATCGAACCCGCGAGATAGGCCTGTGCGCGGTCGCGAATCGCCTTGAGCCCGGTGTCAAAGCTGATGCCCCGCGCCTTCGCGCGACTGAACTTGATGCCGTTGTAGGTGGCCGGGTTGTGGCTCGCGGTGAACATCGCAGCCGGGGCGTCGAAGTGGCCGGACGCGAAGTAGGTCTCATCGGTCGAGCAGAGCCCGATGGAGAGGACGTTTCCGCCACGAGCCTGAACTCCCACCGCGAAGGCGGCAGCGAACCCCGGTGAAGAGTCACGCATGTCGTGACCGACCACGACATCCTTGCCCGCTCCCTCGATCTCATCGACGAACGCAGCACCGAGAGCCTCGACGACCTCCGCGGTGAGTTGGGACCCGACGAGACCGCGCACGTCGTAGGCCTTGATGAATGGGGCGAGATCAATGAAGGCAGTCATTCTGCCAATTTACCGCGCCGATTTATTGGGCGCGTCGCTGAGGGTCTTCAGGGGCGCTGAGCGAGACGTGCCGGATGACCTGCCAGCCCTGTGGAACGGAAAGGCGATCGGAGTGCTTGGCGCAGAGGTCGTAACTGTGCGGCTCGGCAGTGCGGCTGAGCGGTCCGAGCACGGCCATCGAGTCGGCGTAGACGTACGTGAGGGTAGACACAGCGTCGGCCGTACACGCGACTTTGCTACACGGTCGACCGTCCATTTGACTCCACCCTAGCGCCGCGGTGGATCCTGAACTCGCCGCGTAGACTTTTGCGATGACTCGCTCTCGGATCGTCCGCCCATCGGCGCGACCTGGGTCACGCGACCGGCACGGTCGAGGCTTGCGTTCCGCCGTGACGGGGCCAGATCTTCCCCTTTTGCACACCCGGTCGGACCTGTTCGACCTCACCGTCTCGGCCACTGCGGAGTACCTCAAGGACCTGTGGCCGGATGAGCTCGCCGGGGTCTCGTTCGAAGTCGCTGGCCTGCCGAGCAAGATCGCGCCCGCTGGCGGTATCGACCGCTGGAGTGTGATCGCGCCCGAGAAGCGCGTGATTTTATTCCGTCTTCCGATCGAGCGGCTCGCCCGACTGAATCGAACCGACGACCTGCACCGCCGCATGCTCATCGAAAGCTGCGTGTTCCGCGCGGTAGCCGAGTTGCTCGGCAAAGATCCGTGGGACCTCGCTCCCGAGCGCTTCCGCCACCTGTAACCAGGGCGGCCGACCTGGTCGAAGACCTATGGGTAGATCACGATCGGGCGTGACGCGGGGGCGGACGGGCTCACACTGAAGCCCGCGAGCGTGCCGTCACCGACAAAGCTGACGGAGAGCGCAAGCGCATCGAAGCCCGTGAGGAAGTAATTCGTTCCGCCGGTCACCGCCTGGGTGACCGTCCTCCCCGCAGGCACGGTGATCGGGATGTCAGCCGCTCCCGCGTGGGCCAGGGTGACCACGGCATCCTTCTGTGTCGGATTCGCGAGGTGCAGGAGAGGCGCTGGGCCGGGAGCCACAGTCACCAGCGCCCGCCGGGACACTCGTGTTGTCGACGTCGACCAGGCGAAATCAGTCTGGCCCGTCGTGCCGACCGTGGAGATTCGCGCCCCGGCGACCAGCGGCTTGTCGGTGGCGATCGTCACGGTGTAGCTACCGTCGGGATAGGAGTCGAGCGGCACCTCGGTGACGATGCCGGGCTGCACCACGACCCGCACCGGCGTCGCGGCCTCTGAGCCGTTCTCCGGCACGATCGTGATCTCTGCACGAGCGGAGACGGTGCCAGGCAGATAGAGGCGGATGATCGAGCTCAGGTCGCCGAACCCGCTTTGGGCCTGACGAGCCGCCACCGCCGCTCCGTTCGAAAGCACGAGGCCCGGAATCAGCGTGAACGTCGAGGGGGCGGCAGAGGCGTCGATGATGTCCACTCCCCCTGGTTCGAGGGTGCGCACAATTGTCTGCTGAAGGTTGGCGACGACCTGGCCGCCACGGCTCTGTACATGCACGACCGGGGAGATGACATCCGGTGCGAATCCGGCGAGGGACAGTACGCGCTGCCCGCCCGGAGACACGACAATGCCGTCCGTCCCCGCAGCGATGACGGGGCCGGTTTCGGAGAAGATGCTGAGGTTCACCGTGGCGACGACGTTGCTCGGATTGCTGAGGGTGACGAGAGTGGTGCGCCCGGTATTGGTCGCACCGCCGACCAGCCAGCTATCGCTGCTCGGCTCCGCGCACTCCGCAGCCGCAAGCCCGACGAGATCGCCGGATGAGACCGCCTGCACCTGGCTGCCCGAGAGCAGCGGCAGCAGCGATGAGCTGGTCGATCGCGGAGGAAGCGTGAGCAGGTCGGGCGCGACGCCCGTGGTGCTGTCGGTGGAGGTCAGCGGCGCACGAGTAGCCTTGCCCGCCGACTGGCTGTAGCGCACCTCCGGCTTGCCGACGGAGGAGACCGCGGTCGCTGCCTGCCCGGCATCGTCTCCGAGGCGCAGTAACGGCCCCGCGCATACGCGTTTCTGGGGGGATGCCACGGGCGTGACGAGCCGGGAGACCGGCGTCACCTGATGACTCGGCAACGGCACAAGAATTGCCGCACCGATGGTGACAGCCGCGACTCCAACGCCGATCATGCCGGTGAGGATGCGCGCGCCGAGGAGCACGGCGCCACGGGCGGTGCGTGGCGACTTGGCCACCGGCTCGGCGACATCCTCGACCTCGGTGACGTATGCGTGAGTCTCGGCGGGTTCCGTCGGTTCAGTCATTTCAGTCGGTTCAGTCATTTTCACCATCCCCATCGAAGGTGTCGGCCGGCTGCCCGGGGTTGGATCCGCTCACAGTGACGCGTCGCCGACGACGCACCGTGGGGATACCGAGCAGAAGGGTCATGCCGAAGATGATGCCCTGGCCGACCAAAATGAGGCTGCCGAGAGCGGTATCGGTGTTGCCCACCGTGGCGATCGTCTTCTCGTTCGGCAGTCCCTCGAACCGCCAGAGCAGCCCGTTGTCGGTGGCGCCGACCGGGGCGAACAGGGCATTGCTGTCGAGAGCCTCAGAGGTGCGTTTGTGCACCCCCGTGTCGTTCGGGGTGAGCAGCACGAAACCGATCGACAGTTTCGTGAGTTCCGAGCCCGCGTCGAATCCGCTGCGCGAGGCCAGGTTTCCCGCAACCGTCGCCACGCGACGCGAGGTCGGATCCGAGAAGGCGGATGTCGCGGCGAGGGTCGACTGGTCGTCGAGCGTTGACCCCGACCCCCGTTGCACCGTCGCGGAGAGGCTTCCGCCGGGCTGGGGCGTGAGCACCAGGGTGCCGACATCGGGATGCTGCTCCGCTTCAGCAGTGACCACCGCGGGCAGGATACGGGCGCCCGCCTGAACGGGAGTCGTCTTGAGCAGCACGCTGCCGAGCATCGGAAGCACAAGCAGGGTGGCGGTGACCGCGGTGAGAATTCCCACCGGAACGGCGAAACGACCGAGGGCATCCAGCGCGATCAACACACTGGCGACGAGCCCGAGCCAGAAAAGGCTGAGACCGGAACCGGTCCAGACCGGCACCGCGACCGATCCGAGGTGCGAGACCTGCAGGTGCGATGCCGCGACGGCGGTTACGAACCCGAGAAGCGCCATGATCATCGACGGAATGGCCCGTCGCGACCCCGGAACGAAGAGTGACAGCAACGCGAGCGCTCCGACCGGCAGGAGGAGGGCGGCGACGATGATGCTCGCCGAGACCCCCGGCAGACCGAACGATTGCACGACGCCCGCCCAGCCGTCGAGGCCGTCCTTCCCGTGCACACCGTTGGATGCCGAGAGCAGCGCGAGATGCAGGGCCGATCCGGTTGCCGTTGGCGCGGGCACTCCAGGGTCGGCAAACAGCGCGAGCGGATTGCCGCGCAGCACCTGCTGCACGACCAAGGGAGCGAACAGGGCGATCGCCGGAACCGGGATGCCCAACAACCGATGCACGCTCTTCGGCCGGGCCACGATCCAGGCCAGCAGGGCGATCACGAGCGCCGGCACGAGGCTCGGAGTGGATACCGCGATAGCCGCGAAGAGTAGCGCGGCTCCCGCGGAGGCGGCCCACGATCGCGGAGCATTCAGCACCGCGAGCACGAGCCAGGGCAGCAGCAGGTGGGCGATCACGGCCCCGAGGTGCCCTCCGCTGAGAGCGCCGGTGAGCGGAGGGGCGATCGCCCAGAGAAACGCGGCGAGCGCGGGCAACGACGCGCGCGTGCTGAGCCGCCTCGCGGCGAACCATGCCCCGAGCGCGGCGAGCGGGAGAGCGAGCAGATAGACGAGCACAAGGCTGAACGAGGGCGACCAGAAAGTGATCGAACCGAGCACGGCGAGGAGATAGCTAAATGGATCGGCGGCCCCGGTGAACCCGATGCCGATCTCGCGCCAGCCATAGCCGACATGCGACCACAGCTGTTGAACGGAGTCGCTCAGTGGAGAGAGTGCCCCGCCCGTCAGGGAGGGCGAGCCCATAAGGGACCCCCACGAAATGAGCCCGATGATGCCGGCGAGAAGCACGACCCACAGTCCACCATTGGTGACGAATCCGGCCCGGGCCTCGGTGACGACGACGGCAGAGTGCGTGCGCTGGGCGTCGCGTGCCTGAGCGCGACGTTCCCGCGCGGCGGCCGGCGGCATCCGCAGCGGTGCGATGGATGCCCAGCCGACCCGCCGGATGCGCTTGAGGCCGCGCCGCGCCACTCTGATGCGACTGCCCCCGAAGGCCGCGGTAAGCGCAGACCCCAGTTCACCGCCGACGGCCCCTGGGCGCTTCGCGAGGAGTTGGCCGATGGCCCTCAGGATGGCGAGCGGAAGCAGCGACAGCCAGTGCAACGGCAAGGCCGCAGCGGGCGCATAGACGAGTCGACGGTGCAGTTGTGCCGCACGGCGGGTGCTCGCGCGGCGTCGATCGGAGACAGTGATTCGCCCGAACATCTCCGGTCCGCCATCGCTCGCGACCTTGGCACCGGGCACGACAACAACTCGGAAGCCGGCCAGTCGTGCGCGCACCGAGAAGTCGAGGGCGGCATCAACGCTTGGCAGCGCGGGGTCGAAGCCGCCGAGTGCGGTCCACAGGGAGCGGCGCACGAGCATGCCGCCAGCGGCGACTCCGAGAACGTCGGAACGCACGTCGTGCTGGGCCTGGTCGAGTTCGCCTTCGACAAGCGCGATCGAGGCGCCGTAATAGGTCATCGTCTCGCCGTATTCGGCGATGACTTCCGGCTGGTCCCAGCGCATGAGCTTTGGGCCGGCCACCGCAACCGAGGGCGCAATCTCCACCGCGCCGAGCAGTGCTTCGAGCGCCGCCGGCTGGGGCGCGTTGTCGTGGGCGAGAAGCCAGAGCCAGTCGTTCACCGACTCCGCGGGCGCCGCCACCGTGAGCGCTCGCGCGATCGCGCTGCCGAAATCGACCTTTCCGGTGGTGGTAACGAATTGGGTGGGCCCGGATGCCGCGAGCAACTCCGCGCTGCGATCTGTCGAGCCGGCATCCACCGCGACAATCGCATCGGGCCGCCTCGACTGGCGAGCGAGCCCCGCGAGGGTTCGTTCGAGGTGCGCCGCCCCCGACCGGGCAACGAGTATCACCGTGACTCTCGTTTGCATCCTGTCGAGACTAAGCGCGCTCCGCGGTCAGTGGGGCGTGACACGCACGGCAGGCCAAACCCGGTGGACGACTGGCGCTCGTCTCCATCGAGCCACCGTCCCCCCTCCCACAAGTCGCCGTCCCCGTCCTCCCCACAAGTCGCCGTCCCCCTCCCGTTTTTCCGACCACCTCCCCCATGAGTCGACGTCCCCTCCCGTTTTTCCGACCACGTCCCTGTTCACACAGAGTGGTGGTCGGAAAAACGGGAGATGGATGCCGCGGGTGACGCCTACGCGCGCCGACGCAGACGGGAGATGGATGCCGCGGGTGACGCCGAACGCGCGCCGACGCGGGCGGGAGGTGGATGCCG
>ENA-OFCI01001443-OFCI01001443.1-metagenomes-genome-assembly--contig:-NODE-1443-length-10453-cov-2.494037_pt1 | contig 10453 bp, 9 predicted proteins | sample MGYA00153391_OFCI01 | MGnify analysis MGYA00153391 | reverse complement strand
GTCCTGCACCGAGAGACCGTGACGCGCGGCCTCCTCGCGGTTGACCTCGAAGTCGATGTAGAAGCCACCGGTCGAGCGCTCCGCGAAGGCGCTGCGCGTGCCGGGGATGTTCGACACCGCGTGCTCGATGTCGATCGCCGCGCGCTCGATCGACTCGAGGTCGTCGCCGAAGACCTCGATCCCTAGTGGACTGCGGACTCCGGTCGCGAGCATCTCCGTGCGAGTCTGGATGGGCATCCACCAGATATTGGGCATGCCTGGAAAACGCAGCTTCTCGTTCATGTCGGCGATGAGTGCGTCCCACGTCATACCGGCACGCCACTCGGTTCGCGGCTTCAGCACGATCGTGATCTCGGCCATCCCGAGTGGCGCGGGATCCGTCGCCGACTCGGCGCGACCTTCTTTGCCGAAGACACTCGAGACCTCGGGGAACTTCTTGATCTCGCGATCCATCGCGGCGAGCAGCACGGTCGCCTCGTTCTCCGACATGCCCGGCGGCGCCGTGGGCATGTAGAGGATCACGCCTTCATTGAGTGGCGGCATGAACTCGCTTCCGAGCCGAGAAAAGGCCGGAACGGTGAGTGCCACCGCGAGCACGGCAACCACAACTACCTTCCACCTCTCATTGACGACGAACCGAACGACGGGCGCATATGCGGCGGTCAGGAGGCGGTTGATGGGGTTCTTGTGCTCGTCGTGAACCTTTCCTCGAATGAGGAGGACCGCGAGCGCAGGTGTGAGCGTCACCGCGAGGATCGACGCGAACCCTATGGAGTAGGTCTTGGTAAATGCGAGCGGCTTGAAGAGACGCCCCTCGTTGGCCTCGAGTGTGAAGACTGGGAGGAACGAGACCGTGATGACGAGCAGCGAAAAGAACAGGGAGGGTCCTACCTCCTGCATTGCGCGAATGATGACATCCCGCCGCGGCTCCTTCTGACCGCTCGCCTCCCATCCCGATAGCTTGGTATGGATATTCTCGATCATGATGATGGAGGCGTCCACCATCGCGCCGATCGCGACCGCGATGCCGCCGAGCGACATGATGTTCGCGGTGAGATGCTGAGCGTCCATGGGAATGAACGCGAGCAGCACGCCGATGGGCAGAGTGAGAATGGGAATGAGAGCGCTCCGAGCGTGAAGCAGGAAGAGGAAGATGATGACGCTCACCACGATCATCTCCTCGATCAGCGTGTGCTCGAGCGTGGCGACGGACTCCTCGATCAGCTGGGACCGATCGTAGGTCGTCACGACGTGCACGCCCTCTGGAAGGCTCGGCTCGAGCTCCGCGAGTCGCGCTTTTACGGCGTTGATCACGGTGAGCGCGTTCTCTCCGTACCGCATGACTACGACGCCTCCGGGGGCCTCGCCCTCGCCGTTCAGCTCGGTTACGCCGCGGCGAATGTCGGGGCCGATGCTGACTTGGCTGACGTCGTGAACGTGAACTGCAACGCCGTTCGACACCTTGATAGGTGATAGTCCGATGTCGTCTGTCGTCTTGATGTAGCCGCGACCGCGGATCACATGCTCGTGACCGGCTATCTCCAGCACTCGGCCGCCGACCTCCTCGTTAGAGGCGCGAACTGCGCGGACGACTTCCTCCATCGTGACGCCGAACGCGAGCAGCTTGGTGGGGTCGACGTTGACTTGGTATTGCTTGACGAACCCACCCACGCTCGCGATCTCGGCGACGCCATGTACGCTCGCGAGTGCGTAGCGGATGTTCCAGTCTTGGAGGGCGCGTAGCTCTTGGAGGTCATGCTTGCCGCTCTTGTCGACGAGGGCGTACTCGAACACCCAGCCAACCCCCGTGGCGTCTGGGCCAATCGTGGAGGTGACCCCCTGCGGGAGCTTGCTACGAACGGAGCTCAAATACTCGACGACCCGAGACCGTGCCCAATAGATGTCCGTGCCGTCTTCGAAGACCACATTGACGAAAGACATGCCAAACATCGACTGTCCTCGCACCGCCTGCACTTTGGGGGCAGACACGAGCGCCGCGGAGATCGGATAGGTGATTTGATCCTCGACGAGATCCGGGCTCTGTCCCATCCACTCGGTGAAGATGATGACCTGTACGTCTGATTGATCCGGAATCGCGTCGAGCGGCGCGTGCTGGAGCGACACCCATCCCCACGCCGCGAACGCCGCGACGAGGAGGATGGTGAGAAACGGCCGGTTTGCGGACGCAGCGATGATGCGCGCAATGACTCCGAGTGGCTTCTCCTCACTCATCGCGCGGACTCTTGCGAACGAGGTCCATTCCACACTTGGGGCATTTGCCCGGCGTCGGACTCTGCACTTCTGGGTGCATTGGACACGTGTAGGTGCTTGGCGAAAGGGCGACACTCGTGCTGGCGTCCGGCGTGGAGTCGTTCTCCCAGTACTTCGAGGCGGTGCTGATTCGAGCCTCCGCTGCGATCAGAAACGCCCCCGAGACGACGACCACATCCCCTGGATGAAGACCGGAGAGGACCTCGACCATGCCCTCCGACTCCATGCCGATCCGTACTTCTAGCGGTTTGAAGTGACCTTGACCCAAGTCCACGAACACGAGGCGACGCGGTCCGGTATAGACCAATGCAGCAACGGGGATCTGGATGCGACTCCCAAGGTCTGCGGAGAGCGTCACGGTCGCGACCATACCTGGATGAAGCTCTAGGTCCTTGTTCGCAAGCTCCACCCGCACGCGACCCGTGCGCGACTTGGGATCTATGGCTGGATAGACATATGCAACCTTCGCGTCGTAGGTGCGTCTGTCAACGTGGTCGAGCGTGACGTCTGCGCGCTGGCCCGTGTGAACATTCACCAAGTCTGCTTCATAGACCTCCGCCTCTACCCATACTTTGCTCAGAGCCGCCATGCGATACAGACGCATCCCTGGCTCGACCGACGCGCCCTGGACGACGTTCTTCTCGATGACGACGCCGCTAGCGGGCGCGGCGAACGTCACGTTCTCCATGGGAATGCGGCTCTTTGCTATCGCGTCCACCTGCGCGTCACTCATGCCGAGGAGGTGAAGTCTCTGTCGGGAGGCCGAGGCAAGCCCATCGATGGTGACGCCAGCGTCTAGCGGTCTGCTCGCTAGAAGGAAGTCGCGCTGTGCCTCGTAGAGCTCCGGACTGTACAGTTCGAAGAGGGCTTGGCCTCTAGAGACGTGCTGCCCGGTTTGATTGACATAGAGCTTCGTAATCCAGCCACGCACCTTGAGGTTCACCTCGGTCTGCGACGACTCGTCATAGCTGACCTCACCAAACGCGCGGAACGTGCGACGCATGGGCGACTCTGTGACGATCGTCGTTCGTACGCCTATGAGTTGACGGCGCGTGTCGTCCACCGAAACGATGCCTTGCGCTTGCTGATCTCGCGTAACGGCGACGAGAGACATTCCGCAAATAGGGCATGATCCTGGCGCCTTCTCGTTCACGAATGGGTGCATCGGACACGTGTAGTGGTCGATGTCCTCCGAGACCGGGCTCGCGGCGGACGTGGCGACTTTGGTAGGGGCCTCTCCGCCGAACCACGCGACCAGCGGCCTCCGAAACCAGAGCGCCGCGACAATCAAGGCACAGGCAAGCGCGATTGAGGTGAGTGTTCGCCGAGACTGCTTGGGACTCTCGGCACTCATCGCGCAGCCCCCCGACCGCTCGGGCCGGGCATTCGCCCCATCGCGTAGTCGAGCTCCGCCGCGCGTCGGTCTATGTCCGCACTCGCGCGTTCGGCGTCCAGCTGAACGCTTCGAAGGTTGCGCTCGGCTGCGATGACGGTCGCAAAGTCATTGCGTGAAGTCGCGAACCCCGAACGTGCGGCGTCGACTTGTGCATGAGCAATAGGTGTGAGCTTCTCTTCGAGTAGCCGCTCGAGATGACGAGCTTCTTCCAATCGCCTGGTAGCAATGGTGACGGCCGTTCGTGCTTTGTCGCCGAGCGCCATGACCTGAGCCTCATATCCGACGCGCTCGGCTTCGGCCTCGTCGACCGCGCCTGCGCGATGTCCGAGCTCGATGGGAAGTGTGAGACCCAACCCCACCATCCAGCGGTGCTCGGGCATGTCCCACATCGAGTTGTAGGTGGTGGACAAGGTCAAGTCTGGCACCCAATCGCGCCGCGCGCGGTCAGCGCGAGCCACCGCCGCGAGCGAACGAGAGTGAGCGGCCCTTATGTCTGGCCGATCGTCCGCGAGGTGTCCCGATATGGCGTCTGGCGATCGAAGCGTTGCAGGTGGTGGTGGAAGCGGTGCCTCTGGGTCTCGATGCAGCAGCTCGTTCATCTGGGCCACGACCACATCGCGGTCCGTGGACAGCATGATGGCGTCATGCTCGAGATGCGCGAGCTCCGCCTCTGCGGCGATGGGATCGGCAATCGAAGCGCGTGCGGCCTCGAGCTGAATGAGCGCGTCCGCCTTTAGGTCGCGAACGAGCGCCGCGTTCTGCACATTGATCTCCAGTGATCGCGCGACGAAGAAATAGTCGTCGTACAAGACCGCTGCTGCGAGGGCGAGCTCGCGACGCGCTTGTTCGAAGTCCGACTTCGCGGCGTCGGCGTCATACTTCGCGGCATCGTCTTCGAGTATGAGCTTGCCCGGCCAAGGGAGCTGCTGGCTAATCATCGCTTGAAACCCGAGGCGTGCATTCGTGGACGCTATGGACAGTGGAGCGAGTTGAAACTCCACGGCTGGGTCTTGCAATGCGCCCGCGCGCCGGACGCGCGCGAGTGCCCCCTTCCACGCTTGGCGCGCCATTTCGAGGGATGGATTGCGATCCAGCACCAGCTGCACGAACGCTACCCGTTTCAGCTCGCTACCTAACGACGCGAGGTCAGGCGCAGCAGGCGGCGGCGGCGCGGAGCGATCGGCCTCCGCGCGCATCTCGGAGAGAGAGAGAGTATGGGTCGTTGCACAGCCACTGAGCAGCGCGGTTGCTAGTACGCAGACCGCCAATTGAATGGACGAGTCCATGATGTATTTCCTTCTTTTTCACATGGCGCAAGCGCGCTCATGCAACTCGAGGCCACGAACATCGACGGCATCGGCCGCCAATGGATCAGCAGACGAGGCTCGCCCTCGCCGCTGTGCTCAAGTCAGAAGCACCATGAGGTGGGTATGGAGTCGTCCCGATCGCTTTGGTGGGGGTCGCCACCGCACGTGGTCTGCCATCACCGCCGAATGCCGACGAGCGACGGTCAAGTCGTGGTCTGCGTAAGTGGAGGCTGGGGTCACGGCGACGAGTCGCGCGTCCGCGATGCCCTCGAATCGGGTGAGCGCGCCTTGCTGCGCAGCCGGCATGATGACGATCGCGCAGCAGTCGGTGTGCGTCTGCTGGACCTCGTCGGCGCGACGCAGAATCCGAGCTGCGCTTGCCATGCAAGGGTCTGCCGAGAGGGCACCCATCGCTTTGCAATAGAAGTAGCGGCGCTCACTTTGCGCGAGGCTCACGAGCAGCGCGAGCACGGTGACGACCGCAACGCAGGCAACTGCCACGCGTTTCGTGATCGCTCTCGATCGCCAGTCTGTGCGCACGAACAAGAGCCTAGCACGAGTCAACGGCGCACCACCTCGCGAGCCCAGGCGCGTCCGCAGGATCATGCCTCAATTTGCTACCTGCGCCCTTGAACCAGCTCAAACGGTGCGCCCAGGTTTTTTCGACTGGAGGACTAGGAGCGCTGAGATGTTTAGGTGTAAGTTGGAAGCTTGAAAGACTACGCGCATCCTGAAGTCTTGGTCGACACCCAGTGGGTGGCTGATCATTTGAACGACCCGGGCGTCCGCATCGCGGAGATCGACGTCGACACCGCCGCTTACCACGAGGGTCATATCGTGGGCGCGCTCGGCTGGGACTGGACCCTGCAGCTGTGCGACACAGTGCGACGCGACATCCTGTCGAAGGAGGCGTTCGAGGGGCTGATGAAGGCCTCCGGCATCACACCGGAGTCGACGGTCGTGCTCTACGGGGACAACAACAACTGGTTCGCCGCGTGGGCCTTCTGGCAGATGAAGATCTACGGCCATGCCGACGTGCGCCTGATGAACGGCGGACGACGCAAGTGGATCGAAGAGGGCCGCGAGATGACCGACGCGCTCCCCGCGCCTACGCCGACATCGTACGTCAGCCAGCGGTTCGATAGCGGGCAGCGCGCGTTCCTCGCCGACGTCCTCGAGACCGTCCGCGCACACGCCGCGAACCTCGTCGACGTGCGCAGCCCCGCCGAATTCTCCGGCGACCTGCTCGCGCCGCCCGGACTGCCCGAGACGTGTCAGCGCGGCGGCCACATCCCTGGCGCATCGAGCATCCCTTGGGGCACCGTGTGCAACCCGGACGGCACGTTCAAGTCATTCGACGATCTCGAGGTGCTCTGTACCAAAGCGAAGCTCTCGAAGGAGCGACCCGTCATCGCCTATTGCAGGATCGGCGAGCGATCGAGCCACATGTGGTTCGTGCTCAAGTACCTCGTGGGCTTCACGGACGTTCGCAACTACGACGGCTCGTGGACCGAGTGGGGCAACCTCGTGAACGCGCCCATCGAGAGGCCCTGAGTGGCAAACGCCCCCGCGAATCCTAGCTATGAGCACAAGCTCGGTCTGCTGGGCGAACGCCCTATTGGCATCACGAGCTACAAAGTGGGCTCGCGCTTCTCGTGCCAGATCGATAACGTCGATCCAGGCGCAGTGATCGGCCGCGCGAGTGGCGCGACGCGCGAGGAGGCCATCGAAACGGCACTCGCGAACGCGGCTCACTCGCTCAAGCTCCAAGACGTCAACGACGCCCTGCGCCTCGCGGTCGAGCAGATCCGACCCGTCAACCGCATCAAGAAGTAGCGCTCGGTCCCGAGCGACCGGCGCGACGCGCGACGAGGCGATCGACACGGCGTTCGCGAACGCGGCTGACTCGCTCGAGCTCCAGGACGCCAAAGACGCCATGCGCCGCACGGTCGAGCAGATCAAGCCGACGACGGACCGCGACAAGAGATAGAGCCTCGAGCGCAGGCTTGATCGCATCACGTCGTTGTGGGCTAGAGGGCCGTCGGACTGAGAGCGGTCTCCGCCATGCGGCGACAGATCGCGAAGGCCATCTCCATCGCCTGGCGATAGTTGAGCCGAGGATCGCACGCCGAGAGATAGTTGGTGTCGAGGTCTGCCTCGGAAATCCCACCACCGATGCATTCGGTCACATCCTCGCCGGCGAGCTCGAAGTGCACTCCGCCGAGCGTCGTACCCAACGCGTCGTGGACGTCGAAGGACGTGCGAATCTCGCCGAGGATGTCGTCGAAGTTGCGCGTCTTGATCCCGTTCACGGTGATCATGTTCCCGTGCATCGGGTCGCTCACCCACAACACACGCCGGCGCTTGCGTTGGATGATCTCGATGAGCGGTGGCAGCTTCTCGGCGACCGCTTTGGCACCCATGCGCACGATGAAGACCATCTTGCCCGGCTCGTCGTACGGATTCAGGACCTTGCAGAGCTCGACCACCTCGTCGGGCGTGGTGTTCGGTCCGAGCTTCACGCCAATGGGGTTCGCGATCCCTCGGAAGAACTCGACGTGACCGCCATCCAAGAGTCGCGTGCGGTCCCCGATCCAAGGGAGGTGCGTCGTGAGATCGTAGTGCGCAGATCGGCGCGGCACGGTGCGCGTCTGCGCCGACTCGTACTCGAGGTGCAGCCCCTCGTGGCTCGTGAAGAACTCCACCTTCCAGAGGTCGTCGAGCATCTGATCGCCGAGCACCTTCATGAACTCGAGCCCTTCGGCGATACGCTTCGCGGTGCGCTGATACTCCGCCTTCAGCTGGCTCGGCAGATCCGCGCGCTCGAAGAACGAGAGATCGAAATACTCGGGGTGGCGCAGATCAGCGAAACCGCCTTGCCCCAGGGCGCGCATGAAGTTGAGCGGGTCTGCGCGGCGGTCCGCCGGAGTGAAGCCCGGTCGGTTGACGAGATCTCCAAGGTAGCTGCGTAGCTCGACGCCGTTTCGCGTCTCGGTGGGCTTCGATCTCGGCTTGGCGTACTGGCCCGCGAGCCTGCCGACGCGGATGATCGGCCTGCGCGCGCCGGGCACCAGCACGAGCGACATCTGCAACAGAATCTTCAGCTTGTTGGTGATGACGGACGGATTGCAATCACCGAACGTCTCCGCGCAGTCACCGCCCTGCAAGAAGAACCGCTTGCCCAGCTGCGCGTCGGCGATCAGCGATTTGAGTCGCTCGACCTCCCAAGACGTCACGAGCGGCGGCAGCGTACGGAGCTTGCGCACGACCTCTTCGAGCTCTGCGGGGTCCTCGTACTCGACCTGCTGCTGGGTTGGCCGGGTGCGCCACGAGTCCAACGTCCATGCCGAAGACTTCCGCTCGGCTCCATCGCCGAGGGCCGCACTCGTGGTCTGGAACGTCAGCATGATGACGCAGTCCGGGCCGAGTTGGAGCTGGTCGCCGTCGTGAACACGCTTTCGACCGTAGACCCGCTGGCCGCCCAGGTGAGTGCCTTGGGCGCTGCTCATGTCCTCGATGTCGATGCCGTCCGCGTGACGAACGAGCCGGGCGTGCAAGCGCGAGACGCCGTTGCTGTCGATGACGACGTCGCAGTCGGTCCCGCGGCCGATGAGGGTCTCGTTGCGATGGACGTAGAACGTCGCGCCGAGCGACGCCCCCCGCACGACGACCAAGCAGGGCACCGTGTTGGCGTCAGGGCTCGTCGCGCTTTTGGTCATCTTCGCGTCGGCTACTTGAACGTCCTCGTCCAAGCGGGGAGGGCGTCCGCTCATTGACGCGAAGTTACCACGCCGACACGACACGAAGCCGGTTTTTGCTTTGGATCCGGGAGCGCGTAACGATCCCGCGGGCGTTGCTCAGGCGGATTTTGGCGCAATCCGCTCGCGGAGCGCCAGAGCGAGAACTGCGAGCAAGTTGTCCAAAGCAACGGGCTTCGCGATCGCGTAGGGAGTTCCCATCTTCGCGGCCAGCAAGGCCAGATCAGATCTACCCGACCAGAGCACGATCGGAATCCTTTCTTCGCCCACCTCGTGGAGCATCATCTTGTGAGCCATTGCGGGTCCCCCAAGCACTGGCATGTCGACGTCGAGCAAGAGCGCGTCTGGAAGTTGCTGCGACGACCGAAGAACCTTGAGCCCTTCCTCACCAGTCCGCGCTGTCCGAACGAAGTAGCCGTGCGCTCTGAGCATATTCGACAGGATCTCTACGAGATCAAAGTCGTCGTCGACGATGAGGAGCCTCGAGGTCATGCTCCGCCTGCGCGGCCCCCCTTGCTGCCAGATATCTTGGTAGTCCACCACCTCGGGCAGCCTGGCCCGACTGAGCGAAGCGCAGAGCTGGTCCAAGAAGACCGGAAGCCCATGAGACTCGGCTCTCCCGGAGAGAGGAGGGCTCCTCGAGTCGACACGCGCTTTCGCCCTAGCGAGGATTGCTTGGCGATTGATGGCAATGAAGTTGCGGAGCATGGCGACAGGTGGGTCTGCGGTGAGAAATGCGTTTAATTGGTTAGTACTGGCCGCCGATGGTGAAGAACAAACGCGGGCTCCCATCGAGCGCATCGGCGTAGCTGTCTCCTAACTCCTTGATGGGTAGGCCTTTCACGATTCGCACGAGCATCCGCTCGTCGACGTCGCTTTCCGGACTCGATGCGGTCTTTGCGGTCTCCTTCGAGAGCGCAGTACCCGAGACGCTCAGTGTTTCCCTTTTCATCGTTGGTTTGCCTTGATGCGAGAACCGGACCGACGCTTGCTCACGATGCGTTTTTGCGCGCGCGCGGCCGATTCCTTCGACTGATGGTGTCGCAAGGGAGTTCGCCGAGTGACCGAAGCGAGGCGTCGAGGCGTTTTGACTCAGATTCGACGCGAATGACACATAGGGACGCGAGTGCGGCGACGATGAATCTCCTGTTCACCTCGAATTCACGCGATTTCGAGAGGCCTGCAACATGCACTGCACCGATTGTGACTTCAATTGACGTCGCCTTAGGCGACCGACAACAACTGAGTGAGAGGAGGAGGCTGATGGACGCTTCGGGCGCACTTGTTTTTGTGGAACCGGGCGGCGACTGGCCTTTTGCTGTCGAGGTCGCTGCGCTCGACGTTGTCGCTTTTGCCCAGATACGCGGAGAGCGCGACGAAGTCATGCTCGCGCGAGCCTCAGAACGTGCTGCGAGGTCGTCGGTCGAAGTCGTGATCCTCGCGTGCAACTCCGAGCACGCCGCCCCCGCCGTCCGCCGTCGGACTGCGCTGGCCGAGGCGCTCGTTCCGTCGATTGTCGAATCACGGCACGGTAGATTGGTATTGAGTGCTTGCGAGGGGGCGTCGCGCGCGTTGAAACGCGCTCTGCTCGCGTTAGCGTCTACACTCGACGAGTCGCTGGTTGGAAGCTCGACTATCGTGTCGGTGCTCATCGGCGGACACGTTTGGTCTGGCGATTGGAGTTGTCAGCGCGCTCTCTCGCCGAGGCTGGTGAAATCTTG
>ENA-OFCI01001442-OFCI01001442.1-metagenomes-genome-assembly--contig:-NODE-1442-length-10457-cov-3.512594_pt1 | contig 10457 bp, 7 predicted proteins | sample MGYA00153391_OFCI01 | MGnify analysis MGYA00153391 | reverse complement strand
GGCGCGACGGCGCTCAAACAGGCAGCCGAGCACGACCCCGACCTCGTCGTGCTCGACGTGATGCTTCCGGACATGGACGGCTTCACCGTCACGCGCAAGCTGCGCGGCTCCGGAAGGCTGCTGCCGATCGTCTTCGTCACGGCCCGGGACTCGCTGGAGGACAAGATCAAGGGACTGACCGTCGGCGGCGACGACTACGTCACCAAGCCGTTCAGTCTCGAAGAGGTCATCGCCCGGATCCGCGCCGTGCTACGACGGACCAGAGGCGAGCAGGACGACCACGCGACCCTGCGTTTCCATGACGTCGAGCTCGACGAGGACACCCACGAGGTCCGGCGCGGCCGGCGACTCATCGAGGTCTCCCCGACCGAGTTCAAGCTGCTGCGCTACCTCATGCTCAACCCCAACCGGGTGCTGTCCAAGACGCAGATCCTCGACCACGTCTGGGACTACGACTTCCGCGGCCAGTCCGGCATCGTCGAGTCCTACATCTCCTACCTTCGACGCAAGATCGATGTCGAGGAGCCTGCCCTCATCCAGACCAAACGAGGAGTCGGATACGTCCTTCGCCTGCCACCAGAGCCCTCATGAGCTGGCGAGACATGGCCAGACCCAGCACCTGGTTCCGAAGCTCCACCGGGTCAGCAGGCACCCGGGCGTCCTTCCGTGTCGGGGCGCTCCCCCTGCGGGTGCGGCTGGTCGCCCTCCTCGTGCTGTTGCTGCTGGTCGCCCTCACGCTCACCAGCGTTGCCACCAGCGCAGTGATGCGCCGGCAGCTGATGGACAGCACGGATAGTGAGCTGCGGGCGGCCGCCCGCCCCACCGCGTCGCAGGTTCTGAACTATTATCTCGGTCACCGTGGCGACAGATTCCCGACCAACTATGCAGTGAAGTTCATGCCCGCCAACGGAAGCACGCCTCTTGAGGTCCTTCCAACAGGCGTGGCGCTCCACCCCGACATCCCGACGCTGCCCGTGAACGACCCACGAATCGAAAACGGGACCCTGTTCACCGTCCAGTCCACCAACGGTGACATGCGCTGGCGGGTGATGCCAGGTCAGCTGGTCAATGGCGAGGCGACCTTCGCCGTAGCCGTGCCATTGCGTGGCGTCGACACGACGGTCCAGCGCATGTTGAGCTTTGCCATCCTGATCGGCCTGGTCGTCATCTTCAGCTGTGCGATCGTCGGCTGGTACGGCGTGCGTCGTGCCTTCCGGCCGCTCACCCAGATCGAGGACACCGCTGCTGGCATCGCGGCGGGCGACCTGACCCGGCGCATCCCGGAGGGCACGGCCAACGACGAGGTCGCGAGCCTGTCACGTTCGCTGAACGCGATGCTGGCACAGATCGAGCAGTCCTTCGCCGTTCGCGAGGCCTCCGAAGAACGAATGAGCCAGTTCGTGGCCGACGCCTCGCACGAGCTGCGCACCCCACTGGCCGCGGTGAGAGGGTATGCCGAGCTGTTCCGCCAGGGGGCTGTCAGCAAGCCCGACGACGTGGCCGGCGCGATGCGCCGGATCGAGGACGAGTCCATCCGGATGGGCGGGCTGGTCGAGGACCTGCTCCTGCTCACCCGGCTCGACACGAGGCGTCCGCTCGAGAGGGGAACCGTCGACCTCACCGTCCTGGCCGCTGACGCGGTGCAGGATGCCCGGGCCCTCGACCCCACCCGGCATGTGCGGCTGATCGGGCTGTCGGGTGACCTGGAGCCAACCACTATCGAAGGCGACGAGGCCAGATTGCGTCAGGTTGTGACCAATCTCGTTGGTAACGCTGTCAATCACACTCCTTCAGGCACCGACATCGAGATCGCCGTCGGCAGCGTCCCTGGTTGTACCAAGCTCGAGGTTCGCGATCACGGGGAGGGCGTCGACCCCGTCAAGGCCCGCAGGGTCTTTGAACGGTTCTACCGCACTGACCCCTCCCGCGGTCGGGGCAACGGCGGTGGCAACGGTCTGGGCCTGGCAATCGTCGCCGCCATCGTCCGTGCCCACGGCGGCCAGGTGGGAGTGGCTGCCACACCCGGTGGGGGCGCGACCTTCATCGTGGAGCTACCCACAGCAAACTCCCAGTCAGTGCCCAGCCTCGTTTGATGCGCTTGGTATTGGGTTGGTCTCAACAACACATCAAGGAGATTCCGATGACGCAACAGCCTCCGCCGCAGTCACCTCAACCACCTGAAGGTGCGCCCGAGACCTCTGCGACCGAGCCCACCGTGCAACTGCCCGGTGCCACCGAGCCCACCGTGCAGCTGCCCGTCGAACCGGAGCCGACTGCCCCCGTGCCCTCTGTAACTGAGCACCCGGCGCCGCTCGGATACGACCAGACGCAGGAGCAACCGCTCTGGTATGACACAACGAAGGAGCAGCTGCGGCATCCGTCATACCCGCCTGCGGCCTCATATTCTCCGACTGAGCCGCGCCCTCCTGTGTTGACGCAGCAGGGCACAGAGCTCGCTCAGCCGGCCAAACCCCGCAGGTTCACCGAGCTCGTGATCGTCGCAGCCCTCGCGGCGGTGCTCACGAGCGCCGGCACCTATGCACTGACGCGAGACGACGTCGCCGCGTCACCACAGGTACAGTCCCGGTCCAGCGCGACCACCGCTGCTGCGCCGGTGGCCCAGGCCAATGCGGATGCTCCCAACTGGGCCGTCACCGCCGCCGCTGTTTCGCCCAGTGTGGTGGCCATCACCGTAACCAGCGGCCAGGGCGGCGACCAGGGATCGGGCGTCATCTTCGACACCTCTGGCCACATCCTGACCAACAACCACGTCGTGGCAGGGGCCGGACAGGGCTCGCAGATCACCGTCACCCTCAACGACCTGCGGACGTATGACGCGACCGTCGTCGGCACCGACCCGTCCACCGACCTGGCCGTCATCAAGCTGACCAACGGTCCAAAGGACCTGAAGGCCATCACGCTTGGCGACGCGAACGTCATCAAGGTGGGCGAACCCGTCATGGCTGTCGGCAACCCTCTCGGGCTCGCCGGAACCGTGACCACCGGCATCGTGAGCGCGCTCAACCGGCCCGTGACCACGTCGGACCAACAGCAGACCAACCCCTTTGGACAACAGTCTGCCGCCAGCTCGGTCGTCACCAACGCCATCCAGACCAGCGCCGCGATCAACCCCGGCAACAGTGGAGGCGCCCTGGTCAACGCCGGCGGCCAGCTGATCGGGATCAACTCGTCCATCGCCTCGCTGGGGTCTTCCAGCGGATCGTCATCCCAGAGCGGCAACATCGGCATCGGCTTCGCGATACCGGTCGATCAGGCCCAGTCGATCGCCAACCAGCTGATCACGTCCGGCACAGCCAAACACGCCTACCTCGGAGTCAGCTCCAAGGACGACGTCGTGACCGACGGGTCCGCCAAGCGCGCTGCCGCCGTCGTCGTCAACCTCGTCGCCGGCACTCCTGCCGACAAGGCCGGGCTGCAGGCCGGCGACGCGATCATCGCCATCGACGGCAAGGCCATCGACGGATCCCTCTCGCTTGTCGCCCAGGTACGCGAGCGCACCGTGGGTGACAAGGTGATCGTCGAGATCGTGCGTAACGGTCAGAAAAAGGACCTCACCGCCACCCTCACCAGCAAGCCCACCGCCAACCGGTAGCGCCAACCGGTCTCCTCCGCCTACCGCGCTACCGGCATATGTCTTCCGCGGGCTAGGCTGCTCGGCTCACCCCCTGCACCTGCCCGCGGAAGGCATTTGTCGTCATGTCTGTTGCCCAGGAGCTCAAGCACGAGCGTGACTACCTCGCCCATGCGCGCGCCGAGCTCACCCGGATGCGCGAGCAGACGCTTTCGTTGGAGGCCCATGGCGGCGACCGGATATCGAGCGAGTTCCTGGCAGCAACGTTGTACCGCCGCGCCCAGTCCCTGATCGACGACCCGACCACCAGCTTGTTCTTCGGCCGGATCGACCAGTATCCCGGCGACGCCCAGCACCCAGAGCGCTGGTATATCGGGCGACGCCACGTGGCCGACTCCCATGGCGACCCCGTTGTCATCGACTGGCGGGCCGACGTCTCGACGGCGTTCTACCGCGCCTCCCGGGCCGAGCCGATGGGCGTGAGCCTGCGTCGCCGCTTCGGTATCGACCGTGGTCAGCTGACCACCTTTGAGGACGAGCGGCTAGATCGGGGGGATGGTGACCCCGCGACAGCCGGGTCCGTATTCCGGAGCCAGATCCTTGCCGGCGAGATCGAGCGGCCTCGGGTGGGACCAATGCGCGACATCGTCGCGACGATCCAGCCTGAGCAGGACGTTATCGTGCGGGCCGATGTCACGACAACGGTCTGCGTCCAGGGGGCCCCGGGCACCGGCAAGACTGCAGTCGGGCTGCACAGGGCAGCGTGGCTGCTCTACGCCTTTCGCGAGCGCCTGGCTCGCAGCGGCGTCCTCGTCATCGGTCCGAACCGCGCCTTCCTCGACCACATCGGCGCCGTGCTCCCGGCTCTCGGCGAGGTCGAGGTCCGTCATTGCACGATCGACGAGCTGCTCGCATCGGTACCCGTTCACGGCATGGACAGCGTCGAGACGGCCATGCTCAAAGGAGACTCGCGCTTGGCGGAGATCATGCGGACTGCGGTCTGGTCACATGTGAGGACACCCACGGTCCCATGTGTGCTGCCGCGCGGCGCGCACAGATGGCGCGTGCCGGCATCCGAGGTCGCCGCGATCGTGCAGGAGCTGAAGACCCGCGGCGTGAGGTACGACGCCGCGCGACAGATGCTGCCGCACCGGCTGGCCCACGCAATCCTGTTGCGGATGGAACAAGCCGGCGACTCCCCCGACGACCGCGTTCAAGATGCAGTCGCACGATCCGCTGCGGTCAGAAGATACGCCGGCCAGGTGTGGCCGGCGCTCAACGCGAAGGCGGTCCTGTTCAGCCTCCTCTCGGACGCCGCTGCCCTGGAGAGTCATGCCGCCGACGTCCTCAGCGCACAGGAACGCTCAACGCTGCTGTGGGACAACCCTCCTGGCAGCCGCGGATCGGCACGGTGGTCGCGTGCCGATGCTGCCCTGCTCGACGAGATCGGCGACCACCTGCAACGCACACCCAGCCTGGGACACGTCATCCTCGACGAGGCCCAGGACCTCTCGCCGATGCAGCTGCGGGCGGTGGGTCGACGATGCTCAACCGGATCGGCAACGATTCTGGGTGATCTGGCGCAGGGCACGACCCCCTGGGCAACCGACTCCTGGGAAACGTCGCTGGGGCACCTCGGCAAACCCACGGGCCTCATCGAGATCCTCGTCCGCGGGTTCCGGGTGCCTGCAACTGTCATCGACTTCGCAGCCCGGCTGCTGCCCTCAATGGCGCCCGGACTCGACCCGCCGGTGTCGGTGCGAGACAACCCCGGCCGCCTCGAGATCCTCCGCGTGGACGCCGCCTCGCTGTATGAACGCGTGGCGACATCTGTTGCCGAGTACGCCAGCGAGCCCGGCTCGGTCGGTGTCATTGCGCCGGACGCTGCGGTGAAGCTGGTCTCGAGAGCATTGTCCGTCAGGGGAATTGACCATGGGGTGCTGGGCGCCGACCACGGAGACGTCGACCATCAGGTGGATGTCATTCCGGCCACCGTCGCCAAGGGGTTGGAGTTCGACAGAGTCATCGTCGTCGAGCCATCCGCCATCGCAGCAGCCGAGCCCGACCAGCGCACAGGGCTGCGCCGGCTCTACGTCGTGATGACCCGCGCGGTATCCGAGCTCACCGTGGTCCACGCCGCGGAGCTGCCCATCGAGCTAAGCGGCTGACGAGAATGGTGGGCTGAGCGGCTGACAGAATGGTGGTCATGCCTGCCTTGAGGACCTGGTGGAGCCTGGACGTGCGTGCCGTCGCGCCGCAAGCCCAGGACTACGCCATAGAGCGTTCAGGCGCCGACCTGTTGACGCGATGGACCGAGCCGGCCCGCAGGTATCACACGACCAGACATCTGGTGGAGATGTTCTGGGCACTGGAAGAGCTGGAGGCGGTCGGAGAGATCGACGACCGTCAGAGCTCGGTCGCGCGGCTGGCCGCGTGGTTCCACGACGCCGTCTACCGCCCGGGAGCAAGCCATGGTTCCAACGAAGCGGACAGCGCGGCGCTCGCACGAAATCACCTGCTCGAGGTCGGGCTCGAAGATGATGATATCGAGGCCATCGACCGGATGATCCGGGTCACTGCGAACCACGACGCCCACCACGAAGAGCCGCTCGAGGCAGCCTTTCAGGACGCGGACCTGTGGATCCTGTCCGCGCCGGCGGAGCGGTTCGACGGCTACTGCGACCAGGTACGCGAGGAGCATGCAGACCTGCCCGAAGCGGCATACCGGCGCGGTCGGACCACCATCCTCGAGGCATTGCTGCACCGCGACACGATCTATCGCACATCGCACGCGTTGCATCTCTGGGAGACCCCCGCGCGGATCAACCTTGGCCGCGAGCTGGCCCGCCTGCGCGGGTGATCGCCAGCAAAGGCCACCAGAACTCGCTGCTGCAGCGGCGCTCGACCTCTGGCCACAGCACCCACTCGGCGGCGTCGACGTCATTTTCCTGGGGTGCGACAGGCGGCATCACCTCCTCCAGGACCGTCGCGAAGCAGGCGACGTAGTTGCGTCGGTTCGGCCATCGACCTGCCGGTCCATCGTCGAGCGTCACCCGCTCGTAGCCGCACGGAGTCAGCGACCCGGGGTCGATGCGCAGCCCCGACTCCTCCCAGGTCTCGCGGGTGGCACACTCCAGCACGGTCTCGCCCGGCTCGCGGCCACCCGCCGGTCCCCCCCAAGCATCGCGAGCCACCGTGCGCACAAGCAACAGCGCGCCACTGGCGTCGGTGACGAAAACCGCTGCCGCCGAGGTGAACTTGTCAGGAGTCGGCAGGGGGGAGGCGACGACGTGAAGGCTGTGCGCGACCTCGAGATGGGGCAACACATCGCGGTACGCGGCAAGCGGCCGCTCCCCCTTGCGCTTCTGGAACCGAAGCCCGCTGTCACGCAGGAGACGGGCGAGCGTCGTGCCCTCCGTGGGGCGCGCCCCGGCCGCAACGAGCGCGGCATACGACTCCTGGGGCACGTCGAAGTGGTCACCCTCGAACCCTCGGGCAGGTATGCCGGCCTGCGCCGCAAAGGTGCGCAGCTCGTCATACGAGGTGTCGCTGATGAGGTGCGACCAGAGGCGGCCGTGGGCGGGCCAGCGCGGTGGGTCTATCCAGATCGTCATCGGCCGCTCCCTACCTCCATCTTGCCTGCCACCAATGCTTCCACCCGGGCACTGAGGTCGCAGCAATCGACCCAACCAGTCGCCGGGAGCAGCGGTTGGTGCGACTTCACCAGATGGGGGGATACAAGCGACTGGACCGGACAGCCGGCTCGAGCCGTCTCGGATTTCGGCAACGCGAAGGGCGGCTCCCCCTCTCGGGGAAACCGCCCTCTGCGGCGTGGTTCAGAAGCGTGGGCTCAGAAGCCCATGCCACCCATCTCGTCTCCACCCGGGCCTGCCGCAGCGGCCTTTTCGGGCTTGTCGGCGATGACAGCCTCAGTGGTGAGGAACAGCGCGGCGATTGATGCAGCGTTCTGCAACGCCGAGCGGGTGACCTTGGCCGGGTCGATGATGCCTGCGGCGATGAGGTCGACGTACTCGCCGTTCTCGGCGTCAAGGCCCCAGCCGGACGGCAGGTTGCGGACCTTCTCGGCCACGACACCACCCTCGAGACCACCGTTGAAGGCGATCTGCTTGAGCGGTGCCTCGGCCGCGACGCGAACGATGTTCGCACCGGTGGCCTCGTCACCCTCGAGGTCGAGCTTGGCGAATGCAGCGTCGGTGGCCTGCAGCAGAGCTACGCCACCACCGGCGACGATGCCCTCTTCGACGGCCGCCTTGGCGTTGCGGACGGCGTCCTCGATGCGGTGCTTGCGCTCCTTGAGCTCGACCTCGGTGGCCGCGCCAGCCTTGATGACAGCAACGCCACCGGCAAGCTTGGCGAGGCGCTCCTGGAGCTTCTCGCGGTCGTAGTCCGAGTCGGACTTCTCGATCTCGGCGCGGATCTGGTTGACCCGACCCGAGATCTGGTCAGCGTCGCCAGAGCCCTCGACGATGGTCGTGTCGTCCTTGGTGACAACAACCTTGCGCGCATGCCCGAGCGACTCCAGCTCGGTGGTCTCGAGCTTGAGGCCGACCTCCTCGGAGATCACCGCAGCACCGGTGAGGATGGCGATGTCACCGAGCATGGCCTTGCGGCGGTCACCGAAGCCCGGCGCCTTGACGGCGACGACGCTGAGGGTGCGACGGATGTGGTTGAGCACGAGGGTGGCAAGAGCTTCGCCCTCGACGTCCTCGGCAACAATGAGGATCGGCTTGCCAACCTGGCGGACCTTGTCCAGCAGCGGGATCAGGTCCTTGATGCTGCCGATCTTGGAGTTGACGACCAGCACATACGGGTCCTCAAGGACGGTCTCCATGCGCTCTGCGTCGGTGACGAAGTAGGCGGAGATGTAGCCCTTGTCGAAGCGCATGCCCTCGGTCAGCTCGAGCTCGAGACCGAAGGTCTGGCTCTCCTCGACCGTGATGACGCCTTCCTTGCCGACCTTGTCCATCGCCTCGGCGATCATCTCGCCGATCTGACGGTCAGCCGCCGAGATCGAGGCGGTAGCAGCAATCTGCTCCTTGGTCTCGACCTCCTTGGCCATGGCCAGCAGCTCGTCCGAGACGGCCACGACGGCCTGCTCGATGCCGCGCTTGAGTGCCATCGGGTTGGCGCCCGCAGCAACGTTGCGCAGGCCTTCGCGCACCATGGCCTGGGCCAGAACCGTCGCCGTCGTGGTGCCGTCTCCGGCCACGTCGTCGGTCTTCTTGGCAACTTCCTTGACCAGCTCTGCGCCGATCTTCTCGAACGGGTCCTCGAGCTCGATCTCCTTGGCGATACTCACACCATCGTTGGTGATGGTGGGGGCTCCCCACTTCTTCTCGAGCACGACGTTGCGGCCCTTCGGGCCGAGGGTCACCTTGACGGCGTCGGCGAGAATATTCATTCCCCGCTCGAGACCGCGGCGAGCCTCCTCATCGAAAGCGATGATCTTGGCCATTCGGGTGGTACCTCCCACGCGAAACGGATGTGTGACCGGTGGCGCCCGCGACGGACGGACCGGATCCGGCGTACGCCGTTCGCACGCTTTCTCCGGCCCTCACCAGACGGTCAGGATTGTCACTCTCATGGTGAGAGTGCTAACACCATGATTAGCACTCGACCCCCTCGAGTGCAAATGCTCGGGCAGTATGACGGAGCGCGAGGAAGGCATACGGGCCGCTGGCCCTGCTCGCGCCCGCCTGCAGGCAGAAAGGGATAGGGGCTGCTTGCCCTGCTCGAGGGCTCCCTTGATGGGCTGCGCAGCCCCCATCCCTTTCCTTGCTGTATCCCTGACCTTTTCACTGATCAGAACACCGCGGCGGCACCGCGTGTTCGGTGGGTGCAGGTCAGATCTGCATGCCCAGGCGCCGGGCCGAGCGTGCACGCTGACGGGTGGCCCTCAGACGGCGCAGACGCTTGATCAGCATCGGGTCGGCCTCGAGAGCGATCGGGTTGTCGATCAGGGCGTTGAGCACCTGGTAGTACCGCGTCGCGCTCATGTCGAACAGCTCGCGGATGGCCTGCTCCTTGGCACCGGCGTACTTCCACCACTGGCGCTCGAAGCCGATGATGTCGCGGTCACGATCGGTCAGCTCACCCGAGGGCGTGATGACGATCTGTAGTGCTGCTTCCATGGGACCCTCCGGATGTCTGGCCTGCCCGCCCATCGTAGCCCCGCGAATAACATCAGTGTCATTTAGTCGCCGCGACTCGCTCGACGCCGCGCCAAGGTTGCCACAGCGGCCCCAGCCGTCACATCGATCGCACCGTCATGGGGGTCAGGCCATCGTGTCCAGGATCGCGAGGATGTCGTCCTCGGAGGTCATCGGGTTGACGATGGCGAAGCGCGCCACCGTCTCACCGTGGTGCGAGCTCGGCACGACAAAGGCAAACTCCTCGCGCATCATCTCGGCGCTCCACGCGTGGTAGTCCTCGGACTCCCAACCGAGCCGGCGGAATACCAGCACCGACAGGTCGGCCTCTCGCAGCGCCTCGAGATAGGGGCGCCTGGCGATCTCGGCCTCAGCGAACCGGGTCACAGACAGCGTGCGCTCTATCGCCGCGGTATACGCCTTGGTCCCGTGGGCCGTGAGCGAGAACCACAGCGGCAGCCCGCGCGCACGGCGGGTCAGTCCGATCGAGTAGTCGCTGGGGTTCCACTCGGTTCCATCGGTGAGCACATCGAGGTACGACGCCCTCTGGGTGTGGGCTGTGCGGGCCAGGGATGGCTCGCGATACAGCAGCGCGCAGCAGTCGAACGGTGCGAAGAGCCACTTGTGCGGGTCGACGATGAAGGAGTCGGCGTGCTCGATCCCGGCATACAGGGGTCGAACCGTGGGCGCGGCCA
>ENA-OFCI01001441-OFCI01001441.1-metagenomes-genome-assembly--contig:-NODE-1441-length-10458-cov-3.277708_pt1 | contig 10458 bp, 11 predicted proteins | sample MGYA00153391_OFCI01 | MGnify analysis MGYA00153391 | reverse complement strand
CCGCCGAAACCCACCTGGGCTCGACGAACCGCCGGCACCCCACCCAGCCGCAAGCTGGCAGGGTGCCAACCGACAACCGGCGCTGTTGCCAGCCGTTATATAAAAAATCTGCTGCCGTGGCCATCGTCCGTTTTCTTTTCGTTGCTACTCCCTCCCCTGCTCGCCTGGCCCATTGGGGCTGTTGTTGCAGCACTGGCGGCTGCGCGTAGCATCCATCGAAACCACTGGCGGCTTTTTATTGATTTTTTTGGGTTGATGCATTGCCCCGGCCGTTGGTACGTCGCAGTGCACCTATTCGCCTTCCCATTCGTTTCCGTATTTATTATTTCTCTTTTTCATCATGGTTGATTCTCCCAGGCCGATTGGCATCTATTACGAGCACCCTGATTGGTTCAAACCGCTGTTTGCCGAGCTCGACCGCCGGGGCTTTGCCGTTGGATCCGGGTCCGCGTGCACCTCGAGCACGCTCCAGCCGAGCCACGTCTTGGCCGCGACCGGGGTGCTCACTCATGGAAACGTTCGAATCACATTGCCATTGCGCATGATTGCCCCGAACCTCGACACCGACATCGACCGGTTCATAGCCGAGCTGCCCGCTGCGGTGGCCACCGTCCGGGCTCATCTCGGGGCGTCCGGTCTATGACGCAGGTGGATGTCGACGCACGCGGGCTGCGCTGTCCCCTACCCGTGATCCGCCTCGCCAAGGCCGCCAAGAGCGCTGCGGCGGGAACGGTGATCATCGTGCTGGCAACCGACCCTGCAGCCCGTCACGACATCCCCGCCTGGTGCCGGATGCAGGACCATGAGCTGCGCGAGATGAACGAGGTGACCGGGACGTCCTCGCGGGATGCGCCGCAGTCTGCCGATCCGGCATACCTGCGGTTCGTCGTCGTCATCCGTCCTCACCCGTTGAAGGCCTTCGGGGGCGGCACCAGCAAGGCACGCTGGAGCCGTTCGACGTAGTCGCTTCGCCGGACCCCCTGGACCCCCAGGCTCGCCAGATGTGGGGTGACCCACTGCACGTCGATGAGCCGGCGGGGTTCCCCATCTGCGAACACCAGGTCACAGAGGCCGACGAGAGCACACTTGGATGCGTCTGTCGCGTGATGGAACATCGACTCTCCCGCGAAGAGTCCGCCGAGGGCCAGACCATAAAGGCCACCGACGAGCTCTCCGTCTCGCCACGCCTCGACAGAGTGCGCCCATCCAAGCTCGTACAGGCAGGTGTACGCCGCGGTGATCCCGGGGGTGATCCAGCGGCCTTCGCGTGATGGGTCAGCACAGCCCGCCATGACCTGTGTGAATGCCGTGTCGACTCGAATCTCGAAGTGAGGCAGTGACTTTCGCAATGACCGGCTGATCTTGATGTGGCCGGGCAGGAGGACACCCCGCGGGTCCGGGGACCACCATCCGTTCGGCAGGTTGCCGTCCTCGCCCACTCCCATGGGGAACAACCCTGCGCGATAGGCCATCAGCAAGGTGCCGGGCTCGAGGTCGGCACCGACCCCCACGAGGTCGTCCTTTGGCGTGGCGCGGTCGAGGTCCAGCTGCCAGCGTGAGGCCGCAGGCTCGATGGGCATACGAATCAGGCGACCGATCAGGGGCGCGGACAGGTGAGGTGGGGTTCGATCTCCTCGCTCGCCGGCGCACCATAGGCCCGCGCGAACCGCTCGAGGAAACGCCGACGGCCCAGCTCGTACTCCTGGGTGCCGACGGTCTCCACGACGTAGGTCGCCAGCATCGAACCGGTCTGCGCCGAACGTTCATGTCCCAGCCCCCATGCGAGGCCGCTGAGGAAGCCGGCCCGAAAAGCATCGCCCACACCGGTCGGATCAGCCTTGCGGACCTCATTGGCCACAGAGATCTCGAGCGGCTCCTCGCCCCTGGTGGCAATGAGAGCGCCGTTCTTGCCCTTGGTGATGACGCGCGTCTGAACGCGCTTGGCGATCTCGTCGCGGCTCCAACCGGTTTTCTGCTCGGTCAGCGCCGCTTCGTACTCGTTGGTGAACAGGTAGGTCGCTCCGTCGATCAGCTCACGGATCGACTCGCCATCCATGAAGGCCAGCTGTTGGGAGGGATCGGCTGCGAACGGGATGCTTCGGGTTCGGCACTCCTCCGTGTGACGCAGCATGGCCTCTGGGTCGTTGGAGCTGATGACGACGAGGTCCAGTCCCCCGACCCGGGTGGCAACGGGACCCAGCTCGATCTCCCGCGCCTCGCTCATGGCGCCGGCATAGAACGTGGCGATCTGCGCCATCTGGTCATCCGTGGTGCATACGAAACGGGCCGTGTGTCGAGTCTCCGAGATACGCACCGAGTCACAGTCGACGCCGTGGCGCTCCAACCAGGACCGGTATTCCGTGAAGTCCTCCCCAGCCGCTCCCACCAGGATCGGTCGCTCTCCGAGGTTGGCCATCCCGAACGCGATGTTGGCGGCGACACCGCCGCGATGTATCTCGAGGTCCTCGACCAGGAAGGACAAAGCGATTTTGTCGAGCTGATCGACGACCAGGGAGTCGGCGAACCGGCCCTTGTAGGTCATCAGGTGGTCGGTGGCGATGGATCCGGTAAGGGCAACATGCACCCCGGCAACTTACCGCGTGACCTCCCCCAGCCCACGTTACTGGTCAGTGTTACCCGTGAGTATCGGTTCCCATGGTCCCCCGGGCGAAATACGGTAGCTGCATGACAACGTCCACCTACGTCCCTGGGCCCCGTGACGGCATCGACGAGGGCAGCCTCGCCGAGCTCGCGCAGGACTGCCAAGAGGTCCAGGTCGTCGTCACGCTCCCCCGGCCCTGGGTCGCATCGGCATTCGGCCCGATCGATGTCCCAGATGATGCCGCCGCGCTGGTGGACGGACTCGCGGCATACGGCTCATAGTCTGGCCCTGCCCGGCCGTGAACGCGCTGTGGCCGGCAACACCCGTTCGAAGCGGGTGTTGCCGGCCACAGTCAGCTTCGGGTGAAGCTTGCTCTCAGCTCAGCTGAACGAGTCGCCGCAGGCGCATGAGCTGCCCGCGTTCGGGTTGTCGATCGTGAAGCCCTGCTTCTCGATCGTGTCGGCGAAGTTGATCGTCGCGCCGTCGAGGTACGGGGCGCTCATCCGGTCGATGACGACCTCGACCCCGCCGAAGTCAACAACCAGATCGCCGTCAAGGGTTCGCTCGTCGAAGTAGAGCTGGTAGACCAAGCCAGAGCAACCGCCGGGCTGGACGCCCACGCGAAGGCGAAGGTCGTCACGACCCTCCTGCTCGAGCAGGCTGGTGACCTTGGCGGAGGCAACGTCCGTCAGGAGTACGCCATGCGCAGGCTTGCCGACCGCGGTTTCCTCGGCAGCTGCATGCGAGATGCGGGCCTGGGTGTCGTCCTGAACACTCATGTGGTGAATCCTTCATCTGGTTGGTCGAGCATCTGAAATCGAACATGTCGATGATCGCGCGGCAGGCGGTGCAACGGTGCCAACCCGCGGACGCCGGAATGTGTTCCCAACATCACAAGCGTACGTCTTCAGAGTCGCCGAGGGGACCAGGTGGATGCCACGCGTACGGTCCTGGCGCTGAGCGTGCCTGCCGGGTCGGCGAGCGCGGCTGCGATCTGCGCGGGGTTCTCAGCCACGGCGTAGGTCCCGCTGATGCCCAGAGACATGGTGTCGCGACGCCCCACGAGAACCTGACCCGCAATGACCACGGTGGGTTTGGCCTTGGCAAGAGCGGCCGCGGACACGCCAGCCACGACCTTGCCCTGCAGGCTCTGCCAGTCGAAGGTGCCCTCGCCCGTGACGACAAGGTCGGTGACCGCCGCCAGCTCATCGAAGCCAACGGCCTCGAGCACCGCCTCCACCCCGCTCACCCGACGCCCCCCGAGCAGGAGCAGCCCGTACCCCAGACCGCCCGCAGCCCCGGCTCCCGGCACACGGTCCAGTCGCGTCGGCTGGCCGGTGAGCAGGTCAGTCCGGCAGGGAAGCATCGTGCGGATCACCTCGCTGAGGTGCCCCAAGGCGGACTCGAGCTCCTGGGCCATCTCGGGCGTGGCGCCTTTCTGTGGCGCGAAGACGGCACTCGCGCCCTGAAGACCGAGCAACGACGAGTCGACGTCGGTCGCGAGGACGAGGTCGATCGCCTGCATCCGTTCGCGCACCCCGGGAAGGCCCTGCAGGGCATCGGCGGACAGATCCAGGAGCTTAGCGCCACCGACGGCCAGGGCGTCCGCGTCCCCCGATCCAAGAGCCGCGAGCATGCCGGCTCCCCCGTCGTTGGTCCCGCTGCCGCCAAGCCCGACCACCACCCTCGTGGCGCCTTCAGCAACAGCGGCCCCGATCAGCTCCCCGACGCCGTACGTGCTGGTCACCATCGGGTTCCGCTCGCCCTCCGCAAGCAGGTGCAGTCCGCAGGCCTGAGCGGACTCGATGTATGCCGTCCGCCTTCCCTGGGAGTCAACCAGCAGGATCGAAGCAGGGACCGGCCGTCCGAGCGGGTCGGTCGCCGTGACGAAGACGGCCTTGCCCCCTAGCGCCATGGACAGGACATCGAGAAATCCAGGACCGCCGTCGCTCAGAGGAACAAGAGTCAGCTCGTCCTGAGGCGCGCCGCGGCGCCAGCCCTCGGCGATCGCCTCGGCGGCCTGGCCAGCAGTGAGGGTTCCGGTGAAGCAGTCGGGAGCGATAAGGATGCGCATGTGGCTCGGGCTCTCAGTCGGTGGGGGAAGGGGGTTGGTCGAGACCGACGATCAGGCAGGGACCCCCGTCATAAATGCCCCCGTCGATCGCCAGGGCCCGACCGCCCGCGTAGGAGAGCGGGCCGGTGACCTCATCGCTGGACCGCCCGATGAAGGTCGAGACGAGGCTGTGTCCATGGACGATGCGCTCGCCACCCAGCTGGCCGAGAAGGTCAGCGGCGACCTGCGCACCGTCGAGACCGGCGAAGGCGTATCGGGCGGTCAACCGGGCCCAGCACTCCCACCACTGACCAAGATCGTTACCGGCGAGCACCTCTCGGACCGCGTCATTGATCTCGTCGACCGTGTCGCCCCATCGGCTGTACTGGGTCGTGTCGGCGTGGAGCAGCAGGTCGGGACCAGCCAGGGTGATGGAGTCAAGCCCGCTCAGCCAAGAGATGTGCTTCTCGGTAAGGCGCTGCTGGTCGCTGACCTGACCGCCGTTGAGTGCCCAGCTGCGTGCGAAGCTGCTCCGGCGCCCGACCTCGGAGGACACACGCTCGTCGCCAAAACGACTCATGCCCAGGGCGAGGATCTCGTGGTTACCGATCAACGCGTCGACCCGGCCACCTGCCGCACCGGCCTCACGCTCCAGCCGGCGGATCAGGTCGACGACCGCAATGCCATCGGGACCGCGGTCGAAGTAGTCACCAAGGAACGTGAGCTGCGCCTGGCCCCCGCACCAACTGCGGTCAGCGTCGATCAGCCGCGCCTGCCGAAGGCCCGCAACCAGATGTTCCACGTGCCCGTGCAGGTCACTGACGACATAGTGCATGCCCAAACTTCTCATCTCCCTGTAGGCCCAGAAGGAACCTGATTGTGACAAACCCAGGGTCGGTGCCGGTCATTGGGTGGCAAACCCACGGACATGGCGTTGCGGCGCTGGTCGCCGCCCACGAGTTGAGCTAACCACCTCACCGGCGAGGCAGCATACGATCGAAGCGTGAGCACCACGACGGAACAGCCACATCACGCGACTCTGCCCCTCCTCGTCCTCGGTCAGGGCCGCGAGCTCGCCACCGAGCGCGGCGTCGAGTGTCCCGGTGAGCTGCCGGCGCCGTCGGACCCCGATCTCGTCAGACGTGCCCGGGACGCCAAGTCAGCACTTGGTGAAAAAGTCTTCATCCTCGGCCATCACTACCAGCGCGACGAGGTGATCGAGTTCGCCGATGTGATGGGCGACAGCTTCAAGCTGGCAAAGGAAGCAGCAGCAAGACCGGACGCGCCATACATCGTCTTCTGCGGCGTGCACTTCATGGCCGAGTCGGCCGACATCCTGACCGCGAGCCATCAACGGGTGATCCTGCCCGACCTGGCGGCTGGATGCTCCATGGCTGACATGGCCGCGATCGTCCAGGTCGAGGACGCGTGGGACGACCTGGCCGAGATGGGCGTCGCCGACGACATCGTGCCCGTGACCTATATGAACTCCTCGGCGGCCATCAAGGCGTTCACCGGTCGCCGGGACGGCACGATCTGCACGTCCAGCAACGCCAGGAGTGCGATGTCCTGGGCTCTTGACCAACGCGGTGGCATCGGAGGCAGGGGCAAGGTGTTGTTCCTGCCCGACCAGCACCTGGGCCGCAACACTGCGGTCCGCGAGCTCGGCCTCTCCCTCGCAGACTGTGTCGTGTTCGACCCGCACAAACCCGCAGGGGGGCTGACCCGCGAGCAGGTCGGCGCGGCCCGGGTCATCCTGTGGCGTGGGCACTGCTCTGTGCATGGGCGGTTCTCCCTCGACGCGGTCGGCGCGGCTCGCGCCAGGATCCCCGGGGTCAAGGTGATCGTCCACCCCGAATGCCAGTACGACGTCGTCGAAGCCGCGGACGCGGTCGGGTCGACCGAGAAGATCATCGAGACCATCGCGGCAGCCCCCGACGGCAGCTCGTGGGCCGTCGGCACGGAGCTCAACCTGGTCCGCCGGCTCGCGGCCATGTTCCCGAAGCAGAACATCGCCTTTCTGGAGAAGAACGTCTGCTACTGCTCAACGATGAACCGGATCGACCTGCCGCACCTCGTCTGGGCGCTGGAGTCACTGGTGGCAGGCCGGGTTGTCAACCAGATCAGGGTCGACCCGGACGTCGCGCACTGGGCCAAGCTTGCCCTCGACCAGATGCTCGCGCTGCCTGGTGTTCCGAGCAAGGACTGACGGACACGCTCGCGACCACCCCTCCGGCCTGGGAGAACCCGGCTGAGAAACACCTTCTTGCGCGCAGCAGGAGGACTCGACGGACAAGCGCGGACGTGCACAGGCGGAGCATGTGGCAGGCGAAGTCATCACCAGAAGCTCAGACGCGCAGCAGACCCAGTCGTTCAAGAAGGACCGCCTCGGCAACGCAGACCCGCTCGAACTCACCGAGGTGGAGACTCTCGTTGGCGCCGTGGGCGCGGGCGTCGGGATCCTCGACCCCCGTGATCAAGATGCCGGCATCGGGGAACTTCTTCGCGAAGGCTGCAACGAACGGGATGGAACCACCGACCCCGATGTCCACGGGCGCGACGCCCCACGCATCAGCGAAGGCAGCCCGGGCCTGGTCATAGATGGGACCGTTGGCGTCGGCGCTGAAGCCCGAGCCCTCGTCGTCAAGGTGGATCTCGACCCTGACGCCCCACGGCACGTTGGCCCGTAGGTGTTCTGAGAGAAGTCGATAAGCCTCCTTCGGGTCCTGGTCGGGGGCGATCCGCATCGAGATCTTTGCGGCCGACTCCGGAATCAGGGTGTTGGACGAGGTGGCCACCGAGGGCGCGTCGATGCCGATCGTCGTGATCGACGGCTTTGCCCAGAGCCGGGTCAGGATCGAGCCGGAGCCGATCATCTCGACGCCGTCGAGCAGGCCGGACTCCTCGCGCAGGCGCGTTTCGGGGTAGTCGAGGTCGGAGGCAACGCCGGAAGCCAGACCGGTGACCGCGACGTTGCCCTCAGCGTCGTGCAGGGTGGCGATCATCCTGATCAGCGCGGTGAGCGCATCCGGAACCGCGCCACCGAACATCCCGCTGTGGATCGCGTGGTCCAGTGTCCGGACCGTGAGGACCACGCGGACCAAGCCTCGAAGGGTAGTGGTCAGCGCTGGCTCTCCGACCGCCCAGTTGGTGGAGTCGGCAAGGACGATGGCGTCGGCACGCAGCTTCTCGCCATGCCGCTCCAGGATGGTGCCCAGGCTGTCGGAGCCGATCTCCTCCTCGCCCTCGACGAAGACCGTGACGCCCACGGGCAGCGAACCGGAGTGCGCTCGCAGGGCTGCGATGTGAGCCATGACACCGGCCTTGTCGTCGGCGATGCCGCGGGCGAAGACCCGCCCATCGCGTTCGGTCGGCTCGAACGGCGGGCTGTCCCAGTCGGATTCGGCCCCTGCCGGCTGGACGTCGTGGTGCGCGTACAGCATGACCGTCGGCGAGCCCTCGGGCCCGTCGACGTGTCCGATGACGGCAGGTCGGCCCCCCTCCCGAATGATCTCCACGTCGAGACCTTCGGCTCGCAACAGGTCAGCGACAGCCTGCGCGCTGGCCTCCACGTGTACCTGGTCGAAGGCGGCCAGGGAGACGCTGGGGATCCGGGTGAGGGCCTCGAGGTCCTGACGCAAAGCAGGAAGCAGCTCGGCCACCCGCGCGCGAAGGGCGCTGCGTCGAGCTGGGTCAAGGTCTGGGGTAAGAACGTCGTTGGTCACGACCGCGAGCGTACCCACACTGACGCATCCGCCCTCAGGCGAAGGGCGCTTGACGGGCGAAGCGCGAGGACCCGGCCGGACGACATACAGTGAGTTCCGTGTTTGGACGCAAGAAGGCCCCCCGGAGCGGCACCCCCTCGGCAGTCACGTATGCCGATCGACCAGGTGCCAAGAATCACCCCACACCGTCTCGGCGAGACCAGGAGGCGGCCCGCAGACGGCCCCTCGTGCCCACGGACCGCAAGGCCGCGGCAGGCCAGTCGCGCGAGGCGAACCGGTTGGCACGCGCCAAGCAGCGGGCCGCGATGTTGTCGGGGGATGAGTCGGCCCTGCCCCTACGAGACAAGGGTCCGGTCAAGCGCTACATCCGCGACGTCGTGGACACCCGCTGGAACATCGGCGAGTTCATGCTGCCCGTCATGGTCCTGGTTCTGGCGTTGAGCGCCGTGCCCATTTTCGCCCCCAGGTTGGGATCGTTGAGCTCGCTGATGGTGTTCGTCCTGGTCTACGGCCTGATTGTCGCCGGCGCGCTCGATGCCCTCCTTTTGTGGAGGCGCACCAGGGCGAAGATTGTGGCCAAGTTCGGCGAGGCTCCACCACGCGGGTCAGCCATGTATGCCGTGATCCGCGCCTTCCAGATGCGACGCTCGAGGCTTCCACGCCCACAGGTCGCACGCGGGGAAAAACCCGCCTAAGACCCAAGGGTGGGTCGCTCCTGCACTGCCCCTCAGTCGAGCAGGTCGGCGAACGCCGTTGGGGTGCGGGTGAGCGCGTATGTCGCGAGATGCATCCGCTCGACGTCCCCGTTCGTCCCTCGGCTGAGCTCGAGCAGCTCGCCGCGCTCGCGTCCGCCTACAGCCCTGAATCGATCAGCGTCCGTGCGGGCGAATCGGGTATCCGATGCTGAGGGCAGGCCCGGGATCCGTGACCACAGGACGTTGTCGCGCACCTCGAAGACGATCTCCGCGCCCTCGGCCCACCAGCTGCCGAGCATGCCGTCGAAGTCCGGCTGGCGCTGGGAGGGGGTCCACACGGGGGCCGAGCGAGGCTCGGCATCGAGGACGGCGTTGACCAGGTGAGCGGCAAGAACCGTCGTCTCGGCACCGGCGGTGCTGTTGGCGAAGACCACGGCACCAACCCGCTCCTGGCGTCGCACGCGCAGGCCGGCCAGGAAACCGGGCATCGCTCCGCCGTGACCAGCCAGGACCCGCTCGCCGGTGCGCTGGAGGTCATACCCCAGCCCGAACGCGCGACTCCAGCACTCGACGTCGGTCATGACCACCGGCTGGCACATCTCGTCCACGGTGTCGGGCGAGAGAATGTCTTCGATCGGGTCCGCGACGAACGCGGCATAACGGCCAAGGTCGGCAACGGTGCTCCAGAGTCCGCCAAATGGCGCTGCCGCCTTGAGCTCGAAAACCGGCTCGGGGATCGCGAGCGCGGTGTGCGGGTGAATTTGGTAGCCCAGAGCCCGAGTCGCGTCATCGGGGGTCAGGCCGGTGCTCTTCATCCCCAACGGCACGAGAAGGCGCTCGGTGACCACGTCACCCCAGGACCGGCCCTCCAGCTGCTCCACGATCTGCCCCAGCAGCGCGAACGCGAGGTTGGAGTAGTGGAAGGCGAAGTGAGCGGGCAGAACCTGCTCGGCGTCCTCAAGCTCGCGCAAGAGTCTGGTCGAGTCTGGAGGCTCGAGGTTCTCCCAGATCCGGCCCACCGGCTCGCGCTGAAGACCCGAGGCATGCGCCAGCATGGAACGGATGGTCACTGAGCCATGTCTGGTCTGCGGAAGGTACTGCCCCAGGCGGTCGTCCAGTGCGAGCCTGCCGGCGTCACGCAGCACCATGACCAGTACGGCCGTAAACGTCTTGGTGATCGAACCGATCATGTACTGGGTGTCATCGGTGGGCGCCGTCATGGGGTCGAGCCGGGCGGAGCCGACATGTGTCGACCACACCAGCTCGCCATCCCTGACGACGCCAGCGCTGACTGCAGGCGCGTGCCACTGACTCTGGGCGGCGCGAACCTGGCGTTCGAGGTCCTCGACCAGTCCGGCTCCCAGCGACGGCTTCTCCGCGGCC
>ENA-OFCI01001440-OFCI01001440.1-metagenomes-genome-assembly--contig:-NODE-1440-length-10464-cov-4.882313_pt1 | contig 10464 bp, 8 predicted proteins | sample MGYA00153391_OFCI01 | MGnify analysis MGYA00153391 | reverse complement strand
GTATCCGGCCATGTAGGCGCGGTCGGCGTGGCCGTCGCGGAAGGCGACATGCATGACGGCGCAGGCCAGGGCGGCGTCGGTGCCGGGGCGCGGCGCGATGTGCAGGTCGGCGGCGGCTGCGGCGGCCGGCTCCGGCACCTCGAGCAGCAGCTCGTCGTGCAGGCACAGCACGACGCGGCCATCGAGCGCCGGCAGCCCACTGCGCACCGTCGCCGCCCACATCTTGAACAGCTCGGCGGCCGCGCCCTGGACGACGGCGTTGCGGGCCCCGCGACCGGAGCCGCCACCGCCGAACCTGAGCAGCCGGCCGCCCCAGGTGCGCAGCTCGCCGCCGTCGCGGCCGGTCGCCTCGGCGGCCCGAAGGTGTGCCAGGGCCGTCGGGTAGGCCGCCTCCATGGCGAGCAGCGCCGCCCCCGCGGCGCCGGAGGTCTGGCCGTACATCGCGGCCAGCACGGCGATCTTGGCCGTCGGGCGGTCCGCGCCGAGCTGGGCGGCGACCGGCGCGTACATGTCCTGCTCGCGGGCGGCGGCCGCCAGGCCGGTGTCGCCGGAGACGACGGCAAGCACCCGCGGCTCGACCTGTCCGAGGTCGGCCCGCACCAGCAGCCGGCCGGGGGGCGCCGCGATAGCGGGCCGCAGCTCGGCCGGCAGGTTGTGCAGCCCGGCGGATGCGGTCATCCGGCCGGCCGCGGCGTCGGCGGCGCCCCAGCTGCCGCGCAGCCGGTTATCCGGGCCGACGTGGCGCGCCAGCCACTCCCAGCCGTACGTGGTCGCGATCCGCTCGGTCTTGCGCCAGTCGAGCAGCGCGGCGACGGCCGGGGAGGTCGCGCGGTGCGGCTCGAGGCGCCATGACCTCGTGTCCTTCACATCGATGCCGATGCGCAGCAGGAGCTCGCGGACCTGCAGCGGGTTGCGCAGGTCCGCCGGACCCGGGAAATGCTTCAGCACGCGGGCATCGCGGGCGGCCCGGGCGGCCTGCTGGTCGGTCGGGGGGTCGCCGATCGCGGCGGTCAGCAGGGCGCGGGCAGCCGCCCGGTCGACGGGCAGCCCGTCGTGCTCCAGCTCGACCGCCAGCAGGGCGGCGGCGCTCTCGGCGTACGCCGTCAGCAGCGCCAGTGGTGGCGCCTTCGCGCTCGGCCGCGGGTCGGGCAGCGCGCTGAGCGCAGCCTGCTGACGACGCTGGACGTCCAGCGCGAGGGCGGCCCAGCGGCAGGCCCGCTGCAGGTCGGCCGGCTCCCCGCGCGCGGCCCAGGGCTCGGCGGCCCAGTCCGGCGACAGGCTGCCGTCGGCGCGCACCGGGTCGACGTCGGCCACGAGGTCGAGCAGCGTCGGCGCGTCCGCGGATCGCGGCGGCTCGCAGACCTCGCGGCCCGGCGAGAACACTGCCGCCGGGTCGTCCCGCCGGCCGCCGTACAGCAGCCGGTGCACGGCCCCGAGGTCCCAGCAGGCCCGCGGCCGGGGGCCGGCCGCGACCAGCGGCGGCGCGGTCGTGGCAGCCCGCCACCAGACCAGCCGAGCGTCCGGCGGGGGCGGCCCCTGCGTGATCCAGCTGCGGTCGCCGTGCGCAAGAGCCGTCCCGAGCCCGGCGACGACCGCGACGCCGACGAAATCGGCCACCGGCTACCCGGCCGGGTGGGGTACGACGGAAACGCCGTCGGCGGCCCCGGCCAGGTCGTCGATGCGGTGCGCGAGCGCGATGTCGAGCGTGGTGACGGCATCGCAGCTGTGCGTCCACAGCACGAAGCGCAGGCCGCCGGGGACGTCCTCGACGACCGGGTGGTGGTCCAGCTCGTCGGCGGCCTGCGCGACCCGGGCCCGAAGCGCATCGCCGGCGGCCGGCACGGTCCGCGCGATCCGGGCGGTTCTGCCGGACCACAGCGGCAGGCCGCTGAGGGCGGCGGCGAGCTCGTCGGGCTGCAGCGGTGTACGCATCTGCCTAGTCTGCGGCCCGTGGGCGCGCCGGTGCAGGTTGTAGGGGCGGCGCTCCTGCGCGGCGAGCCGCTGCGCGTGCTGTCGTGCCGGCGCACCTCGCCGCCCCGCCTGGCCGGCCGGTGGGAGTTCCCCGGCGGAAAGGTCGACGCGGGCGAGAGCGACCGCGAGGCGCTGACCCGCGAGCTGGCCGAGGAGCTCGGCGTACGCGCCGACATCGGTGAGCGGGTCGGCCCGCAGATCGACATCGGCGGTACGGCGGTGCTGCGGGTCTACCTGGCGCGCCTGGCGGACGGTGTGGAGCCGCAGCTGCTCGACCACGACGCGCATCGCTGGCTGTCTGCCGACCAGCTCGATGACGTCGCCTGGATCGAGGTCGACCGGCCCGTCGTCGAGGCGCTGCGCAGCCTGCTCAGCGGCGGAAACGGGCAGCAGCGGCCCGCGCCGTAGACTCAGCGTGCCTGAGCACCGCTCGGCGAACCCCCCTGCCGACGCTGGAGCACCCGCATGCCTGCCCCGACCGACGGTCTTCGGACCCGCGACGACATCCGCAACGTCGCGATCATCGCGCACGTCGACCACGGCAAGACCACCCTGGTCGACGGGATGCTGCTGCAGTCCGGCGCGTACTCCGCGCACCAGCAGGAGGAGGGCGCGGTCACCGACCGCGTCATGGACTCGATGGACCTGGAGCGTGAGAAAGGCATCACGATCCTGGCGAAGAACACCGCCGTCCGCCGCAAGGACCTGCTGATCAACATCATTGACACGCCGGGACACGCCGACTTCGGTGGTGAGGTCGAGCGCGGGCTGTCGATGGTCGACGGCGTCGCGCTGCTCGTTGACGCCTCCGAGGGGCCGCTGCCGCAGACCCGCTTCGTGCTGCGCAAGGCACTCGCGCAGAACATGCCGGTCATCCTGATCATCAACAAGGTGGACCGGGCGGACGCGCGGATCGCCGAGGTGGTCGACGAGACGTACGAGCTGTTCCTGGACCTCGACGCGACCGCTGAGCAGATCGACTTCCCGATCGTGTACTGCCAGGCCAAGACCGGCCAGGCCTCGCTGACCCGGCCGGCCGACGGCACCAGCCCGGACAGCCCGGACCTCGAGCCGCTCTTCCAGGTGATCCGGGACACCATCCCCGCGCCGACGTACACCGAAGGCGCGCCGCTGCAGGCGCACGTGACCAACCTGGATGCCTCGCCCTACCTCGGCCGCCTGGCGCTGTGCCGGATCTTCAACGGCACCATGCGCAAGGGTCAGACCGTGGCGTGGTGCAAGAAGGACGGCACCGTCGAGCGGGTCAAGCTCACCGAGCTGCTCGGCACCGAGGCCCTCGAGCGGGTGACCATCGACCAGGCCGGCCCCGGCGAGATCGTCGCTATCGCCGGTATCCCGGAGATCTTCATCGGCGAGACGCTCGCCGACCCCGACGACCCGCGCCCGCTACCGCTGATGAACATCGACGAGCCGAGCATCTCGATGACGATCGGCATCAACACCGCGCCGATGGCCGGCCGTAGCGGCAAGAAGCTCACCGCCCGGCAGGTGAAGGACCGCCTGGACCGCGAGCTGGTCGGCAACGTCTCGATCCGGGTCGAGGACACCGCGCGCCCCGACACCTGGGAGGTGCAGGGCCGCGGTGAGCTGCAGCTGGCGATCCTGGTGGAGGTGATGCGTCGCGAGGGCTTCGAGCTCACCGTCGGCAAGCCCCAGGTCGTCGTACGTCTGGTGGACGGCAAGGTGCACGAGCCGATGGAGCGCCTCACCATCGACACGCCGACGGACTACCAGGGCGTCATCATCCAGCTGCTGGCGCTGCGCAAGGGCCGGCTCGAGCAGATGGTCGACCACGGCACCGGCTGGACGCGGATGGAGTACCTCGTGCCGGCCCGCGGACTGATCGGTTTCCGTACCGAGTTCCTCACCGAGACCCGCGGCACCGGCCTGCTGCACCACGTCCACGAGCGGTACGAGGCGTGGCACGGTGAGATCCGGACCCGTCCGTCGGGCTCGCTGGTCGCCGACCGGAGCGGCCCCACGACCGGCTTCGCGTTGGCCAACCTGCAGGAGCGCGGGACGCTGTTCGTCGGCCCGGGCACCGAGGTGTACGAGGGGATGGTCGTGGGCGAGAACTCCCGCGCCGACGACATGGACGTCAACGCCACGAAGGAGAAGAAGCTCACCAACATGCGGCAGAGCTCCTCCGACGTGCTCGTGCCGCTGATCCCGCACAAGCAGCTCAGCCTCGAGCAGGCGCTGGAGTTCTGCCGCGAGGACGAGTGTGTCGAGGTCACCCCCGCGACGGTGCGCATCCGCAAGGTGATCCTGGACCAGACCGGCCGGGCGAAGTCCAACCGCAAGGTGAAGGCGGTCGTCTGATCCCGGGCTCGCGCTGTCCGGGCGGCGACTTCTAGGTTGGTGGCTGTGAGCTCCTGGGCCGGTCGGCTGCTCGTGGCGACGCCGACGCTGCTCGACCCGCACTTCGTCCGCACGGTCGTGCTGCTCCTGCAGCACAGCGATGACGAGGGCGCGCTCGGGGTCGTGCTGACCCGGCCGACCGGCACCGACCTTGACGAGGTGCTGCCCGGCTGGTCCGGGGTCGCCCGTACGCCCACGGTGGTGTTCGGCGGCGGCCCGGTGGCGCCCACCGCAGCCGTCTGCGTCGGCCGGCTGGCCAAGGTCGGCCACCCCGCGACGGGCTGGGCGCCGTTGCCGGACCCGCTGCTGGGCACCGTCGACCTGGACCACGGGCCGTGGGAAGGCCTCGCCGAGGTGCGGGTCTTCGCCGGCTACGCCGGCTGGGGCAGCGAGCAGCTCGAAGGTGAAGTGGCCGCCGGCGCCTGGTGGGTCCTCGACGCGCTGCCCGGCGACGCGTTCACCCCGCGCCCTGAGCTGCTGTGGGCGCAGGTGCTGCGCCGGCAGGGGCCGCCGCTGGCGTTCGCGGTCACCTACCCGGCCGACCCGACCCTCAACTGAGCCGGGGCCCGCGCAGCCAGCCGAGCAGATCGTCGCGTACCTCCGTGATCCCCTTGTACGCCAAAACCTGCGGCGACATCGAGGCGACGGCGTCGTGCAGGCGCAGGCGTTGCGCCGGGTCGAGCGAGGCCAGCGGCACCAGGTGCGGACGGATCAGGAACAGCGCCCGTCCCAGAGCCGGCAGCGGCAGCGAGCTCTGGCGCTCGACCCGCAGCCACCAGCTCGCGGGCGGCGGGCAGTCGCGGACGGCCGCGTCGGGGGCCGACGGGTCGCGGTCGAGCCGGCCGTCCGGGTCGAGACCCCAGACGTGCTGGGTGAGTGGTCCCTTGGTCAGCAGCGCCTCCGACAGCGCCGGGGCGGCCGCCTGCAGCCGGTCCCCGTCGGCGACCGGGTCATGCAGGGTGGCGAGGTCGGCGCCGGCCCGCAGCCGCGGCGCCCAGCCACTCGGGAAGGCCACCGCGAGCAGCTCGGCGGTGAGCCGACCCGGGCCGCGCCGACGCAGGACGACGAGGTCGTCGGAGCAGGCCAGCAGCCAGGCGCGGGCCAGCGCCAGCGGCTCGTCGGCAACACACAGCTCATTGGCGGGCACGGGCCCCGGCAGCAGCAGCGTCGCCTCGCGTAGTGCGGCGGACAGGCCGGGGTCGTCGGGGTCGACGGGGTCGCGAACCAGCACCCCGTCCGGGTCATCTCGCAACCGCTCCAGCCGCCGGAGGCGGGCGGCCGGCCACGCGTCGTCGACAACCAGCGGTGGCCCGGTCAGCGGCTTGGGAGCGGGCGTGGTCCGGTAGGGCGCCATGACGGGAAACGGCCGGACGACCTGGCGGAGCAGCGGCGTCGGCACGCGTTCAAGCGTGTCATGGACGGTGTGTGGCGCGACGGGCACCGGCCTGCACGAGGCTGCCACGGACGGCTCGCGGCGCAGCCGGACCCGCACGTAGGGTCGGCGAGTGTCCCACGCCACCTTGCCCCCACCTCCCGAGCCCGGCGAGAAGTTGGCGCTGCACGCCGACGAGGCGGTCCTCGCCGAGGCGGCGGCCGCGGTGGAGGAGGTCGCGGGCGCCCTTGACCTCACCCCGCTGGACAACCCGCGCCGGCTGCTGCTGGTGCATGCCCACCCGGACGACGAGACCATCGGCACCGGGGCCACGATGGCCAAGCACGCAGCGCAGGGTGATCTGGTGACGCTGATCACCTGCACGCTCGGGGAAGAGGGCGAGGTGCTGGTGCCCGAGCTGGCCGATCTGGCCAGCGATCGCGGTGACGGCCTCGGTCAGCACCGCGTCGGCGAGCTCGCCGCCGCCATGGAGGCGCTGCGCGTCAAGGACCACCGCTTCCTCGGCGGCCCCGGCCGCTGGCGCGACAGCGGGATGCTGGGCACCCCGCAGAACGACCGGCCCGACACCTTCTGGCAGGCCGACCTCGGGGAGGCAACCCGCCAGCTGGTCGCCGTCGTCCGGGAGGTGCGCCCGCAGGTCGTCGTGACGTACGACGAGAAGGGCGGCTACGGCCACCCGGACCACATCCAGGCGCACCGCGTCACCATCGCGGCCTTCGACGCGGCAGCTGATGCGTCGTACGCGCCGGAGCTCGGCGAGCCGTGGCAGGCAGCGAAGCTGTACTGGACGGCGGTGCCCAAAAGCGTGCTGCAGCAGGGCATCGACATGATGAAGGAGGCCGGCGACACGAGCTTCTTCGGCGTCGACTCCGCGGACGACCTGCCCTTCGGCAACCCGGACTCCGAGATCACCACCGAGGTCGACGCCCGCGAGCAGCTCGAGGCAAAGGTTGCCGCGATGCGGGCCCACCGTACGCAGATCGCGGTGGACGGCCCGTTCTTCGCCCTGTCGAACAACGTCGGCCAGCGCGCCTTCGGCATCGAGCACTTCATCCTGGCTCGCGGCGAGCGTGGACCGGCAACCGGCCCGCTGGGCCGCGAGGACGACCTGTTCGGGGGCCTCGCGTAGGACTTGATGGGCTATCCGGGTGAACCTTCGGCCACGGCCGGTAACCCAGGGTGAGTGCCTGCATGCTCGGTGACAGCGCTGCCGGGGGGTCCGCCCCGGTAGCCGAGCCGAGGAGGCCCCCGTGCCCGACCCGACCCGCCCTGCTGCCACCGGTATCGACCGCCTGACCGGTGCGGGAGGCAGCCTGATCGCGCTGCGCGACGCCGATGTCGGCACCTCCCGCGAGCGGCTGCGGCGTCACCGCTTCGTCAAGCTGACGATCCTGGTCTGGGCGCTCGGCGGCCTGGCCTGGCTGCGCGCGCTGACCGCCGGCCCGCAGGCGGCCTTCCTGCCACTGCCGCACATCGACCCGTTCCTGCTGACGATCGTGGTGTTCTTCGGTCTGCTGCTGGCGCTCGGCGTGGGCCAGCAGGTGCTCTCGGGCCGGTCGCCGCACGTGACCTACCGCCCGGAGCAGATCGACATCTCGCTGGCCGACGTCGTCGGCATCGACGGGGTCAAGGACGACGTCATCCGCTCGCTCAACCTGTTCCTGGCGCACCGCACCTTCAGCAGCGAGATGGGTGGTACGCCCCGCCGGGGCCTGCTGTTCGAAGGCGCACCGGGCACCGGCAAGACGCACCTGGCCCGCGCGATGGCCAAGGAGGCGGGGGTGCCGTTCCTGTTCGTGAGCGCGACCAGCTTCCAGAGCATGTGGTACGGCGCGACCGCCAAGAAGATCCGGTCGTACTTCAAGGCGCTGCGCAAAGCCGCCCGCAAGGAGGGCGGTGCCATCGGTTTCATGGAGGAGATCGACGCGATCGCGATGTCGCGCGGCGGCATCTCGGCGGCGACTCCGCTGGCGGTGTCCGGTTGCTACGGGATGGCGTCGCTGCCCGCGACCTTTGCCACCGTACGCACGAACTTCACCAGCGAAGGCACCGGCGGCGTCGTGAACGAGCTGCTGGTGCAGATGCAGAGCTTCGATGCGCTGACCGGCTGGCAGCGCCTCGCGGGCTGGTTCGTCGACCGCGCCAACCTGCTGCTGCCGCACAACCGGCAGCTGCGCCGGCCCTCGCTGCTGCCGGCCAACGTGCTGCTGATCGCCGCGACCAACCGCGCTGACAGCCTGGACCCGGCCCTGCTGCGGCCCGGCCGGTTCGACCGCCGGTTGACCTTCGAGCTACCCGCCAAGAGCGGCCGCCGCGCTCTGGTGGACCACTTCCTGGCTGCGAAGTCGCACGATGCCGAGCTGGACGACGACAAGCGCCGCGACGCCCTCGCCGCCGTCACCCAGGGCTACAGCCCGGTCATGATCGAGCACCTGCTGGACGAGGCGCTGGTGAGCGCGGTCCGCCGTGGCTCGCGCGAGATGACCTGGCACGACGTCGAGACCGCGCGCCTCGTCGAGCAGGTCGGCGCCGGCGCGCCCGTCGAGTACACCGCGCACGAGCGGCGCCTGATCGCGACCCACGAGGCCGGCCACGCGACGCTCGCCTGGCTCACCGCCCCGCAGCGCCGGCTGGAAGTCCTGACGATCATCAAGCGCCGCGGCGCGCTCGGGATGCTCGCGCACGGTGACCGTGAGGACGTCTTCACCCGCTCGAAGACCGAGCTGCTGGCGCTCATCCAGATCGCGATGGGCGGCCAGTGCGCCGAGGAGCTGTTCTTCGGCGACGTCTCGACCGGTCCCGGCGGCGACCTGCTGTACGCGACGAACTGCGCCGCCGAGATGGTCGGCGCACACGGGATGGACGGCAGCCTGGTCTCGTACCTGGCCGTGCAGAACAGCTCGTTCACCGACACCAACATCGTTGGACGGGTGCTCGCCGACGAGCGTGGGCGCGAACGTGTGGAGGCTCTGCTGCAGGCGCAGAAGGCCACGGCCCTGACCCTGTTGCAGACCCACCGGCACCTGGTCGAGGCGCTGCGCGACGCGCTGCTGGATCGTGAGGAGCTGATCGGCCACGAGATCACCGACGTCCTCGAAACGGCGTCGGCGCGGGTGCTCGACCTGACAGACGGCGCTGTCGTCAGCTCCGTCGACTGAGGGTCACGCCTATCGCGCCGGCGGCTCGCTGCGGCTGAGCCCTCGCGTGGCAGGCTTCCCGGGTGCACCGGCAGCGCCTGACCCGCGGGGCGTCGTACGCCCTGGTGCTCGTGCTCACCGTCGAGCTCGCGGTGTGGGGAGCTTTCTTCGTGCCGCTGCGGATCGCCGGCGTGCCGGTGCCCGTCGGCCTGCTGCTCGCGCTGACCAACGCGCCGTTGTGCCGGGCCGGCGCAGAGGTCCTCGGGCGACGCGCCGGTGGGGTGGTGCCAATGCTGCTGTGGGGGGTTGTCGCGGTGATGCTTGCCACCCAGCGCCGCGAGGGCGACCTCGTGGTGACCAACAGCCTGCTGGGGCTCGGTTTCCTGCTGCTCGGGCTGCTCGCCGCGGCCTTCGCGGTTGGCTCCTGGCGCCCGTCCGCGAGGCAGGGCCCGACCCGTGCGACCTCCGACCGGTGAGCGGGTCCCGCCGACGACGGATGGGCAGGGCCGCTGGGCGCCGGTTACGATGAGCCGTGACGATGACGCTCGACGCGCTGGCGTACCGGCGCGTGGTGGGGCGGTTCGCGACCGGCGTGACCGTCGTCACGACCGTGTCGCCGGACGGCGAGTGGCACGCGCTGACCTGCAACTCCTTCACCTCGGTCTCACTCGAGCCGGTGCTCGTGCTGTTCTGCGCCGAGAAGATCGCGCGCTTCCACGACGCCGTGCTGGAGACCGGCACTTGGGCCGTGTCCGTGCTCTCGACGGAGCACGAACGTGCGTCGCGGCACTTCGCGAGGCGTGGCCGCGCGCTTGACGAGCAGTTTGCGCAGGTTCCGACGGTTCCGGGGCCGCTGACCGGCGCACCGGTGCTGCATGGGGCCCTCGCCGCGCTGGAGTGCCGCACCGTGGCGCTGACCGACGCCGGCGACCACACCGTCGTGATGGGCGAGGTGCTCGGCGCGGCGCTCCCCGACCCCGACGCCGCCCCACTGCTCTACTTCGAGGGCGCATACCGGACGGTCGGCCCGACCGCCTGACGCCACCTCGCCGTGGTCGTCCGCTCGTGGGTCTGCCAGGTCAGGCGGTGGTCCACTCCTGGCCGGCGGGGGTGTCCTTGACGGTGACACCAAGGGCCGCGAGCTCGTCGCGGAGCCGGTCGGAGGCGGCGAAGGTGTCGCGCAGGTAGATCGGTCCCCAGGTCGTCGCGGCGGTGTCCACCATGTAGAACAGCACGATCGCGAGGCCCAGCAACGAGATCCGTCGCCAGGGGAGTGTTGCCCTCGGGCCGCTGGCGACGGGGTCGTGCGTCCCGGTGAGCAGGGGAGCCAGGGCGGCGACGATGCCGAGGACGGCCAGTGGGGCCAGCCCGATACGTAGGTCGAGGTGGGCGATGGCGATCGCGACGAGGGTACCGAGCACTCCGCCGGCCGTCCACGCACCGTAGAACGAGGGCAGGATCGGCCGCCTGTAACGGTGCTCGAGGGCGACGGCCTGCATGTTGCCCGCAGCATCGACGATCCCGAGGCCCACGCCGTAGACGGCCAGCCCGCCGACACCACCGAGTAGATCTGACCAGGCC
>ENA-OFCI01001436-OFCI01001436.1-metagenomes-genome-assembly--contig:-NODE-1436-length-10494-cov-5.717981_pt1 | contig 10494 bp, 13 predicted proteins | sample MGYA00153391_OFCI01 | MGnify analysis MGYA00153391 | reverse complement strand
GCGGTGGGCCGATCGGTCTGGCGTCGGCGATCGAGGCGAGGATGGCCGGTCTCGATGCCGTCATTGTCGAACCAGGTTTGCGGGCGGAGCGCATCGGCATGCCATTCGCGCGCGAGGCTGACGAAGGCGCGGAACGGCTGCGCGGCCCGCAGCACGCGCTGCGGCAAAGCCTCGTCCAACACCGGATCGAACAAGGCGCGCAGCTCGCGCTTCTGGGCGCGGTAGCTCTCCACGCGCAAGGCTTCGTCGGGGCGGCTCGCGAGCGCGGCCTCGATCTCGCGCTGCCGCTCGGCGGTGAGTTGCCCATCGACGAGGGCGTGCAACTCGGCTTCGGTGATCGGCGGAAACAGGGGAGGCGGTGGGTTGGGAGTCATGGTGAGCCACTCATTTGACGACCTTCAAGCGCACGGGTTCGTCGCGCCCTTCCATCAGCGCCCGCAGGCGCTCGCGCCCTCGCGACAAGCGCGACATGACGGTGCCGATCGGGATGCCCAGGGTCGCGGCGACATCGGCATACGACATGTCTTCCAGCGCGATGAGCAACACGATCTCTTTCTGCTCGACGGGCAGCAGGTCGAGCGCACCCTGCAGGTCGAGCACGGCCAGGCGCTCGCCCTGGGTCGGCGCGACCGCGACGTCGGGGGTGTCGTCATCCATCAGGACGGTCGCCAGTTTCGGTCGCCGAATGCCATCGACGTGCAGGTTGTGCATGATGCCGAACAGCCAGGCGCGCATGTCGGCCACGCCGCGCCACAACACCGACTTGGCCCACGCGCGCTCCAGCGTGTCCTGCACCAGGTCGTCGGCATCGTCGCGGTTGCCGGCCAGCGCCCGCGCATAGCGGCGCAGGCGTGGCACCCAGGTCAGCAGTTGGCGCTCGTCCGGCGTGTCGTCGAGCATGGGCGTAGCGCCGTGTTCATTCCTTGATGATGTGCCACACGTCCTTGAAGTTGTCGCCGCTGCGGTCGCCGGCCTTCTGGTCGGCCTTGTAGGTGTAGACCGGCTTGCCCCTGTACGCCCATTGGCGCGCGCCGTCGTCGCGCGTGACGACGCTGTAGGCACCGGCCGACTGATCGGCCGCGGTCGCCGTCAAGGGCGGCCACAGCGCGGCGCAGGGGCCGTTGCAGGCGCTCTTGCCGCTGTTGGCGGTGTCTTTGTCGAAGGTGTAGAGCGTCTTGCCGCCGGGCGCGACGAGCGCGCCGCTGGCGAACATGGCCGGCGCATCGGCGGCGGTGGCGGCGTAGCTGGCGCAGCCGGCGGCAAACAGCAAGGTGGCGGTGGAAACGGCGAGGCACAGGGTCTTGAACATGGGGTTCTCCGTCACAGGTTCGAGGTTGGCGAGCAGATCGCTCACATCCAGGCAGACGCAAGGCCGCGGGCGTGTATTCCCGGTGGTCGGAAAAAATGCCTGCATTGCGTGGAATGAATCACGGCGCCCTGGCGTCTGCCCAGTGAGTCGCCCGGCGAAATGGTTCGCGCGCGCTCACCGCTCGATCCAACCCATGCCAACCGAGGACTGATCATGAAACGACACACCAGAACCCACGCGCTACTCGCGCCGCTCCTTGCGGCCCTGCTGGCCGTCGCCACGACAGGCGCCCGGGCGCAGAGCATCACCGACGCGGCGGGCGACTTCCTGCCGACCTACACCGGCCCGCACAACGGCGACGTCGACGTGCTGAGCGCCTTCGCCGGCTACAACCCGGGCACCGACACCTTCAGCTTCTCCGGTACGTTCGCCGGCGCGGTGGGCACCACGCCGGGCGCGTTCTATGTCTGGGGTCTGGACCGCGGCGCTGGCACCGAGCGGTTCGTGGCCGGAAGCCCCTCGGTTGGGCAAGGCGTGAAGTTCGATGCCGTGGTTATCCTGCGACCCAACGGGACCGCTCGGGTCACCACGTTCCTCGGGTCGGTGGGCACCGGCGTCGAGATCGGTGCGGGCACAGCCATGATCGCGGTTAACACCATTTCCGGTTCTATCGCCGGCTCGCTGCTCGCTTCTACCGGTTTCGCGAAGGCGGATTACACCTGGAACTTGTGGCCGCGCACCGGCACCACGAACGACACCATCTCGGACTTCGCACCCGATCGGACCAATGCTCCTATCGCTGCGGTGCCGGAGCCCGCGAGCTACGCGCTGATGGCCCTGGGCCTGACGTGTGTCGGGGTGGCGCGCCGCAGGGTCACCCGGGTCTGACGATTGCGCCGTCCTGCACGGGCGGGACGGCGCTTGCCCGACCGGTTTCAAGTTCGGACGGGTGGTGAGTCAGCGCTGGTGACCTTGCCCCTGAAAAACGTACTCCGTAGCTGAAGCTGAGAATGCATTCAAGGAGCACGAAAGATGAGCAAGCAAGACGGAACGAATCGGCGGGCGCGGTACACGGTGGAGTTCAAGCTCGAGGCCGTGAGGCTGCTCAAGGCCGGGCAGGAAGCGTCGGTGACGGCGCCGTGTGCTTGGGGTACCCAAGCAGACCCTGAGCAACTGGGTGCGGTTGGCCGACAAGGGCACGCTGCAAGGCGCCGGTGAACGCCCGGTGAGCGCCGAGCAGATGGAACTGGCCCGGCTGCGTACCGAGCTTGCGCGCGTGAAGATGGAGCGCGACATCTTAAAAAACGCGACGGCGTACTTCGCGAAGGAATCGCTGTGAAGTACGCCTGGATTTTCCTGTTCCGGGCGGCATGGCCGATCACGCTGATCTGCGAGGTTCTGAACGTCAGCGTCAGCGGCTACTTCGAGCACCAGCGCAGGCTCGCTCGAGCCCGACCCAGCAAGCCAGGGGGCTGGCATGGCAACGAGGAACTGCTGGCGCACATCCAAGCCATCCACGCAGAGGTCAAGGGCGATTACGGCGGGCCTTGGGTGTGGAAGGAGCTGCTCGCGCGAGGCATCCGGGTCGGCAAAGACGATGTTCAGCGGCTGATGCAGGCGCACGGTATCAAGGCCCGAGGCAAGAGGACGTTTGTCGTCACCACCGACAGCAAACACAGCTCGCCCATCGCCGAAAATTTGCTGGCCAGGAACTTCCACCTGAGCGCGCCGGATTGCGTTTGGAGCAGCGACATCACCTACATCGCTACCGACGAACGCTGGCTGTACTTGGCCTGCGTGATCGACCTGTTCAGTCGCCAGGTGGTGGGCTGGAGCATGCAGCCGCACATGCAGACCAGCCTGGTGGCAGACGCACTGCGCATGGCCTCGTTCAGGTGCCATCCCGCGCCAGGCTTGATCTTCCACTCGGACCGGGGCAGCCAATATTGCAGTCGTGAGTTCCAGGCCGCACTCACCAGTTACGGCATGCGCAGCTCGATGTGTCGCAAGGGGAACTGCTAGGACAATGTGCCGACCGAGAGCCTGTGGGGAAGCCTGAAAGTGGGCAGGCTGTACGGCAACAAATAGGCCCCCCAGCGGCAGGCCATGGACAAAATAATCGACTGGTTGACGTTCTACAACCATTGCAGACGTTACTCCGCGATGGGCTGCATCAGCCCGATGCGGTTCGAGGAAAACTGGCACGCGGGCCAGGCAAAGAAAGCCGCGTAATCGAGTGGCTATGGACTACGTCGATCAAGGGCAAGGGCAGTCGAGCAGCGGGTCGGGGTGGATCAGGTCTTCGCGCAGGCGCGTCGCAGCCGAGACCGCGGCCGGCTTGACGAGCGGAGTCGTGACGGGTGTGGCGTCGACGGGGGCAGCTGTCGTGGCGATGTCGGACGGCACGGTCGGGCTCATGTTCGCAAAAGGTACATCAAGGGATATCGGCACAGTGAAAGCCGAATTGACCCTTGCGCATGTCGGCGAAGTAATGTTTCAAGGTTTCGCGCACGGTGCGAAAGGCGAGTTCGTTCCACGGGATCTCGTCTTCGCGGAACAGCCGGGCTTCGATGGTTTCGGGGCCGGGTGCGAATTCGGTGTCGAGCAGGCGCGCGCGAAAGTACATGTGCACCTGGCCGACGCGCACCACGCTGAGCATGGTGAACAGGCCCTGCATCTCGAAGTGCGCGCCGGCTTCTTCATCGGTCTCGCGCGCCGCGCCTTGCGCAACGGTTTCACCGAGTTCCATGAAGCCAGCCGGCAGGGTCCAGAAGCCGAAGCGCGGCTCGATGTTGCGGCGGCAAAGCAGCACCTGATCGCCCCAAGCCGGCACCGTGCCGACCACGTTCAGCGGGTTCTCGTAATGAACCGTGTGGCAGACGGTACACGTGGCACGCTCGCGGTTGTCGTCGGCCGGCACCGTGTAGAGAACCGCGCCGCCGCAGACCTTGCAATGCTTGATGCTGTGCGGAGGGGTCGACATGGCCGCGAGTGTAGTCGCGCGGCCCATGGCGGCCTCTGCTGGCGCCGGGCAAAACGCAACGCTGCGTGGCATCATTCCAATGTAAGGGCGGCGGCCTCGCCGAACCCTCTGAACGAATCCGAAAACTCGACCATGACCTTCGTTTTCACGCCGCTCGCCGCCGCTGTTGTTCCGGTCCAGGGAGGTGCGGCTGGCGCGCTGTTTCCGGTGCGCCGCATCTACTGCGTCGGCCGCAACTACGCGGCGCATGCGATCGAGATGGGCCACAGCGGCCGCGAGGCGCCGTTCTTCTTCATGAAGCCGGCCGATGCGGTGTTGCCCGTCGCCGAAGGCACGATCGGGCTGATGCACTATCCGACGCTGAGCAAGAGCCTGCACCACGAGCTCGAGCTCGTCGTCGCGATCGGCAAGGGCGGTCATGACATCCCGGCGGCCAGCGCGCTCGAACACGTCTGGGGCTACGCCGTCGGTCTCGACATGACCCGCCGTGACCTGCAAGACGCTGCCAAAAAGCTCAGCCACCCGTGGTGCATCGCCAAGGGCTTCGACGAATCGGCACCGATCGGGCCGATCAAGCGCGTCGAAGAATGCAGCCTGACGGCCGACACGAAAATCGAACTGCGCGTGAACGGCCAACCGCGCCAAGCCAGCACGCTGGGCAACTTGATTTGGAGCGTGGCCGAAGTCATCGAGCACCTGTCGAAGGCTTGGGAGCTGCAGGCCGGTGACCTGATCTTCACCGGCACACCTGAAGGCGTGGCGGCGGTCGAGGTCGGCGATGTGCTGAGCGCGCAGATCGACGGCGTCGGCACGCTGGAAGTGCAGATCGTCGACGCGCTCGTCCCGGCGGCGACCGCTTGACGATGCACGCCGACTGGCTGCGACCCAACTGGCACGCCGAGGGCGTCGGCGCGGTGATGACCAGCCGGCAGGGCGGCATGAGTCGCGCGCCGTTCGACAGCTTCAACCTGCGCGCGGAGGTCGGAGATGACAGCCGAGCCGTCGCGCACAACCAGCGCCTGCTTGCCGAGGCGATCGGGGCGACACCGGTGTACCTGAACCAAGTGCACGGCGCGAACGTGGTGCGCCTGACCGCCGCTGACCTGCGCGCCGATGCACCGATGCGCGACGCCGATGCCAGCGTCACCACCGAACCCGGCATCGCCTGCGCCGTGCAGGTCGCCGATTGCCTGCCGGTGCTGTTCGCAGCACCTCGGGGGCGGGCCGTCGGCGCGGCGCACGCGGGCTGGCGCGGGCTCGCGGCCGGCGTGCTCGAAGCCACGCTCGCACAGGTGTGCGGCGCCGCGCGATGCGCGCCCGGAGAAGTTCAAGCCTGGCTCGGCGCCTGCATCGGTCCGACGGCGTTCGAGGTCGGGCCGGACGTGCGCGAAGCCTTCGGTGTCTCGCCGCTCGCGACCGACTCGACGCGCTTCATCGCCAAGGGCCCCGGCAAGTGGCATGCAAACCTGCCGGCGCTCGCACGAGACCGCCTTCAGGCCGTCGGCGTGCGCGCGATCGACGGTGGCAGCTGGTGCACCGTCAGCGAACCCTCACGGTTCTTTTCGTTCCGGCGCGACCGCGTCACCGGCCGCATGGTCGCGCTCGTCTGGATCGAGCCCGACGGGCGCAACTGAAGCTGCCTCGGCCGAGCGCCGCGCGCGCTTTCGTGCTGGGCTCAGGAACAGGTAAGCGACGATGCCGAGTGGCAACACGCCGTACAGCAGCAACGTGACCAATGCGCCCAGCAACGTGCCTTGCGCGCTGGTGGCCTCGACCACCGCCACCATCAGAACCACGTAGATCCACGCGATCGCGACCAGCACCATCGGTTCTGCCCCTTCGTTTTGTTGCCTGATTGTCGAACTGCGCGACTTAAAATAGCGGCAGACTGCACGCGCAATCGCCTAGGAGACTTATGAAACGCACCCCCGATTCTGCAGCCGCGCCGGCGCACGGCGTTGCTGCGCAAACGCAGGCTGGCCAGGCACTCGGCGCTGACTTCAGCGAGATCTGGAAATCGATGTCGGGCTTGAGCCTGCCGATGCCGGCGGTGGCCGAGTTGCAGAGTGCTTACTTGAAGCAATCGACCGAGCTCTGGAACCAGACGTTGCAGGCCCAGCCGCTTGCACTCGCGTCAGCGCCCGCTGACCGCCGTTTCGCCGCACCCGACTGGGCCACGAACCCGGCCTCGGCCTACACCGCGCAGATGTACCTGCTGAACGCCCGCACGCTGATGCAGATGGCCGACAGCCTTCAAGGCGACGAAAAAACGCGCCAGCGCATCCGCTTCGCGGTGCAGCAGTTTGTCGATCTGGCTGCGCCGAGCAACTACCTCGCGCTCAACCCCGAAGCACAACGCAAGGCGATCGACAGCCACGGCGAGAGCATCGCGCTCGGCATCAAACACCTGCTCGACGACGTGCGCCGGGGCCATGTTTCGCAAACCGATGAAAGCGTGTTCGAGATCGGCCGCAATGTGGCGATGACCGCTGGCGCCATCGTGTTCGAGAACGAGTTGTTTCAGCTGATCGAATACAAGCCGCTTTCGGCAAAGGTCTTCGAGCGACCGATGCTGTTCGTGCCGCCGTGCATCAACAAGTACTACATCCTCGATCTGCAGCCCGACAACTCGCTGATCCGGTACACCGTGGCGCAAGGCCACCGCCTGTTTGTCGTCAGTTGGCGCAATGCCGACGAGAGCATCAAGCAGTTCACCTGGGATCAATACATCGAAGACGCGGCGATCCGCGCGATCGAGGTCGTGCAGGAAATCACCCTCAGCAAGCAGATCAACACGCTCGGTTTCTGCGTCGGCGGCACGATCCTCGCGACCGCGCTGGCGGTGTTGGCCGCGCGTGGCAAGAAGCCGGCGGCGAGCATGACGTTGCTGACGACCTTGCTCGATTTCACCAACACCGGCGTGCTCGATCTGTTCATCGACGAAACCATGGTGCAGATGCGCGAGATGACGCTCGGCGCCCAAAGCCCCGGCGGTGGCAGCCTGCTCAAAGGCCAGGAACTCGCGACGACCTTCAGCTTCTTGCGGGCGAACGATCTGGTGTGGAACTACGTCGTCGGCAACTATCTGAAAGGCGAGACGCCGCCGCCGTTCGACCTGCTCTACTGGAACAGCGACGGCACCAACCTGCCGGGGCCGATGTACTGCTGGTACCTGCGCAACACCTACCTCGAAAACAACATGGTCGTCCCGGGCAAGGTCACGGTGTGCGGCGAGCAGCTCGACTTCGGCAAGATCGACGTTCCTGCCTACATCTACGCCTCGCGTGAAGACCACATCGTGCCCTGGGACGGCGCTTACCGGAACACGAGTGTGCTCAAGGGCAAAACCCGTTTTGTGCTCGGCGCCTCGGGTCACATCGCCGGCGTGATCAACCCGCCGGCCAAGGGCAAACGCAGTCACTGGATCGGTGCGAATGCTGCGCTGTCGGCCGACGCGCAAGACTGGTTCGACAAGGCCAAGGAGCATCCCGGCAGCTGGTGGACCGATTGGACGACGTGGCTCGCGGGTCATGCCGGCAAACAGATTGCCGCACCCAAAGCGCCGGGCAACAAGCAGCACAAGACCATCGAAGCGGCGCCCGGCCGCTACGTGAAGCAGAAGGCAAGCTGAGCGGCACCGCGCACTGCCCCTTCGACACCCTTTTCATCAAAACCTCTGGAGAACACCCCATGACCACCGACATCGTCATCGTCGCCGCCGCCCGCACCGCAGTCGGCAAGTTCGGCGGCACGTTCGCCAAGACCCCTGCGCCCGAACTGGGCGCCGCCGTCGTCGTCGACCTGCTGCGCCGCGCAAAGTTGAGCGGCGACCAAATCAACGAGCTGATCTTCGGCCAAGTGCTGACCGCCGGCTCGGGCCAGAACCCGGCGCGCCAGACCGTCATCAAGAGCGGCCTGCCGCAAGGCGTGCCGGCGCTCACGATCAACGCCGTCTGCGGCTCGGGCCTGAAGGCCGTGATGCTCGCGGCGCAGGCGATCCGCGACGGCGATTCCGAGATCGTCATCGCTGGTGGGCAAGAGAGCATGAGCATGTCGCCGCACGTGCTGCCCGGCTCGCGTGACGGCATGCGCATGGGCGACTGGAAAATGGTCGACACGATGATCGTCGACGGCCTGTTCGACGTATACAACAAGTACCACATGGGAATCACCGCCGAGAACGTCGCGAAGCAGTACGACATCACGCGCGAAAAGCAGGACGCGCTCGCGCTCGGCTCGCAACAGAAGGCCGCCGCGGCGCAAGAGGCCGGCAAGTTCAAGGACGAGATCGTGCCGTTCAGCATCGCGCAGAAGAAGGGCGAGCCCGTAGTCTTCTCGGCCGACGAGTTCATCAACAAGAAGACCAATGCCGATGTGCTCGCCGGCCTGCGCCCGGCCTTCGACAAGGTCGGCACGGTTACCGCCGGCAATGCCTCGGGCTTGAACGACGGGGCAGCCGGCGTGATCGTGATGACCGCCGCGAAAGCCGCGCAACTCGGCTTGACGCCGCTCGCGCGCATCGCCAGTTACGCGACCGTCGCGCTCGACCCGTCGATCATGGGCATGGGCCCGGTGGGTGCGTCGAGGAAGGCGCTCGAGCGCGCCGGCTGGAAGGCGCAAGACCTCGACCTGCTGGAAATCAACGAAGCCTTCGCCGCGCAAGCCTGCGCGGTCAACAACGAAATGGGCTGGGACACCAGCAAGGTCAACGTCAACGGGGGTGCGATCGCGATCGGGCATCCGATCGGTGCGTCCGGCTGCCGTATTTTGGTGACGCTGCTGCACGAAATGCAGCGTCGCGACGCCAAGAAAGGCATTGCCTCGCTGTGCATCGGCGGTGGCATGGGCGTTGCATTGACCGTCGAGCGATAGACGACTTCATTCCGGGAGCAGCGAACAAGTGACACAAAAAACTGCATACGTGACCGGCGGCATGGGCGGTATCGGCACCACGATGTGCCAGCGCCTGCACCAAGACGGCTTCACGGTGATCGCCGGCTGCGGCCCGAGCCGCGACCACGCCAAGTGGCTGCGCGAGCAGGCCGCGCTCGGCTACGCCTTCTACGCCTCGGTCGGCAATGTGGGCGACTGGGATTCGACCGTCGCGGCATTCCAAAAGGTCAAGGCCGAGCACGGGCCGGTCGACGTGCTCGTCAACAACGCCGGGATCACGCGCGACGGCATGTTCCGCAAGATGAGCCGCGCCGACTGGGACGCGGTAATCGAGACCAACCTGACCAGCCTGTTCAACGTGACCAAGCAGGTGATCGACGACATGGTCGAGCGCGGCTGGGGCCGCGTCATCAATATCAGCTCGGTCAACGGCGAAAAGGGCCAGTTCGGCCAGACCAACTACTCGGCGGCCAAGGCTGGCATGCACGGCTTCACGATGGCGCTCGCGCAAGAGGTGGCGAGCAAGGGCGTGACCGTCAACACCGTGAGCCCCGGCTACATCGCGACCGACATGGTCAAGGCGATCCGCCAAGACGTGCTCGACAAGATCATCGCCGGCATCCCGGTCAAGCGCCTGGGAACGCCGGGCGACATCGCCTCGATGGTGGCGTGGGTGGCCTCGGACGAATCGGGCTTCGCGACCGGGGCCGATTTCTCGGTAAACGGCGGCCTGCACATGGGGTGAGGCTGGGTCAGAAAAGATTGCCGATGTTGAACAGCGTCGCCACCCCGAGCACCGCGAAGATCGCCGCGGCGATGCCGTGCACCAGCTTCATCGGCACCTTCTGCGCGATCCGGTCGCCGATGAACACCGCGGGCACATCGGCCAGCATCATGCCGAGCGTCGTGCCGGCGACCACCGCGACCAAGTCTTGGTACCGCGCCGCGAGCGCCACCGTCGCGATCTGCGTCTTGTCGCCCATCTCCGCCAAAAAGAACGCGATCAGCGTGGTGCCGAGCGTGCGGTCCGCAACACTCATGGATAAATCCCCGGCCTCCTGCGGCCTCAGCTGAGCCAGGAGGTCGCGGCTCCATTGCTGCACGGGATCAAGCACGGGTGCGGCGAGCACGGCCATCGCGCCGAATGCCGGGCCGGCGGTGATGCCGATGTTCGCTTGGTCAGGCATCCGGCTGAAGCCGTCGTCGTCGACGATCGGCTCGATCTGGCCGGCCCAGGTATCGAACGCGATGCCGTGCGCCGGAAGGTCCCGATACGGACCCGTCGCGCCGTACCCGCTGATGCTGCAGA
>ENA-OFCI01001434-OFCI01001434.1-metagenomes-genome-assembly--contig:-NODE-1434-length-10495-cov-4.227490_pt1 | contig 10495 bp, 10 predicted proteins | sample MGYA00153391_OFCI01 | MGnify analysis MGYA00153391 | reverse complement strand
TTCCCTGCTTTAGTATCATTTTGGCAAGCTGCTGGGTAATGGTACTGCCACCACCCTGTCTTCCCAAGGAAAAAAAAGCACGTCCCAGAGCCTGCGCATCAATACCCGAGTGATCAAAAAAACGTTCATCTTCCGTTGCAATCAAAGCATGAAAAACATTTGGAGAAATTTCATCAAATCTTACCTCACTTCTGTTTTCAGAATAATATTTACCCATCAATACCCCGTCGGAACTTATGATTTCACTTGCAAGATCTGCTTCAGGGTTTTCCAGTTCCTGCAGAGAGGGCATTTTACCGAAAACGCCAAAATTTGCAAATAAGAGAACGATTATTACCGTTGCAAAGCCAAATAAAAAAACGCGCCAAAGTATGCTTACAGATCGTTTCATAAAGATGTAGAATGGTTAAAAGAATATCGAGGAAAAAATAAATTTAAAATTTATTACCAAAATTTAAATTGAGTAACTGTTTGTAACTGATAATATCTTTATTAGTTTTAAGCAGTAAAAGATTATCATTCGAAATAATGATGAAAGAATATTTTGCGGGTTGCAACCATGAAACTTCAGATGAGGAAGCTTTTTTTATTTTATCAAAATATTTTATTGCTTCGGCCGCATTAGCAAATGGCTGAAAAAGCAACAGAGATCTTGCAGCATCAATAGTGTCTTTTGCTATAGAAATATTTATTGTAGCCATGCTTTCTTTATTAAAACGTACAAAAGCATTTTTAGCTTCATTCACATAAACAGCATCAACTTTATCTAAAATCATTACGACATAGTGGGGTTGTTCAGGCGATAAGGTAAAAGATTTATTTATATAAATCGAAGGCGTTTTTATGGTATCTGATATAACCGATTTAACAATTGCAGGTGCTTTCATTTTTACCTCAGCAGGTTTTACGGGTGCTCTTACAATAACCGGAGCCTTATTGTCTACAATAACAATCTGGTCATCGCTTACCCTTGTTACCTGGAGATCAGTTAAATATTTTTCAATTTCATTTCTCCTTTGCAAAACGCTGATTAAAGTTGTAGCCTTTGGTTTAAGAAGTGATGTTGGATATAAAGATTCGATATTTTTTAAAACTGTGATTGCAGAGCTGTCCTGCCTTTGTTTAATTAAATAAACAGCTTCAATATATAAAAGTTGTGGCGACCAATAATTGTTACCATAAGTGCTGTCAGCTTTCTTCTTAGCCTTAGTTGCCTGTTCAAAATTACCTTCTACAAACATATTGTAAACGCCTTCATAGCGTGCCGTGACTTCAGGATTTTTTTCTCCTTTTTTAAGCAGTGAAGGGTTTAATAAGACTTTTGTTGCGTCACTTCCGGAAAAATTTGTTTTTAATAAATTTGAATACAAAGATGCTTTTGTTGAATTACCTATTTTATTGTAGCAGTAAGCTAATCCAAAGTATACATCGGGTATTTTAATATGGGTAAAGAATCTTTTAGAAAAATCTTCATACAAAGCAATAGCCTGCTCATAATCCTGCAATTCATTTTGAAAAATTTGTGCAGCTTCATAAAGGTTTGCAGCAATAATAACATTACTTAAATCAATTTTTTCTTTGGAGAGTGGCAGTTCAGCCATCAATCCATCAAAAGAAAAATTAGTGCTTTTTACAGCAGCATCTGTACCGGATTTTTTATTTCCCGGATCAGGTGCATTAGGGTCAAGAGAAGATAAGCCATTGCCCGAGTTGTTGGCATTCGCATCAAGTGCAGTTTTTCTGCGCCAGTTATCTACATTCGTTCTTTTACCCCATTTGCTTTTAAATTCATTAAAGCCTTTTGATTTTAAACTGGCGTTATAAAAATACCATTCACCTGTATTGGCTGCTGAAGCTTTAAACAAATCAACCGGTTCTTTATTTCTGTCTGCAAATGTTATCAACGTATTTCCCGCAAATTCATCTTCTTCTTTTAATCCATTTTCTTTGCGGTATTTTTTTACCATTTTTTTTATCAAAACATCTCTTTCTGCGGAAGGCATTGCTGCGAGCATTTGAAGACTGTCTTCCCTTTCAATTAAAATTAATTTAGGTACTAAACGACTCAGCAATTCTTTGCGGTCTTCAATTAAAGATAAATCTTGAGGTGTTTTGTTGCCAGCAGCACTCAGACTGTCATAATAAGCATATGCATCCTTATAACGCTGTTGCTTAAACGCAATATTAGCCAACTGAAAAAATGATTTGTCTTTGATACCTGATTCTAAATTATTATATGAAACACTTTTATTGTAGTAAATAATTCCGTTGGTTGTATCGGGTTTTTGCAGACTAAGTTGACCTGTTGAGTAATAGATAATATCTCTAAATGGTTCATACTTGTCTTTTTTCGCCATTTTTAAAAGATTGAAAATGGTATTATCAAGTTCTTTAAAATTACCTGTATTTCTAAGCATTTTGGCTTCGCTTAATCTGGCATAAATATCCATAACGGGATTAGATGTTTGGTGTGCAGCCCTAAGATAATATTCAGAAGCCTCATCAAACTTTCCTGTTAGCTCATACATTTGTGCAAGAAGATATTCCCATCTGCCTTTATCATCTTTTGTATCTGCATTGCTTAAGGCTTTTTGTAGATGAACTGCAGAACTGTCAAAATTATTCTGTGAATAGAACCAATAAGATGTAACTTCTTCAAGGTCATTCTTTAAGCGTACGGGCAAATTTTTATCATTTTGCAATATACTTATTAACCCTGCTGCATCACCATATTCTTTCTGTTCTGTAAAAGTTCTTATCTGCCAGATAAGGGCATCGTTTCGGCTAGCAGGTTGTGTAAAAATCCTTTGAACAATATTCCTTCTTTCTTTATCAGCAATAGAGACCGACCCTACTCCTGCCATTCCTTCATTTGAACCTACAATTTTGTTATACCCATCACCCTTTTTGGTTCTTGGAAAAAGATTGTAATTTATGAATTGAAATGTAAGTGCAGCAGAATCAAAATCTTTTTTTAGAAAATAGGATTTTCCAATAAGCATATAAAAATTATCAACCCATTCAGATCTTAGATCATGCAACAATATTCCTGCTGTAGATTTATAAATAACGGAATCAAGCTCAGATTTTTGACTTGCTGTATTGTCTAATGAGTAGGGATAAAACGAAAGCATTTTTGCATAATCATCTTTATTTGACAATTTAGCCCGTTCTATAACGTGATTTAATTTATTGTTAGCATTAAAGTAAAAATTGTAATGTGAAGTATTATTCTGTAAAAACTTTCGAACCCCTCTAAATTTTTTTTCGCCTGTTTTCTCAGATGCTAATTTTTTTTCTTCATATTTCGCAGGCTTTTTTTCCTTTCCAAATGGATCAATTGTCCAAGTTGGCTGCGCCATAGATTTGGCACAATAACACGAGGCAAAGGCTATTAAAAATCCTATAAATAAAACCTTCGATTTTAACATGAAAGACAATGGTTAAGTATGAATTTAAAGTTCGTAATTATTCTTCAATAACGATCAAAAATAACCCCTACCACATTAACTTAGAAACAATATGGCATTTATTTCTGTTAAAAATTTACGTTTATTGCTTTAATAACTAATTTTACGGTGATAAGATTCAAAGCTGTCAATATTAGGAAATATGTCAATGCCGGATGTAAACAACACTTTAAAAAGACTTCGAAGTCATTACCGACTGGTAATTATGAATGAAGATACTTTTGAAGAAGTTGTAAAATTTAAGCTTACCCGTATGGGTGTTTATATTGTGTTAAGTACCGTTTTTATACTGATGATTGGGCTGACCGCTTCACTCATTATTTTTACACCCTTAAAATATTATCTGCCTGGTACAGGCATGGGTAATGCAAAACAAATAAAAGAATACAGGCAATTAAAAATGAGGACAGATTCCATGGAGCAGGCGCTAAAATACCAGGATAATTATTTAAAGAATATTCAAAAAGTTTTGCGAGGCAACGTTAAAGAATTGGATACTAATAAAATTGTTTTACCTAAAGTTGAAAACTCCAATGATTGACCATCAGCCTAATAAAAAAAAGGTAGATAACAGTCTTCTGTGGAAATATGCTGGCTTTGCTACACAACTAACTGTTGCCCTGGTTGTATCAGTTTATGCAGGCATGAAACTGGACTCATTATTTAAATTTAAAAAACCCATAATTGTTTGGGCTTTACCCTTACTTATTATACTAGTGCTTATCTACAAAGTAATAAAAGATACTGCGCCAAAAAAATAATCTTATGAAGCTATTCGGTAAAATGCTATTACCACTTTTAATAATTTTTATTGTACTTACCATATTTATTTTAAGTGCAACAGACCTTTGGCATAAATATGATATAGACAAAAATGTTTTGTTGGGTGCCAATTTTCTTTTTATGGGTATAGGGTTACTTGTGTTTTTTATGCAGAAAAATGCGCTCAGCAATAAAAACCCTAATGTTTTTATACGAAGCGTAATTGCAGGTATGATGATAAAAATGTTCAGTACTGTACTTGCAGTACTAGCATATGTTATACTTGTAGGTCCAACGTACAATAAAAAGGGTGTGTTTATTTCGTTATTTATGTACCTAATCTATCTTGCCGCAGAAGTAACCGCAATATCTAAACTGAACAGTAATAAAAATGTCTAAAACAAAAGTTGATTTTTCTGCCTTACAGTCTTATTTACCTAACGGAAGTTATGAGCCGATACTTGAATATTTGAATGATTTTAAAATACAACTGACAATTACAAGAAGCCGCAGCAGTGTGTTGGGCGATTATAGGCATGCTCATGAAAATAAAGGCCACCGAATTAGTGTAAATGGTGACTTAAATAAATTTTCATTTCTCATTACATTGTTGCACGAAATTGCGCATCTAATTACATTTATAAAACAATTGAATCGTGTACAGCCGCACGGCACCGAGTGGAAAGCAAATTTTTCAAATATTCTGACTGTTTTTGTTGCAAAGAATATTTTTCCGTTGGATGTAAAAACAGCATTAATAAGTTCAATCAGCAATCCTTCTGCAAGCAGCTGTAGCGATGTAAAGCTTTTGCGGGTTCTTAAAAATCATGATCAAAAAAAGGAAGAAATTTATTTTATTGAGCAATTGCCCACGGGACAACTCTTTGAAATACGAGGTAAAAGGATTTTTGAAAAAGGTGAAAAAATACGAAAAAGATTTAAGTGCCGCGAATTGGCTACAGGAAAATGGTATTTATTCAGCCCAGTTTCGGAAGTAAAAAAAGCCGGATAATTTTTTATTTCTGTCATAGTTTTTTTTCCTAGCTGACAACTTGTTAATAAATAAGGTAAAAGTTATTATATTACATTTCAAAACAAACTCAAGAACTCTTTGCAACCTATTATGAAATACAGTGAAGAAGAACTTGTAACACTTCTTAGAACGCAGGATCAGTCGGCATTTTCTTATTTATATGATAATTATGCATCCGCCTTAAACGGAATAATTACAAGAATGGTGGATGATACACAACTTGCGGAAGATATTTTACAGGAAGCCTTTCTAAAAATCTGGAACAACTTTAAGCAATATGACACCACTAAAGGAAGACTCTTTACCTGGATGATCAATATTACCAGAAACCTTACAATTGATACCTTGCGCAGCAAAGGTTACAAAAAGGGGAAAAAAATCTCACAAGATGAAAATTCCGTAATTACTTATCAAGATAAAAACTTTACCTCTGACAGATTTGATACAATTGGTCTTCGAAAACAATTGCAGTATTTGAAACCAGAACAAAAGGTAATAATTGACATGGCATATTTTAGTGGTTATACTCAGGATGAAATTTCAAAAGAAATGGATATTCCTCTTGGAACCGTGAAAACTAGAATGCGTACTGCTATTATTGAATTAAGAAAACTGTTGCAATAATATATATACTAGTGGAAAAACAAGAAATCATATCATCAGGGCTTTTAGAAATGTACGTCATTGGCGCTACATCTTCTGAAGAGTCTGCTCAAATCGAGCAATTGCGTATTCAACATGCAGACTTTAATGAAGAAATTATTAACATAGAAAAAGCTTTTGAAGCTTATGCATTTGCAAACGCAGTATCACCATCATCTTCTTTAAAAAATCAATTATTTTCTTCTTTAAATTTTACAAATCAATCTTTAAACACAAACGATTCTGTAAGACCGGCAAAAGTAGTTTCAATGTCTCCCTTACTCAACATCGCAGCCGCAGCCGCAGTTTTGCTTTTAATTGGCAGCTCGGTACTTAATTTTTTCTATTATAACAAATACAAAGATGTAAATGATAAATATGATGAAAGCCAGCAACAAATTGCTTCTTTAAACCAACATTTAACTGAAGTCGACAAAGATATGAGCATTGTGCAAAGCAGATACAGTGAGCCAGTTTCTTTAAAAGGCCAAGAAGCTTCGCCAGATGCTGGAGCTAAAATCTTTTGGATGAAAAATACTGGTGAAGTGTATGTAGATCCTACAAATATGCCAATTGCGCCGGTAGGTAAACAATATCAGCTTTGGGCTTTTGTTGATGGCAAGCCTGTTGATGCGGGAATGATTACTTCTAAAGACGGCAAAAAGTACAAAATACAAAAAATGAAAACATTTGGAAAAGCACAGGCATTTGCAATAACACTTGAAACCGAAGGGGGCAATCCTCAACCTAAAGGATCCGTTTATGTGTTGGGTAAAATTTAATTAAAACATAATTATATTATGAAAGCCTTCAACATTTTTGAGGGCTTTTTTATTTCTTCAAAACTATTCTAAAAGTTGTTCCCTTTCCAACTTCACTTTGTTTAACAAACAATTCTCCTTTGTGGTAAAGATCAATTATTCGTTTACTGAGAGATAGACCCAGCCCCCAACCTCTTTGCTTGGTAGTAAAACCGGGTTTAAAAACATTAGCAATGTTTTTGTTGGTGATGCCTTTTCCATTATCTTTTACATCAATAATAATTTGTGCAGTTTCATTTTTTATATTAATGTTAATGGCGCCCTTTCCATCCATTGCATCCAGTGCATTTTTTAATAAATTTTCAATTACCCAGTCAAACAATGGTGGGTTTATCATAGCCGTAATATCATTTTCACCTCCGGTGGTTAAAGAAAAAGAAACCCTGTCAGTAGCCCGCCTTTTAATATAGCTAATCATAGTTTCTATTTGAGATATCAGATCTCTCTCTTCCAGTTTTGGTGTACTTCCAATTTTACCAAATCGATCACTTACAAGTTTCAATCGTTCCACATCTTTGCTCATTTCTTCGGCTACTTTTTGAGTACCCTCATTTTCCTTCAATATTTCCATCCATCCTTCAAGCGATGAAATTGGTGTACCTAACTGGTGCGCTGTTTCCTTTGCCATTCCTGCCCAAACCTGGTTTTGTGTACTTTTACTTTTGTTGGAAACTGCTATTAAGATGATGATGATAAAGAGGATTGCCACCACCAATTGCACTATTGGAAAATACCTTATCTGCACAAGCAAATCAGATTCTCCATAATAAGTAAAATTTTTTTCAGCAGAATTTAAAGGATTTTGCCAGATGATCGGTGGATTTATTTTTTTTAATATAACCAGTCTTTCTTTTAAATAAAACTTGCTTGCAGCAACAGCTGCAGAGTCATAATTATTGGCAACAATACTGTCTCTTTCGTTGGTTTGAATGAGGGGAATATCTTTACCGTTTTCAATAATAATTTTTGTGGCAAGTTTTGTATCCTGGTTACTAATATTATTAAGATCGTTAACAGCTTCCACGTATTGCTGCACTTTTCTTTTTTCATCTGCAGCAATTTTTTTTGCAAGAAAATTGCTGAAAAAAATACTGGCCATTATAAAAGCAATAGCAATAAGGCCAAGGATATTTCTCAAATTTAAAAACCGTTGAAGCATATTTAAAAATAGCAAATATTGAAATGCAATTGCACATAAATTTTACAAATGAAGTATGTTTGTAACAACATGATGGCTGACAACTTTAATACTGCTTATTCAAATAAAAATAACCCATTGGTGGCAGTGGTAATTTTAAATTGGAATGGTAAACATTTTCTGGAAAAATATCTTTCCGGTGTATTGGCATCTACCTATCAAAATAAAAAAGTAGTTGTGGCAGATAATGCCTCAACAGATGATTCCATCATTTTTCTAAAACAGCATTTCCCTACTGTAGAAATCATTATTAATAAAACAAATGAAGGTTTTGCAAAAGGATACAATATTGCACTAAAACAAATAACAGCAGATTATTTTGTATTGCTTAACAGCGATGTAGAAGTAACGCCGGATTGGATTGAACCTGTTGTGGAATTAATGGAGAACGATGAAATGATTGGGGCCTGCCAGCCAAAACTGCTGGATGAGAAAAATAAAAAATATTTTGAATATGCCGGCGCATGTGGTGGCTGGATAGATACTTTCGGTTACCCTTTTGCAAGAGGAAGAGTGCTTGAAAAAATGGAAGAAGATGTAGGACAGTACAACAAAGCTGTACCATGTTTTTGGGCATCCGGCGCAGCAATGTTTGTAAAAGCAGCGCTGTTTAATTCTTTAGGTGGGCTGGATGAATATTTTTTTGCGCACCAAGAAGAAATTGATCTTTGCTGGAGAATGCAAAGAGCAGGATATAAAATTTACGTGGAGCCTGCATCAGTCGTTTACCATGTTGGTGGCGGAACTTTACCAAAAGGCAACAGCAAAAAGACGTATCTAAATTTTAGGAACAACCTGATAATGATTTATAAAAACAGTTCCGCAGCTGCATTGTTTTTAAAAATGCCCATACGCTTTGGGTTGGATGCTTTGGCTGCTTACAAGGGATTATTTGCCGGAGATGGTGGCTATTTCATCGCCATTGCAAAAGCACATTTGCATTTTGCAAAATGGGTATTATTTCAAAAGAAAAAACCGGATGAAATAAAAATTAAAAATGTTCAGTTACACGGCACTTATAAAGGAAGCATATTGTGGCAGTATTATGTTAGAAATAAAAAAATCTTTTCCGAATTTATTTCAGTGTAATAACCTTTTAAAAAAATAAGCCTTATTTTTGCACCTGAAAAACAAAATAATGCAACAAGAAATTATAGAGGATAAAGAAAAAGATTTTACACACAGTTGGGTATCTTCATCACGCTTTTTATGGTACTGCCAAATTGCTGTTGTAATAGCCATCGTACTTTCTGCATGTGTAGCACAATACACACACAGGTACAAAGGAAAACCAAAGGTTAATGTACCGGAAAACACCCTTTACAATCCTAAGTACAAATAAAATTTTGTAATTAGATTTCAATCCTTATTTTTGCCATCCGAAAATTAAATCGCAAGATTTATTTTAAGAATAAAAGATCTTATACATAACCTGCGGAAGTAGCTCATTTGGTAGAGCGCGACCTTGCCAAGGTCGAGGTGGCCGGTTCGAGCCCGGTCTTCCGCTCCAAAAAAACTCCCGCCTCAAACGGGAGTTTTTTTATAAGTTGTTTTTCTTATTTAGGAGAAAATAAAACCAGTAGCCCCGGTGGTGAAATTGGTAGACACGCAGGACTTAAAATCCTGTTTACAGCAATGTAAGTAACGGTTCAATTCCGTTCCGGGGCACAATATTAAAAGGCTATAACTCAATACAACATTGGTTTGTAGCCTTTTTTAATTAATACCTATTGCGGCCATGGCGAAATTGGTAGACGCACTACCTTGAGGTGGTAGCGCCCACACAACGGGTGTGTCAGTTCGAATCTGATTGGCCGCACATGTTAAAACCTGCAATTGTAAGCAGGTTTTTTTATAGTAATTTGCTGAAGCAGCAACAGCGGATATTTCATCAACATTTGTATCCTGCTATCCGTTGCAATCTTTTTGCACAAAGACAGCAAAAAGTATTTTCACTTCTGTCAGGGCTAGTTTCACCAATACAACTTTTTTCAACTTTTGTAATATTTTATGCATCCATTTCAGGAGGTTAATGGTCTTAAAACTTTGTGGCAATTGTTTTATCTTGTAAAAAATACCAACTAATGACTAACGATATTAAATGCCCTAACTGCGGGCACATCTTCGATGTAGAAAATGTAATTGCTGCAGATCTCGAAAAGAAATTTCAAAACGAATACCAAAATAAACTTCAGCAATCGCTTAACGCACAAGAAGAAACCAAAAAGCAACTGGAGGCAGACAAAATATTATTTGAAGAAAAAAAGAAAAATGAAAATGAACTCTTTGTAAAAAGAATTCAGAATGAAAAAATAAAAATAGAAGCGGAAATACAGGAACAGTTAACTAAAAGCATTTCATCTGATTTTGAAAACCGTTTAAGGATTCTGCAACAGGAAAAAAATGATAACGAAGAAAAATTAAAGGAAGCCCGCAAAAAAGAACTGGAGTTTTTACAGAAAGAACAACAGTTAAAAAACAAAGAGGCTGATCTTGAAATAACTATACAAAAAAAACTGGCAGAAGAAAGGCATAGCATTGGCGAACAGATACGCAAACAGGAAAATGA
>ENA-OFCI01001433-OFCI01001433.1-metagenomes-genome-assembly--contig:-NODE-1433-length-10497-cov-3.321299_pt1 | contig 10497 bp, 10 predicted proteins | sample MGYA00153391_OFCI01 | MGnify analysis MGYA00153391 | reverse complement strand
GTGCCGGACGCTCAGGCTCGTGCGGTCATCTGGACTGCGCTGATCGACGGCGTCGCCCTGACCGAGATCGACCCACGACACCTGCTTGCCGTGCTGTCCACCTCCTGGGCTGGGGAAAACAGTCAGTCGATCATCAACCGCGTAGGAATGCAGATGTCTCAGCGGATCATTCCGGAGTACATGCCGGAGTCCGAGCAACAGGGCGCTTACGCCGTCATCGCCGAGGCTGCAGGCTCCATGCTGGCCCAGTCGGAGCCGCGCTCGTCGCGGGCGCTGGTGGCGGCGCGGTTCGTGGCCACGACGTCTGCGGACGAAGACCTGCTGCGCCGCTGGGCTTCGGGTGAGGCGCTGCCAGAGGGGCTGGGCGACGACTCCGACTTCCGCTGGGTGGTGTTGGTCAATCTGGCTCGGCGCGGTGCGATCGGGGAGGCCGAGATCGACGCCGCCCTCGAGTGGGACCACACCATGCAAGGGAGTCTGAAGGCGTTGCAGGCCAGGGCTTCTGCGCCGGATGTCTCCGCCAAGGTCTGGGCCTGGGAGCAGCTCACGGCGGATCATGGACGATCCAACTACGAGCTCAACGCGTTGGCCACAGGGTTCTGGCACGCACGCGACCTGGACGTGCTGCGACCGTTTGTGGGGCGCTATTTCAGTGATGTGCCCAAGCTGTCGGGGCGAGTCGGCGAGGACGCGCTGGCCAGAGTCGCCGCCCTGGCCTATCCCAGCCGTGTGGTCGATGCGTGGACAGCCGAGCAGTCTGCTTCGGCCCTGCGGCGCAGTGACCTCACGGCGTCGGTGCGCCGGGCCATCGTGGACGCAGACTCGCAGCTGCGCGAGGCGCTGGCTTCGCGGGCTGCTTTCGGGCGAGGGAGTGGGTGAGGGGACGGAGGGTGAAGGGACGGCATACCCGCACGTGCGCTCATCCATCACTCGGCTGAACGCCGCGGATCTTGCGTTGCGACCGAAAACAGCCCGGATTCGGGCCGTTCGGGGTGTTCGGTCGGTTGTCGTGGGGCTCAGCGATAGTTGGTGAACTGGACGGCAACCTCCAGGTCTGCGCTCCGAAGCATCGCCATGACGGACTGCAGGTCGTCCTTGGACTTGCTGGACACCCGCAGCTCATCGCCCTGGATGAGTGGCTTGACGGTCTTGCCGAAGTCGTCCCGGATCATCTTTGCGATCTTCTTGGCGTTCTCCTGGCTGATGCCGTCCTTGAGCGAGGCCTCGAGGCGGTACTCCTTGCCGGAGAGCTGGGGATCCTTGTCGCCAAGATCCAGAACCTTGAGCGAAACGCTGCGCTTGACCAGCTTGGTCTGGAAGACGTCGAGCACCGCGAGCACGCGTTCCTCGGAGCTGGCCTTCATCAGGATGTTCTCGCCGCTCCATTCGATGGAGGCCCCCACGTTCTTGAAGTCGTACCGCTGGGAGATCTCCTTCTGGGACTGCGTCAAAGCGTTGCTGACCTCTTGCTTGTCGACCTTGCTCACGACGTCGAACGACGCGTCGGCCATATCGGCTCCTTCGGGTGTGTCACGTGGAGTGCCCCCCCGGTGCGAGGGAGAGTGAAGCGATTCGGTGTTGAGCGGCCAGCACGCCTCCGATTTCTGTTGGCCTTGCCGCCCGATGGACGTGGATGGTGGTTCAGTTGCTATCCTTCCATCCGCACCACGGCAGGTTGCCCGAGCGGCCAATGGGAGTGGACTGTAAATCCATCGCGAAAGCTTCGAAGGTTCGAATCCTTCACCTGCCACCGAGTGCGTGAGAGGGCCTCTGACCTGCGGAAACGTGGTCGGAGGCCCTCTTTCTTATACCTGGTGGGGGTATCGAAAACGGCCCTGTTTTGGCGTTCACCAGGCTCGGGGGTCGCAGGGCTGTGACCTGCGCAAACGCGTAAACCGGATCGGGCGGGTTCGAGGTTTGTGGGGAATGCGCACGCAAGTTGCGGTTCACACCACCGTGGTGGCCGGACTGCCGGCGCGCTGACCTGCGGGTATGGCAGGGGTGGGGGTATGAAATCGCGATGGAAACCAACACCATCGCGATGAGCGTGCGCTCATTCCGCCCACAGTGACGCACACCTGTGGCGGTCCGTGGCGGCACGCTGCAGGTGCAGGTCGGCGCCGGTCCGACCCTTATGGTGTCTGTGTCGGTCAGGCGTGGTGGGCTATTGGGGACCATCGTCACCTGTCGGGGGGAGGGGGCTGGGTGGACTGTGTGAGCGTGCCGCGCGGTGCGACCGTGCGCAGATCAAGTAGTGGCCGCGACCGACGCCGTCTGCCTGGAGCACTTGCTTGTGGAGTACGCGGGCCTGTGTCGAAGAGTGGTCGGCAAACTCGGCCGGAAGCGACCCTCCCCGCTGACTCGCGGCGACCTGGGTATTTGGGCCGCAGGAGTCGTCTACGCGGTCGGCCAGCTGAACTTCGTGTTCGATCCTGCGCAGACGTCGCATGCGACCGCCGACCAGCTCAGCGGGTGGTTAGGCGTGAAGAAGACCACGATGGCGGACAAGGCCAGGCTGATCCGCGACACCCTGCAGCTGAGCGACTTCGATATCGGGTTCATGCGTCGTGACCTGGTTGAGGCCAGCGCGTTGACCTGGCTACTGGAGGTCGACGGGCTGCTGGTCGATGTCCGGCACGCGCCCGCGCAATTTCAAGTGCGGGCCTTCGAGCTCGGGTTGATTCCGTTCGTCCCCGGGGTTGCCGATGACAGGCCGTGACGAGGCGGATCGCCTCCTTGAGGTGATCACCGTGGACTGCTACAACGCCTCCGAGCAGATGACGGCTTTCTACGAGGTATTCGCTGAGGAGGTCCCGCTCCCCACCACCGCCACCGTGGTCGGCGCCACCGTTCGGGTCGTCGGAATCGACATCGCCGAGCATGGCGAGGAGCTCACAGCACGCTGCCAGCGCGCGGAGGTCGTTCAGGATCTGCGACTTTCGGATCTGGTGTTCCCGCCCGATGCCGCAGCCGCCTGGATTCACGCGGCGTACCGCCGCTGTCTCGGCCTGAGGGCGCATCCAACAACCATGCCGCCAGGATGGAGGCCATCCTGGCTGTGACTTGACCCGGCGCACGATCCGCCGCTCGACGACGGCCTCAGCGGTTCCCGACCGCCCTCGCCGGCAGGTGCTCGATGTCGACCTGCCCGGGCCGCCAGGCGGTCCCCGGGATCGAACGCAGCGGCGCGAACGGGTCGGCCGCGCGCTGCCAGGCGACCGCGAGGCTATCCGCGATCAACCCTGCCGCATCCGGGTGGGCCTCGACAGCAAGCCGACGCAGTTCGTCGACGTTGGTGAGCTTGACCGTGACCGTCCAGGTGACCGTGCCCCGGTCAACGGACTCAGCCACGACCTCGCTGTCCAGCGAGAGGACCCTGAAGGCGCCAGCCGCCAGCGGCCCCTCCATGCCGCCGGTAGGACAGATCAGCCAGCCCAGTGCGTCGAACGCGTTGCCGGCAGGCGCCACGTCACAGGACCCTGGCTCGGTGTCCTCGACGTCGGGATCGGCACGGAGCCTGATCCTCACCGCGTTCCCTGCGGCTTGCGCCACGGCTTCGTGGAGTGCCTCCGCGTCGATGACGGTGACCTCGGCGGTAGCGGTGCGGGCCCACGTCTCCCGGTTCCTCCCGCGCAGCGACCGATTGGCAGTGCCCGGCCGCTCGCGGTCGGGTAGGTCGAAGAGGCCGGGCTCGTTGGCATCCATGCCGACCGACCCTATGCCCATCCCTCCGCCCCAAGTGATGGTCAGCCGGTGCGTCTAACCGCCGCCAGCCGACCGCGGACGATCGTCTCGTGCGCTTCAGAGGAGTTGACCCTGTTTCGTGCGAGGCGACCGCCGAGAGGGATGATTCTGGTGAGTGGCTCTCGAGGTGGTGGTCGTGAAGGCGACGCTCGGTCTGCCTTCTCATGAATTGGCGCAACCGTCTGCAGGTGGCCTGATCAGGCCATGGTCTCGGCGGGCGGAGATGGCCTGACTTGGCGATGTGCGCGGGGAGGGCGAGGCTGGATGGTGGGTGTAGCGCTTCCCGCCCTCGGAAGTGCTCGAGCACAGGAGGCAGTCATGCCGTTCATTCAGGTCAAGGTCATCGAGAACGTGTTCACGCCCGAGCAGACCCAGCAGATCGTGCGAAGCCTGACCGACGCGATGGTCGCGATCGAGGGCGAGAACATGCGTCCGGTCACGTGGTGCGTGGTCGAGGAGGTCAAGAGCGGCTCGTGGGCCATCGCCGGCAACCCCCTCACCACTGAGGACGTCCGCGCGCTGGCTGCCGGCGTCACGGCGTAGGGGCGCCGGTGCCCCGGACGCACGCCGGATCTGCGCCGCCCAGCACGAGGAGGTAGGTCGTGGCATCGCAGCCGCAGTGGTTGACTGTCGACGAGGGATGGGGGCGCAGGGCGGCCGAGTTCGCCAGCCTGAGTGAGCCCGCCAACTGTCGCGAGTACGTGGCCCTGCACCAGCTTCTCGGACTGGGCTCCGGGGACGAGGTGCTGGACCTGGCGTGCGGCTCCGGGCTGGCTTTGGAGCTGGTGGCGGCCCGGGGTGCATCCGGCTCGGGCATCGACGCGTCGGGCCGGCTCGTGGCCATCGCTCGCGACCGGATGCCCGATGCCGACATCCGGGTCGGTGACATGAACCAGCTGCCGTGGGACGACGCGAGCTTCGACGTGGTGACGAGCTTCCGGGGGATCTGGGGGACCACCCCCCACGCGGTGAGCGAGGCTCGGCGGGTCCTGCGGCCGGGCGGACGGATCGGCCTGACGGTGTGGGGCCACATCAAGGCATCGACGGGCTCCTGGGCCCTGCGGCCCTTCCTTTTGGCCGATCCCGAGAAGGTGGCCGGCCAGGCTCGGATGGTCGCGTTGGGCCGGCCCGGAGCCGGCGAGGTGGTCCTGTCGCAGGCGGGGTTTGTCCGGGTCCGCCGTCATGAGATCCCGTTCGCCTGGGAGTTCGCGGATCCTGCCGCCTATGCACGGGCCCTGGCGTCCACCGGTCCGGCGTACGAGGCGATCCTCGCCGTCGGCGAGAGCGCCTTCCTCCGCCACGCCGAGGAGCTCGCGCACGGCCGCGTGCGGGAGGGGCTCCCGCTGCGAGCCGAGATCAAGGTGGTGGGCTACACGGCCAGCGTCCCGGTGCGGGAGGCCCCGGAGTCACGGTTCCTCTCCGACGTCGAAGATGAAGCGGTTCGGAGCTTCTTCGAGTCGGACCGGGCGGAGCTGGGCTACGTCATGAACGCCACGCGGCTGTGGGCCCGCGACCCCAGGGCGAACGAGGCCCTGTTCGCTCTGCTCGCGCACGTCAGCGACAAGGGTCGGCTCAGCTATCGGGACCGCGCGGTCCTGGTGGCCGCGACCGCCTCCACGTGCGGCGACCAGTACTGCTCCCTGGCCTGGGGTTCGCGGTTGGCCAGCCTGGTCGGGGTCGATGAGGCCGCCGCTGTGATCTCGGGCGGACCAGCCCTTCGCGACCCACGGGATGAAGCACTTGCGACCTGGGCCCGAAGCGTCACGAGCGCTGCGACCCGCACGACGCGAGAGCAGGTGACCGTCCTGAGGGCAGCCGGCATCGACGAGGACCAGGTCTTCGCCGCGACGGTCTTCATCGCTCTCCGGCTCGCCTTCGCCACCGTGAACAACGCCTTGGGTGCCACGCCGGATGTGGAGCTGCGAGCCGCAGCACCCGATCTGCTGCGCCGCGCCGTGGCGGACCGGCTCGGATGACGGCCGGGCCGGGGGTGGTGGAGCGCTTGCACAACCGCGCCGGCTGCCGCACTCTCGGACAATGAGCAGCGAGCCCGCGGCAGTCACGCCCTCGGAGCTCTTGCTGCGGGCCGGCAGGTGGGGCCCGGCACGCGACGAGCTGCTCGAGCGGCTGGCACGTGGCCCCGAGGGCCCGGCCTTCGAGGGCCTGGCCCAGGCGTTGTGGTGGCTTGATGACGGCACCGGCTGCCTCGACGCACGCGAGGCGGCGTACCGGTTCTACCGGGACGCCGGCCAGGACGCCAGGGCGGCCCGGGCGGCGAGTGCGCTGGCCTACGACTCCCTGCTGTTCGGGGAAGGCGAGGCCGTGGCCCGCGGCTGGTGGGGGCGGGCAGAGCAGCTCCTCAGTGCTGTACCGGAACGGGCTGAACACGGGTGGCTCGCCGTGCGCGAGGCCGAGCTGGCACTGGCGACACAGGCCGACCCGGCGCTCGCACAGCTGGCCGGGGAGCGCGCCTGCGCGATCGGGCGCCGGGTGCACGACCCCGACCTCACATATGTCGGGATGGCGGTCAGCGGCCTGGCCCAGACCACGGCAGGGCTTCCCGGTTCGGGCCTTACGCAGCTGGACTCGGCCGTTGCAGCCGCCACGACCGGCGAGGTCGTCGATCTGATGTGGATGGGCAAGATCTTCTGTTGGCTGATCATCGCCTGCCAGCAGACCCACGACCTCACCCGGGCAGACGAGTGGTGTCGCCGCGTGGAGGCGGTCTGCGAACGACGGCACCTAGACCCCCTCTTCACCGTGTGCCGCATCCAGCACTCCTCCGTGCTCATCGAGCGCGGGACCTGGCCACAGGCGGAGAGCAACCTGGCCGTCCTCCTGGACCGCGTCGCGACCTCTCGCAGGCACACGCGGCTGGACGCGGTGGTCCAGCTGGGCGAGCTGCGTCGCCGCCAGGGACGCTGGGCCGAGGCCGAGGAGCTCCTGACGCAGGCCGAGTTCGACCCGTCCGCCATCGTGTCCCTCGCGCTGATCCGGCTGGCTCGCGACGAAGCCGACGTTGCCTGGGCCGCCATCCGGGAGCTGCTGGTCACGACCCCACCAGGGAATCGCCTGCTGCGTGCCCGGTTCCTGCTGCCCGCCGTACTGGCCGCGGCCGCCGCCGGAGACCGCTGCGCGGCCCAAGCCGCCGCCGACGAGCTGCAGGAAACCGCCGCGCTGGTGCGCAACAAGCCGCTGTCGGGGCTTGCGGCCGCGGCGGCGGCAACATTGGCGCCCTCGGCGGAGGCCGTGGGACCGTGGCGGGACGCGGTGCGCTGCTTCCAAGAGGCCGCTCTGCCCTTCGCCGAGGGGGAGAGCCGACTCGGGCTGGCAGCGGCCCTACTGCGTGCCAACGACGTGGGTGGGGCCGAGGAACAGGTGACCAAGGCATCGAGCGCCCTCGAAGGCCTCGGTGCCCGGGCGGCGATGGCGGAGGCCGACCGCCTCAGACGGCAGATCGTTGCGGCGCGAAGCACCCGCGGAGTCCTCACCGAGCGAGAGCTGGAAGTTCTTCGCTGCGTAGCCGATGGCCTCACCGACCAGCAGATCGCCCGGGCGCTGACGCTGAGCCCACACACCGTCCACCGGCACGTCGCGCACATCCTCACCAAGCTGGACCAGCCGACTCGGGCCGCCGCCGTGGCCCACGCCGTCACCAACGACATCCTGTAACCGGCAGATCCACCCCGAACCCGCACATCCCTTCCTCCGCGGTCCGCACTTCGCCAGCGGATCTTCGACCCGCGTGACTACGCCGCCTATCGACCACCGTGGGGCAGGCATCACAGCGCCCACTAAGACGCAGGGGCCGTCCCCGACGAAACGCTCGTAGCCAATGTGCGGACGTCCGCTCTTCGCGGTTATGCACGTGATCCGGAGGTGCCGATGACCGGACGCGGACTAAACGACAGTCCGGGCCCGCGCCGGTCCAAGTCCATGGTCACCCGTGGAAGCATTGCGCAGTGGGTGCCACCAGCACCGTAAGGGACGTGTTGCGCAACATCTTGGGCAACAGTCGCAGCATGTCGTTGCTGACATAATCCACCCATGTCTGCTGACGAATACATCAAAGAGGTCGCGAGTCGGCTGCGTGCCGATGGCGCAGAGGTCACCACCGAGAGCATGAGAGAACTGACGATGCTTGTGGGCTACCGCTCGCAGTTTCGGCTCCGTTGGTTTGCCACGCGCCTTAACCTCTTCACGATCATTGGCTCGGTGCAGACGGTAACGGTTGCAGGGCTTGAACAATTCTCCAAGGACGCAATCGACTACGCGATTGCCCGTAAGGGACAGTTTCGGGGTCTTCAGAACGGCGTCGCAGTGATCCCCGTTCTGGTTGGCGAGCGGATCGAACCAGATGCGGCAACGTATGCGACGAACACATTGGTCCGGCGCTTCTCCGCCTTCGCGTGGCCAGCGACCGTAGACCTGACCTCACGGCACGTCTATAAGCACGAAGGGCGTGTCCTCTTAGGAGGCGTCTACGCAGATTGGATGCGGCAACAAACGGCGATCGCCCTACCAGACCCCATCACGGCGTAGGCATTCGATCGACCACCACGAACATCCGCAAATGCCGCGTAGCGCGCGCGGTCTTGAGATCGGTGCAGACTGCAATCAGCAACGATGAAGGAGGAGCACGCCATGAGTGGGCGCGTCGTGTGTGACATTTCGATCTCTGCCCGTCTACGTCTCCGGCACGAATCAGCGGGATAACAAGCCATTCGGGGACGGGCCGATCGAGCTATTGCATGCCTGGATGTTCGACACGCCTAAGGAGAACCAGGCGGAAACCGACCAAATCGTGGCCGCCGGCGCCTTCGTGATGGGACGCAACATGTTCGGCCCAATCCGCGGCTCGTGGGACCTGGACTGGACCGGCTGGTGGGGTCCCAACCCGCCCTACCACGCCCCCGTCTTCGTTCTCACCCATCACGCTCGCGATCCGCTGACGATGGAGGGCGGCACGACGTTCACGTTTATCACCGATGGCATCGAGGCCGCTCTCACGGAAGCCTGCGCGGCAGCCGGGGGCCGCGACATCGCGATCGCCGGGGGCGCATCGATAGTCAATCAGTACCTCGCAGCCGGGTGCATCGACGAGCTTCGCACCCACATCGCCCCCGGCACCCTCGGCGCGGGCGAGAGACTGTGCGACGACGTTCCACCGCTGCGCCTGGAATTGGTGGCAGTAAGAGCGGCGTCGTTGGTCACTCACATTAATTACCGCGTACTGCACTAACTCAAACGCGAGGTACCAGGACTCATCGGGGTATATCCGCCCATGCCGCTGGTCGCGCGGGCGACGTGCCGACGGGAGGACACGTCTTGCAGCTTGCGCCCCTTCTCCGCGGTAGGCAGTTATCGCCAGACCGGGTCGGCATGAAGAGCGGGGCAACTGAAGTCACATGGCTGGCGGGACGTCCTCGGCCCGCCGCACCATCACCTGCGCCTTGACGACCACGGCGGCCGACATCACGCCCGCGGCCAGGTCGAGTGCCACCAAGGTTGTCCCCCAGCCGCCAACGTCCGCTGCAACGGCCAAGGCAAAGAAGATCACCGCGCTCGTACCCCACGAGGCACGCCGTCGTCGCCAGACGACCGCCTGCGCGGCCCTGTCGCGGTGCGTCCGATGGGGCTTGGTGAGCACGAGCCGTCGGGTTGTCCGGGTCGTGCGCGTCGTTCGTGCCCCTCGCGGCTCATTCATGTCAGGATCCACAGCCCAACGCCTCCTGCCAGTCCGACGGCGATCAGTGCGGCGCCGATTTTGAACGAGGCCCGGCGCCAGCTGCTCCTGCCAGCACGACGATAACGGCAGCCGTGGACCCACCGAAGGGAAACCGCCTAATCCGCGCCAGGCACACCGGTGACTCACACCAAATATCCGCATCTACCGCAGCGGCTCGCTTGTATCCCTTCTCAATTGCCAGCCACACGCTTGCGGCGGAATCTGGTTCATGACCACATCTGAGCAAGTTCTGATTCCCGTTCTGCTGCCTGCCAAAGCCGATCCTCTCCGGCTGGCGATCGCTGCCTACTTGGCCCGTTTCAAGGGCCAATCCCGAACTCACACCGAGTCCGACCTCCGCGCGTTCTTGACGTGGTGCCAGGAACGCGGCTTGGACCCCCTATCCGCTCAGCGACCGCACATCGAGCTCTACGTCCGCTGGATGCAGGAAGTGCGACGATTCAAGCCCTCCACCGTCAGCCGGCGGATGGCCGTCGTAGCCGGCTTCTACCGCACCTGCGTCATCGACGACTTGCTCGCTCACTCACCCGCCGAGCACGTGAGGCGCCCGAACGTGCCGCCAGAATCCCCGACCCTTGGACTGACGCATCTACAGTTCGAGGCCATGCTGACCGCAGCACGGCTATCGGCCAACGTCCATGACTTCGCCCTGGTCGCGATGCTCGGACTGCTCGGACTGCGGATCTTCGAGGCGTGCGGGGCTGACATCGAAGACCTCAGTGAGGAACACGGCCACCGCGTCCTGAAAGTACGCGGCAAGGGCGGGAAGGTCGTCCTGGCGCCGTTGCCACCGGCCGTCGGGCGAGCCATCGACCGCGCCGTGAACTTCCAGTGGGAAGAACAGCGCGTACTCAAGGGCTCCATGCGCACCGAGTTCTATTGGGAGGGTGCTCAGGGCACTGGTGCCGCCATCGCCTCCGCCCTGCGAGGCTGGGAGCACCTGCGCTTTGAGGTCACCGAGGACTCGTCTCCCGGTAGTGACGGCGGTCGCTGGATGCATACGC
>ENA-OFCI01001431-OFCI01001431.1-metagenomes-genome-assembly--contig:-NODE-1431-length-10507-cov-4.706755_pt1 | contig 10507 bp, 19 predicted proteins | sample MGYA00153391_OFCI01 | MGnify analysis MGYA00153391 | reverse complement strand
GCGGCGGCACTCAGCCACATTTCCAGATAGTCTGTCCCGATGGTCGTTCCCATCGTCTTGCCGCTGATACTTGGCAGCGTGATCACCTGGGTATAGGTGCCCCATGACGTGGTCAGTGCGATGCCTGATCCTGCGCCGGTGACATTTGCAGATGGCGCGCCGCCAGTGCCGAAACATTGCACGTAGTTAGGCGTGACCGTGCGCGCTGCGTCGGCCTTGGCCTTGAACGACAGCATGACCTTTTTACCAGCAAGAGTCCGTACGCCTTCAATGCGTTGTGCAAGAATCTTCGTGATAGTCGAACCGCTGCCAGCCGTCGAGATCGAACAACGGCGGAAAAAGGTCGGTTCATCAGTGAGCGTGCCGAGTGTGTGCGCCTGTTGCGTAACGGCGAAAAAAAGTGACGTGCCGTCGATCTTCGTGAAGAATCGGTCGAGGTCGTATGTCTCGGTGTTGAGCGCTGGAGTGAAAGTAGTTCCGCGCTGGGCAATCTCGAATCGCGGATTGATCAGCTTATTTTGGAATGATGCGACCGGCTGGATTTCGATCAGCGGCATCGTCCCCGTAGCTGCCTGCCGAGTCTGAATAAAATTTGCGCCAAGCGCCGTTGCTGGCGTGGTGTCGGTTATCGTATTCGATGAGCTTCCGATGTTTGCCGGCGAAAATACAATTGCGTCTTTCGTCGATCCTAATGCAAATCGTACCCCGCCCCCAACCCGCAGCAGCTCGGTGCCGCCTGGATCGGTGCCGATCGTCTGCGCAACCGTGAACGCGTTGTTCACCGTATCCAGGCACAGATTGCCGGATGCGTCGCGTGCCGTTTGGGTACGTAGTCCAGTGAGGGTGCCGGAAATGGTTAGGACACTGCCCGTAACGCCGTCAGCGATTTGCGATTCCTTAACCACGCCCGCGGCGCTGGTCGAGTCCAAACGATTTGCGTTGGCCAGGGTGCCCGTGAGAAGCGTACCCGTTGGAATGGTCACCGCCGCGTCTGGAAGAGTCAACGTGCGAGGCGCGGTAAGTGTCCCGGCGATGGTGAGCACACTGGTCGAAATGCCGTCAGCAATTAACGATTCCTTGATCACGCCCGCTGCGCTGGTCGAGTCAAGGCGGTTGGCATTGGCAAGCGTGCCGGTGATGAGTGTTCCGGCTGGAATAGTGACGTTGCCATCAGGGAATGTCACCGTGCGCGCGGCGGTCAAAGTTCCGGCGATGGTGAGGACGTTTCCGGTGACACCGTCAGCAATCTGAGATTCTTTAACGATTCCCGCTGCACTGGTCGAATCGAGACGATTCGCGTTGGCCAGCGTTCCGGTAAGCAGCGTGCCTGCTGGAATGGTCACTGCCGCATCTGGAAGCGTCACCGTGCGCGCGGCGGTCAAAGTTCCGGCGATGGTTAGGACACTGCCCGTAACGCCGTCGGAAATTTGCGATTCTTTAATGACCCCTACTGAAGAAGTCGAAGCCAGCCGATTAACATTGGCAAGCGTACCAGAGATGTTGCCTGCTGGACTGGTCGCAAGAGCCATTCACGAATGTTATCAATCGTTAACTTATGTCAACCCGCTAGATAGGAGCGTAGCAATCCAATCCATTTCGGCCTTTTCTTCGTAATGCCGCCCCTAGTTTAGACATATCCATCAGCCGCTTCATCGCTTCCTGCTCGAAAGTCAATGCAATTTCGATTTTTTGATCATTTTCCTGTTGAGAAGGGATGATGTAATTGAATCCTTCCGTCCCTAAGCCGCATTTCCATGCCGGTGACCAGCTTGGCCGTTGCATAATAAGGTATCTAACGGCGTCCAAAGCGTCATCATCCTTTTTGATAATTGCCCCAGCTCCGGTAAATTGCTTCTCTTCATGCCCTGCGTATTTGAGGAATTGCCAGCGAAGCAGTTTCCCGCCCGACCCCTCCGACGGGTTGATGGTCAAAAGTGGTTCAGTCGACCGATTATCAGGGGCAGGATCCAAATAATGACGCACCGTAGAAATGCCGTCATGGACTTTTTTGCGGGCGACCCAAAACCCCCCTACTGGGGTTAGCCCTGCTTCGAACATACATTCCTTCATCTGCTGAAGTGCCGTCAGGCCGCCACCGTTATTGCGGTTGTCGAAATTCCTATCGTAGACAAACCCCGTGAGCTTCCTTCCCGCTAGGTAATTGGCGAGATCCTTGGTATCCTGAGCCACGGTAAGCCCTGCCCTCGACCAAACCTTGACGATAATGATCTGCATCGGGTGTCGTGGTTCGATACAGCCAACAATCATGCCGGTTTCATGGCCTACGCCGGGGTCATATCCCACCCATAGGTTGGCGTTTTCTGATGGGACATGGTCACTTGCCAGCATGTGGCGCGAATCGGACCATTGCTTGCCGTAAACAAGCGTTGCTGAGCGAGCATTGCCGGTTCCATCGATGCGAATCTTACGGGCTTCCGGTGACATGAATTGAGCCACGCGATTGCGGGCGGACGCAGATACCGCGATGTTTTCAATGGCAGCAATCTGGAAATAATCCGCATCCTGATTTCTTTCAGGATCCATAGCGATGGATTTCAATTCATCCCAGCTATCGTTGATGATCGTTTCCGACGTACTCCACAACATCCAGGCGCCACCAAATTGCGCAATATTGTCATCGTTGTTTAATTCCATCAGGCGGGCCATGCACTCATCGATAAGCTTGCGCGTCCCGGCCTGTTCATCGATCCCGATGCCAGCAATGTGCCCCTTACCTTGAATGCTCTGCCAGGATCTTTCGATGCCGGAGATGGCGAACATGATTCTATTGCCATTTTTAAGCTCAATTTCCCGGCACACTGGTTTGCCAGCCCCATTGACCATATGGTCTTTGACGACTTCGTGGTCAGGAATCATCGGCTTATCTGAATTTGGCCCCTTCAATTCGGAGCGAACGCGCAGCTTTTGATAAAGCACGTCACGAATCTGTTCGCGGGAAATGGCCCACATGACGTAGGTCACCGGCATATTGGCCGTACGGGTCGGATGTTTGCGCCTGGCAGCAAGGGCGAACTCAACGCAATTATGAGTCGTTTTCCCGCTGCGATTTCCGCCAGAGAGGAGGCGGAGCATCTTCTTGCTGGTCAAGCAACGGTGCTGCGATTCACCTGGAACATACGTATTCAGCGGATCTTGTGCATCTCTCTCGGCCTTGAGCTTCAATAATTCTTTAACCTCATCCGGCGTCATGCGCAAGCTTCCATGCAGGTAGGATCCACATCAGCCGGGGGTTCAATCGATACTTCTTTAAGCAATGCTGAAATCTCATCATCGCTCAGGTTTTTAGTATCCATCTTCAGCTTATCCCGATGATGCATATCCTTCTGCTTAAATTCAGCGAGCCTGACGAGGAAGTTTGACGCCTTATCAGCAGCAGCCTCAGCCGCATCTTCCACGTCTAGGGAAGTCTTAGTAAGGTCAGCCAAGCCCTTTTGAATCGCCTTATGGACATTGATCCTGTCCGTAATGGTCGCCATCTCATCGCCTTCGATGTCTTTGCGAAGTTTTTGCAATAAAACTAGCTCATCGCGGGCAACGAGCATTAGGCGAACGAGATTATTGTGACCGGCTTTTGCAATGGTTGCAGGGCAGTCCTCCCCCCGGTGAGTAACATCAAATAACACAAGTGATTTTGCCACCTGGCTGACGCCTCTAAACTCCTTAGCTAGACGCAGAGCCGAGCGACCAAAATCTTCCAGGCAAGAATCTAGTTTCCCGTAGCCAGTAACCACTTGGGCATTATTACCCATTCGACCCATCCGATTTTTCTAAAGATAAAATATATGCATCCCTTGCTTGCAGGGCAATCTCGACGCTATTAAAGCATCCTACGTGTTTATTTTTTTTATTCCTTCGCACATTTACAAACCACGTTTTTTTCGTTTTGCACCAGGTTATATTCTTATAGCCTGATGTGTTATCGTTCCTAATTCTTTGATTAACTGTTTGAGCAGAGGCGTCTGACCAGCGCACATTGCCAAAAAAATATCCCATTCCGTTGTCAATTCGATCTAATGAATGAGATTTGCTTGGCTTTTCTCCAAGCGACAAGATATCATCCCTGTAGTTCGCAAATTCCATCCATTTGTCACACACTGTTATTCCGCGCGCTCCGTAATCTTTGAAATGCTTGTCTTTGGGGGATATGCATCGCCGCAGCATGGACCTCCAAATTTTATATAGGGGTCTTTTTGCATCCGCCTCGTTGGCCCGCTTTTTACAACATCCCTTGCACTCATTTGCCAGCCCCCATTTCCCCCTTGAGTTCCCATAGAATTGATCCATGGCGAGGACCTGAGCGCAACGTGAGCAAGTCTTGGTTGTCATGCCGAATATTAGCAATCGCAGCCCCCTTAGCAAGTGCTAACGATTCTCAATAGCATTAGACCCCCCTTGTAATGCGCTCCCGAAGTGGTAAGCCGTCCCGTATACGGCAGGCGCAATGGACGGTTGTGGGTGAGGCTAACTTCCCAAATAATTAAGCGCGTATAATTTTAAGCGCCGCGGGCGAGTCTATCGGAATAACCGCCTTCCCCTTACAGGTAGGACAGCGGTTTCTACGGGCGCGTACGCATATGATGATGATTATGAGCCCGACCAGCCACAGGGGGGCTAACAGTGGGTGAGCAAGCGCTGAACATATAGAAACAACGCCTAGAGCCATGAACGCCACATTGTCAGGCTTCTCCCAAAAATAGGTTGTGTGACAGGCAGTACAGACATGCGTGTTTGGATTCATGGGACGTATCCTTATGATCCATTACCTCTAGCGACAAACCCGCGTAAAAGCAACCGTTATCTATTACGCGCACGCACACGCGCGAGGCTAATGAGAACGGTTCTCAATGTCAAGGGATTTGAGAAGAGGAAAAAATTTTGAGAGGGGTAGGCCCGGGATTATATTCACACATGTTGGGGATGGTCCCCCACCCTCCTTTGAAGATGGACATACTACGCTGACTAGCAATCACCATGTCCGATAATATATCGTATGTAACATTCCTTGCCAGTCGTTACATGCTGCAGTGTATGCACTTACAGCTTTGCCATGCGATTATGTAGCGGGGGGCCTATGCTTTGCAGTGCCTAATAGCGCATTATGTGAGCTTATTGATAACGGTTCGCAATAAGGGTCGCAATTGCGGCACCGAATAACGGCACAGGAAACCCAGGATACCAATTCCTCAATTCAAGTTTCTTTCCACACTGTTACCTTGCCAATCGCCATTGTGGATAACTCCATCCACCCTTTACCTGGTTGCGGCCCTGGGGGTTGTCGACCCTTCTCTACGGAACGCTTCACATTCCTTATTGCAATCGATTCTCAACAAGCCTATCCATGTTGCGAACCATTCTCAACTACAGCGACCCATTACCCCAGGGACGGCCGATTCCCTGTCCCATTCCCCCACCGGGATACCGCAATCCATATAATTGCCTCAATAGTTACACCCGCCAATGGGTGATTAGGCCTTATTCTGCAACCAGGTTGCCATTTTACAGACCTCTTGCGATCATTTGATACGGCTCCATCATACCCCCATGATCGCCCCTTCATCCATCGCTCCCCCTCTACCTAGTCGTCCCGGACGACCTGCGCTCCCTCATGAGGTCAAGCGCCGGACGTTATGCCTCCTCGTCTCGCCTCAGACGCATGAGGCAGTGCGCGCCATCGCTGCTGCGTTGGAGATATCGCAGGGTAAAGCACTGGATACTTGTGTGACACACTATCTGCAGGCGCATTCGGCATCCTAAGAATACCTCTTGCCGTTTATTCGATCGTGGCGTATCGTCTAGCATAACACCAGCGCAGCAGTGCGCGTATCAAGGGCTTTGCCCGGAGCTACCATGATCGACCCTCTCCTCACTGCATACATCGCTGCGCTAGTCGCAGGGCAGATGGACCTTGCTACCCTGATCGCTCGCATGATCGCTGCGGGGGTCTAACCATGAACCTCCTCGACAATCGCCTATCCGCAGAAAAGCGCATCGAATTAATTCTAGTGGAAGTGCGCCAGCAAATTGCAGGTGCTTCGCTTAGTGACGATCGGGTGTTCAGTTGTCTCATTATGCTGCGCAGTGCACTGCAAAGCTACGTGGAAACAGATCCAAGCGAGTTAGATGGAATGTATTCCATGCGTTGTAGTTACCTCGGGGACGCCAGGGACCACATGGAGCGGGCCGTAGCACGGTATGGCATGCACATGCTTTCACAATTTGTACCCGTGTTAGAGCGTATCGGCGCACAAAAACACAACTGGTGAGCCATGAAATTGCATATCTTCATCTCAGCTGACCAACTCAAGCGCGCAGCAGCGCGCAAGAATAAATAACCCTCAAGGAACCGCATCATGACCGCCTACACCTACACCTACACCTCCCCATACGGGCATACGGTTACCGTTGAGGACCTGCCCACCGCCCTAGCAGAGATATTGGCAAAGGCAGTGAGTGCCGGATACGCCAGAGAGTGTGGGCTAGTCCCTGTATCCCACGGTGGAACTGCGTCCGTTTGGACGCACAGCCACTTGGGAGGTAGAATCGTGGCGGACTAATTGACCGGACCTGCACGCAAGAATAAGTAAAAACAACGCTGCACAGCAGCAAAGGAATCACACCATGAATGACTACAACAAACTAACCAAGGCAGAAAAACTCGAGCTGTGCGATCGCATTGCTCAGGGAGAAATCAGCCGTGCGTGCAGTGAATTGGATTGGATAAATTTGAAGCTATCGACCGGTAAAATCTGCATCGGAAAGTACGCCCACGGATCCGATGATGGCGCATTCATCCAGCTTGAAGTTCGCTAATAGCGCCGCTAGTCGCAACCACTAGCGCAGCTCCAAAGGAGCCGACCATGACCAATAAACTTCCCTTCCTCACACCTCTTGACAAGCGCGTACTTCGTCGGCTTGGTGGCGGGCCAGATGCCATCGAATCCGCCAAGGATGCAGCCAACCATGGAGCAGATGACGGGTTCCGCGGGTTCATCTATCACACGGAAACCTCCGATTTTGTTAAGCGTAATCGTAGGGCAATCCTCACGCAGTTAGAAGCCGACGCTGACGATCAGGGGATCACAGTTAGCGAACTGCTAAAGTCGTTCCGTTGCTTGAAATATATTAAAGATCCCATGCTGGCAGTCGCTAAAGGGGTATTCCATGAGGATCACTACGCCGTCTGCGATGCTCTAGCGTGGTATGCGCTGGAATCATGCGGCCGGAAGCTGGTGGACGCATGAGCTGCACGTCTCAAGAAGTCTGGGCAGCCATTCCATACGCTGCACGTTCGGCCCTTGCCGGGCATGTCTCAGACGTGGACCGCTGGACGAATGAACGCATTCAAGTCACCCCTTGGTGCCTGCTGCCCTTGTGGATCAAGGAAATGATTCACGCGGAAACCACATGTGAAGAAATGGAATCGGCATCATGATCCCTATCAACATTACTGACCTAAGGCACTATCTCGCATGCTGCAAAGCGTTCGAACTCAAGCCCTCCCTCGGGGGATGGATTGCCGTTGAGTTAGAGGGTGCAGAGGGACCTCGTGCTCGCGAGTACGAAGCGCAGTGTCGCGCCGTATGGGCCGCAAACCGCGCACTAAGGAACGCCCCATGAATGCATCTCAATTAATAAGCTCTGGCCGCACACTCACACAAGTGAACGCCATGCTACTCGATGGGCAGATCACAGAATCCGTTGCTACTAATTTCTTCCGGGTGTGGGCTGCTAATAAGTTCGACCACCGGTGGAATGAAGAAACCGGATACCCCGAAGAGCTGCGGCAGACCAGCAATGGCCCTATGTGGCGCCGAATGGTGTGGGGGTAAATAGTCGCTCTGAGAACCGCACGGACCTGCCCGCCGCCTTAGTGCGGGCCTATAGCGCCGCTAGTCGCACCACTAGCACAACCCGACTAAGAAACACACCATGCTCACAGTATCCCTCTCTATTTCATCCAGCAACGCGTGCGCTGATCCCGAGTCGATCATCCGCAACGCTATCGCAGCACTATCCCGTTTTGAGGCGATCGTCCCCGCGGGGCAAAGCGAGCGGGCCATCCATGATGATAATGGGCACCGCATTGGTCGGTTGGTAGTCGTAAACGAATTGGAGGGGTGAGGCCATATGTCCTCGCATCTCAGCCTACGTCAGCGCCCTAGCCAACAATCAGACCACAAGGAAGTCCATCATGCCATTTTACAAATACACCTACTCACATCCTGTCGGCTCCGGCACCGTAGTCGCAGGGTCAACAAGGTCGGCACGGGAAAAGGTATGGTGGCGAATGACTGCAGGTATGCCATTCCAGGGGTTCGCCCCTAGCTCAATTAAGCTTAAGCGGGGGGCTGTAGTCCCCCTGGAATGGAAGCAAATAGGGAGCGGTCATCGCCATCAGTCGATTCCAGAAACGACATAGGAGAACCGCATGCAAACCCTAGCTCAATCCGCATGGCTGCAATCCATCGCAGACCATCCCGGCGACGATGCTGCACGGTTCCGATGGGCGATGATAACCGCGCGCATCCCTACGGGGGACGCTGCCCGACTCCTAGGGCGTGATCGGCGCATGGTCGCCAGGTGGATATCGGGGGCGAAGACAATCCCACCTGACATATGGCTCCAGATCGCAAAGATTGCAGCCAACGATAAATGAAAACCCCCCGGACTGTAGTGGTCCGGGGGGTTTCTTGTTTAATTTAACCGCACGCGGCGGGAATGACCCTCCGCAAATCCTCAATATATCCCGCAGTAGCCGGAAGATCCTTCCACAACGGGCTATCCCACCGCGCGATCACTGCCCTGGCAGCCATTCGCAGCGCGATCAACTCCCGCGCGACCTCGGAAAGCTGGCCGTGGATGGGCATTTGGCAATCGGCTAGATCCTGGAGTTCGTCGTCGGGGATCATGGAGCACCTGCGACAATAGGCGGCTGGCCGGGGGATTCTTGTTCGGGCGGCTGGCCCGTGATCGGAGTGTTGGCCTCAGTGCCAGCTGAAAATTTAAACATTGGTTGCCCCAATTAGCAACTTTCTAGTTCCAAAATGGGGGGCATCTGGTTTGACAAATTGGTTGCCCCTAAAATCTGTGTAATCTATATGTTTATCTGTTTCAAATGTTTCTCTAGTTACTGTCCCTCCTTGCTCATAATACCCGCAGCCGCTCCGGTGTTCGACGATTTCAACAATCGCCCCTTGGTCTTGTGTCTGTAGCCATTCAATAAAGTCTTTAACGGTCATGTTAATTTATTCCTTTGTAAGTGGATCACGGCCAACAACGCAATTGACTGGACCGCGAAGCGCGGCGCAGTCATCGCTGGGGTTAGGCGCAGAACAATCCCGCAAGTCTTCACCAGGACACAGTGTTGATTCAAATACCGGAACCTTTGTCCGGTCGTTCATGTATTCCTTCACTTTATCGACAATATTTTCCTGATGCCACGGTGAAATTAATAATGACTTCATGCGGTCACGAATCTGCTGCAATGGACTAGCAAAACTGTCGAAGTTATTAGCTACATGAATAATGTCAGCCGCTGCGATGCAGGCTTCGTCATGGAACTTTGCGAGACGGTGAACTACCTGTAAATCGTGGATATGTTTGCAATACAGTTCGTCGAATTGCTTTTGCAACATACGCTTTTCGTCGATCAAATCACAGCATTGCCTGACGACGATGCTGTATTTTTCTTGGTCTAGCTCATTCATACAAACCTCACATGCTGGCAAAGCCAGATAATGCCTTTTACGGCGAAATAAAAGGCGGCAATTGGCGCGGTCAGCATGCAAAATATGATGAATGCGACCAGCCAAGTTGGCAAAATATCATTAAACATTATAGCACGCCTTGCAATAATCGATGTATCCGGTTGATGACATATTACCTTCCTCAATTGGTTTATTACAGACTGGGCAATTAGACTGCCCAACAACAGGATGCAGCGGAGCCGACGCGGCCCGCTGATCTATGGGGTTAGGTGCGACAATTTCGGACAAGTCTTTCCTGGCGATAATAAGTCCCTTAACCACATCCTCCCATTTCTCAAAGTTGTCTGGTGATAAAGACTCCTGACACCAGCGATTAACTAGGTTCAATATACTCTGTTCAGTGATTGGTTCCCCAGTAGGATAATTTATATCTTTGTAGTATTTCATTTCTTGCTCTTTGTTTTTCCGGTTTCGCAGTCATGGCATATCGGAAGACCATCATTAAACGCGACGAAACACGGCAATCCGCATTCGCCGCATTCGATTAGATCGATGTCTCCGCTTCGTAAAAGTGACTTCTTCATGTCGTGGGCACACGACGCATACCCCGCATCCCAAAGGCGTTTGTATTCTTTTTTTAGATCTAACATGAAAACACCTAACAACGCGATTCATGCGGAGCGGAAGCCGCCCGCTGATCTGTGGCGTTGGCCTCAGTGCCAAATGAAAATTTAAACATTGGTTGCCCCAATTAGCAACTTTCTAGTTCCAAAATGGGG
>ENA-OFCI01001430-OFCI01001430.1-metagenomes-genome-assembly--contig:-NODE-1430-length-10513-cov-4.213425_pt1 | contig 10513 bp, 5 predicted proteins | sample MGYA00153391_OFCI01 | MGnify analysis MGYA00153391 | reverse complement strand
TCCTAATTAGAGACTCAACGTATTTTGAGTAGTGTCACACAGAGGTGTGGAACCAACAGTAGTAGATTTAGTTGGAAGACTAGTACCAGGAACTTTTACTTCACAGATGACAGTACCAATTACACTTTGGTTGGCAGTGTTGCTGAAGCGAACGGCACGACCAGCATAACCTTTGAGTCCAGTATCTTTTGCTGTTGCAGTAACGTCAGCACCGTCAGTAAGACCTGCAATGCCGTAAGTAAAGTTAACAGTAGAACCAGCGGTAGTACCAGTGATACTACCGATTGCTAACTGATCGAATGAGTTAGAAAAAGAACTGTTTTCAGCACGGTAGGAGTTCTGAGTTTTGTTGACTAGAGCAACGTTTTGCTTACCTTCAGATTGTTTAGCTTTAGAAGCTTGGTTCAGGAAGTTAGGTAAGGCGATCGCAGCTAGAATACCGATGATAATAATTACAACTAAGAGTTCTACTAATGTGAATCCTTTTTCGCTTTGTTTGCGGTTATTGAGGTGTTGGAGGAATTTAGCTTGTAGTTCGGTTCTCATTTTAAATATTTCCGTTTAAGGGTTGGGGTTGTTTCTTTGCTTCGTGTCCTCAGCTTACCCACTTCTTTGAGATTACCTATCACCCGATCCAAACTATTTTTAAAATATATTTTTGCAGGGGCGGTTATCCCACTTAAACCCCAAAAAAATCCCCTCCTCGGAGGGGATTTTTCGGTCGCCCTACAGGGCACCCCTCCTGGGAGGGGATTTTTTACTCGTTCATGGTTTTGAAGGTCGCTACTGCTGATGGTGATTGTCCGGTGAGGTAGCGGAAGATCCAGTATTTGAAGACTGTATCGATCAAGACGGGGAAGGTGGCGATGAATAGGGAATTGAACTCGTTGTTTTCGGCAATACCGAGATGTTTGGCGGTACCTGCGAGGATCACTTCCCAGCCGTGGGGGGAGTGAAAACCGACGAAGGTATCGGTGAGGAGGATGATGATAAAGGCTTTGGCGGTGTCGCTGAGTCCTGAGACGAGATCGCCGAGGAAGGATTTGAGGATCTCGATCTGTCGTTTGCTATTGGTAATCAACCAGGCAAAGGTAATTACTGATAAGATGTCGGCGAACCAATTTTTGACGGCTTCGGCACTTTGACGGTAGAAGCTGAGTTTGATTTGTTCGGCTTTTTCCTGAACTTTCTCCTCCATCTGCTCGGCGGTGAGCTTGGGTGTCAATCCGACCATGTGCTTGAATTTGAGGTTCTTTTCAAACATTTCCATTTCCTCGAATGCCTCTTGTTGGAGGTTGACGTTGAGGAAGACATCGGAATGATGGTAGGTGCGGTAGGAATCGACGATGGGGCCAACTAGGACTATTTTGGAGATGTATTGGACGAGTAGTGGTACTAAAATCAGCATCAGGATAAACCGTAGTGCCGATCGAGTTTTACTCTGACTCAAGCGATAGTTTTCGACGACTTGAATTTCGGCTTTGGGATTGAGATCTTGCTGAATCCGTCGAAATGTATTGATCAGGGAGATATCGATCAGGGCTTTTTTGTCACTGTTTAAGTTTTCGTTCGATCGATCGAGTCTATTTGACATTGAATTGGATGGGCGACGCCCGATTGATGCGGAAGGCGGGACAATGTTGTTGGCTAGTGGAGTGCGATTGCGCTCGGTTGTGGCTCCATCGCCGATCGTCAAGGAGCTACCTTCATCTGGTGGTGCGATAAAATCGATCGCGCGTTGACCAAAATTCGATCTTTGGACACTGGGATTGGCTGCGGGTTGGGTATTATCGGCATAGCGAGTCAAGATATCATCGATAAAGCTGAGTTTCTCTAGGATTCGCGCCTCATATTCGATATCCTGAGTGTATGGATTGATATCATTGAACCCCTGAGAGTCGAATTGTTGACTGTCAGGCGGTTGAGGATAGTTATTCCCGGTGACTGTGCGACTGGTTTGAAACTCTGCTAGTCGGATGCGGACAATATTTAGATATTTACTCAGATCGTTCTGAAAGTAGGTAGCGACTTGATTGTTGGTTGCGGAAATGGCGATCTTTTCACCACCAAAATGCTCATCTTCGATCGCTTTGATTTTTAAAGCTGCTTTGTAGGCTTCATCCAGTGCTCGATCGGCTGTACGATAAAACCACTGATTTACTTTACGCCAGTATTGACCGAGTTTGCTTTCCATTATCAATTATCAATTAATTCAACGTACTGGTTTAAGGTGTGAGTAAATCGAGCGGTGGAGATGAAAGGGTGTTGGGTAAAGCAATTTGGATTGAGGGTGGAACGCGCAGTGGGAAGACAGACGCGCTGGTTGCTCAATTTTGTCAGTGGTTGGACGATCGAGTTGTGCTGGGTAAACATTCACACCAGAATCCGAAAATTTTAGTGCTGGCTGGTAATGATGATAGTAAGCGAGATATTGGCGATAGATTAATCGGCAAAACCCAGGGTAAATACCCCATTTCAGCAAAGACGACGATCGGGTTTATTCAAGAGGAGGTGTTACTATTTTACCCTCTCCTGATTCAGGAATTAAAGCTACCCGCGTACATTCCCCTGAGATTGCGTCCTGAGACGGAACAAGATCTGGCGACGAAATTGTGGCAGCCAGCACTAGAACGCCTCAACTGGCGCGAAATTGCCCCCTCTGAGTACCGATTTGTGCGACGGGTGCTAGATTTATTGCAATTGGCTGCTTATAGTTGTACGCCATTGGCAGATTTACCAGAAATCCTCACTCAGGGATTTGGATCTGGTGAGAATAGCGAGATTTATCAGTGTGTGGAGTCATTAGCCGCCGAGTGGCGAGATTGGTGTCTCGATCGCGGCTTGCTGACTTATGGCATCATGACGGAGTTATATTGGCGGCATTTATTACCGCATCCTCAGTATCAGCAGCGGTTACGCGATCGATATTGGGTGGTATTAGCAGATGATGTCGATGATTATCCCGCGATCGGACGACAGATTTGTGATTTTCTCCTCGATGCTGGTGTCTGGGGGGCATTTAGTTACAATCCCGACGGCATGGTGCGGCTGGGTTTGAGTGCCGATCCCGATTATTTATTAGGTCTAAAATCTCGATGTCAGTCAGTCATATATTTAGACTCGATCGATCCAAACTTATTTGTCGATGGCAATTCTAGCATCGAGGCGATCGTCCAAGCCGTAATTAATCCAGGCAATGTACCGCTGCTACCTAGTAGTATTAGCGCGATCGAAACTCGTACCCGTGGCGAAATGCTCAAAGTCACAGCTCTAAAAGCGATCGAACTAATTACCAGTGGTAAAGTCGCACCTGGAGAGATTGCCATGATCGCGCCTGGTTTAGATGCAGTTTCCCGATCTACTATTACCGATATTTTCACCCAACATCAGATCCCGATTGCCTCCCTCAACGCGCAATTACCACTAAATAGCGATCCAGGCGTTCGCGCTCTACTTACCCTCATGGCATTAACCTATCCAAATTTAGGACAGCTCACCAGTCGCGATGAAATTGCCGATTTGCTCGTCACCCTCAGTCCAATTTATCCACCCACAAATTCTTCGGTAATTTCCAGCCCCCTTCTAGGAACCAAAATAGCACCAACATCGATCGACCCCGTGCGGGCAGGTTTACTCGCCGACTACTGTTACGCGCCTTCCCTATCCCAGCCGCGCCTTCTACCCTATGCTAATTTCCCGCGCTGGGATCGTCTCGGTGCGAGTGCAACTAGGGCTTACGATCGGATTCTCGCGTGGGTAGAGCGAGTGCAACAGCAACAGCCATCACCGTTGAATCTATTGAATGATGCGATCGGGTATTTTTTCCAGCAGGGCAGTTATTTACCATTCGATCGACTTTCAGCCCTGCGGGAACTGATGGAAACCGCTCAACACTATTGGCAAGTAGCCGAACGTACGCACAGCACGGCGGAATATCTCGAATCAGCCCATCAGATTACCGCGCAATTTATCTTGCTGCTCCGCCAAGGGACGATTACTGCTAATCCCTACCCTGTCAGTCAATTACAACCACAGCATCAGGCTGTTACCCTTTCAAATATCTTTCAATATCGCGCTAGCAAGCGATCGCATCCCTATCATTTTTGGTTGGATGTCGGTTCGCCATTATGGGCAGAAGGTGGGGCAGCGACGCTCTACGGTGCCAATCTATTGCTCAAGGCTAATGCGGGTAAAATCTGGACGGAAGCCGACACTCAAACCAGTAACGAACAACGTCTAGAGCGGATCTTACGCGATCTACTCGCGCGGATCGACGATCGACTCTACCTCTGCAATAGCGATCTCGCCACTAACGGACAAGAACAAATTGGTGCCCTGCTCACACTTGTAAATGGCGTTACAAATTTAGGTGATATTTAAATAACTTCAGTTCAAGATAAGGAAAACTGACTTGCTCCGATCGAGTACAGCCCTTAACTCTAGAACCCATTTGGGATCTCTTTAGATCGTAGTGGGGGAGGGCGGGTTCGTTCAATATCAATCGATTTTATCGATATCGGCTAGCATAAACCCGCCCCTACGGTCGATCTATAAGATGTGTGATGCGTATATCTATGAATCTGTAGGGGCGGGTTTATGCTAGAAATTTTTGCCTAACACTATTATCTGCCCAACAAACCCGCCCTCCCCACTAGGAACGATCGATCGATTCCTCCTCAAAAGGTCTCAACTGGTTTCTCTAAATCCCCTCCCAGGAGGGGATTTAGAGGTAAGCAGACTGTGAAGGTTGAGCCTTGTCCTACTCCTGAGCTGGCTACTGTGACGGTGCCGCCGTGTAGCTCTACTAATGACCGGACGATCGCTAGTCCCAAGCCTAAGCCAGGATTCAATAGAGTTGGGGTGGTATCGGCTTGACTCCAGCGATCGAATACCAATGGCAAGAACTCAGCACTGATGCCGCGTCCGGTGTCACTGATGCTAATTTGGGCTTGATTTGGGAGGTAAGCTAGGTCGATATTTACGCGTCCTTCAGCGGGAGTGAACTTGATGGCATTGATGAGTAGGTTGGAGATGATTTGCCCGATCCGATCTGGATCGCCGACGATTTGCTGTGGTGCGGGATCGAGGTTGGATATTAGCTCGATTTGCTTGGCATCTGCGGACAATTGGGCGATCTCGATCGATGCTTGAATTATGGGCATCAGCTCGATCGAACTGGTATTCAACCGGAGCTTACCAGATGTAATGGCGGATACGTCCAAGAGATCTTCAATTAGGCGATCTTGGGTTTTGGCACTCTGTTCGATCGTTTCTAGAGCGTGGCTGGTTCTGGCTGCATCAAACTTTTGGGTGCGTAATAACTGTGCCCAGCCGAGGATCGCACTGAGGGGGTTGCGGAGTTCGTGGGAAACCATCGATAGGAACGCGTCTTTGGCGCGATTGGCGGATTCGGCGGCACTACGGGCGCATTGCTCTTGAATGATGATGTATTTGAGTTCTGATTCGAGGCGTTTGCGCTCGGTGATATCTTCGATCGCCAGGAGGATATTGTCGCCACCTTCGGCTTGAGTCATTTTGCGGGCATTGAGTAGCATCGTTTTGTGCCCGATCTGCTCGAAGTCATGCTCGACCTCAAAATCCTGAAGTTCGCTGTCGGTGGGGAGTATTTCTAGTAGTAACCGCCGCAATTTGGGGATATTCCACTGCCCATTCCCGAGATCGAAGATTAATCGCTGTTCGGTATCGGCAATTGTCGCCTCAAAGGTATGATAGAACGATCGATTGGCTGTAAATACGCGCAAATTGGCATCGAGGACAATCAGCGGTTCGCGCACGGTTTCGACGATCGCTCGCACATAGTTCCGAGAGTGTTCGAGCTGTTCCATACTGCGCTTGAGCGCGTCGATGTCTACCAAGATCACCATCGCGCCGTCGATCTTGTTATCGATGGTGCGATAGGGACGAATGCGGAGATCGTACCAATGCCCATCTCGATCTTGAACTTCCTGTTCTTTAGTCTTGAGGGTGCTAATCACTTCTCGAATCTGTGATTCCAAGTCGGCTAGATCCAGGGCGTGGTTGATATCCCACAACGGTCGTCCCACATCCGTCGGAATCAGATGTAAGATGGTTTGGGCGAGTGGAGTGAAGCGGCGGATGCACAGATCGCTACCCAGCATCAAAATGGGGATATTCGTACTGCTAATCAGGTTTTCCAGATCGTTGCTCACCTCGGTTACTTCGTGGTTGCGTCGCTGCAATTCGTCATTGATGGTATTGAGTTCCTCGTTAGTTGCCTGGATTTCTTCTTTAGCGGTTTCCAGTTCCTCGTTGCTGCTCTGAAACTCTTCATTGCTAGACAAGATTTCTTCATTCGCCGCTCGGAGATCTTGATTGGTGGCTTCCTGCTCCTCGATAATCGTGCGTAGATACTCTTTGGTAGTTGCTAGCTCCTGGTTGAGTCGCGCCATCTCCGGTTCGCTGGAGGAAGTTACTGACTGGGAAGTTCGAGTAGCACTGGGACTCAGAATCAGCCCAGTAGATCGAGCAATTGTCGGGGGGGTAGCTTCTTGGAATAGTACCAAAAAATAGCGTTCTTCCATCCCGCGTGCTTTGAGGGGAATTACCTCAAAGTTAATCTGTCGCACCAGATCTCCATCGGTAATTTGCAAATCATCCTTGCTCACTGCCAAATTTTGCTGTTTTGCCTGGTAAATGGCAGTACGTAGCTCTAGCTTCAAGCCATCTTTTGCCATCTTCAATAAGTTATGGCTGGCTCTACCTGGTGCAGGTTCGAGATAGAGACTAGTCTGCCCCCGAAAGTGGAGAATTTCTAAATCGTTATCGATGACGACACCAACAGGCGCGAACCGCTCTAAAACGATCCGATCTGCTTCTTTTTGTAAGTCAAAGTCACCCCAGGCAGGGTCGTCGCTGGGGGTGACTTTGACAAGTCCGCTGGCATCATGGGCATCGGCAATCAAATCGATCGTCAGCCGTGCTGGAGCCAATTTTCTGGCATAAATTTTCTGCTTTTTATCTACCGCAGTAAACAAGTCTGAGGAGTCACCAGTTGTTTCGGAGGTACCTAAGATCAGAAAACCCGTGGGTTTTAGTCCATAGTGGAAGGTCGGCAAAATCTTCTTTTGGAGTGCTGCGCCTAAATAGATCAGCACGTTGCGACAGCTAATCAGATCTAGTTTGGAAAAAGGTGGATCGCTACAGATGTTTTGTCTGGCAAAGACACACATCTCGCGGATCGACTTGCAGATCCGATACCCATCATCGACGGGCACAAAGAATCGCTGGAGACGTTCGGGGGAGACATCTGCGACCGAGCTATACTTATAAAAGCCAGCTCTAGCTGTGTCGATCGATCGATCGCTAATATCGGTCGCATAAATCTGAATCTGCGGCTTAATCGGCTGGTTGTCCAAATATTCCAACAGACAAATCGCGAGCGAATATGCTTCTTCTCCAGTCGAACATCCGGCTACCCAGATCCGAATCGGGACATCCGCCCCTTGATTGGCAATGTTCGGAAATACTTTGGTGCCCAGAGCTTCAAACGCGAGCGGATCTCGAAAGAAGCTGGTGACGTGAATCAGCATATCCTCATACAATGCTTGCACTTCTGCTGAATGTTCGCGCAAGTAAGTGACATAATCATCGATATTTTCGAGCTTGTGCAGCACCATCCGCCGCAAAATGCGTCTCTGGAGCGTGGCGTGTTTGTACTGGGTGAAGTTCACCCTTGTCGCCGCTCGTAACAGTGAAAAGATGACCTGCATGGCAGTCTCTCCTTCTCCTAGCACTTCCACAGCTTTCTCAGGTGTGGGACTAGCAATATACGGATGACGGCTGATGTTTGCCAGTTCTACGGCAATTTCTTGAGGGTCTAGGATAAAGTCTACATGACCTGTCGCCACAGCCGTATGGGGCATACTACTTACCTGAGCCGAGTCCTCACTCTGAGCAAAGGTGATCCCACCCGCATCTTTGACGGCTTCGAGTCCCTGCGAACCATCGCCATCCCCGCCAGAGAGGACAACCGCGATCGCTTTACTGCCCAGATCTGCGGCTAATGACAGGAAAAAAGTATCCACAGGCATCACCCTTGCCCGACTTTTCTCACGGGGAGTCAGTTTGAGTAGTCCCTGCTCGATCTCCATTTTGGTATTCGGCGGAATCACATACACGCAGTTGGGTTCCACCGCCATCTCGTCGCGCACCTCCACCACAGGCATTTTGGTTTCTCGTGCCAAAATCTCGCGTAACAAACTTTTTTGATTGGCAGCTAAGTGCTGAATCAGCACAAACGCCATCCCCGTATCAGTTGGTAAATGACTCAGGAACTGTCTAAATGCGTCCAATCCCCCCGCCGAAGCTCCAATTCCGACCACAGGGAAGCGTCCGTCATTTGGTTCGGCGGTTTCCGGTGATAAATCGGTTTGTTGCTCACGATCGGGTTCGGTCCCATCGGGCGAAAGATCCAGTGCAGAGGGTTGATTGGGGTTCATGTTGGGGATTTATTAACGCTGTTATGTGGTTTGTATTGCCACATAAGTTATTTTAGTTGCTGCGGAGGTTGTTTACCCCAGACTGTGCCAACGGCTATCGCCAACGGCTACGCTCAGTGCATCGCCCCAGCCCCTACGGATTATTTTCCCATATATCGATCCTGCCTTGACAAGGGGGGGTAAATCAACATAAAACGAAGTCCAGTAAAGCAAATAGCCGCCAATGATGCGTTATGCTATTACCTCCGGTAGGCTACGCCAACGCTAACACACCCTACGTGTCAACTGTTTAAGGCTGCGTTGGGCAGTAGTCGATCGATTCCTTGCTTGACGACTGTTTGGAGGTACGCGACTCTTTGGTTGGCTTGGAAGACCTTTTGGAGGGTATTCCCCAACGAGTCGAGATTCCAAGCGCGGGCGGGTTCGGGAGCGACGAGATCTTGAGCTTCCAGGTATTCAATCAGGGTTAACCCAGCAATCCGCGTCAGATAAGCAGCACTCAACCCCTGTACCAATCCGCCAGCTACATAGGTAACCGCATTCGTCTTGAGTAGTCCGCTGACTGTCTGGGTACAGACTTCGACTAGCCCCAATTTTAGCATCACACTACCCATCGCCCCAGCAGCGGCTTGAGCTTGTTCGAGTGAGAATTTTTGTTGATAAATCGCTCCTAAATCGACGACCATTTGCGCGTTCACCGCAGCGGTAGCGAGGAGATCTAATGCGGGTACGGGGTTGGCAAACGCAGCAGCAGCAACAATCCACTGATTTTGGTCGATGAGTGGCAATGCTCGATCGCGTCGGGCACTATTAAGCGCGGTTTTCGCAGCGGTTTGGACTAGGGCTACTTGACGATAAGTAGTCGCCCAGACTAGTTTTTCTGCTTCGGTGGCGAGGATATTTGTCAGTTGCCGATTGAGGCTGTCGAGATCGACAGGTGGTGTTTCTAGGGTTTCTAGAGTGGTACCATCTGCTTGGACTTTCCGCACTTTTATCGATGCAGGTGCAGTACTAGTAGTCAAAATATCTGAAGATGCGATCGATCCAGTCACTACCGATTGGAGTTTATGGAGAATTAGGCTACGTTCTTCTGGTAAGTAGCGATCGACCTGATTGAATATTAATAGTACTCGCTGATGAGCTTGGTGCAGCGTGCCGAGATAGTTGTATTCGGTCGCTGTCAGATCGCCGTTGGTGAGAAATATGACTAAATCCGCATTGAGTGCCAGTTGTTGAGCTGTGGCGGTGGCGACATCACTCTGAGCACCACTAGTAAATAAGGGCGGTGTGTCGATGTATCGGAGTGGAGTAGCCGAGGGGACTGGTGCGGTGGTGAGTAGCTTCATCAAACTACTTTTTCCCACTTTTTGCCCGCCAGTAATCGCAATATGCCGCTCTGGTCTGGTTAAATTAGTCTGAGCTTGGATTAATTGTTGCCGGAATAGCTCATGTCCAGAATTAGGACTTTCGCTTGCCAATTGACCGATGACCAATTCTACTTGGCTCAAGACTCGATCGAGTGTCGCTCGATTAATATCTACCTTGGCTAATGGCACTTGAGGTCGATCGCCTTGCCGATTGTACCACCAATAACCACCGCCAGCGGCGATCGTCCCCACGGTCAACCAATCTCCCACAGCCGAAAAGCTATGAGCGACACTATCCAAACCCCATAAACCCAGTGTTAGCCCAATTCCACCAATTAAAAGTGGACGTTGCAATCGCACAGTCATAGATGCTCCCGTCAGTTCAATGGTAAAGAGTCACAATTAGTTCTAGCCTAGCCGATTGAGGGGGACAAAAGTGGGGAAAATACCGATCTTTAATTGAACTTAAACATGCGCGATCGCCGACATCTTGTACCAACCTAGAGCCTGATGAGAGCGACAACCCTTAGAGGCTGTTTGGAAATACGGAGACGATGTAAAAAAAAATACTAATTTAGCATCGATCTGCCCCCTGTCTTGGCTCGCTCAATCTGGAGGAAACCTCCAGAGCGCGAGCCGCTAAATCTGGAGGAAACCTCCAGAGCG
>ENA-OFCI01001429-OFCI01001429.1-metagenomes-genome-assembly--contig:-NODE-1429-length-10514-cov-3.016541_pt1 | contig 10514 bp, 9 predicted proteins | sample MGYA00153391_OFCI01 | MGnify analysis MGYA00153391 | reverse complement strand
CTCCTTGACAAAGCTCTAATTTTCTTAACTTGTCACGAATGGCCCCTACCCTCGATTTCGACTGCCATCCCAATAAGTCTAAAGCCTAAAGCCTAAAGCCTAAAGTCTTTGTTAGCGAAATCGATCGGGATTCAATTTTTTGGCATCGCTTGTAGTTGAGTTGGGAGTTGCGCCAGGAGCGCGTAGTTGAGTAGCAGTACCACCATCTTTTGTCGATAGAAACGGACGAAGATCGATACTATCTCTATTTCTTGGTGCGGGCTGTAAGTTAGGACTATTACCGCCTAGATTGCCGAAAAGATTGCCGAAACCACCGTTCCCGCCATCAGCAAAGGTATTGACACCCGTGGTTCTTTGACCGCTATCTGCCATTGTGAGATTGCGGAAGACTGAATCTCTAGTCGCGATCGCATCTTGTCCGCGTGGTACGGTAAATACCAGCCGACACTCGCGATCTCGTTCGGTCGTCACACAGACAGTATCATACTGATTTTTGACCTCGGTTCGCAGTTCTTTGAGTCCATCACGGCGGTATTCTTCCAATCTCCGCGCGATTTCGGTACAGCGTTTTCCGGCATTCCAATTGCTCCCCATCGTACTGGGAACTGCCCACGCATATCTATCTCCAGGTCGATCGATCGGGCGATAAGTGACTGTAGACTGATTATCCATCGATTCACACATGAAGCGGGCTTGATTTCCACCCGATGGCACGCTTGTCTGGGGCGTAGGCGGGCCATATTGTGCCCCAACGCTACTCGCTGTCAACACAGCACCTAAGACTGCCCAGATCCAAATTTTGAGGGATGTTTTCATAGGTTTAATTTCACTCTGGGGCGAGGTTTTAGTGCGGGTATTTGAAGGTTTAATTCTAATCTATCAAGACAAAGGATCGATGGAAAAAGTTCCATCTTGGTGTATCGATCGCTTTCGCAGGAGGTCTATTATTTAGACTTGGTACATTCTGACGATCTCAGAGTAGTGATGTACCAGCTTCACTTTCGCTCGATGTCCAAAATTTATAATAATTTTTCTAGCCGTTTACGCATTGCTTCGAGATCGATATCATTATTAACTTCATCCTGTGGCAACTGTTTCTTCCCGTCTGGTTGCCAATCCGTTTCTTCTAAACTCTGAGTAGGTGGTGTCACCAACATTTCAGCAGTGACGAGGATGCAGTCATAGTCAGAATCTTGACAAAATTCTTCGATTTCTTCAGGATCGATACCTTCTACCGTCGGTTTGGGGAAATCTTCCGCTTCCAATTGATCGGCATAACGCACAGCATCATCCTCTTGTTCAAACATTAAAATCACATTTCGATCGCCAACCTGAGTTGAATAAATCCCCTCATTATCAGTTCGCGCATTAAATAATAAGACAAAAACACTCATGGAATTTGTGGTTGGCTATGTGTTATTGATCCGATCGCTAGCTATTAGACTATTCTCCCATAATAAGCTGGAATGGGATGCTGGGGATCGCTTTGGTTATTTAACCACGCCCAAAGTTGATCGCCGATCGAAAAATGCCACCATTCATGCGGATGTCGAATCAATCCAGCATCAGTCATAACTCGATCGAGTAGTTGACGATTTTGGTGATATTGTTGCTCTACTGGAGCGTCAGAGTTGGCAAAATATCCAGGTTGCGATCGATCGGACATTTCATCGATCGGCGAACCCATATTGACTAAGTTACCACGCTCGTCGCTCAGTGTCAGATCGATCGCCGCTCCCGTACTGTGCGGCGGCGGTGTCAACAGATCGAAACTCGGAATCGCCCAAATCTGATACACATCTTGCCAGATTTGCGCTGTTTGGACATCTGAGAGTTGCGCTAAATCTAATTTTCGGTGAGCGACTGTCTGTCGAAAAGTATAATCCACCATATACTGTTGCACTTCGACTGGACGATACGCATCAAAAATCTGGAGCCGCCAATCGGGATGTAATTGCTGCAATCGCACTTGTGCTTGAATAACGCGATCGATTACTCCCTGACGGAGATAATAAGGCGAGCTACCATCGTAATCTGCTCCACATTTAAGATATGGATGTGGTGTTTCGATCGCAAATAACTCTAATGGAATTGCGACTAGTGGTTCGCCACATTCTTGGATTGGGACTTGACGATAAGGTTTCATGCGGGGCTGGGTTAAACAGTTGACAGTTGACACTATGCCTACGGCAGGCTAACGCCAACAGTGCAAGCAGTTGACAGTTGACAGTTGACAGCGGTAAATCGGGATCGATTTTAATCCAAAATCAGTCTGGGCTAGAGACTTCAGGGACGGGATCGTAGCCACCAGGGTGGAAAGGATGACAGCGACAAATCCGCATGGTGGCTAAATAACTACCTCGGATCGCCCCAAATCGATCGATTGCGTCGATCGCATATTGGGAGCAAGTCGGCGTAAATCGACAACTTGGTGGAAATAATGGAGAAATGAATCGTCGATAACCTCGGATCGATCGAATTAAAGTTTTTTTCATGACATCATTTTAGAGAGCTATAGCAATCCTAAATGATTCATAAGATTTATTCTTAGGTGCGTTACGCTATCGCGATAACACACCCTACCCTCTACCCTCTACCCTCAGCGACTCCCTATCCCAAGTATTCTAATAACTTCCATCGCTCCAAATGCAAACATTTTTCGCCGAATCTAGTTTATGGTTACGGATTGCTACAGTTCCAGTATATGTTGGGGCGATCGTACTGATTTCCGAACTTTTACATCGCTACACAGATACCAATCCCGAACAAGTCCGCAAAGTAGTACATATTGGCACGGGTAATGTCATCATCCTAGCGTGGCTGCTCCAGTTACCTGCTTGGGTGGGGATTAGCTCTGGAGTTTTGGCAGGGATAGTAACACTTGTTTCTTACCGTTTACCGATTTTACCAGGAGTAAATAGTGTCGGGCGCAAAAGTTTAGGCACATTTTTTTATGCTGTAAGTATTGGAATTTTGACAGCAGTATTTTGGAATCTAAATCTCCCCCACTATGGCGTTATCGGTATTTTAATTATGGCTTGGGGCGATGGATTAGCAGCGATTATCGGACAGAGATTTGGCAAACACCCATATACTATTTTCAGCAATACCAAAAGCTGGGAAGGGACATTGACGATGTTGGTGGTGAGTTATGCGATCGTGTCAATCGTCTTATTGAGCGTCAATGGTAATATTTGGCAAACTTGGGTAGTGGGGATACCAGTAGCAATTGTCGCCACCGGAGTAGAATCGATCGCGCAATGGGGTTTAGATAATCTGACTGTTCCACTTACCAGTGCGGGTTTAGCATTTTTGGTCGATCGATTTCTGAGCAATGCCCCTCTGGGATAGCTTAGTCGCGATCGAAATGAAAGATCGGCGCACGGGTGTCAAACGGCAACCTTCCGCCTTCTGGCAATAAGAACGCATGAGCGCAGCGCACAGTCAAATAGTCACACATCCCATCGGTAATAATCAAGATCGGCGCATCTTTGGGAAAATCAGTAGCCGATTCTAGTCGCTCGATCGCAGGCATCAACACTGTACCACCCCGACCTTTGACTTCCACGGTTTCTAACAATCGCTCTGACTCGACATAGCCCATATCGTGAATCCCCGCATCACATTGGATTACCCGTACCTGAGGTACTTCCCGACTCAGCGCGTAACTAGCGATCGCGCCCAATCCTCGTGCTAAAGTGCGACTATCCATCGAGCCAGATGTATCCAACACCACCCCAAAAGTTCGCGCTGCTAGTAGCTCCAGGGGTTTGATATACACAGCACGGGGAATATCGGGAGTAGCAGACTGACGGCGACTCGCACGCGCAAAGCTCCGCCGTGCGGCAATCGGCGGAAAGTAGTTGTCCAGCCATTGTCCGAGTTTGACATCCCACGGAATCGGCGGTTGTAAGATCGACTTAATTTCTTCGACTAGATCACCGGGCAAAAAACCGCGCTGAACCTGCACCATATGCAAATCTAACCCATCAGCAAGGGCGCGACGATAAAAACTATCCAGATCGCAACCTACGCCCGTCCACCACGAGGGAGGCTTGTCTCCGAGCATGTCGCTTTTGCCAATCCCGCGTAGGGTGCGTTCCTTTTTCAATCGACGCATTAGTCGTAGATCCTTGACAATGCGATCGTACAAAGCCTCAGCAGATTCATGCTCGAATCCCAATCCCAAATCCAGCATCAGTGATGGCGTAGGTATTTCACCAATACCCATCTCTACCAGCCAAGCATTTATCACATAATCACAGGCAATATTCCACAAAAACGGATCGCGCCCTTGTTGTCGCGCCTCATGGCGCAAGCCCACATGTAGTAGCTCATGCGCCATCATAAACTGAAGCTGGGGATAAGTCCAGGGGAATTTGGGATTGATATAGATCCGTTGGATTTCGGTATTAACCGCAGCCAAGGAAATATCAATCTGCTGGCACAAATCGGCATCTTCAACGATCTCAAAAGCCGCCGCGAGAGAGGCGAGCAGCGGATAGTTCGCCACAAACCACCGCCGCGCTCTTTCGGCTAGAGAATTTGGGTTGCGTTCTTTACTGCGCGATCGATCTCCCGCAGTTTCTACCGCTTGAATCACTGCATTCCGAATCCCATTGGCAAAAGCATCACTATGCTGTTTGCGAATCGCCGCCGTCAAGGGTGGGACATCTTGATGCCAACTATGTTGCCCACCGCCAGCAGTACTCGGATAGCCATATTTTAACCGTGCAGCGACGAGATCGGCTCCTAATACATCAGCGAGATCTGCCAGGTTTTGGGCTGGTAGCGGCAATCCTGGCGGATGAATCGCTGTCCCGATGGCGATTTGTGCCAGCCAATCTACCGCAATTAGTTCGCAGGCAAACCGCCAGGGTTCATCACTCCGCACCGGATCGATATGGTTGAGGGCAATGTGCAAATGACATTGGGCGATCGCATAAGCCCACTCGCCCGCAGTCGCATAGTGCCTGGGATTTAGCTCGATCGACAAACTCGATTTGACGAGAATTCGGGCAAAACCACCTCGAGGAAAGTTTTCACAATAAATAATACTGGCAAAGCTATTGATAAAAGAGAAAATCGGATGGTGGTTGACTATGCCTAATCCGGCTTGAATAGCCGCAATATTAGCTTGAGGTATGCGTTTTTGATTCATATCGGGATGGGGCTGGATCGCTACTTTTGCATTGCCAATCGTGGCAGTGCGCGGGCTAACTCGATCGTGTACCAAGCTGGCAATGTGGCACCACTTTCGGTTTCGGTAACGACTAACTGAGCCAGTTCCGTCGAAATTCGGGCGAGTGAGACGATTAACTCCTTACAGCGGTTGGCTAACTCGCGGGTTTCTTTGCGGACTTTTGATTCATCTTCCGGTAGTTCCTTAATCAATCGATCGCGTAACTGTTGGGTCATAAAATAGAGAATGTCCCGCTCTTCGGGTTTTTCTGGCCAACTGGCATCACCTTTGAGAATAGCTGACAAATCATGGGCGCGTTCTCGCAACTTGACAAATGCCACAAACTGTTGAGCGTGGCTCGGAGTCAGGAGTCCAGTTGCAATAGTTTTGATATCCTCTAGAGTTGCCAAGTTGCCATAGGAAGTAAGTGCCCGCGACAGCATTTCCCAAGCGCGGGGAGTCGAAAAAGTCTCCTCATGCTTGGGAGGTTTCGACCACAGATGGTCGGAGCGATTGCTGATGTAGGAGATTACCAGCTCGTGAATATCGGCACTTCCCGCCCATTTTAGCCAGTCCTTAGCCGATACCCGCAGTTGAACGTGCAGCAGTCGATTGATGAGCGCGGAAGAGAGAGGACGAGTAATCGCCGCATCTTCAGCCCGATTCCCCGCTCCAATCACGATCGTACCTGGGGGCAGATGATATTCCCCAATCCGGCGATCGAGAATTAGCGAGTAAAAGGCTTTTTGGACTTCTTGCGAACAGGCATTGAGTTCGTCTAGAAATAGGCAATAAGCTCTGTCTTGCGCGATCGTCGTGGGCGGACAAAATCTAGATTTACCATCGACAATCTGAGGTACGCCGATAATATCTTCGGGGGCTAGTTGAGAACCCAATAACGAGATACATGGCAAACCGACAGATTCAGCGAAATCCTTTACTAGTGCTGATTTGCCAATTCCAGGTGGCCCCCAAATGAATACGGGTAAAACTGTCGCGACATTGAGCAAGAAGGGCGTGAGTTGAGATGGAGTCAGACTGGGAGCAGATTGCATAACGATCGGTCTTTTAGCTATTTTAAACAGTTGACAGCTTGCGGGTTCCCCCTTTCTCCACCTCTTTTATACATTCCCCCGCGCATAAAAGCACCAATCCCTCGTAAAATAGACAAAGACAATCATCTTCTGTATAAATTGTCTCTCCATCTTCTAGCACCTAATGACTAGTAACCAGGACTCTTCAACCATCACCTTCGATCTAGTAGCTTATCTCACCGAGCGTCAGCCCCAGATCGAAGCAGCCTTAGACGCAGCGATTCGCCCTGGCTATCCAGATACCATCTATGAGGCGATGAGATACTCGTTACTAGCTGGTGGTAAGCGATTGCGCCCGATGTTATGCCTTGCTAGCTGCGAACTGATTGGCGGTAGTACCGATCTGGTGATGCCGATGGCTTGCGCCCTAGAGATGGTGCATACCATGTCATTGATCCACGATGATTTACCCGCGATGGATAATGATGATTATCGACGGGGTAAGCTGACAAATCATAAAGTATATGGCGAAGATATCGCGATCCTCGCTGGAGACGGATTACTTGCTTATTCATTCGAGTATGTCGCTACCCAGACTCAGGGCGTCAGTGCTGACAGGGTGCTAAAAGCGATCGCTCATTTAGCCAGAGCTGCGAGTGCCAATGGTTTAGTCGGCGGACAAGTAGTCGATCTCGAATCAGAAGGCAAGTCAGATATATCTGTAGAAACACTCACCTACATCCACAATCACAAAACAGGTGCCCTCCTCAAATCCTGTGTCGTCTGTGGGGCGATTTTGGCGGGAGCAACCGAAGCAGAAATCGAGAAGCTAGCTAAATTCGCTCACAATATCGGTTTAGCCTTCCAGATTATCGATGATATACTCGATATCACTGCTACTCAAGCAGAACTTGGCAAGACAGCAGGTAAAGATCTCGAAGCTCAAAAAGCTACTTATCCCAAACTCTGGGGACTGGCAGAATCCAAACGTCAAGCTGATAAACTAGTAGCTGAAGCTAAAACTATTTTAAATGAGTTTGGCGATCGAGCCAGACCACTCCAAGCTTTAGCTGATTATATTACCGATCGCAAAAATTAATTCAGTTGCCAGCAATTCGAGCTAAGATCTGGCGGTTAATTTCGATCGAAAGACCAGCTATCGATCCATCAGAGTAGTTTGCATCAACTCCAAAAAGTTTAAACCCACTCGTATTTAAATGCTAACTGTTAAATATTGCTTCAGTTATTTCCTCGCTGGAGGTCATTTTCATGGTTAGTAAAGCAACCCCTTTCATCAATGATATCGGTCAGATTTTAGAAAACCGGATTTTACTAGTTGCAATTGCTGCTTGTCTGATCGCTCAAGTTCTCAAACTGATTATCGATTTGATTCAAAATGGTAAATTCAGTGCCAAAGTATTGACAACTACAGGCGGGATGCCGAGCGCACATTCTGCTCTAGTTACAGCCTTGGCTGCTGGTGTGGGCGAAAGTTTGGGCTGGAAGAGTGCCGAGTTTGCGATCGCGACAATATTTGCGATCGTCGTGATGTATGATGCTGCTGGAGTACGTCAAGCCGCAGGCAAACAAGCCCGCATTCTCAATCAAATGATCGACGAATTATTCTCCGACGATCACAAATTTAATGAAGAAAAACTTAAAGAATTGTTAGGGCATACCCCCGTTCAAGTCATTGCTGGTTCGGTATTAGGCATCGCAGTTAATTGGCTATTTGCAGCGATTCAATAAATCGCGATCGTCAGGCGCGGTCATCGCTGCTTGACAAACACATTTCCAGTCAATTATCAAACTTGTCAATAGTATTATCCGTAAATACCTCATAAAAACTACACTCGATCGGTCAAGCTCGGTAACAAAGTTGACTGAAATTAAATTTGACAACAGCCATCTTTTTGCGGTACAAGTATAAGAGCAGCTTTCCCAGCACATGGCGTAACCAATTCAGGACGAGTATCGAACGGGAAGTTAGTTTCAATTAAGCATTAAAACAATTAAATCTTTATCTATGACTCAGCAAGTGCTTCACCCGATGGTGAAAATGCAACGTCAAGTACAATCTTTGGTAGCATCCAAGATTCTCAGTCCGAGCGATCGAATTTGGAAGATTGCCTTTCTCTACGGTGACAAATGGCAATACTGGAAAAATGAATTACTAGATTTTGGATTCACCCTCCAAGATCCCGTCAGCGAATTAATCGAAGTCGAAGCTTGGGACGAAGATTAGTTGATAGTTGATAGTTGATAGTTGATAATTTGGTGATTTGGTGATTAGGGTGGGGATTTCAACCCCACTGAGGCGCGAGAGCTTCCATGGGGAAGCTGGTTGGGTTGGCAATCCAACCCTCCACAAACGTCGTCAGGAGATAGAATCCAAAACCGTCTAATGACACGTCTGTGCCTACAGTGGGCTTCTCTTCTCTCCGAGAGGCTTCGCCAACGCCGGAGTGCCCGATTGCAACTATCAACTATCAACTATCAACTATTTACCTTTCCCCTTTTCTCATTATCGGTGAGATCTTCTACTCCCCGATCGGTTCAAATTCCTCCAGTTCTGTGGAAGATGGCTCCAGTTCTGCTGAAGATGGCTCTAATTCTGCCAAAGATGACTCTAATTGTGCCGATTCGGCTGCTGCTTCGGACAGCATACTGGTGACAGTGACTAGATCTATTTGCTGGCGATAGTAGTCTACACTCTTGACTTGGACTTCAACTCGATCGCCCAGACGGTATGAGGTGCGGTTTTTGCGTCCGACTAGACACGCATAGCGGGGACGAAATTCGTACCAGTCATCTTTGAGCGAACTGACGTGTACCAATCCTTCTACCAGAGAGTCTTCGATTTCGACAAAGAAACCATAGGATTGGACTCCAGTAATTAAGCCTTGGAAAATTTCGCCTGTGCGGGCTTTCATCTTCTCGGCTTTTTGTAATCCAGCGAGATCGTTTTCGGCATCTTGGGCGATTTTTGTACGATCGTTTAGATGTGCGATCGATCCGGCAATTTGTGCTTCTAGTTCCTGTTGAACTGTTGGAGTCAGAACGTTCCAGGTAATCTGTCCGTGACAGGTGCTGCTACCCAAATTTATCACTTCTTTGGCGCGAGAAGTTTTGCGATCGCGTCCATTTTCAAATACTTCATGCAGCACCCGCTGGACTAAAATATCGGGATAGCGGCGCAGGGGTGACACAGCGTGGGTATAACCATTCTCGATCGCTAGCCCAAAATGAGCACTGGGTTTGGTACTGTAGACGGTAGTTTTCAGTAGCGATTTGAATAGGTAATTTAGTACCTGAGGTACTGGTGAGGCGGCGAATTGTAGGCTCAGACGTTGTAAGTCGGCGACGCTGATTTCTGTCTCGACTTCGCCCTCGAAATTCAATCCTAAATTAATCGCTAGCTTAATCGTATCATTGACTTCTACCAGTTCGGGATTGTGTTGAACTGCATAAATCCCTGGCACTTGGAGAGCTTGAAGATGGACGGCGATCGCATAGTTTGCCATCACCATCACTTCAGTAAGTAACGATTGGGGATCTTCCAAAAAGATCGCCCCCAATCTCCCTTCATCGGCAAACGGTGTTTGCTTCTGGATCAGATCGACTTCCAAACCCCCTCTAGATCGTCGCTGCGCTCTGAAAGCGGGTGCAATTATGTTCCAGATCGGTTTGATGATTTCGATCGCTTGGGGGTCGATTTCGACAGGTTCGCCGCTGATGACAGCATCGATTTGGCTCGGAGCCAGCAACCAGTCTAACTGAATCCGACTTGGTTGAATATTAAACTCGATCAATTCGCCGCGATCGTTGAGTGTGAGCAAGACTGAAATTGCTAGTCGTTCGGCTCCTGGAATAAAACCACAAGTCTGATGCACGGCGTCTGGTAACAGGGGAATGGTATTTTCGCCCAGATATACCGCCGTACCGCGTTTTCTAGCTTCGCGATCGAGTCTGTCATCTGCGGCGATATAACTAGCGATATCGGCAATATGTACCCCCAGTCGCCAGATCTCACCCTCTAACTGTTCGATCGTCAGCGCACTATCGATCGAGCCTAGTTGTTCGCTGACGGCAATTGTCGGTAGTTGGGTTAGATTTACTCGTTTACTGGCGATCGGATCTTTCAATCCTTTGGCAATCTTTGCCGCAGCCGCTTCTACTGCGGGTAAAAATGTTTGGTGCAGATCGTGCTTGCAAGTCACAATATCGAGATCCGCAGCCGATTCAGCCGTAGTCCCCAACACCCTCGCCACTTCACCAATCGGCAAATCTTGCCCGAT
>ENA-OFCI01001427-OFCI01001427.1-metagenomes-genome-assembly--contig:-NODE-1427-length-10527-cov-2.684492_pt1 | contig 10527 bp, 11 predicted proteins | sample MGYA00153391_OFCI01 | MGnify analysis MGYA00153391 | reverse complement strand
GCGTCACCTCGATTAGCCGTGAGGAGATGATCGCCGAGGAGATGGAGCGCTTGCGCCGCCCCTAGACCAGCGTCCCGTGGCAATGCTTATATTTTTTGCCCGAGCCGCAGGGGCAGGGACGACGGGGGTTCTCGCCCGCGGGCGCGGCCTCGCGGATACGTGTCTTCTTCGCCATGGTTCCGCCGACGCTAGCGGCTCAGCCGCTCGACGCACCTGCCGCCCCCGCGCGATGACCACGTCGGTCCCGGTACCGGTGCGGGCGAAGCCATGTTCGCCGACGCGGCCACGACCGCCCACGCTCGCGTTCGGGTCCCACGCGCGCGTTGCGACGAGCGTGCCGGTGGCACGACGCGTGCGTGGCCTAACCGACCGGGGCGCCCACCCGCACCACCGTCTCACGGCGGCCGGGGCGTGCCGGACCCAGCAGCGCGGTCAGGCGGACCACCAGGACCGCCGTCACCGCGGCGGTGGTGGGGGTGATCGCCAACCTGGCGCTGTGGTTCGCGCTGCACACGCTGTTCGCGCAGCATGTGGCCGTGCGCGCCGCCGGGCTGCGGCTGGACGCAGATGCGCTGGAATGGCTGCTGGAACGTGTGGGCGCGGATCGCGGATCGACGCGGGGCGAGGTCGAGAAGCTGATCCTCTACGCCGGGCCGGACCGTAGCATTGGCCTGGAGGCGGTGCGGGCCTGCGTGGGCGACCAGGCCGCGGTGTCGTTCGACGATGCGGTGTTCGCCGAGGCGGACGGCGCGGGGTGGCGCCTGGTCGTCGCCATCGCCGATGTGGCCCACTACGTCCGGCCTGGCGTGCCACTGGACCTGGAGGCGCGGACCCGCGGCAACAGCGTCTATTTTCCCGACCGCGTCGTGCCGATGCTGCCGGAGCTTAAGGCGGTGCTCGTCGACGCGACGCGATCGAAGCTGACGCGTGCACGCGTTGTCGTGACGATCTCGGGCGCAACGCCAGGACGATCGCACGTCCTCGCGAAGTTGAAGAAGCTGCAGGTCCGGCACGGTTTGAAGGAGAGGTCCTTCCATGCGCTCCGACACTTCTTCTGCTCAACGCTCATCCGTCGAGGCGCAAGCATCGAAGCGGTGCGCATGTTGGCAGGCCACAGCGGGCTTGCTGTCACGCAACGCTATGTGCACGCAACTGGGAGCGAACTCGAGAGCGCAATCGCGAAGCTTGCGGGCAACTAGGGGGAAACGGCGCAGCGCGCATCCGCAACCACTTATAATTACTATAGAATATTCTGAATTTGTCGGGGCGAGAGGATTTGTATCCCTCGCTCCTCAACTGGCGGCTTCGCGTGCAATTCGCCCTGTTTCTTGCGGGCTCGTGATTTCGGCTCGTGACGCCGCGCTACCGGACGCGACCGGAAATCACTCCGCGTTTGGTAATGGGGTGGTAACGTCGCACCGGCGTCCACTTTGGAAAAAACCTGCACGCAAGGGTGGCTTCATACGCTCAGTTGCACAGCCCCGCTTCAACACATTGATGCCAAGTGCAGTCGCCAAGCAACTTGTATTGCGCCGTAATATCCGCGAAATTTGAGTAGCAATCGCAGGCTGCAGCATCGATTGAGCAGGCGGATACACAGACGCCATACTCGTCGCAATGCGGCGTTCGCGGCACGCAGATTTGGGTGAACGAGCAGCATTTTTCGCTCACGCATGTTCTACACGCAACGTTCGGCGGGAGGCCGCAGTCAGTCGAGGAGTCCATCGCGCCGGCGTCCGGCGAAGAGTCCTGTCCATTGCCGCCGTCCAGTCGCAGTACCGAGACTGGCTGGGCACTCGTGCATGCCAACATACCCACAGCGATCGAGCCGGAGATGAGGACCAGTTGGAGCCAACGTGAGGACATCAGAGACCTCCGATCAAGTAAGGTGTAGTCTGAGGAGGGCCGCTGCTGCCGTTCGCCATTTGCCCGAATTGGTTCCCGCCCCAACAGTAGAGCGCGCCACTCTTCACGATGGCACAGCTATTGAAGTAGTTCGTCGCGATGTCCACGACATCAGATAGACCGATAACCGGCGCCATCGTGTTTCGTGATTGAAGGGTGCCGTCTCCGAGTTGACCGTGGTCGTTTAGCCCAGCGCACTGTACCGATCCATCAGTCAGTCGGACACACACGTGAAGCCCAGCCGTCGCCACCTGCAGCACGTTCGAGAGACCGAGAGGGGTCGGCCGTAGACGTTGTTCGGCTACCTGCCCGTTGCTTCCCACCCTAACACCCCACCAAAGGACCGTATGGTCCGCCAACAACGTGTAGGCGGCGCCGTCTCCGCAGGAGATTTGAATGGCATTCTTCACCCCATCGGCCGGTGCGAGAGTGTGCCGCTCGACTATCGTTCCATCGCCGAGTTCGCCAAACTCGTTTCGGCCAGAACATTCCACCTCTCCATTGATGAGCGCGCAGGTGAAGTCGGCGCCCATGGTGACCGAGGTTGCACGGGCAAATTCTGGGATCTCGATGGCTACTGGATGCTGACTGGGTTGAGGCACACCGGGCAACGTGCCGGATCCAGTCACTCCCCAGCACGCGTATTTTCCGTTCGCGAGACCAGCGCAGGACACCGACGCCATATGACTGGACAGGCTAACAATGTTTGTCAACGACACGACGCTAGTCGGAAGCGATACTGATTCAGTTCCGGCGTCGGCACCTGACTCGGAAACGTAGCCGATTCCCAGTCGCCCACCACTGTTGTTACCCCAACAACGAGCCGTGCCATCATCGAGCCGCGCGCAGAAATGTCCGTCGTCTGCGACGACCTCCTCGGTCCATGGCAGCCCTAGAACTGGCACCGGAGAATAGCGATCCACAAAGGTCCCATCCCCAACCCCGCCTCCCGAATTTTGGCCCCAACACCTGATGTGGCCATCCCGCAGAAAGCAAATGGAAGCTACATCGATTGCGACCTGAAGATGCGCGACTCGCGCGTCAGGCGCTACTTCATCGCGTAGCGCGTCACTTGTCTGATCGACGCGGTATGCGCTACGACGTGGGCTTGTCGTCCTGCGAGTGGGTAGTCGGCAATGACACGGGAGGCTTGGGTGCGATGCGCGACCTCAGTTTGCTCGCCGAAGCGAGGACTCCCGAGTAGCGCACAGTATGGAACTTCGTGCGGCGGCACCGATGCAGCGAGACGACTCCCCCCAGTCGCAGGTGCCCCTCCATCTCCCAGTCGCAGGTGCCCCATCATTTACGGAGCGCGCGGAGGGCTTCGAGGTCCAAGAGATCTTTTGGTCTTCCTGCGGCAGCCTTGGAACGAATCAAATCGTCGAGCGACATCAGCTTGAACGTGACGTCATAGGCAGTGACCACGTCCGCCTGCAGTGCCATGTCGCCGTATCCACCGATGCCCGTGACCTCGCCAAGAAGATCGAGCTCGCCTTCGTCGGTCACGAGGGTGAAGTTGAGGCCATTGCGAAGAGTGCGTTGATCGAAGAAGAACGGCAGTCCCTCTGGCGCGCCGCGCAGGCGTGGATGGATGGGTGAGAGCGCGTGCTCGATCCGTTCGAGGTTCTCAGGCGATCGCGCATAGCAAATGTCCAAGTCGAGAGTGGCTCTCACGTGACCATGCGTGAGCACCGCCAGTCCGCCAATCACGACGAACTCGACCTTGCCATTCGCCAGGCGTGCGAGGAGCGCACCGAAGTTGGTCATCGCGGCCTTGGCGCGAGGCCACGTCGCAGCTCGTCGGCAGTCCTCAGCAACGCCACCATGGCTTCGATTCGCTCCGTGGGTGACATGGCAAGTGCACGGGCGAGCTGTGCTGTGTCGATGCTCGGAGGCATCGCGTCGAGCACGCGATATTGCCAAGGCTCGTCAACAGGTCGCCACATGCAAAGCACTCTACCATGCGGAGGATGCCGTCCTGGCGTGCGTGCCTTTTGGCAGGCAGAACACTCCCTAAGCTGGCGCTCGAGAATCGCTAAGCTGGATAGTTCCCCGCTTCGAGATCCGCGAGGAGGCTCGGGTGGGTTGGGTGCCACGCGAACTTCTCTCTCGTCCACGCGCTGGATGACGGCTGGTCCTGCGCGAAGACGCTCCCGAAGAATCCGAACGTCTCCACGGGAGCCGCTTGGACCGGAAGCTCGAGCACACGACCGATGACCTCGGCGATCGCGCGCATGGGATCGCCTTCGTCGCCGACCGCATGAACGACCGTCCCAGGGTTGGCGTGCTCGAGCACGAGTCGGAAAACGACGGCGCGGCGTCGAGTCGATGCACAGCTGGCCACCGCTGCGTGCCGTCACCCACGTAGCTGGAGATCCCAGTGCGCCGCGCACTGTCCACGAGCATCGATGCGCATCCGGAGCGTTCACCTTGCGCATGGACTGATCGCGGAAGGCGAACCACGCTGGAGCGCACTCCACGCGCGGCGAGAGCGACGACGGCTTGTGCGTTGCGACCGCGCGCTCCGATGAGGCCCTCCGTGAGCGGCGGATCTTTTTCCGTCGAAGCGCGCCCTGGCACCCCCGGCGTGCCGGACGCGACCACGAACGGCTTGCCGCTGCCTTCGAGCGCAGCGCCGAACGTCTCGATCGTGGCAGCCTCCTGCGCCATCGACTTCTGAATGCCCGCGGCGCTCAAGTCGTCGTGGCCGAACGCCAGATGGATGACACCGTCCGCGCGAACGGCCCCCGCACGCAAAGTGTCGAGGTCATCGAGGTGACCTCGCAGCACCGAGACTCCGGGCTTTGCGAGCGACTGCTCCGACGCGTCGGAGCGCGCCAACGCGAGCACCTCGTGTCCTCCTGCGATCAGGTCGGCGACGACGACGGATCCAATGGTCCCTGAAGCACCCGTAACGAAAACACGCATGGCTCTCTCCTCGGTTGAGTGTGGAAGGTAGGACTCGGTCCGCGGGACGCCTTGGACGAAATTGGCAGAAATGATTCGGCCACCTTCACGTCGCGCATCGCGACCATTTGGGCAGCGCGTACACTCCTCTCATGTCCACTGCGCTCCAACGCGCTGCTCCCGGTCCGGTCGTCTTGCGGCGTCCGCTTCCTGGCGTGACGATCGCTAGCTTCGCAGGAGACCGCCCGCTGCTGCGCGCCATCCCCGACCACTACGGCACGACGATGCACCTCGCAGGGCGCTCGGACTGGACGAGCGGCCGCGCGCAGTGGTCGAGCGCGCCTGGCAGCATCAGCGTCAAGGTCCCAGGGGAAGTCACCATCGAGCGCGCACGCGAAGGAGGTCTCGCATTTCAGGTCGTGTTGTTCGAACCGGCGCTGTTGGACGAAGCGCGCGCCGTACTCGAACGACCGATCGTCGCACCACGCATGCACGCGATCGACCCAGGCCATCGACGCGCGCAGCCACTGATGGCGCTGCATCGAAGCCTGCTCGACGAAGACGCTCCTCTCGCGCTCGAAGCAGCCGTGTGCGACGCGTTGCATGCGCTGGTCGACCTGGTGTGTGCACCGAAGGGCACGGAGCCTGGGCGACGCTCGAGGTTGAGCGCACCCGTCGCGCGCGCACGAGCGATGCTAGACGAAGCCATCACCGAAACAGTCGGTCTCGATGCGCTCGCCGCGCACGCACGCCTCGACAAGTTCCGCCTTTGCCGAGCGTTTCGAGAGCAGCTGGGCCTTCCACCGCACGCGTACGTCACGCATCGCCGGATCGCGCTGGCGCAAGGCCTCCTCGCTCGCGGAGTGCCGCAAGCCGAGGTCGCCGTGCGTGTCGGCTTTTACGATCAAAGCCTCTTGCATCGTCACTTCAAACGAATCCTCGGCCTCACTCCCGGCGCCTTCGTGCGCGCGACCGCGTAGCTCCAACCCATCGGGTGATGCTCTTAGGATCCGTGACCATGGCGAGCAGGCGCATGCGACCTTTGCACCTCCAAGCTGGCTCTTGCGAGCCACTTGGACAGAACCTTCTCCAGTGAACGTGCCTTTGGCACGCTCACTTGGGACATTGCAATACGTCGAAGCCGAACGCTCTGCGCAACAGCTCGGCCCACGGACGGTATGCGCCACGACGTGCGGGCTTGTCGTCTTGTGAGTGGGGAGTCGGCAAGCACCGCCGGTGCCGCATGCGGGCCCTCCTGTCCGATGTCCGACACGTCCAGCGGCCTCGGGGCGGTGGTAGTCGCGCAGAACTTTCGCAGGCGGGACGGTTGCCGCAATGGGGTCTGGACAATCGCGGCAAGGAGTACAAGAAGGGCCGCTGCCTTCTGGATCTTTTCCGCGAGGCGCGCCGCATGCTCAACGCTCGAAACCTCCTCCAGTCGAACGTCGGCAAGAAAGTGGTCATGGCCGTCACGGGCCTGATCCTCGTCGCCTTCGTCATCGGCCACGTCGCCGGGAATCTCCTGGTCTTCGCGGGCCCCAGCGCCCTCAACGGCTACTCGCACTTCCTCAAGAGCAGCAACGAGGTGCTCTGGGCTGTGCGGCTGGTCCTGCTCACCGCCGTGCTGCTCCATATCGGGTCGGCGTACGGCCTCACCGTCGCCGCGAACGCCGCGCGCCCCATCGGCTACGGCCGGAAAGAGCCGCAGGCGGCAACGTGGGCCTCGCGAACGATTCGCTACGGCGGCGTCCTGCTCCTGCTCTTCATCGTGTTCCACCTGCTGCACTTCACCGCGGGCGTCATCCAACCCGCGCCGTTCAGCGAGACCGACGTGTACCGCAACGTCGTGGGCAGCTTCACGGTGCCCTGGGTCGTCGCGATTTACCTCGTCGCGATGGTGGCGCTCGGCATGCATCTCTACCACGGGGCGTGGGCGGCCTTTCGCACGCTGAGCCTTCGCTCGCCGAGCACGACGCCGATGAAGCGCACCATCGCGACGGGCGTCGCCTTCGTCGTGTGGCTCGGGTTCACGTCTATCCCGTTGGCCGTCCTCGCTGGACTCGTCAGGTAAGGCCCCAGGTATCCCATGGAACTTCGCGCACGCGTGCCCTCGGGGCCCATTCAAAACTCCTGGGACAAGCACCGCTTCGAGATGAAGCTGGTGAGCCCCGCCAACAAGCGAAAATACAAGATCCTCGTCGTGGGCTCGGGCCTCGCAGGCGCCTCGGCCGCCGCGACGCTCGCCGACCTCGGCTACCAGGTCGAGTGCTACTGCTTTCAGGACTCGCCGCGCCGTGCGCACAGCATCGCGGCGCAGGGCGGCATCAACGCCGCGAAGAACTACCCGAACGATGGCGACAGCGTTTGGCGCCTCTTCTACGACACGGTCAAAGGTGGCGACTTCCGCTCCCGCGAAGCGAACGTGTATCGCCTCGCGCAGGTGAGCGTGAACATCATCGACCAGTGCGTCGCGCAGGGCGTGCCGTTCGCCCGCGAGTACGGCGGGCTCCTCGCCAACCGATCGTTCGGCGGCGCGCAGGTGTCGCGCACGTTCTACGCCCGCGGCCAGACGGGGCAGCAGCTGCTCCTCGGTGCCTACCAAGCCCTCGAGCGTCACATCGGTCTCGGCAGCGTGACGATGTTCCCGCGCACCGAGATGCTCGACCTCGTCCTCGTCGACGGGGTGGCTCGTGGGATCGTCACACGCAACCTCGTCACCGGGAAGGTCGAGTCGCGCGTGGGCGACGCGGTCGTTCTCGGCACGGGCGGCTACGGCAACGTCTTCTACCTGTCGACGAACGCCAAGGGCTCGAACGCGACGGCCATCTGGCGCGCGCACAAGCGCGGCGCGGCCCTTGCAAACCCCTGCTACACGCAGATTCACCCGACCTGCATCCCGAAGAGCGGCGACTACCAGTCGAAGCTCACGCTCATGAGCGAGTCGCTCCGAAATGACGGGCGCGTCTGGGTGCCCAAGGCCAAGCGTGACCAGCGCAAGCCGGGCGATATCCCTGCCGCCGAGCGCGACTACTACCTCGAGCGAAAGTACCCGAGTTTCGGCAACCTCTCGCCCCGCGACATCGCATCGCGCGCCGCGAAAGAGGCCTGCGACGGCGGGCGCGGCGTGGGTCCGGGCGGGCTCGGCGTGTATCTCGACTTCGCCGACGCCATCAAGCGACTCGGCGTCGAGACCGTGCGCGAACGGTATGGCAACCTCTTCGAGATGTACGAGCGCATCACCGACGAGGACCCTTACAAGGTACCGATGCGCGTCTACCCGGCCGTGCACTACACGATGGGCGGCCTCTGGGTGGACTACAACCTGATGAGCACTATCCCGGGGCTTCATGTGATTGGCGAGGCGAACTTCGCCGACCAGGGCGCGAACCGCCTCGGCGCGAGCGCGCTGATGCAGGGCCTCGCTGACGGATATTTCATTCTGCCGTACACGATTGGCGACTACCTCGCGCAGGCGAAGCTACCCAAGGTCGACACGACCCATCCGGCGTTTCGCGAAGCCGAGAAGGCTCTCGAAGGTCGAACGAAGAAGCTCCTCTCCATCAAGGGCAAGCGCACGGTCGATTCGCTTCACCGCGAGCTCGGGTCGATCATGTGGGACGACTGCGGCATGGCACGAAACAAGGCCGGTCTCGAGCGGGCCCTCCATCAGATCCCGGCGCTCCGCGAAGAGTTCTGGAAGAACGTGAACGTGCCCGGCAGCGACGCCGAGCTCAATCAGGCGCTCGAGAAGGCCGGCCGCGTCGCCGACTTCATCGAGCTCGGCGAGCTCCTCGTTCGCGATGCGCTCGTCCGCGAAGAGTCGTGCGGCGGTCACTTCCGCGAAGAGCACCAAACGGCCGACGGCGAGGCGCAGCGCGACGACGCGAACTTCTGCTACGTCGGTGCGTGGGAGTACACCGGCGACGGCCAGACGCCGATCCTGCACAAGGAACCGCTCGAGTTCGAGAACGTCCACCTGGCGCAACGGAGCTACAAGTGAACCTCACTCTTCGTGTGTGGCGGCAGGCCGGCCCCAGCGTTGCGGGCGGCTTCGTTCAATATACGGCGCGCGACGTGAATCCGGACATGTCGTTCCTCGAGATGCTCGACGTCGTCAACGAAGGGCTCATCGAGGCGGGAGACCTGCCCATCGCATTCGATCACGACTGCCGCGAGGGCATCTGCGGTTCGTGCGGAATGATGATCAATGGCGTCGCGCACGGACCGCAGAAGGGCACCGCCACCTGCCAGCTCCACATGCGCCACTTCAAGGACGGCGACACGGTCACCATCGAGCCGTGGCGCGCGAAGGCGTTCCCCGTCCTCAAGGATCTCGTCGTCGACCGCAGCGCATTCGATCGCATCATCCAGGCGGGCGGCTTCATCACCGCGGCGACCGGCGGGCCGCAAGACGCGAACGCCATTCTCGTGGGCAAAGAGGCGTCCGACGACGCCATGGACGCGGCCGCGTGCATCGGCTGCGGCGCGTGCGTGGCGGCGTGCCCGAACGGCAGCGCGTCGCTCTTCACCGCCGCGAAGATCGCGCACCTCGGCCTCTTGCCGCAGGGCCAGCCCGAGCGCGATCGACGCGCGCGGGCGATGACTCAGAAGATGGATGACGAGTCGTTCGGTGGCTGCACCTGGCACGGCGAGTGTCAGGAGGCGTGCCCGAAAGACATCAGTATCGACACGATCTCGCGCATGAACGCCGACTTCATCAGGTCGTCGCTCTTCGGCTCTCGCTCGAATCGCTGAGCGGCCTGCACTACGACGCCACCGCCCTCTTACTCCCTTTGGGCCGAGGGCCAGCGATCGGTTGAAGGCTCTCGAGTCGGGGTCGTTCGCTTCGCCAGACGTGGGCCGGTGACTTGAAGGTCGGCAGTGAGTCTTGGTCGTGATGGCGCCTTGGACGAAGCGCGCCTAGCCTCCGGGCCATGCGAGAGCCACCTCACGGCACCGTCGAGCGGTGGGCGTGGGACTACGTCCTCGCTGATTCGCTGGCTGCCAAGCTGGCTCCACCTGCCGTTCCTGATGAAATGGGAGCCGGAGTTCGTGCCCGTTCGTCGTCTCGACGTGCCGGGCCGCCCCCCCGAGCTGCGCGTCGTTTCGAAGGCCGGCAAGACGCGTGGCCTCGCAGCGCCGAGCGGAAGGACGCGCGCGCTCCGCACGTTTTTCCACCACGCGCTGCAGGCCGCGGAGCTCATGGCCTGGGCCGTGCTCGCTTTCCCCGAAACGCCGCGCGAGTTCCGCGCGGGTCTCGTTCGCATCGAGTTCGACGAGATCCGACACATGCACCTCTATGCGGAGCAAATGACTCGGCTCGGTTTTGAAATCGGTCAATTCACGGTGCGCGACTGGTTCTGGGAGCGTGTTCCGCGCTGCGCCGACGCGATCGCGTTCGTCGCGACGATGGGTCTCGGCGTCGAGAGCGCCAGCCTTGAGCACACCGCGTCTTTCGCAGCCCCGTTTCGCGAGGCGGGAGACGAGGAAGGCGCGCGCATCCAGGAGTGCGTAAGTAAATCATAGTAGTTTCTCATGGTCTGCGGTTGAACGGGAGACGACTTGGTGAGGGCGTTTTCGATGAAACGTCGCCAGGGCTCGCGGGGTGGACGACGACATTGGGTGGAATTTGGACCGATTGGCGGTCGAGGGCAAGAGGTGGCCTCGAACGCGACGTGCCGCGCTTCTAAGCAGCCTGGTCGCCGAAGGCGGCTC
>ENA-OFCI01001426-OFCI01001426.1-metagenomes-genome-assembly--contig:-NODE-1426-length-10537-cov-3.477390_pt1 | contig 10537 bp, 9 predicted proteins | sample MGYA00153391_OFCI01 | MGnify analysis MGYA00153391 | reverse complement strand
ATTGAACGCATACCAACGTCGCGGCGACCCGTTCACAACCCCACCACGCCCGGCTCCCCACCCCACCACAATTCAGCCACATTCCTGCCCCGCTTTTATCCTTTCTTTCCGCTAAAGTTATGGAGTGAGCTGGCATTGGGTGTTAGCCATATTTCGCTCGACTTGAATTGGCTTGAGCTTGGGAAAAATAAAAATGAAATTGCTGCAGTCTGTGTTCGCTTTCATCCTCGGTGCCTGCCTTTTTGTGGGTCGCGCCGTGGGCTGGCTTTTGTCCAAATTTTTTGGCTCAATCGCGTGGCAATCACCGCCTTGGCTCACCTGGCTGGGGGGGGAATTCAAACGGGTGACCGGCTATGTGGGGGCGAGGCCTAAGCAAAGTGCGATCGCGGGCACCGTTACCGTGGCGTTGCTGGCCGCAATGGCGGGCGGTTGGTGGTGGTGGGGGCAGCAGCCTAAGCCGGTGGAATCCAAATACACCGCAACTGCACCGGAGCGGACGCCGATTGAAGAACGCGATTGGAAACCGTTGCCGCTGAAAGTCGCCTTTGAGCTATCCGTGGCGCCGCTCGCCAATGCCGGCAAGGTGATTGCGAGCGGCATTGAAATGGAGCCGAAGCTGGAGGGTGTGTGGACGTGGGATGACGATAAAAATATGTCGTTCATGCCGAAAACCGATTGGCCGATTGGTCAGGAAATAAATGTGACGTTCGCTAAAAAAGGTTTTTTGGCGGACAACGTTCGGGTGGCGAAATATAAATTTGATTTTAAAAGTGCTGCGTTTGTGGCGAAGGTGACGCAAGGCGAATTTTATCAAGATCCGACCGATCCGCAGCTAAAAAAGGTGGTGAATACGGTCAACTTCAGTCATCCCGTGGATTCGGCTGAGTTTGAAAAACGCATCAATTTGAAATTTAGCGGCCCTGATGCGGCCAACAACAGTGAGCCGAAATTTACGGTCACCTACGACAAGCTAAAACTAAACGCCTACATACATTCGGCCACGCTGCCGGTGCCCAAAGATGATAGCGGCGTGACCATGACGATCGACAAAGGCGTGGTTGCCGCGCGGGGGAGCAACAAGACCACCGAGCCGTTGACGCGCACGGTAGCGGTGCCGAATATTTATTCGCTGCGGGTGGCACAGATAAAACCAACGCTGGTGAATAACGATAAATTTGAGCCCGAGCAGGTGCTGGTGTTGGAGACCACCGCGACGGTTCACGAGAAAGAGTTCGCGAAAAATGTGACGGCCTATGTGCTGCCTGTTTTCCACCCTGATACCAAACCTGAGGATCGCAAATTTGCTTATCAGTGGAATGATGCGAGCAAAATTGGCCCGGAGATTTGATGCAAATACTTATATCCTCCTTACCGAGGCCATGAACTCACACGATGTGGGGCGTGGCAGAGGTGGGGTAGCGGCGGCACTCGGCGAGATTTCGGTGCCGGTTTGGGTCGTCTCCATCGATACCGATCGTCTCTTTCCACCCCGGCTACAGGAGGAGATCGTGGAATTGACTCCTACGGCGCGGCCGCTGGAGACGATTTCCTCTCCTTTTGGCCATGATGGATTCCTGATTGAGGTGGAATCAATGGGAGAACTGCTCCGCAAGGTACTGAATGAGTAAAAAATTAGGCCTGTTCGGCGGTTGAATGTGCATTTAAGGCTGTGGACAAATTATAATGTGGCTATCGATTCCACTGGTCAGTAAAGTTAGGCCAGGTAAACCAAAGGATGCTCCGTGGCTGTAATTCGTGCGCCCAAAAAAGGCGACCAAGTAAGTAGCTCTGCATCATCAACCCGCGCCGTTAAACAGACCGTGGTCAAGAAGGTTCCAGCGAGTGCAAAGAAGTCAGTAGCCAAAAGCCCGTTGGCCAAAAGCCCGTTGGCCAAGAAGAGTGCAGTGAAGAAAGTGGCAACGAAGAACGTTGCTCCCGCTTCACATCGTTTTCCGACTAAAGCTGAATTAGAAGCGCTCAAGTTAGCCAGAGAAGCGGAGGAACTCGCCAAAGAGGAGCGAAAGGCAGCGCATCGTTTTCCGACGAAAGCTGAGCTCGCCGCGCGTAAGGCGTCGATCGATGCCGAAAAGAATCCGCCAAAAGTTACCAGCGAGAATGCCTCAAAGCCCGTTCTCACAAAAATAGATGGCGAAGAGGTGGAGCTTGAAGATATTGAATTAGAAGATCTTGATACCCTCGTTGAAGAGGTAAAAGAGATCGTTGCAGAAGAGGAAGAAAAGGCAGAGATTCGCGTTGTAAACGTTGCTGAAGAATCTCAAAATGAAGAGAATGCATTTACGATTAAAGATTCTGAGGAAGATGATGCGCCCGCTCAAACAGTTTTAACTGCAGGTGCAACTGCGGATCCCGTCAAAGATTACTTGAAGCTCATCGGCCGCGTCCCGCTACTCAATGCGGAAATGGAAGTTGAACTTTCACTGCAGGTGGAAGCGGGTCTCTTTGCCGAAGAGAAGTTGGCGCATGATAAAAAATTGGATAAAAAACTTAGGCGTGAGTATGAGCAGTTGGTTTTACAAGGGCGGCGCGCTAAAAATCATCTTTTAGAGGCTAACCTGCGCCTAGTAGTCTCCCTAGCTAAGCGTTATACCGGTCGTGGAATGCTCTTTTTGGATCTGATTCAAGAAGGCAACTTGGGACTCATTCGCGCCGTTGAAAAGTTTGATTACACCAAAGGTTACAAATTTTCGACGTACGCAACCTGGTGGATCAGACAGGCAATCACTCGCGCTATGGCGGACCAAGCGCGGACAATTCGAATCCCAGTGCATATGGTTGAAGTCATTAACAAGTTAGCTCGTGTGCAACGTCAGATGCTGCAGGATCTTGGTCGCGAACCCACCCCTGAAGAGTTAGCGAAAGAGTTGGACATGACACCGGAGAAGGTCGTTGAGGTCCAAAAGTATGGGCGCGAGCCGATCTCTCTGCACACGCCGCTGGGTGAAGAGGGAGATTCTGAGTTCGGGGATTTGATTGAGGACTCCGAGGCTATCGTGCCCGCTGATGCCGTCTCCTTCACTTTGCTGCAGGAGCAATTGCACTCTGTTCTCGACACTCTCTCCGAACGTGAAGCGGGAGTCGTGGCGATGCGATTTGGTTTAACAGATGGCCAACCGAAGACTCTCGATGAAATTGGCAAGGTCTACGGCGTAACACGCGAACGCATTCGACAGATCGAATCCAAAACGATGTCCAAGTTGCGTCATCCATCGCGTTCGCAAGTGCTGCGCGATTACTTGGATTAAACCGCACGGCGATAGTTGATGATGTCTCTAAATCCAAAGATATACCGCAACCCAAAAAGTGGATCTCTGCGCTTTACGGGGACCGCTGATTTTGTTGACTCCGAGGGAAATTTCCTCGAGAGTAGAACTGATTTCAAACTTTGTGGCTGCGGTAAATCTCAGGAGAAGCCGTTCTGCGATGGCTCACATAAAGAGAGCAAAGAGTGATTTTTTAGTGGAATTCCAGGCAGAACGCTTCCACTCTCTACATTTTTGAGAGAAAAACATAAAATTCGTCCGGAATACCTTGTTTTGGTCTGCGCTCATCGTTAGAGTCTGCAAATTAGCTGTGCGCCAGACAAATAAACAAAGTCGTTGATTTGTCCAAGACGAGAAGGAATTTCAAATGCCTTACCTTGCAACACAGGCTCGTGAAGCGCGAAATGGCATCCATCCCACGAAGGATGAACTGATCAAGACCGTCGTAGCGCTGTTAGATCATTTAACCCTTGACGAAATTACTAGCGAAAAGGTCCTTGAGATCTCCGGAATCTCGCGTGGCTCTCTTTACCACCACTTTCAAGATTTTGCGGAGCTTTTAGAGCTGGCTCAAGTCCGCCGCTTCTCAAAGTATGTGGATACATCCATTGAGGTCATGAATGAACTCTTCAATTCAATCAATTCTCGCGACGAGTTGCTGGTGCGTCTCGGGGAGTTCTCTCAAACCTTTCATGCCTCTGGACTTGCCGACTCTCGGATTGAACGGCTCACAGCTATCTCTAAGGTAAAGCATAACCCGCGGATGGCTACCGCTTTAGGAGATGAGCAAGAGCGACTTACCGAGACCATTGCTGATCTATTCCGCGATTTACAGTTGCGAAATCTCGGCAATCCCGATCTCGCTCCCCGTACCGCCGCTGTACTCTTTCAGGCTTACACGCTGGGTCGGGCAGTTGATGATTTTACGCCGAGCCGGATCGATCAAGAAAATTGGCTTTATGCCGTCTCGTTGATGGTCAAAAATGTTTTCTTCCCGCTCAAGTAACACGCTCAGTGTTCTGGGTTACTCCGCGAGAGCTGGGGATTCGATCAATTTTGCCGTCTCATCTTGAATCTTGGCGACGAGTGGTTTGAGCCCTGCTGCGTACTCCTTGGCGTGGTGTCCACAGAAGAGTAGTTCTCCTCCGTTAAGCAGAGTGGCACGAACATAGGCTTGGGCCCCACAGCGGTCACAACGATCGACGGCATTAAGTGGGGTAGGTTCGAGGATCATCTGTTCGGTCATCGACTGCTCCTTGTCTGTGCATCTGGCGAACTTCGGAACTTCTTCTTGCGTTAGTGGAACAGTAAAGCATGGTTAGTTTATTCCCTCCGCTCATCTTTCGCGCGTTTATCTCAATTCACCGAAAAAATTATCAACTTTCCTGCCCAATACGCTCAATCCGATCGATCTGCCCGATAACCTTGCGCCTCATGTCCTCCGATGATAAGGCCACGACCACCGCCAACGGGTATACCGCTAAGGATCTCGCGGTACTGGAGGGCCTTGACGCAGTTCGAAAACGCCCTGGAATGTATATCGGTACTACCGACTCCCGCGGATTGATGCATTGCCTCTGGGAAATTATCGATAATTCCGTGGATGAGGCGCTGGCGGGGCATTGCACCAAAATTGAGATTAATTTAGAGGCGGATGGGTCGGTGGAAGTTCACGACAATGGTCGTGGCATCCCCGTTGATAAAGAACCGAAGACAGGTCTTACCGGAGTTGAAGTTGTCATGACGAAGCTCCATGCGGGTGGAAAATTTGGTGGAGGTTCCTATGCTGCCTCAGGGGGCCTGCACGGAGTAGGAGCATCGGTTGTCAATGCCTTGGCCTCCCGACTTGATGTGGAAGTAGATCGCGATGGCAAAATTTATTGGATCTCCTTTCAACGCGGCGCTCCAGGAATTTTTAATGGAGAGGGACCCAAGGCAAGTTTTAAAGAGAAATCTGGGTTGCGAATAATAGGAAAAGTCTCCAAAAAAGTCACTGGCACTCGGGTTAAGTGGTGGGCTGATAAGCAGATCTTCCTCAAGGAGGCCGAGCTTTCGATCGAGGATATCCACGCTCGGGCTCGCCAGACCTCCTATCTTGTTCCCGGGTTGCAGTTAATTGTTAACGACAATCGAACAAAAAGTATGAGTTCAGAGGTATTTCTGCACAAAGGTGGCATCTCAGAGTTTTGCGCCTTCTTGCGTCCTGATGAGCCCATCGGCGAAGTTATCCGCCTGACAGGTAGCGGGGAGTACACAGAGACCGTTCCGGTCCTGGATGGTAAAGGGCATCTGGTTCCTACTGAAGTCAATCGCACGATGGGTGTAGATATTGCGATGCAATGGGGCAATGGTTATGAATCGACCCTTACATCATTTGTCAACATTATTTCGACCCCAAAAGGCGGTACCCACACGCAAGGCTTTGATCGCGCGATCACCAAGGCTTTTAACGATGCCCTGCGCGCCACCAAGACTCTGAAAAATAATGAAGTTGATGTTATCAGAGACGACGTTCTTGAAGGAATCACAGCAGTGGTCACAGTTCGAATGTCAGAACCACAATTCGAGGGGCAGACTAAAGAAGTCCTCGGAACTGCGGCTGCGACAAAAATCGTAGCGAGTGTTGTGAGTGAAGAATTAAAGAAATTTTTTGCAACGACTAAGCGTGTAGATAAGGCCACTGGTCGTGCAATTCTTGAGAAGGTTGCCTCGGCTTCACGCACTCGAATCTCGGCGCGAGCCCACAAGGATCTGGCGCGTCGCAAGAGCGCTTTGGAAAATAGCTCTCTCCCAACCAAGCTCTCTGACTGCCGATCTGATGACACCAGACGAACCGAACTTTTCATCGTAGAAGGTGACTCCGCTCTCGGAACCACCAAGGCGGCGCGTAACTCCGAATTCCAGGCTATCTTGCCAATCCGCGGAAAGATTTTGAATGTTCAAAAGGCTTCACTCTCACAGATGCTTGAGAACAATGAGTGTGCCTCCATAATTCAAGTGATAGGTGCTGGATCTGGCGCTTCATTTACTCTCAATGATGCGCGATACGGTCGTGTCATTTTAATGTCCGATGCCGATGTTGATGGAGCGCATATTCGCTGTCTCTTGCTTACCTTGGTTTACCGGTATATGCGTCCCCTGATTGAGGATGGACGAATCTTCGCTGCGATCCCACCATTGCATAGAATTGACGTAGTCGGTGGCAAGCGTGGTGAGATGTATTACACCTACTCGGATGATGAGATGAAGAAGTTGCTCCGAGATCTTGCGAAGGCGGGAAAACGGTGGAAAGAACCGGTTCAGCGCTACAAGGGCTTAGGAGAAATGGATGCAGATCAGTTGCGTGAAACAACCATGGATCCCGAGAAGCGCACTCTTCGCCGAGTCACTATGAAGGATGCGAAGGGTGCCGACGCAATATTTGAATTATTAATGGGTAATGATGTTGCCCCCCGAAAGGAGTTTATTTCCTCCGCGGAGATTGATCGCGATCGGATCGACGCTTAATCTCAGCCTATGAAGCGGTTCCTATTCTGGTCCGCCTAGGTGTCGCAAAGTTCTTCGATACCGCAGTGAGTTCGGCCGAAACCTGAGTTCTAATATTCGCTTCACTCGAGAGCAAGGTTTTAAGAGTTGAAATAGTTTCATTGAGCGCCTTCTGCTCTATTTCCAGTTCCAGTTTGCTCACCTTAGTCAGGCGCCGCAACGGCATATCCAAAATGTAGGTTGCCTGTTCATCGCTGAGTTTGAAGCCCCTGATAAGGGCCGCCTTCGCTTCGTTCGCGTCTTGAGATTCTCGAATAATTGCTATTACCTTGTCAATATCGATAATCGCTTTGAGCAATCCATCTACGAGAGTTAGGCGAACTTGTGCCCGAGCCTTTCGAAATTCTGAGCGACGACGAACAACTTCAATGCGGTGATCGATAAATACCTGAAGTAGTTCCTTTAAACCAAGTGTAAGTGGTTTACCATCAACGAGAGCAACAGCATTAACTGAGAATTGATCCTCCATCGGCGTTAATTTGTATAGCTTCTCTAGGATCTCTTCAGCTTCGTAGCCGTTTTTAATCTCAATGACGACTTTGGTTCCCTGTTGACCGTCTGAGAGATCGATGATGTCGGAGATTCCTAGGATTTTCTTTGCCTTTACTAGGTCTGCGATTTTTTCAACGATCTTCTCCGGTCCAATGTTGTAGGGGAATTCAGTGATTACGATCCCAATTTTACGAGAACTTACCTTTTCTATCACCGCTGTAGCTCGAACTTTGAACGAGCCACGCCCGGTCGCATAGGCGTCGGCCACACCATCAAGGCCGATGATTTCACCGCCCGTTGGAAAATCCGGAGCGGGGACAAATTTCATGAGTGATTTAAGGGTTGCGTTGGGGGTAGCGATGAGATGTTTTGCGGCTGAAACTACCTCTCCCAAATTATGCGGGGGCATATTCGTCGCCATTCCAACGGCGATTCCGGTGGCCCCATTGACCAATAAGTTGGGGAAGGCGGCGGGAAGGACCAAAGGCTCTAGGAGTTGACCATCATAATTCCCACCGAAGTCAACGGTATCTTCATCGGCCTCATCTACCATCGCCATGGCGGCGGGGGCGAGCCTGGCCTCGGTGTAACGCATCGCCGCAGGGCCTGCATCTAAAGAGCCAAAATTTCCATGTCCATCGATCAATGGAAGCCTGGTGGTAAAAGGTTGGGCTAGGCGAACGGCGGCGTCATAAATTGCGCCATCCCCGTGTGGATGTAATTTACCCATCACCTCACCCACAACTCGCGCGCACTTTACGTGACCCTTGTCGGGGCGAAGCCCCATTTCGAACATCTGATGCAAGATGCGGCGTTGAACTGGCTTTAATCCATCTCTGGCGTCTGGCAAGGCGCGGGAATAAATGACCGAATAGGCGTATTCAAGAAAGGAGCCAGACATCTCTTGCGCAACGTCAATATCAATGATCTTGCCCGGGTTTTCGCCCGCTTTAGGAGGAGCGGCTTTGGGGATACGTGCCATGGCGCGTATCTTGCCACGCAAATTACGGCAGGATGGGGAGGTGGGCTTTGGACTAGCAGATCTGTCGCAATCAATCTTCGCCTCTTTAGCTTTGCCTGGCGCGGTAAATACCCTCTCACTCTCTGAATCAAGGCGAACGTGCCTTTTATTAATCGATGGAATGGGAGCAGAGCCACTCCGGCAATTTGGCGGAGAATTTTCACTCTTCTCGCAAGCAGAGAGTTTCACGCTATTGGATTCGCACTTTCCTTCCACCACCGTGACTAATCTGACGAGCTTGGGGACGGGGGAGTTGCCGGGAGTTCATGGAATGTTGGGTTACACCGTTCGCGTTCCAAACTCCGGCACCCCTGGAAGGTTGCTCAACGCACTTAAATGGGATGATCGAGTCGATCCACTCGTATGGCAGAGGCTTCCCACTCTCTTTGAACGTGCCACAGCGCACGGGATCACGGTGACAAATATCGCGGAGAAGCGCTACGAAGGGAGCGCTTTTACCCAAGCCGCGCTTCGCGGTGCGAAGTATGTCGGGGCGAATCGAAGTTCAGAGATGGTTGAAGCTGCCGCAATTGCCCTCGCCGAACCCCAATCATTTACCTATTTGTACATCAATGCTCTTGATCACGCTGGCCACACCGATGGTGTTGGAAGTGAGAAATGGTTGATTGCTCTCAGCCAAGTCGCTGAGTTGATCACTTCACTCGTGGCAAAGCTTCCGAGAAATACTGATCTTTATGTTACGGCCGATCACGGAATGGTGAATGTCGGCGAGAAAATTGTTCTGGGGAAAGATAATGAGTTGATGCAGAACATCTCCCTCGTGGGCGGGGAGCCGCGCGCTAGACATATGTATCTCACTCCAGGAACCCTCCACGAGACCGTTGCGCTCTGGCGTGAAGTGCTCGGAGTTAGAGCAAGTATTTACACGAAGGACGAATTAATTGAAGAGCAACTTTTTGGGCCAGTTCTTTCACCGGAGAGCTTTGAGCGAATGGGAGACTTCATTGCGATCGCTCACGAAGAATTGATTTTGATCGATCCCTCCCGAACCGCTCAGGAGTCAGCGATGGTTGGCCACCATGGAGGGGTGACTAGCAGCGAGACCGCTATTCCTCTTCTGAAGTTTCTTTAGCGCCGCCAAACATGATGTCATCCCATGAGGGAATTTTTAATCGCTTTGTGATGCCATCTCGCCTATCAGTTTCACTTATTTCATCTACCTCTTCGCGGACCGCCACCAAACGCGGCGCGGGGGTCGTCGCGGGATAGACAATTCCGTGTGAGGGGGATGAACTTTTTATTTCTGGTTCTTCCCCTGAAATCCAAACTGCGCCATCATCCAGCGCTTCTAAACTGCGATTGATTAAGTCGAAGCACCAATTAGCTTCGGCCGTGCCCCCATCCTTTGTCGGATAGGACAGGACGATGTTCCACGTCGCATCGGGCATCCGCCAGGTGTTCCACTCGACCAGGGCCATGTCCACCCCTCGAGGAGCAAGTTGTGAGATGGTTGCCGCGGAGAGTGTCGGAGAATATTTCTCCTTACGCATTTGCGCGAGGAGGGCAAGACCAATGACATAGGCGCGTTCTTGCAAAATGGGGCCAGAGAACTTTTCGATTTTCAGAGCGGACCAATCGGTCGTTCGAGCAATAGAGTTTATTGTTTCTCCAGCGCGCAGACGCGCCTGGATCTCTTTGACGGTTACCGAGGAGTGTTCATCAGAGGTAGCGACTGCGACCAAGCGAGGTTGGTTGACGAGCGTGCGCAGCGGTTCATCGATTTCAACTTGGTAGCTCTCTCCCTCCTTGGATTCCAGTTCAAGGGAGTTGCCGTCATTCGATCGCCCAATTAACTTTAAATCTTTCACGAGCAAAGAGTGCCACACTAGCGGGGTCGAGGTTGGGATCTACGCAGAATCATCCCTAGTGATCTGAAATTCTGCGCCAGGTCCGCAGATAGGGAAGGGTCGCGAGGTTTGCGAGGAGAAGGCAGACCATCGGGACTACGAAGGCTTTGCTCGCCCCTTGAGAATCAATGATGTGTCCAGTGAGCGTTCCGGGGAGCGCCCCGCCTAGTGAAAGTCCCGCGATTACCCACGAAAGGGTTTCCGTCACTTTTTCGGGTGGGACTGACTTTTCAGCGACCCCATACCCTGCCACGATGAGCGGAGCCACAGCTATCCCAGAGATGAAGAGGGCGATCGCCAGCGCAACCATTGAGTGAATAAAGAAAAAG
>ENA-OFCI01001425-OFCI01001425.1-metagenomes-genome-assembly--contig:-NODE-1425-length-10538-cov-2.262425_pt1 | contig 10538 bp, 8 predicted proteins | sample MGYA00153391_OFCI01 | MGnify analysis MGYA00153391 | reverse complement strand
CATGACGGTGTCGGTCGACCTCACGGTCGCGCGCAAATTCGGGACGCTGACCGTGCCGAGCGACGTGGTACGCGGCGCCGCGACGCCCAAACCATGGGTGTTCTCCGTGAGCGACGGGCACGTCACGCGGAACGACGTCACGCTCGGGATCCGCGGCGAGGGCTCCACCGAGATCCTCTCAGGCGCGCCGGAGGGCGCGTCGATCGTGATGCCCGACGGTCAGATGCTCGTTGCTGGACAGCGCGTGCGCGCGGAGCACGACTGACATGCCGTTCGAGTGGTTCGTGGCGCTACGCTACATGCGCGACGCGAAGGGGCAGACCGCGCTGATCCTCGCCGCCGTGTCCGTGGGCGTGAGCGTGATCGTGTTCCTCTCCGCGCTCATCGACGGCTTGCAAGTCTCGTTGATCGACAAGACGCTGGGGTCGCAGCCTCACGTCACGCTCACGGTCCCACGCGAGGCTCCGCGCCCTCTTGTCTTCGACACTGACACGCAGGTGATCTCGCGCACCATCCAGCCCTCGCCTCAACGCCTTCGCTCGATCGACCAGTGGCCGAACGTCCTTCGCGATCTCGATCAAGTCCAAGGCGTCATCGCTTCGTCGCCGATGGTCGTCGGAGCCGGCTTCGCGGTGCGCTCCGACAGCAAGAGCCCCGTGCTCATCCGCGGTGTGGACCCCGAGCGGTTCCTCTCGATCATCGACATCGAGAAGAAGCTCGTCTCGGGCCACGTCGACGTGAGCGGCGGGAAGGTGATCATCGGCTCGACGCTGGCGTCCCACCTCGCAGTAAGCGTCGGCGACAAGATCCACCTCACGACCACCGAGGGCGCCGACGACGTCGTCACCGTCGCGGGCATCTTCAAGCTCGGCAACGAAGCCGTCGACAAGACGTGGGTGCTCACCTCGCTGCGACACGCGCAGGCGCTCTACGCGCTCCCTGGGGGCGTCACGACGATCGAGGTAAAGGTCGCCGACGTGTTCGGCGCCGAGGTCATCGCGCAGGAGGTGAGCCAGCGCACGGGGCTCGAAGCGAAGAGCTGGATGAAGCTCAACGCCGAGCTGCTCACCGGACTCTCCGCACAGAGCAACTCGAAGAACATGATCGAGTTCTTCGTCGTCGTGGCGGTAGCGCTCGGCATCGCGAGTGTGCTCATCGTCTCGGTCGCCCAGAAATCGCGAGAGATCGGGATCCTCCGTGCGGTCGGGACGCCACCTCGACGCGTGTTGATCATCTTCTTGATCCAAGGCGGCGTGCTCGGTTTGCTGGGTTCGATCACCGGCTCGGGTCTCGGGGCCATGTTCGCGAAGTTGTTCGAGAGCATGATGCTCGAGCCCGACGGCTCGCCGCGCTTTCCGATCCGCGTGGACGCGCAGCTCCTGTTGTTCGCGACGGTCCTCGCGACGGGCGTCGGGCTCCTCTCTGCAGTGATCCCCGCACGACAAGCCTCGCGCCTCGATCCCGCCACGGCGATCCGCAATGGCTGAGGTCCTCTTGTCTGTAGAAGACGTCGTGAAGGATTATGGCGAGGGTGTCGTCACTCGAGCGGTCGCCGGCGTCTCGCTGCAGCTGGCCAAGGGCGAGTTCGCGGCGCTCATCGGACCTTCCGGATCCGGCAAGAGCACGTTGCTCAACCTCATCGGCCTGCTCGAGCGCCCGACGCGCGGTCGCGTGGTGCTCGACGGGAAAGACACGAGCGGGCTCGACGAGCGGGGCCTCACCGCGATGCGCGCACACACGCTCGGATTTGTGTTCCAGTTCCATCATCTATTGCCCGCGTTCACCGCGCTCGAGAATGTGATGCTGCCCGCATGGGGAGACGAGGGCTTCCCATCGTCGGAGATGGAGTCACGAGGCAAGGAGCTCATCGCGGCGGTCGGCCTCACCGATCGCATGAACTACAAGACGACCAAGCTCTCCGGAGGACAGCAGCAGCGCGTCGCGATCGCGCGCGCCTTGTCGCGACGCCCAGCGCTCGTCCTCGCCGACGAGCCCACGGGCAACCTCGACAGCGAGTCGTCGAACGAGGTGTTCGGCTTGTTGCGCAAGTTCAATCGTGAGCTGGGCACCGCTCTCCTCATAGTGACTCACGACCCCCGCATCGCCGATCGCTGCGATCGCGTCATCGAGCTCATCGACGGAAGGATCAGCTCGGACCGCGGCGTCGAACACTGATGTTCTCCGTGAACATGCGGTTCGCCGATGCGCTCGACGGTCGCTCGGTCCGGATATGGATCTCCGATCGAGAGCCCACTGCATCGTGGGGCGCCGATTCGCCGATGACCTTCCTACTGCGAGTCGTGCTTGCACTCCTCACGGCAATCGGCGGCGCGTTCCGGGCTTCGCTCCGTCCACGAGCGAGCCTCGTGGCTGCGGGTGACGATCGGACACCTCGGTACTGGGATGCTTGCTGAGGGATGGTTGTTAGGCGGCTGATCAACTTTTTTGGCTGAACGACTTTAGTGGGGGCCGCAGCTCATAGTTCGACTCACCATGAAAGGCGTGCTTGTGCAAAGAGAGCCGCGCCAGTTCTGTGTGATGTGGCATAAGAGTCGACGCTCGATCATATTTCCATTTGCTGGTGCCAAGGAGGCCCCGGACGTCCATTGTCGTCGACCGTCGACCCGACATCCGCGTGGTCTTGAACGACGCTCATCGTCTCGACCGCACGTGCCGGAGAACCCGAAGGAGCCCAGTAGTGCAAGGCGTTGGCGCCTTTGCTCGCTCACGGAGTGGCGCAGTCCATGCACCTTTGCAGACATGTCCACCACCTTGGCCCGTGCAGTCCTATGAAGTCTACGCGCTCGGACGCCCTCGTCTTCTTCGGCGCTACGGGCGACCTCGCCTTCAAACAAATCTTCCCCGCATTGCAGGCCCTCACGCGCCTCGACCAGCTCGAGATGCCCATCGTGGCCGTGGGCCGCAACGACCTCACGCAAGACCAACTCCTCGCACGCGCGAAAGAGAGTGTCTCGAAGGACGGTGCCTTCGACGCAGCGGCGTTTGCCAAGCTCTCCAAGCGGCTCCGCTACGTCAAGGTCGCCTACGACGACGCGACAACGTTCGCGCGCATTCGCGACGCGATTGGAGACGCGAAGCATCCACTCCACTACGTAGCGCTTCCGTCAGAGGTCTTCGAAGCGGTCGCCACGAACCTCGCGAGCGCTGGGCTCCACCAAGGTGCGCGCCTCGCTCTAGAAAAGCCGTTCGGACATGACGGCGCGTCCGCAAAAGCCCTGAGCGAGAAGCTCCATCGCTTCTTCCCGGAGGAGGCGCTCTTCCGAATCGATCACTACCTTGCAAAGGAGTCAGTCGAGAATCTGATCTACTTCCGCGCGGCGAACCCACTCATCGAAGCAAGCCTCAATCGCGAGCGCGTTGAGAGTGTGCAAATCACCATGGCGGAGTCTTTCGGAGTGGCAGGCCGCGCCAAGTTCTATGATGCGGTGGGCGCCGTCCGCGATGTGTTCCAGAATCACCTCCTCGAGGTCGTCGCGTGCCTCACGATGGAACTACCGGCGAATACGGGACATATGGGGCTGCGCGCGGAACGTAGCCGCTTGCTCGCGGATGTTCGGGCGCTGTCGGCGGCCGACATCGTCTGCGGGCAGGCTCGCGCATACAAGAGCGAGGAGGGGGTCCCTCGGGGCTCCACCACGGAGACGTTCGCGGTCCTCCGCCTCTCAATCGACTCACCGCGGTGGAGAGGCGTACCTTTCTTCATTCGAGCAGGTAAATATCTCCCAGTGACCGCGACCGAAGCGACCATCCGATGGAAGCGCAGCGAACGCGCGGTCCTCGAAGAGCACTCTCCTCCCTCACACAACTACGTTCGCTTTCGTCTCGGACCGGCGGTGGTCATTGCGCTCGGCGTCAATGTGAAGCGCGACGGCCAAGCCCTGATTGGTGATGAGAAAGAGCTCGTTCTGCGCCGCACCGCGTGGCACCAAACCAAACCCTACGAGCGCCTCCTCAATGACGCGATCGAAGGCGACCCGACGCTGTTCCCGCGAAGAGACGCGGTCGACGAATCGTGGCGAGTTGTCGATCCCATTCTCGGCAAGACAAAGCCGTTCGAATACGAACCAGCCTCGTGGGGTCCCGATGAAGCCGCGCACGTTCAGCCTGAAGGAGGCTGGTTGCTCCCGACCGACGACACTGAGGCCGAACGTCTGGAGCCACTATGATGCGTTACATCTCTTCGCGACCCATCGGCTTCATCGGTGCAGACGCCGGCGGCAAGTTGCGCTCGACTAGCGCGTTCGCAGCTTGTACTCGCGCCCGAAAGTCCTACCCTCGACGTCAAGACGGGAGGCGACCCACATGCTCTGGTGCATCAACGCGGAAGCGCGACGAACGTGGTAGACGAAGAGTCCCGCGTGGACGACACGCTCGACGGGTCCTTCCCCGCGAGCGATCCTCCGTCGTGGACGCTGGGAGTGACGTCGGGCATGAGAATCGAGACGGACTCCATGGGTGCCGTCGAGGTCCCCAATGACAAATACTATGGTGCGCAGACCGTTCGGTCGCTGATCCATTTCGACATTGGCGACGGAGCGTGGCCGCGCGACGTGATGCCCAGAGCCGTCATCAGGGCAATGGGCATGCTCAAGAAGGCGTGCGCTCTCTGCAATCGCGATCTCGGCAAGCTCGACGCACGGACCGCGTCGCTCATCGTCGAGGCCGCAGACGAGATTCTGGCTGGAGAGCTCGACGCGCATTTCCCTTTACGCGTTTGGCAGACCGGGAGCGGCACCCAAACCAACATGAATGTGAACGAGGTCATCTCCAATCGCGCGATCCAGCTCGCTGGAGGCACGATGGGCTCCAAGAAGCCGGTCCATCCGAACGACCACGTCAACATGTCCCAATCGTCGAACGACACGTTCGCAACTGCGATGAACATGGCCGCCGCCCACGCGATGGTCGAGATGTTACCCGCCGTCAAATCCATGCGCGACGCGCTGGACGTCAAGTCCAAGCTATGGGCGCACATCGTCAAAGTCGGCCGCACACACCTTCAAGACGCGATTCCCTTGACGCTCGGCCAAGAGATCTCTGGGTACGTGAGCCAATTGGATCGCGCGATGCGCGCGTGCAACGAGTCGCTCGTTCACCTCTATGATCTCGCGATCGGAGGCACCGCAGTTGGTACGGGGCTCAATGCCCATGCCGAGTTCGGAGAGCGCGCCGCGCGAAAGATCGCGGAGCTTACGGGACTTCCGTTTCTCTCACACCCGAACAAGTTTGCGGCTCTAGCGTCGCACGACGACTTGGTCTTTGCCTCGGGCGCGCTCAAGACGTTAGCCGCCGCACTGATGAAAATTGCCAACGACATACGATGGCTCGCCTCTGGTCCGCGCGCGGGCATTGGAGAGTTGATTCTGCCGGAGAACGAACCCGGCAGCTCGATGATGCCGGGAAAGGTGAACCCGACTCAGAGCGAAGCGATGACGATGGTAGTGGCGCAGGTCTACGGGAACGATCTCGCCATTGGGTTCGGTGCCTCTCAAGGCAACTTCGAGCTCAACGTGTTTGGGCCGGTCATGATTTACAACTTTCTGCACTCGTGCGACCTAGTGCGCGGCGCTTGCACCATGTTCCGCACACACGCGATCGAACGTCTCGCGGTCAACGAGGCGGCGATCACAAGGCACCTCGACGAGTCGCTCATGACGGTAACTGCGCTCGCTCCGCACATTGGTTACGACAAAGCAGCGGAGATCGCGAAGAAGGCACATCGCGAGGGCACGAGGCTCAGGGACGCCGCGCTGTCTCTGGGTTACGTCACCGCAGCGGACTTCGACAGGCTGGTAGTCCCCCTCGACATGACCCGCCCGTGACGCGATCGCCTCAGTTCGGTCGATACGCATTCAATTCACCCCTCAGCGGGTACCGACGGCGAGGCCGCGCAATCGACGCGCCACGGTGAGCGGGCCAGTGCGGCTCACATCGAAGGCGTACACTCGCACGACGGTGTCCGCTCCAGACTTCCGATGAGTCGGAAGCTAGAGAGGGTGTTTCGCGTTCAGGGCGAAAATACGCACGCGTTGGTGTTGTCGGCGAGACCACCACAGAGGAATCCAGGCGGGCACACCGTTTGGAGGTCACACGGTTTGGAGCAATAATAATTGGCCGGCTTGCCCAGGCACTTCGGAAACGCGGGTGGGCAGAGCACGTTGGCTCCTGTGCAGTCCTGTATGCAGACCATCTCGCCTGTCTTGGCTTTTCGACAGTCGGAGCAATTCGCCGTGGTGCAAGGGGTGTTGATGGGCACCTCGCACTTTCCGACACCCGCGTCCCCCGCCGCTCGGCAATGACCGCTGTCACACATATAGTTGCGACTGCACGGTTGACCGAGCGCAGCGAGTGGCTTGCAGGAATCGCTTTCGCAAAACTGCGCATCGGGGCAACCACATCCACAAGAAGTAACCTCCGCGGGTATCTCGGCGCACCGGACGTTGTGGCCATTCACGCACGCAGTTTGGGAGACGATTCCAGAGCTCACGGTGGAGACGTTAGGGCCGGTGCACGTTTCTGCGCTGCAGATCTGCGCCCCGCTGACCCCGCTCGGCTGACAGTATTCCGGGGCGGTACATCGGGCGGGTGACGAACAGACGATCGCGCAGTGACAGCCCTGCGTCGTGCACGTGCACATGTCGTTCACGCACTTGTGCGTGCCGCCCGCCTCGCACGGTTGACCATCTGAGATGGGCGCGTTGGGGTCCACCTTGGAGGAGCTGCACGAAGCGAGCACCAACACGAGAGCCGCGCCCACCACACAAACGAAGACTGTCGATCTCATGCTCCGTTCCTCCCGTCCGTCACGGTACCGAAGCGTCGAGCGTATCCTGACGAAGGCGAAGCTCATAGCGCTCGCCGCGATGAGGCCCGCGGCGTTCTGAGCGGCACAGGCCGGGCTCAAGGGTTGTGCTCGTCCCGCCTTTCGCCGAACGAGCACCGTAATACCTTCAGAGCACGGTCATCAGCATCCCGTCGCCTCGCCTTGCCGTAGAAGCGAGCGACTCCCATGTCGGCGACGTAGCCGCGCGCATTTTCATCCATCGGACTTACACCCCGCCGCGAACGTGCAGCGGATCCACGGCGAGGGCAGTCACTCCTTCGACGAGAGAGACGATCGCCTCCGATGACGTCAACACTCCGCGGAGCATCGCGGTTGCGCTCGCGTCCTCGAGGTCGAGGGTGACGACGCCCGCTACACCCACGAGCGTCGCCGCGTGCTGTGGGTGACGCGGAGGCGCGCTCGGCACACCAGTTCGGAAGCGAGCGACTTCGCCGTGACGCGTGAGTACGCGGAGTCGATGGAGCTCACCATAGGAAGCCGGTCGGTGGTCCACGCGTCCACCCCCCGCTCCGTCACGCGCATCGTGTCGACCACGACCTGGGTCCCACGGAACGCTCCCTCGAGCCGCGGCCCGCCGGCACCGTACGAAGTGCTTTTGGCGGGGATGAAGGCGAGCCCGAGCCGAGCCGTGGCCGCCGACCAGCTGGCGACCACCTCGCGTGCGAGCGCCCGTTCGCGCGCGATCTTTCGCACGACGGTCACGGGGAGCATCACGATGAGGACGAGAAAGATCAAGCCGAACAGAAGTCCGAGCATCGGGGAGCCACTTATTACAATGAGATTGCCACTGCCATCCCGTCAAAGCACGTGGGTAAAAGAAGCCGAGTTTGTCGCTGTCCACGCCGCACGCGACCGTGTTCGCGCAGGATTCAACGAGCTCCGAGAGTTTGTTTCTGCGCTGCAGTTCCATAGATTCCAGCTGTCGTCGCACTTGCACTTGCCGCCGATGAGCGGCATGTAGACGCACCACTCCCAATCGCCGGGATCACGGTGATTTCCCGCGCCGCCGTAGGTCGAGCCGGTCTCGCAGGCGGAGGGCGCGTCCACGCATGCGGGGGCCGACTGAGAGATCACATTGCCGTTGGGCACTTGGTCGTGCCCGATGATGTGCGCGCGATCCTTCGCCACGTTGTACTTCGCGGTGAGGTACTTCACGAGGCCCGCGCTCGCGTCGTATTGCACGGTGGGGTAGGGCTGCTGGAAGTAGCCGACGTGCTCGATGCCGACCGAGCGCTGGTTGTAAAAATAGTTGCCGTCGTGCCAGCCCGTGTACGACTCGGGGATGAACTGGCCGATGTGACCGTCCACTCCGACGATGTACTGGACGCTTTTGCCCGGATCGTTCTGGAGCGTCGCCACGCTCGCACTCCAGCCGCCCTCGGTGTCGTGGATGACGACGTACTGCACGGCGGCACCGTTGCGAGTCGTGTCGCATTTGTTGGCGCAGCTCGTGGGGAACCACTCGGCACCCGGATACTCCGAGGGACCCTCGATGTGCAGTGAGGTGTCGAGCGTGAGCGTGAGGCTCGGCGGCAGCGCGTGAGGCGCCAGCGTGATGCGCTCTCCGTCGCGCCCGTCGAACGTGCCGCCGCGCGCGAGTAGCGCGAACACGTCGTGCGCATATTTCGTGCGGTGCGCATCGTCCGAAAGACCGCTCAGCTCTTCGAGCGCGCGCTCCCAGCTCTGCAAATCAGCCGGGCTCGCGTGTGTCCTTGCGCCGATCTCAGCGAGCACACGCCCCGCCGCTTCGAGGCCGAGGTCGGTGTCACGCCGAATCTCCAGCTCCGTCTTGCCCATCAGCGCAGCGCCGCGCGCGAGCGTGTTGAGCTTGCCATGACGGAGCTCGAGAGGGCCCGCGACCGGCACCTGCGCGTCGGGATCCACCTCCCTGGTGACGGGCATGCTCAGGCCACCCTCGTGCTGAGCGATCGCGATCATGAGGTCACGCGGCACCTGGTTGCTCGCGGCGACACGAGCGAACGACTCGCTCAAGACACCGGACGTGGGCGGAGGCGCGGGAGCCTGACCACTCGAACAAGCAGCAGCCAGCGTCAATGCGGAGAGCGGGGCGAGGAGCGTAAGGCGCACGAAGCGTAAGCTTAGCACCGAGTGTGCCGCCGACATCCCATCACGATCTGCTGCGAACCGGCCTGTTTCTCGCGAGATCATCGCGACAGCTCGCGAGCGCTCGCAGGTTGTCGCGAGGGAGCGGAGAAGATTAAAAAGGTGGTTTCGGGGTGCTCGGTGTCGCGTCCGTCGGTTCGGCTCTGAATCGCGTAGCCTAGAGTCTCGATGTCGAACGTCGCGACCCCCCGCGTGCCCAACGTCCGCGCGAGCCTCATCCTCGCGAGGTTCGATTGGATTCGCAAGAACCACGGCGCACCGGCGATCGAGACCGTGCTGAGCGCGCTCGGCCGATCCCACGCGAACGCCATCCGCGGGGCCGTGACGGCGAGCCAGTGGGTCCCGTTCGATGCGTTCGTCGCCTTCGTCGAGAAGGTCGACGTGGTGCTCGGTCGAGGAGATCTCGGTCTCGTGCGACCGCTCGCGCGCTATGCCGCTCGCGCGAACCTGCCGACCCTCTACAAGATCTTCTACAAGGTCGGCAGCCTCGACTACATCATCTCGAAGGCCGCCGCGGTGTGGTCCGCGCACTACGACTCCGGCCACGCGTCGACCGGTACCCTAGCTAGCGGACACAGGTTCCGCGTCGAGCGCTTCGCCACGCCGCACAGGGTCCACTGCATGACGATACAGGGCTGGGCCGAAGAGACCGCCGTGCTCGTCGGCGTGAAGCTCCAAGGGGTGCGTCACAACGTGTGCAGGCTCCACGGCGACGATCTCTGCGAGTTCGATATGATCGACGCTTAGTGGGACGTGTCGGAAGTTCGCTGAGTCGGTTCGATCGCCACGCGAAGAGGTCAGAAGTTCGTCTACGAACGTCTGATTCAGGACACTAGTCGCCGCGCGCGACCACGTTGACGAGGCAGCCGATCGTCCCGTGTTGCGTGTAGAGTGCACGCACGGAGATCGGTACCACGCGGAACCCGAGGTTTGCATAGACGGCGTTTGCGGCAAGGTCTAGCGCGGACAGGCCGAAGTTGGGCACCCAGGCCGTACGCGCACCGTCTCGCGACTCGTAGACCCCGTTCGTGTACGCGAAGTACGTCTTGTCCTCGAACGGCACGGTGGGGATGCGCAAGACGCGAAAACCTGCGCGCGCGAGCTCGTCCGCGGCGCGATCGAAGCGAGCGATCGTCGCCGGCGTGAAGTCCGCATGGAGCGGCACGTGCGTCTCTGCGCCGACCTCGCCCGGCGCGTAGTCGCTTCCTACGATGCGCTCGCCCGCGCGCGGATCACCGACCAGCACCACCCCGTCGCCGACCGGCGCCATGTACATCGACATGTGGTGGCGCGGGACGTCACCGCTCTCGTCCCCGAGCATCACCACGTCTCGGCCGAGCAGCGTCGCGAGCCTGTCGCGCAGCTCCGCTGGCGAGCGAAATCCGCGACCTCGATTTCGCGCGAACAGATTGGCGTCGAAGACCACGCGCTTGCCGACAATGGCGAAGTCCCCCGCATCGAACGCGATTGGCAGCGTGCGAACCGCGAAGTCGTCGGGCAGCGCGGCGGCCAGCGCGGGCACGACGCTCCAGTCCTGCGGCCGCGAGAT
>ENA-OFCI01001421-OFCI01001421.1-metagenomes-genome-assembly--contig:-NODE-1421-length-10563-cov-3.761134_pt1 | contig 10563 bp, 7 predicted proteins | sample MGYA00153391_OFCI01 | MGnify analysis MGYA00153391 | reverse complement strand
GCTCAACCCGACGCTCGACGAGCTGCTCCCGGCATACGAGGTGGCCTTCGCCCCGCTGATCGAGCTCGGTCTCCTCGCCATCGTCGCCGGTGACGGCGACGTGGGCGGCTACCTCGCGCAGCACGATGGCATCTCGCACGTGCACATCACCGGCAGCGCGGTTACCCACGACGTGATCGTCTGGGGTACCGGCGCCGGTGCAGCCACCCGGAAGGCCGCCGGAACACCGTTGCTCGCGAAGCCCATCACCAGCGAACTCGGCGGTGTCGCTCCGATCATCGTGATCCCGGGCGCGTGGTCGAAGGCCGACCTGAGGTACCAGGCCGAGCACGTGGTGACGCAGCGCCTGCACAACGGCGGCTATAACTGCATCGCCGGCCAGATCGTGGTGCTCAGTTCTCAGTGGCCGCAGCGCAAGGCATTCCTCGCGGAGCTGCGCAGCGCTCTCACCCGCACCCCCGACCGCGCCCCGTGGTACCCGGGCAGCGATGTCCGGGTCGACTCGGCCTCCACCTCCTACCCCGGTGCCGAGCGATTCGGGTCGAGCGGAGGGCGGCTGCTCGTTGACATCCACGCCAAGGATGACGCCTCGACGATCCTGACGACGGAGTACTTCTCGCCGGTACTCGGTGTGATCGAGCTCCCTGGCACTGGGCAGGAATTCCTCGACACCGCGGTCGACACCGTCAACCGCGACTTCGTCGGTACACTCGGGGCCAACATCATCGGGCTGCCGAGCACTATCAAACAGCTCGGCGCCGGATTCGAGAACGCCCTGGCCAGACTCGACTACGGCACCATCGCGGTCAACACCTGGACCGCCCTCGGCTTTCTCACCCCGGGAGCCCCGTGGGGCGCCTTCCCCGGTCACACTCTCGATAATGTGCAGAGCGGTATTGGTGTCGTGCACAACGCCCTTCTGCTCGACGGCACCGAGAAGACAATCGCTCGAGGTCCATTCCGCCCGTTCCCCCGGTCCGCGCTGCATGGGGAGTTCGCGCTGTTCCCGAAGCCACCGTGGTTCGTCACCGCCCGCAGTGCCAAGAAAACGGGCAGGCTGCTGGCCGGTTTCGCTGCCGCACCGTCGTGGTTCAAAATGCCCGCCATCTTCATCTCGGCATTCCGCGCCTGACACCGATAGGTTTCTTAGGCCACAGTAGGAGCACCACTCACCACACGATCAAAGGAGATTCACGTGGTTTTTCGAGGACCTCTGCCGGATGTCGACATCCCGCACCTCAGCGTCTACGACTACCTATTCGCCAGCATCGATGCGGCCGATCTGGACCGCATCGCGATAGTGGATGGCGCTTCCGGCGCCGAGACGAGCTATCGCCAAATGATCGGCCAGATCAACCTCGTGGCGGGGGCGCTCGCGGCCCGAGGTATCGGTCTCGGCGATGTCGTGGCGCTGCATTCGCCCAACGTGCCCGCCTTCGCTGCGGTCTTTCACGGCATCCTGCGGGCGGGTGCCACCGCGACGACCGTCAACGCGCTCTACACCGGGGAGGAGATGGGCACGCAGCTCAGCGACTCGAAGGCGCGCTTCCTCTTCACGGTGTCGCCGCTTCTCGCCGCCGCGAAAGATGCGGCTTCGCGGGCCGGAATCGCCGACGACCATGTGATCGTGCTCGATGGAGCCGAGGGCCATGCGTCGCTGCGTGACCTGCTCACCGAAAACAACCCCGCGCCCGACGTGCGGTTCGACCCCGCCGAGCAGATCGCCGTGCTGCCGTACTCCTCGGGTACGACGGGCCGTCCGAAGGGGGTGATTCTCACCCATCGCAACCTCGTGGCGAATGTGGCACAGTCCCTTCCCCTTTTGGGGGCGGATTCGGCTTCCCGGGTACTCGCGGTGCTGCCGTTCTTCCACATCTATGGCATGACTGTGCTTCTGAATATGGCATTTCGTACCCGGGCGCGGCTGGTGACGATGCCGCGATTCGACCTGGCGGAGTTCCTGCGTATCATCCAGGATTTCCAGATCAACTGGGCATTCATTGCGCCTCCGATCGCGGTGGCACTGGCGAAGCATCCGCTCGTCGACCAGTACGACCTGTCGAGCATGGAGGTCATCGTCTCTGGCGCGGCGCCATTCGACGGCGCTCTCGGAACGGCCGTCGCAGAGCGACTCGGCTGCCTGGTGCGCCAGGGCTATGGCATGAGCGAGATGAGTCCGGTTTCGCACAGCATTCCGGTGAGCCGGGATGATATCCCCCTTGGCTCGGTCGGCATAACCCTTCCGAACATCGAGTGTAAGCTTATTGACACTGCCACCGGGGACGAGATCGAGATGCCGCTCGAGGGCACCAGTGCTCCCGGCGAACTGCTCTGTCGTGGACCGAACATTATGCGCGGGTATCTCGGCAACGACGAGGCCACTCGTGAGACGATCGACGAAGACGGGTTCCTGCACACGGGCGACATCGCCACCGTGAGCTCCGAGGGGATCGTTTCGATCGTCGACCGGCTCAAAGAGCTCATCAAATACAAGGGCTATCAGGTGGCCCCGGCCGAACTCGAAGCCCTGCTGCTCACTCACCCGCGCATTGCGGACGCCGCGGTCGTTGGCTCGCACGACGCCGAGGGCGAGGAGATTCCGAAGGCATTCGTCGTTGTGCAGTCTGGCTCCGAGATCTCGGCCGACGAAGTCATGGCGTTCGTGGCCGAGCAGGTGGCTCCGCACAAGAAGATCCGCCAGGTCGCATTTATCGACACCATTCCGAAATCGTCTTCGGGCAAGATCCTTCGCAAGGACCTGCGCAACCAGGAGGTATCCGCATGAGCACTACCCACGTCGGCACCGCCGACGCCTTCGACTACGTCGTCGTCGGCGCCGGGGCATCCGGTGCCGCCCTTGCGGCAAAACTCACCGAAGACGGCACCCGAACGGTGCTCCTTCTCGAGGCCGGGCTCGTCGACAAGAAGACCGAGGTTCACATCCCGGCCGCATTCTCAGCCCTGTTCCGTTCCGAGCTCGACTGGAACTACGACACGACGCCCCAGCCCGAACTCGGCGGCCGCACCGTCTATTGGCCGCGGGGCAAGATGCTCGGCGGCTCGTCGTCGATCAACGCCATGATGTGGGTGCGCGGGTTTGCCGCCGACTACGACCATTGGGCTGAGACAGCGGGATCAACCTGGTCGTACGCCGCGCTGCTTCCCTACTTCCGCAGCGTGGAGCGGGTGGAGGGCAACACCGATCCCGACCAAGGCTCCGGGGGCGCCATCAGCATCGAGCACCAGCGCAGTCCGCGCTCGCACACAGCGACCTTCCTCAAGGCGGTCACCCAGGCCGGATTCGCAGTGGTGGCCCCGAATACGGCGCTGCCCGATGGATTCAGCCAGACCATGGTGAGCCAGAAGAGAGGCAAGCGCTTCTCTAGCGCCGATGGCTATCTCACGCCCGCCAAGGGGCGAAACAATCTCACCGTGCGAACGAGTGCGCAGGCCACTCGCATCGTGTTCGACGGCACTCGCGCCGTCGGTGTGGAATACCTCCTCGACGGGGTAAAGAAGCAGGTGACGGCACACAACGAGGTAGTTCTCTGCGGCGGGGCTGTCAACACTCCGCAGTTGCTGATGCTCTCGGGCATCGGCAACGCTGGTGAACTCACGGCTCACGGCATCCCGGTACTCGTCGACTCACCGGAAGTGGGTAAGAACCTGCGCGACCACCTCCTTTCCGGCCTGATCATCGAGACCGCCGGAGACACTCTGTACACCGCGAAGAAGATTCCCGAGCTCGTGAGCTTCCTCGCCAAGGGCCGGGGCATGCTCACCTCGAACGTCGCAGAAGCGTATGGTTTTGTGCGCTCGGACCCGTCATTGGAGCTTCCCGATATCGAGATCATCTTCGCGCCGGTGGCATTCATCGGCGAAGGCCTCATCCCCGCACCGGCTCACGCACTGACCGTCGGAGCGATTCTGCTGAAGCCGGAGAGCACGGGCACGATTACCCTCGCCTCGGCCGATCCGCTGGCAAAGGCGATCATCGACCCGCGATACCTCACTGATGTCGGGGGCACGGACCGCGCTCGACTGATAGCGGGCCTCGGTATCTGCGAGGACATCCTGCAGGCGCCGGCGCTGCAATCGACCACCGGGCCGCGATTCGTCGCACCGGAGGGGGGCGAGACCATGAGCCGGCTCGAGCGTGATGGCACCGCGATCGAGACCGCAGCGCACACGCTGTACCACCCGGTGGGCACCGCTCGAATGGGCACGGATGCCGCCTCCGTCGTCGACGAGGAGTTGCGGGTGCGCGGAGTGCAGGGCCTTCGCGTTGCCGACGCGTCAGTGATGCCCGACATCATCCGGGGGCACACCCAGGCCGTGTCGATGGTCATCGGCGAGAAGGCCGCTGACCTGCTGATGGCGGCGGCGAAGACCGAATCGCTTACCGCAGGCGCCAGACGGTAGTTTCTCTGGTCGCCACCGTTCCTCCCACACCGGAGCGAGCGGTGGCACCCCTGTTTCTCGCGCCCGCATGAATTGCGACATCCTTCCGCGAAGCTCATTTCGGTCACCGTCGGCTGTAGTCGGTCCCGCAAGGGAAACAGCTATCGGGTGGGGTCGTTGGGAAGTCCTTCGTGAGCACGGACGGGCTTTGCTGTTTTAGAGACGATGACGGCAGCGATTGACCCAAGGACGATGACAACTCCTGCTACCTGCAGTGGGGCGAGGTCCTCCCCGGCGATCATCCAGCCCAGGAGTATGGCCACGACCGGGCTGAGTAAGCCGAGGAAAGCCGTGGTGCTTGCGGGAAGCCGCGCGATTCCGCGAAACCACACGACATAGGCGAATGCGGTGCCGACGACAGAAAGATAGCTGAACCCCATCATGTTCGGAAGTGTCAGAGGCGTCGTTATAAGCCCCTCGATCGCGATCGTGAGGACCAGGAGGAAGAGCCCGCCTGCGATGAGCTGCCACGCTGTTGTGGTGAGCGGGGACGCTGGCTGCCCCCACTTTTTAGCAAGCACGATCCCGGACGCCATGGAGAGAGTTCCGCCGATGGCGGCCGCGAGGCCGACGGCATCGAGGCGCGATTGCGCCTGGAGCACAATAAGGCACACACCGAGCAGGCCTGAAGAGCCGGCGAAGACGACCCGCGCGGTAAGTCTTTCTTGGAGAACACGACTGGCGAGAACGGCGACAACGAGCGGCTGAAGGCCGCCGACAATTGCGGCCACGCCGCCGGGGAGCCGGTACGCCGCGATAAAGAGCAACGCAAAGAACGCTCCGATGTTGAGAATGCCGAGAACCCAGGACTTCCACCACCATTCACCGCGCGGCCACCGTCGGCAGAGCACCAGGAGCAGGACTCCCGCAGGAAGCGCACGCACAGTTGCCGCGAGCAGCGGCCGATCCTCCGGCAGGAACAATGTGGTCGTGAGGTAGGTGGTGCCCCAGAGCGCCGGGGCCACGGCTGTCGTCAACACGAGGAAGTTCTGATTGCTAAGCACTTAGGTATTATACCTAAGTGCTTAGCAATAGCTAGACTGGGGGCATGCCAGACCAAGTAGATCGAATCATTGAGCAATGGCACGCAGAAAAGCCCGAACTCGACGTCTCATCAATGGCCACCCTCGGCCGACTCAGTCGCACGACACTTGTCGTGGAATCGCGCCTGGCCGAGACATTTGCGCGGCATGGTTTGGATGCCCCCTCATTCGACGTGCTCGCAACGCTCCTGCGAAGCGGCGCCCCCTACCGGATCGCCCCACTGGAACTGGCCCGTGAAGCCATGATTTCCACGAGCGCGGTGGCACAGCGCCTGAACAAACTAGAATCCCGCGGATTCGTCACGCGGGAGGCTAACCCCGACGACGGCCGCGGAACTCTCGTGTCGCTCACCGGCACGGGCAAGGATCTCATCGAGACCGCTTTGCCAGATCATCTCGAAACCGAGCGCGCCATCACCGCAGTGCTCAGCACCGACGAGCAGGCCCTGCTCGGGATGCTCCTTCAACGAATCAGCACCGCGGCCAGTTCACGACAACCGCCAACCCGTTAATATCGCAATGGGAATCACTTCGTTAATGTCAACCTAGTGACGAGCAAAAACGCTCGGTCCCGGGGGTTTACAAACCAGGACGAAAACTCGACGCGCGCAGTTTCGAGGGTGACCGCGTTCGAGCCGCAGGCCCGCTGAAACCCGCGCGTGAACGCCTCAATACGCTGCAGCTCCCGCCGTTGCGACCTCCTGGTCCTGCTCAATCGAGCCCGTGGAGACCCCGATGGCGCCCATGATGTGGCCATCGCGAACCAGTGGGATGCCGCCGGGAAAGACCGCCAGACGCCCGCCGTGGGCATCGCTCAACCCAAAAATCGACCCCTCCGGGCGGGTGAGCTCCTGCAAGTCGCCTGTTTCACATTGGAACGCGATGGACGTATAGGCCTTGTTGATCGCAATAGTGATGCTGCCGATATTTGCCCCGTCCATGCGCACATGAGCCTTGAGGTTGCCCCCGGCGTCGACGACGGCAATGTCCATCGGCTGCCCGATCTCGGTGGCTTTCGCTTCGGCTGCGTCAATCACGCGCCGAGCCTCTTCGAGTGTGATGGTTTCGAGTACGGTTCCGTTGGCCATTTGATGTCCTTTTCGCTGGGGAATATTGAGGTTATTCAAACACGCAACGAGCCGACTGGATAGGTAGGAATTACCCCCATAGCCCAGTGCGCAGAATCCCTGTAGCCCGGCAAGACAAGCTCCTCGAGCGTCGACAAAATCCGAACCGGGTTTCACTGGATTTAGCTGGTTTTTTGACCAGCCAAGCATGATCCGACCCGCCCGATCGCGAACCTCTGTCGGATATTTGTCGGGCGTATTTCACATCCTTCCAACGGAAACATGGTCATCGGCGAGGAAGCCGCCGATGTGCTGATAGCGGCGGCCGATTGGCTCGTCGTACGCGCCAGACCGTAGTTCTCTTGGTCGCCACCGACCCTCCAACAGCGGAGCGAGCGTGATGCTTATTCTTCCCTCCTGGCTCCACTCCTCCCCAGGCGGATTTTTGCGGCTTTTTTCCACAGGAAGTCCTGATCAAACGGGGTATCAGCTCGAGGAATGTCAGTGGTCACTGCGAGACTTCTCTCATGAAAACGTCAACGCTCGAGCGCACCGCGGCGGTGGATCTCACCGACTCCGAGCTGCTCGCTGCGCTCGAGGATCGATTCGCCGAGCGTCGCGTGGTGGATGCCGAAATCACTCGACTCGCCGCCCAAGTGGGTGACCGATCGTGCGTGACTCTCGGGCGCGAGGGGCTTGCCACCCGGCTGGGAGAAAACAGTCCGGCGGCAGTCCTGGTCGCGGTTGGACTCATCGCGCTGAGCGAAGCGCGGCTGTTCTGCCGCGTCGGCGATGCCACCTCGGCGTCTCGGAGTCTGACCGGCGAAGCCGTGTCGCCGCGGCATCCGCTAGTCGCCGAGGCGTTCTGTGCCGGGTCGATCGCCCTCGACTCCGCGAATTGGATCGTCTCGAACCTCGACCAGGCGTCACCGCGCGCCGACTTCGAGCAGGCGCGCACTGCGGAACGGCTGCTGTGCGCGTTCGCGACGGAGAACCCGGCTGACAGCGTGCGCAGAATGGCGCTCGCCTGGCGAGATGCGTTGGATGTCGACGGAATCGAGCCCCGAGATGAATGGCTCACCCGCACACGCTCACTCCGCCGACGGGTGCTTCCGAACGGCATGAAGTTGTTCTCGCTCACTCTCGCCCCGGTCGGCGCGGCATACCTGGATGCCTACCTCGATGGGTACGTCGGCAACGTCCTGCGCGCGCCACGCTTCGAGTCGGGTGTTTCCCCCGGCAGCGACGATGCCGAACCTCAAGACCCGCGCACTCTCACCCAGATTTCGGCGGATGCCCTCGTCGAGCTCGCCCAACATGGCATCAGCTGCCGAAGCACCGCAGCGCCTATGCCCAGCACCACGATCGTCGTGCGGATGAGCCTCGACTCACTCCTGACCGGGCTTGGCGCGGCGCACATCGACGGCGGCGATCAACCAATCTCCGCTGGTGCCGCGCGACGAATGGCGGCCGACGCCCACATCATTCCCGCGGTGCTCGGCGGCCCGAGCGAGGTGCTCGATCTCGGCAGGTCGAATCGACTATTCAGTCGCGCCCAACGACTCGCCCTTGCAGAGCGCGACAACGGCTGCGCTGTCGCGAACTGCCATAAGCCACCGAGTTTTGCTGAGGCGCACCACATCCGCTGGTGGACTGACGATACGGGGCCGACGGATCTGGAGAATGGCATTCTCCTCTGCTCGAAACACCATCATTCGATCCATCAGGGCGGATGGGACGTGATGATCCGAGACGGGGTGCCGTGGTTCATTCCACCGTCGAGTGTCGATGTTTACCGCAGACCGCGGCGCGGAGGACGCGCGCCCGTGCCGGAGTTGGTGGCGATGTGATTGCGCGCCACAGAAGGAAGCTCCCAAAAGTACAGCACGAACGAGAGCAGCGCCCAGGACTGCAGCACTCAGCGGTACAGGGCGTAGAACCATCGGACGAAGCGTGAGCTGGGAAACGACAGCTCGATCAAGGGGAGGTACCCGAGGTCCGTCCCGCACAGTGTCGCCGGCCGCCGACCCCGCGACCTGTCGTGCCGCGCCGTTGCGCTCCGCCCGATCCAGACCAGGCCGGGCAGCAGCACCACAGCATTTCCTGATTCCCCCAGGCAGATGTGTGACTGTAGCTCGGCCGTCTCGAATTGCACATCCGGCTCGAACCCGGCCAAGCGGCAGGTCTGCTCGGCCTCAAGCTGATTCGGTCGTCGCAGCCGCCAGACGGTAGTTCTTACGGTCGCCTCCGTTCGTCCACCCGCAGGGCGAGCGGTGACGCCCGCTCCCTTCGCGGCTCCAGTGCTCCACTCCTCCACTCCTCCACAGTCGCGACTTCACAGATTTTTCCCCAGGGGGCATCGATCAATTAGGGAGAAAGCTCTCGGAATATCAGTGGTTATTTTCGATACGCCGCTGCACGAATTCCCATCCTCGCTTCCGAAGTTCATCCAGGCTAACGACGGCTGTAGCCCCTTTCCCAAGGGACAGCGTTGGCCAATACCGGGGAAAAGGAAAGCCGGACTCGACTGCCGAGTCGATCAGAGTTTTAGCGGCCGCACGGAACCACTGCACCCGCGCGAGGAAAGACAGCCACCAGTGAGGTTGGGTGACGAACAACGGGAGTACTTCGCTCGTGGAGACTGCCAGCCATCCGGTCAGGCTCGATCGCTTCAGCCAAATCGCTTCAGCTAAATCGAAATCGTTAACCTGCCCGCCGGTCACCACACACGCCCCGCTGACTTACGCCGCTGCGGAAATCTCAAATCTTTGGTGATGTCGCTTTTCTGCGCGGTTACGTCAACTCGATTCGCTGCCGACGCCACGGCTCACGTTCCTGGTCAAGAGGCGGCGGATTGCGGCGGCGGATCGGAAGAAGCGTGCAAGCCAATATTCTTAGCGAGAACCCACGCTCGAGAATGAAGCCAATATGAAGGAGATCAAGGAATGACAAAAACTTACGAATACATGCAACACGCCCGCGCCAAAATACGGCTCAACGAAGGTCCACCGACTGTGGGCGCGGCCGCCAAAGCTCTTCACCCCGAGGACAAGCTCGTCAACCGGATCAACCGAAAGGTTGGGTTGGGGATCACAAAAAGCGTGGGCACGATGTGGTGCGCATACGCGTTCGCGCTCCTCGCTCTCGTGAGCCTGCCTGCGGCAATTTTGAGCCATGATCCGATCATCATCATCGCCTGGATCGCGCAAACCTTCCTGCAGCTCGTCTTGTTGCCGGTGATTATCGTCGGCCAAAACATTCAAGCCGTTGCCGCCGATGCCCGGTCGGCGGCAACGTATGAAGACGCGGGCGCGATTCTGGAAGAAGCCAAACAGATCCAATTGCACCTGGCATCACAGGACGCAGCTATCGGGGCGCTCCTCGACAAAATTAAAAACCTCGAGGTGTCAAAGACCGGCGACTAACCCCGGCTCCCTCAACTCGTCAGCTCGCCCGCAATAGCCGCCAACGTGATCGATTTCGCCCGCGCCTGGGGAATGGGGCGGCCTAGCGATTTGGGATAGTGAGGCCTCCTAAAATCACGGGTCTTCTGAAGGAGATTCCAACGAATGACCGCATCAGGACGACAGTTAGCCGGGAGTTCACGGACGAGTTATGCCGGGGAATAATCTCCATCTCGAAGTCGATAAGGGAAGTTGCGCAGTCCAATGGCTTCGGTCCGGAAAGGCTTCGTAATTGGCTGATCAAGAATCGTGACGCCAACGGCGAGAGGGAGCAGCGGTGGTGAGCAGGCACGAATGCATCGATTCGCGAAAAACGGTTGAGCCTCCTGCAGTCGGCGACGGTGGAACGCTACAGCATGGCGGGTCCGAAATGACGGTATTTTTCACACGGATACCGGCAACCCCATGAAGTCCGCTACGGTTTCAGCAGCCAGCCGTAGGAGTGTGAAAAAAACAGCACCCCACAGTCCGAAGTTCACGCAGCAGCCCAGTCAATGCGCTCACTCGAGTTAGGGAATCGTATGTTCA
>ENA-OFCI01001420-OFCI01001420.1-metagenomes-genome-assembly--contig:-NODE-1420-length-10565-cov-4.466413_pt1 | contig 10565 bp, 10 predicted proteins | sample MGYA00153391_OFCI01 | MGnify analysis MGYA00153391 | reverse complement strand
CGACCAGGAGGGCCGGGCGCAGCACCAGGGCGCGGGCGACCGCGACCCGGCGGGCCTGGCCGCCGCTGACCTGGTGCGGATACTTGTCCAGCAGGTCCGCGGACAGGCCCAGGCGTCGCATCAGCGCCTCGGTCCGCGCCCAGGCCTCGGCGCGCGGCAGGCCGTGGATGGCGGCGGGTTCGGCCAGCAGGCGGCGCAGCGTCATGCGCGGGGACAGGGACCCCGCCGCGTCCTGCAGCAGCATCTGCGCCTGGCGGCGGAACGCCAGGCGGCCACGGGCCAGCAGCGCGGGCAGGGGTTCCCCGCCGAACAGCACGGTGCCGGCGGTCGGGGCTTGCAGGCCCATCAGCACCCGGCACAGCGTCGTCTTGCCGGACCCGCTTTCGCCGACCAAGCCGGTGACGGCGCCGGCGGGCAGGGCCAGGCTGACGCCAGCCAGCGCGCCGACGCCGCCGGGGAAGGTGACGGAGACGTCCCGCAGTTCGGCGGCGGGAGTCATGCGGCCTTCCAGCACGCCGCGGCGCGTCCGGGCGACACGGGGCGCAGCGGTTGCGGCTCGGCCTGGCAACGCGCCTCCACCTGCGGGCAGCGGGGGGCGAAGATGCAGCCGGGTGGCTCCGTCACTGGGTCCGGTACGTCGCCGGGAATGGAAGGGAGGCGGCCGGTCCCGCCATCCTCGATGGCGCAGGCGAGCAGGGCGGCGGTGTAGGGGTGGGCGGGGGCGGCGAACAGCGTGTCGCGGTCCGCCATTTCGACGATGCGGCCCAGGTACATCACGGCGATGCGGTCGGCGATGACCCGCGCCACCGACAGGTCGTGCGTCACGAACACGACGGCCATGCCGAGGTCGCGGCGCAGTTGCTGTATGAGGTTCAGCACGGTGGCCGCGAGGCTGACGTCGAGGGCGCTGGTGGGTTCGTCGCACAGCAGTACCTCGGGTGGGACGACGGTCGCCCGGGCCAGTGCCACGCGTTGGCGCTGGCCACCCGAGAGCTCGCCGGCACGGGCGCCGTGTACTGCGGCCGGCAGCCCAACCTTTTCCAGGGCCACCAGCGCCCGGGCCCGGCGGTCGGCCTTCGACAGCATCTCGGTACGCAGTCGTTCCTCGATCAGCTCACCCACTGTCAGCCACGGGGTGAGGGAGGCGCCGGCGTCCTGGAAGACCATCTGCGGGCGGCCGCCGCTGCCGAGCAGGACGTGGCCCTTCTCGGAGCGCTCCAACCCGGCAAGCACGCGCAGCAGGGTCGACTTGCCCGATCCGCTCTCACCGACGATCGCCACGGACTCGCCGGGCCGGACGTCGAGGGAGACCTTGCGCAGCGCGGCCAGCCGGGCCTTGCGCCCCCGCCCGGCGCGCACCCGGAAGGTCTTCTCGACCCCGCCGAGACGGGCCGCCCAGGAATCGCCGCGCTCCGGGGGCGATGCGACAGCGGGCTCCGGGTCAGCGGCGGGCTCCAGGGTGAGCTCGACGACGCGGGCAGCCTCGGCGAGGCAGGCCCGGCGGTGTGCCGGGTCCGTCCCGGTGGGCTCGGGGGAGGGCAGGACCTGCTCGCACGCCTGCATCACCAGTGGGCAGCGGGGCGCGTAGGCGCACCCGGGTAGTGCCGCGGCGGGGTCGGGCGGTGAGCCGGGCAGGGACTGGACAGGGCGGCCGCGGGCGGTCGCCAGCGACAGCCGTGAGCGCAGCAGGCCGGCGGTGTAGGGGTGCGCGGGCTGCTGGAGCACGGTAGCGGTCGGGCCCACTTCGGCGATCCGCCCGGCGTACATGACGGCAACGCGGTCGGCCACCTGCGCGGCGACGCCCAGGTCGTGGGTGATCAGCAGGACGCTGCAGCCGACGTCGTCCCGCAGTCGTCGCAACAGCGCCAGCACCTGCGCCTGGACTGTGACGTCCAGGGCCGTCGTCGGTTCGTCGGCGACGACCAGTGCAGGGTCCCCGGCCACGGCCATCGCGATCATGACCCGCTGTCGGAGTCCGCCGGAGAGCTCGTGCGGGAAGCTGGTGAGCCGCCGCGCCGGCTCGGGGATGCCGACGGCGCGAAGCAGGCGCAGCGCCTCCGCGCCGGAGCCCGCCGCCTCGGCAACCTGCCTGCCGATCCGCATCGTGGGGTTCAGGGAGGTCATCGGGTCCTGGAACACCGCACCCATGGAGCTCTTGCGGACCTGCCGGCGCTCGTCGGCGGTGGCGGTGAGCATGTCGGTTCCACCCACCCGGACGACGCCGCTGGTACGCGGCCGGGACACCTCGGGCAGCAGACCCAACAGGGCCAGGCTCAGCACGCTCTTGCCGGAGCCTGACTCGCCGACCAGGCCGAGGACCTCCCCGGCGCGGATCTCCAGGTCAATCCCGCGGATTGCCTCGAGCCGCCGACCATTGCGGGTGAAGCCGACGTGCAGGTCGCGAATCTCAGCGACCGGGGGCTGGCTCGCGGCGCGTGTTGGAGTGCGCAAAACCGGTGCGGCTGTCAACACGATGTCGGTGCGGGGCTGCGGGTCATGGGACTCCTCCGTCGGACCAGCGCCGACCGTGGGGCAGCCGGCAAGGACTGTCTCCCGGGCTTTTGTCCCGCCGTGGAGTGACACCGCCGGTCCTTCCGGCCAGCTCACCTGCACCTCTCGGACCAGACCCGACGGACGTGTCGACCGGCGGCGGAACCCTAGGCGCGCCCCACCTGAGTGGGTCAGTTCTGAGTCCATCACCAGGCCGTGACTGGCGGTTTCCACTGGTGTTCCAGTCGTGTGAACAGTCGCGTGCGATCACGGCGGACCTCATAGGTTGAGGAGGTAGCGGCGGCGCTCCCAGTCGGTGACCTCCCAGTGGTAGGAGTCCCACTCGGCGCGCTTCATCGCTGCGTACTCCTTGACCAGCTGGGGGGCGAAGACTGAAGCGACGAGCGGGTCCTGCTCGAACGCCTCGGTCGCCTCCAGCAGCGTGCGAGGCAGCTGCACCGCGCCTTGACGGTCGGTTGTCCATTCGTAGGTCGTTGCCTCGACCGGGTCGCCGGGGTCGAGCCCGAGCGCGATCCCCTCCAGCCCGGCGGCGAGCATCAGCGAGAACGCCAGGTAGGTGTTGGCGGCCGAGTCCACCGCCCGGTTCTCCAGGGCCGGCCGGTTGGCCGGCAGCCGGACCATGCAGGAACGGTTGTTGTGCCCGTACGCCGCCCAGACCGGCGCCCAGGAGATCGAGCCGTCGGCCAGCCGCGGGGCGAGCCGCTTGTAGGAGTTGACGGTGGGGGTGGCGACGGCGGCGATGGCGGGCGCGTGCTTGAGCAGGCCGGCGGTGAACGCGTACGCCGTCTTGCTCCAACCCTTTCCGGCCGGGTCGTCGGCGTCGCGGAACAGGTTTCGGCCGGTCCCGCTGTCCTCCAGGCTGATGTTGAAGTGGTGCCCGGACCCCCAGCCGCCGGTCACCGGCTTGGGCATGAAGGTCGCAAACAGCCCGCACTGCTTGGCGATCTGCCTCGCCATCAGCCGGAACAGCGAGATCCGGTCTGCGGTTTCCAGCGCCGGCGCGTAACCGAAGTCGAACTCGAACTGCCCGCTGCCGCCTTCGTGGTCGAAGCTGTAGACCCCGAACCCGAGCTCGCCCATCGCGTCGACCATCCGGTCCAGGTAGGGCATCGCGTCCAGGGTGCTCTCCAGGTCGTAGGCCGGCGTCGGCGTGAGCTGTCCGCTGGCCGCCATCGGCACCAGCTCGTCGGTCACGTCCTTGACCGGCTGGAAGACGTAGAACTCGGTCTCGACGCCGAGGTTGGCCACGACCCCCTGCTCGGCAGCGGCTGCGACCTGCCTCTTCAGGGCAGACCGCGGGCACAGCGCGAACGGCTCGCTGCCGCCGTAGGCGAGGTCAGCGGCCATCCAGGCGAAGCGGCGGTCCCACGGCAGGACCTGCAGGGTGCTGATGTCGGGCAGGGCGACGCACTCGTCCTCGTACGGGTTCATCTGGCCCAGGTCACCCATGCCGCGGGGGGTGTAGCGCTCCGAGCCGGCGAGCAGCTGCGGCAGATGGTCGATCGGGACGACCTTGGACTTCGAGCGGCCGTTGACGTCGATCCACCCGCCGGTGGCGTACTTGACGCCCCGGTCCCGCAGCGTGGCGGCCAGGCTGGCGTGGTCCTCGGAAAGGCTGTGCACGGTGTCCACGGGCGCTCCTTACAGAGTTGATGGTTGGTGGCTGAGGGAGGGTGCGTCGGCAACGCCGAGCGGGGGCTCTTCGAGGCGGCCGCGCTCCACGAGCTCCGCCACGGCTGCGGCGCTCCGGCGCAGGAGCTGCTCGCCGAGCTCGGCGCTGGCATGCGAGGGCCGGCCGGTGACGCCGTTGGTCGACAGCGACGGGGCGGTGTAGCGAAAGACGAGCCCCCCGCTGCGGTCCTCGTCATCGGCGTCGGCGATGCGGTCGCTGTGCACCAGCTGCGGGGCGAGCGCCATGACCAGCGACGTCTCAGCCCGGTTGGCGTGGATGTCGTTTCCGTCGGCGACCGCTTCGGCGTGGACCTGCGGGTCGCAGGCCCACCAGTCGACGGTCCCGACCCGCAGCTGTGGCGCGTACAACCGCAGCCAGTCCGTTGCCGTGCCGATGGTGGCGGTGTTGCCCAGGTGCGCATTGACGAACAGCAGCCGGCGCAGGCCCGAGGCGCCGGCCCAGGAGGCATAGCCCTTGAGGACCTCGGCAAGCAGGGCCGGGCTCAGCGACAGCGTCCCCGGCAGCACGGTGCCGTGTCCGTAGCTCACACCGACCGGCACCGCGGGCAGCACCAGTCCACCGCACAGCTCAGCCGCTCGTTCGCAGATCCCGATGGCGATCAGCGTGTCCGTACCGGTTGGCAGGTGCGGCCCGTGCTGCTCCGTGGCACCGACCGGTACCAGCCCGACCTCGGTGTCGCAGCTCGTCAGTGCCTGCTGCAGGTCGGGCCAGGCGGTGTCCTCCCACCGCAGCACGCTCACTCGACCTCCCCCCGCTGGCGGCCCTGCCGGCCGAACGACGACAGGCCCAGCGAGCCGTCGGGGAGCACCAGCTCTCCCGAGGCGATCCGCTCCCGCAAGTAGCCGAAGCTCTGCGCCGTCTGCGCGAACAGGTGGGCACCGGCGACCAGCGGTGGGTGCGACGCAGCGCCCGGCTCGACGAACTGCGGGAGGGGCGCCACCAGCGTGTCGTGGTCGACGTTGAAGAACAGCGGGAACGACCATCGCTCCTGGGTGACCTTGCGAACCCGGTGCGTGGTCGCGACGAAACGTCCGTTGGTCCAGGTCTCCAGCACATCGCCCACATTGACGATGAAGGCGTCTGGCAACGGCGGCACGTCGACCCACTCGCCGGCGGCGTTGAGCACCTCCAGCCCCGGGGCCGTCGGCTTGAGCAGCGTGAAGCACTCGTAGTCGGTGTGGGCGCCGGCGCCCACCGCGTCGCGGGCGGTGGCGTCGTACGGATAGTGCAGGAGCCGCAGCTGGCTGGGGGGCTTGGTGACGTGCTCGTCAAAGGCGTCCGGGGCCTCGCCGAGTGCGAGGGCGAAGCCGCGGAGCAGGTCTCGGCCCAGGGCTATGACGGCTTCGTACCAGCAGGTGCAGGCGTCAGCGAAATCCGGCACGTCCGGCCACTGGTTGGGGCCGAGCATGCGTCCGGCCAGATAGTCGGGGTCGTTGGCTGGCAGGTCACGGCCCAGGTCGAAAGCCTCCTTCAGGTCGACGGTGCCGCCCGCGAAGACCTCCTCGCCGACCGGGACGTAGCCGCGGTGGTTGCTGGACAGCCCGATCCAGGTACGCATCTTGACGTCCACCGGCAGCGCAAAGAACGCCCGGGTGACCCGCAGCAGGTCAGCGAACAGGGCTGGGTCGACGCCGGTACCGGTGACGTACAGGAAGCCCACTTCGCGGGCTGCCCGGCCAAGTTCCTGCGCGACCCGCGCGTGCTCGTCGGGGTCATCGCCACGTAGCCCGGAGACGTCGATGACGGGGACCTCGGCGAAGCCGGTCAGGCCACTCATGCGCAGGCTCCTTGCGCTGTCACGGGCAGGTCGGCGAGGTCGCCCTCGATCTCGAGCACCTCCCAGCAACGGCGTACGACGCCCCCGTGCGGGGCCTGCTCCGCGGTGTGGACGTCGTCCCCGGCAGCCCAGAGCATCAGCAGCACGCCTCGGCGCCACGGCAGGTTCGCGCGCTCGAGAACGACGCCGGTGTCGGTCAGCCGGCCTATCGCGACTTCCGCGTCGGCCAGGTCGAGGGCGTCCTCGTGGACAACCGGCCCCGCTCCGGTGGGCGCCGGGGCGGGGTGCCCACGGGCCCAGCCGAGGTCGCCTCCTACCCGGACCAGGACGGCCGGCGCGCCGGTCGTCCGTTCGCGCAGCAGCAGCGCAGCGACAGGAGTGGCGACTGCCGGGCTGCGGTGCCAGTGCTCGACGTAGCTGCCGTGTCGCCCGGTCTCGACAAGGTGAGTGCCGTGGTCGTGCAGGGCACCTTCGTCGGGGGAACCGGTCGGCGGCGAGACGTCGACCAGCCGCTCCCAGCGCGCCCAGGGCCCGTCTGCGAGCAGTCTCCCGGCGAAGCCCGAGATCGTGTTCTCGGCAGGGTTGCGCTCCTGCACCTGGGTCGCGTGGACCGCCGGTGACGGGACCGGCAGGCGCAGGTCGACGAAGAGGCTGCCGGCCTGCAGCCAGGTGACGTCGGTCGTGGTGTCGACGATGGCCTGGTCACCCGTGCCGCTGACCAGCAGCGACCGCGTCCACCGGCCGGTCAGCCGGGGGTCGGGAGGGATGAGCGCAACGCGATTCACTGACGGCTCCGGGGTTCGGCCCCGGGCAGGCATCAGCCTGGGGCGTCGGCCTCCCGGGCTTTTGTCCCGCCGTGGAACGGCCCCCCGCGGGCGACCGCTGCACCTCTTGGACCAGACCCGCGTGAGCGGCGGAACCCTAGGTGCGCCCCGCCGTCGAGCGGGTCGCGTTGATTGCAGCCGCCGTCGGTGTCGCGGGCGGTGCGGTCCGATGACGTTCTGGTTACCGCACCTGACAGTCCCGAGCAGTCGGGATCAGCGGGCGCACGCCCGATGTGATCTGGCTGTCTCCGGGATGCAACGTGGCTGATACAGCGGCTCGACAGGGTCCGTGGACCACCATCGAAAGGTCCCGCGTTGCACCTCACCCCGCACGAGCAGGAGCGCCTGCTCGTCTCCTACGCCGCGGAGCTCGCGGCGCGCAGGCGTGCGCGAGGGCTGCGGCTCAACCACCCCGAAGCCGTAGCCGTCCTCACGTCGTACGTGCTCGAGGGTGCGCGGGACGGCCGCACCGTCGCTGACCTGATGGCGGCCGGGCGCGGGGTCCTGGCCGCGTCCGACGTGATGGACGGGGTGCCCGACCTCGTCGACGAGGTGCAGGTGGAGGCCACGTTCCCCGACGGCACGAAGCTCGTCACCGTGCACCGGCCGATCCGGTGAAGCCGGGTGAGGTGCTGGTCGGCGACGAGCCGGTGGAGCTCAACCCGGGCCGGCCGGTCACGGTGCTTCGGGTCGTGAACCGCGGCGACCGGCCGGTGCAGGTGGGCAGCCACTTCCACTTCGCGGTGACCAACCCGGCCCTGGGGTTCGACCGGCCGGCAGCCTGGGGACTGCGCCTCGCGGTGCCTGCCGGCACGTCGGTCCGCTTCGAACCCGGCATCGAGCAGGAGGTGTCCCTGGTGCCACTGGCCGGGGCGCGCGTCGTACCCGGTCTGCAGATTCACTCCACGGGACCGCTGGACCCAGCCCCGTGACGAGCCTTGACCGTGGGCGCTACGCCTTGCTCTACGGGCCGACGACCGGTGACCGGGTCCGGCTCGCCGACACCGACCTGCTCATCGAGGTCGAGCGGGACCTGTCGCGTGGGCCGCTCGGGTCCGGCGACGAGGTGGTCTTCGGTGGCGGGAAGGTGATCCGGGAGTCGATGGGCCAGTCGCGGACGACCCGCGCCGAGGGCGCCCCCGACCTGGTCATCACCGGTGCGCTGATCCTGGACCACTGGGGCGTCGTCAAGGCCGACATCGGGGTCCGCGACGGCCGCATCGTGGGCATCGGCAAGGCCGGCAACCCCGACACGATGTCCGGCGTGGACCCGGCGCTGGTGATCGGACCGTCGACCGAGGTGCTCGCGGGCAACGGCAAGATCCTCACCGCGGGCGGGGTCGACTGCCACGTCCACCTCATCGCGCCGCAGCAGATCCCGGAGGCACTCGGGTCGGGCATCACGACGCTCATCGCCGGCGGCACCGGCCCGGTGGAGGGCACCAAGGCCACGACCGTCACACCCGGCGCCTGGAACCTGGCCCGGATGCTCGAGTCGCTGGATGACTACCCGGTCAACGTCGCGTTGCTGGGCAAGGGGAACACGGTGTCCACCGAGGCCCTGGACGAGCAGCTGCGTGGCGGGGCGTCCGGCTTCAAGCTGCACGAGGACTGGGGCACGACGCCCGCCGTCATCGATGTCTGCCTCACGGTCGCTGAGCGTGCGGGCGTTCAGGTCGCCCTGCACTCAGACACCTTGAACGAGGCGGGTTTCGTCGAGTCCACCCTCGCCGCCATCGCCGGCCGGTCGATCCACGCCTACCACACCGAGGGTGCCGGTGGCGGCCACGCGCCGGACATCATCACTGTCGCGTCGCATGCCAACGTCTTGCCCAGCTCGACGAACCCGACGCGGCCGCACACGGTCAACACCCTCGATGAGCACCTCGACATGCTCATCGTCTGCCACCACCTGAACCCCGCGCTACCCGAGGACCTCGCCTTCGCCGAGAGCCGCATCCGGCCGTCGACGATCGCCGCGGAGGACGTACTGCACGACCTCGGGGCGATCTCGATGATCGGCTCGGACAGCCAGGCGATGGGCCGGGTCGGTGAGGTGGTTTTGCGCACCTGGCAGACCGCGCACGTGATGAAGGGCCGCCGGGGTTCGCTGGCCGGCGACGGCGGGGCGGACAACCTGCGGGCTCGCAGGTACGTCGCGAAGTACACGATCTGCCCAGCCATCGCCCACGGCCTGGACGACGAGGTCGGCTCGGTGCAGGTCGGCAAGCTGGCCGACCTGGTGCTCTGGGACCCGCGCTTCTTCGGCGTACGGCCGCACCTGGTGCTCAAGGGCGGGCAGGTCAATCCCTGCGGTCAGCATGCGCATCGTGGCTGCTCCTTCGTCGGTGTCGTTCGACGAAGGGACGAGACCCTGGGGTCCCGCGGTACCACCCTTCTTGAGGCCCTCGCAGGCCTCCACTCTGGTTGTGCAGCTGCCGCTCAGGAGGTGATCTTCGCACCGGCCAGGCCCCTGGGCTCACACCATCCCCAGGTCGCTCGCGGCTGCGTCCGGTGTTACTCGTCCCCGTCGACACGGCGAGCAGGAGCGTAGCCGCTCGGCGTGTTGGCCGCGAAGCACATGCCAGGGCCTCGTGACCACAGCAATGCTCGCTTCGGCCCGCAGCCGGAGTTCCCGCGCGAGGGTGTCCGGGTCGGTGACCACAGCGAGGTTGCAGATCGCGTCGAGGGAGTTGGTGACGATGTTGGCGTCGAGCCCCCGCACGCCGTGCACGACGGCCGCGCAGTGCCGCCGGGTGAGCCGGCCGGCGATCAGCAGGTCGCCGACCGGCCGCAAGTCGCTGGCGAGGCGCCGGGCCAACCGGACCGTCCCGGACGCGACGGCCTGGGTGCAGTCCACCGCGGCCTGCACCAGCGCCGCGGCGGACGGCTGGCCGACCTCGACATGGCTGCCGTAGGCGTCGACCGCCGCGACCTCCCGCAACGCCAGCCCTCCCACCGTCGAGACGGCCCGGAGCAGCGCGGCGCACACCCGTGGGTCCCCGGTCGGCCCGAGCGGGCCCAGCGCGTGCAGTGCGTCGTACAGGGCGGTGACCAGGGTCAATCGAGGCCCAGCTCTTGCAGATCGTCGGCCAGCGCCTGGAGTGCGGCCTGGCGTTGCGTGTCCAGCCGGGCCCGGAAGGTCAGCACGTCTTCGAGATGCAGTCGGCGACGGGGACCGACCTTGCGGTGGGGGAGAGCACCGGACTCCACCAGCTTGACCAGGTAGGGGCGGCTGACGTTGAGCAGCTCGGCGGCCTGCTGGGTGCTGATCTCCTCTTCGAGTGTGATGACCTGCACGGCCCGTCCGGCCGCGAGGTCTTCGAGCAGACCGCCCAGGACCTCGGCTAGCCGGACCGGGAGTCGGCCGGTCTGGGCGCGGAGCAGGTCGAGTTGCAGTTGGGCGGCCTGGGTGTCGTCCGGGGTGGGGATAAAGGGGGTAGTCATCTCAGACCTCCAGGGGCAAGTATACGAAATGGACGACGTAAACGAAACGAACGAAATCACAAAGCGCAGTCTCGACTCCTGGTTCTACTTCTGTTACAGCTTTTGAACGCTCCCTCAAGAGGTGTGTCCTGGCTTATGGGCCTCCACAACTCTAAAGACCCAAAAGTAACTTTAGTGATATAGATCACCATTACGTCACCGGACGAGAGCGATGTATCGTAACAAACAGCCACTCGGCCGCCGCTTTGAGGCAGTTCGTAAAATGCCATGTCATGGCGTTGGGTAGTACCACAGGACAGCGTGGAGCGGCTGG